>Ga0210095_1000001_pt1 | contig 320956 bp, 314 predicted proteins | sample China_Galinas_PW_FD_184861 | JGI IMG/M metagenome (GOLD analysis project Ga0210095, IMG submission 184861) | Wetland microbial communities from San Francisco Bay, California, USA, that impact long-term carbon sequestration - China_Galinas_PWA_D1... | ecosystem: Environmental > Aquatic > Marine...
CGACGCCAACTGTTGTTGAATAGCGCATGTATGGACTCCGTTCTGGTCTTGGTCGACCTTCCAACCTAGGCAACTGGGTTGGAGGAGTCCATACATAGGGTCACAAGCAGCCTCCCCAGGGCTCTCTAGCCCACCGGCTGCTTTCCGAAGTATACCGGCCGGCCGCGTTCCCGCGGGAAGCCCCTATTGCCGAAACTTAAAGTAGATTCGAGGAAATCCGCCACGTGGCGGATTATTGTCCAGTTCGAAAAATAAGTTTCCGCGGAAACGCCGATCAGCAGGGCTTGGCGCTTCCCCTGCGGCAAGCTAATTCTTGCCGGATAGGAACCCGACGATCTCAGTGCTAACGTCTCCCAAGGCGGCCGCAGTCGCATCCAATTGCGCCCGCAGCCTTGTCTCCCTGAAATTGGTGTCAGTCTTGTCCTCAACCACGTCGTACGATCGGGAGCCGACTCATGGTTCGCACCTGTTAAAGCCAATTGGTGAATTTCTCACGCAGACAAGCAGCTGTCATTGGGAAGTTTAGCAATCCACGCAATACGGCGCTCATGCGGGCGGCTTCTCGACAACGAACACGTGGAACGGCCAAAACGGCACGCCGATCACCTTCGAGAACAGGACTTTGCCGCCGGCGCTTTCCAACACCGGCAGCACTTCGACGGAGCGGCAGCCCATCGACAGCGACGGGAAGCGCCACGCGACGCTTTCGATGCGATCGGCGAGCCATCTGACGATCCGGTTCGCGGGTTCCGTGGAATGTGCAACGCCTATCCTGCCGCCCGGCCTTGCCACACGGTACATCTCCAGCGCCCCGGCCGCCGGATCGTAGAGGGGACAAAGGCTGTAGGTCGAGAGCACTGCATCGAATTCAGCGTCACCGAACGGCAGATGGACCATGTCGCCGGTTCGGAACTCGATTCTGGCCTGCAGTTCGGACTCGGCGACCTTCTGCCGCGCCACGTCCAGCATCGCGTCGCTGAGGTCGAACAGCACGACGCGGCCATCCGGTCCGGCCTTCTTGCCAGCCAGAATCCCCGTTGAGCCAGTACCCGAACCGCAATCGAGAACGCTGTTACCGGGCCGAACTGCCGACTCCGCCAGCATGTTCCGACCCCGTTGGTCCGAACGCGCCGTGAGCAGGGCATGCTGAATATCGTAGCGTCCGGCAATGCGCGAGTAGACGCTTTTGAGTTCTTCTATGCCGAGCCCTTTTCGCACGCTTGCGCTTCGTCGAGTCGACAGCCGTCTAGGATTCCGATCCATCGCCTTCGGAGCCGGCATTCAGTTGCCGTTGATATTCGGCTTCGTCGAGATGCCCGCGTGACTCCCTTATCAAGCCGTCGCCAGACAGGGTCCATTCCTCATAACCTGTCAGGTCGACCGCATTCCCGGTGCCGCCAGGACCGGTATTCGTACCGGCCCAGTGCCAGCTGAAGACGACGTGATTACCATCCCGGTGCACCGCGACGAGTTCGACCAGCATGTCAGGGAAAGCGGTCATGTAATCCCGGGCCGTTTGCTCGATTGCTTTGCGACCGACGGAAGGCTCACCATCGTTGATGACCAGCGAACCGTCTTCGGCGTAAAACGACGCGAACGCCGCCGGATCCCCGCCGCTCCAGGCCTGCGCATAACGGTTGGCAAAGTCTGTCAGCCCGTCCGTTGCCATCGGTTCGTGCTTCGACTGGCAGGCCGTCAGCAACATGGACGACAGCAACACGATGACAGGTCCTGTGCGTCGCATGATCATCGGAGCTCCAGATTCCTGAGCCGCAGCGCATTGCCGATCACCGACACCGAGCTGAAGCTCATCGCGGCGGCGGCGATCATCGGGCTCAGCAACACCCCGAAGAACGGATACAAGACTCCCGCCGCGATCGGCACGCCGGCGCTGTTGTAGACGAACGCGAAGAACAGGTTCTGGCGGATGTTGCGCATCGTCGCCCGGCTCAGCTCGCGGGCCCGGGCGACGCCGAGCAGGTCGCCGCGCACCAGCGTGACGCCGGCGCTCTGCATGGCGACATCGGTGCCGGTGCCCATCGCGATGCCGACGTCGGCCTGCGCAAGCGCCGGCGCATCGTTGATCCCGTCGCCCGCCATCGCGACGACGGCACCCGCCGTCTGCAGGTCTCGCACGATGCGGTGCTTGTCCTCCGGTGACACGTCCGCATGCACTTCGTCGATACCGATCTGGCGTGCCACGGCGTGTGCGGTCACGGCATTGTCACCGGTGAGCATGACGACCTTCAGGCCGGCACGATGCAGCATCCCGATCGCCTGCGGTGTCGTCTCCTTGACCGGGTCGGCGACTCCGAGCAGGCCCGCAAGCCGGCCGTCGACCGCGACGAAAACGACCGTCTGCCCTTCCTTGCGATACTTTTCCGCGGCCTCCGTCAGTGCGTCGTCACCGGCGCCGGATTCCTGCATCAGTTTCTCGTTGCCGACCGTCACCTGTCTGCCGGATACGGTCGCACGGGCGCCCTGGCCGGTGATCGATTCAAAACCGCTGTGGGTCGGTACCTCGAGCGAGCGCGATTTCGCGCCCTCGGCGATCGCCGCCGCGAGCGGGTGCTCGCTGCCGACCTCGACTGCAGCCGCCAGTGCCAACAACTCGTCGTCTTCGAAACCGTTGGCAGCCGTCACCGTGACGAGCTCGGGATGGCCTTCGGTCAGCGTGCCGGTCTTGTCGACGACGACCGTGTCGACCCTCTCGAAGGTCTCCAGCGCCTCGGCATTCTTAATAAGGATTCCGTTCTGCGCGCCCTTGCCGGTGCCGACCATGATCGACATAGGCGTCGCGAGGCCCAGCGCGCAGGGGCAGGCGATGATCAGCACGGCGACCGCGTTGACGATCGCGTAGGCCATCGCGGGCGCGGGGCCGAGCCATGCCCAGAGCACGAAGGCGATGACCGCCACCGCGACCACGGTCGGTACGAACCAGGACGCGACGACGTCGGCCAGGCGCTGGATTGGCGCGCGGCTGCGCTGCGCCTCGGCGACCATGTGCACGATCTGCGACAGCAGCGTGTGCTCGCCGACCTGCGTGACCTCCATGACGAAGCCGCCGGTCCCGTTCACCGTGCCGCCGATGACGTCGCTGCCCGGCTCCTTCCCGACCGGGATCGGTTCGCCGGAGATCATCGACTCGTCGACCGCGCTCGAGCCTTCCGCCACCGTGCCGTCGAGAGGCACCTTCTCGCCCGGCCGGACACGCAACTTGTCGCCGACCTTGACTTCGTCGAGTGCCACCTGCTCCTCGCTGCCGTCGTCGCGGATGCGGTTCGCGGTCGGCGGCGCCAGCTCGAGCAGTGCACGGATCGCGCCCGAGGTCCGGCCCCGTGCCTTCAGTTCCAGGACCTGCCCCAGCAACACCAGCGTCGTAATCACCGCTGCGGCTTCGAAGTAGACGTCGACGTGACCGTTTGCACTGCGGAACGCCTGCGGGAAGATGCCCGGCGCGATCGTGGCGACGAGCGAGTAGAGGAACGCGACTGCGACGCCGAGGCCGATGAGCGTGAACATGTTCAGGTTCATCGTCCGTACCGAGCGCACGGCCTTGACCAGGAACGGCCAGCCGCACCAGAGCACGACCGGTGCAGCGAGCAGGAGTTGCAGCCAGCCCGACCAGGCGGCCGGGACGATCGCCGCGAACGGATTCCCGGGGATCGCATGACCCATCGCATAGACGAAGAGCGGCAGGCTGAGTGCCACGCTGACCCAGAACCGCCGGGTCATGTCGTCGAGTTCGCTGGTGTCCTCCTCGCCGGCGACGACGCCCTCGGGCTCGAGCGCCATGCCGCAGAGTGGACAGCCGCTGTTGCGCACGTCTCGCACCTGGGGATGCATCGGGCAGGTGTAGACAGTTCCACTGTAACCTTCCGGCACGAGATCGTAGTTGCCGTCCGGCTTCGCCTCGCCGGAACCGTGACCCGCATGACAATGGGCGTGCTCATGACCGCAGGAACCTTCGTGTCCCATGTGCTCGTGGTGCCCTTTATGTTTGTTTTCGTTCATCACCCATCCTCAACGGCGGCAACCCGGACAATCGTAACTTGGCAGCCTTCCTGCCGCGAACCCTTCTCAACCGGACGCCCGCCGGATGTGCGTCTCGAATCGTGGGGAATGAATCATCCAGCGGTTCGCAATATAGACGACCACCAGCCAGGTCGCGGTGCCGGCGGTCCACAAAGACGGCATGGCCAGCGTGTTCCCTGACCAGGCGGCCAACCAGTAACCGATCGTCAGCAATACGACGGGTACCAGCACCAGCGCCACGAAGGTGACGCCCAGCACCAGTATCGGTTCCTCGACCTCGACGCGGTCGCCGACCTTGTAGTCGCCCCGGGACGCCACGTGCAACGTCCGATACGCATCGGCCGGGCCGTCGAAGTTACAGAGACTCTTGATCGGGCAGGCTGGGCAGTCCTCGGCGGTCGGTACCTTGACGTCCATCCGGTCGCCGTCGATCCGCGTAATAAGTCCGGGATTCCAGCTCATGGTCCGCTCTCCCGATTGTCCTCAGAAATGGGCTCGGCAAGCCGCACAAGTCTTTCTATAGTCTCTACGACGACCAACCCGTCCTGCGCCTCGCACTGCATCGCACAGCGTCGGATCGCATCGACGTAGTCGTCGACGTCATCCGAATCCGCGTACAAAACGACACGGACATTCTCGTGCATCAGGTCGCGACGGAAGAAGTTGGGGTGTTCGCCGTATCCCTGCACGTGTTCCACGGTTACGCCCGGGACACCGCAGGCCCGCAAATGGCTTTCCAGGGACGGCAATAAGTCGGTCGGCATGATGGCCGTGATTCGTTTCGTGCTCATCGTTCTGCCCCGTCGAAATTCCGGCGGCCCGGTCGATTGCGGGGCCGCCGGCGGCTCTTCTCACTTCCCTATGCCCTTCTCGCTGGCGGCTTCATGCTCCAGCATCTGCTGCATCATCTGCTGCATCATGTCCATCCGCTGCTGCATGTGTTCCTGCCAGTCTGTCATCCGATTCTCCCCGGAAGATCCCATCATTCCTCCGGATCCCATCATCCCGGAGGATCCCATGTGCCCGGAGGATCCCATCATTCCCATGTTGCCCATCATCTGCATCATGGCCTGCATCGATGCCATGTGTTCCTGCATCAGCTGTGCGCGTTCCGTGGGATCCGTGGTCGTGTGGATCTTTTGCATCTCCGACTGCATGGCCTGCATCTGCGCGTGCATCTGCGACATCATCGGCATGGTCTGGTCAGACATCCCCGTGCCCTGACCCATGTGGTTGTCCGCAAATACGGGCTGCAGGAGCGCCGCACCTGCAATGGCGATCAACGCTGTAACGATCGTTCTCATGACTTGAATCTCCTGATCTGGTGTTCTGTTGACATGGTCGGCAGCCAGGTGGAGCCGACCTCCTTTTCACGGCAGACCGGGAGCGCTATTCGAGGTAGGCGCAGAACCTCTTGTAGGCAGGAGGAGCGGCGGAGACCGGCTGTGTCCCCACCGTCTTCGACGGGGCTGCGAAATCCACTCGCGCTGCCGGCTCGGGGATACCGGGGGAGCCCACAATGTACGGGACCGGATCGTCCGACCGGGTGTCGCCCGTTCGCCTGGCCGTATTCGATCCGTCGCAGATTCCGGCCTTCGCGTGGCAGCCGGGTACGGCGGCAAGGGCGGGTTCGGCCATTGTCCCGCAAGACGCGGCGGCCGGGACCTGCCAGACGGCCAGCAGCCCCGCGGCTGCAATCGAGGCCGCCCATTTCGCGTGTCTGCGGATATCGGTCATTGCTCTCACCGCTCTTCCGCTGTCCATGGTCGTACGTTACAACCTGTGCGCAACACTCAAGTCAAGTCTTCCGAGTAGGCACTTACCGCATCGATGAGGTGGCACAGACACCGATGATCCGGCGGCCGATCCGGCATCGTTTCCCACAGCTCCTCGGCCTGCTTCAGTCGCCGCCTCAGCCGCTTGAGGTTTTTCAGCCGTGACTCGATCTCCTGCACTCGTTTGCGGAGGATCTCCCGCACCTCGGGGCAAGGCGAGATTCCGGAATCGGCGTCTCTGAGAATCGCCTTTACATCGTTGAGGGTGAAGCCCAGAGACTTCGCGCGCCGGATGAATTTGACCCGATTGACGTCGGCCGGGGCGTAGAGACGATATTTGTTGACGGGATCGCGTTGCGGCCGAAGAAGTCCGATCCGGGTGTAGTACCGCACGACGTGTGCCGGCACGCTGGCTTGTCCCGCCACATCTTTCACTTGCATGGCAGTCGCTCCATTACAATGTTCGATCGATGTCCCTGTTGCGAGTTCCTCGGCCATGTCAGCGTCGCCAATCTGCTTGTGCCGACCCGTCATGTCGTCTCTCCTTCCTTCGAGTCGAAGCCGTGGCTGCGCCACAGCAGAAATACTGCCGGGATGACAATCAGCGTCAGGATGGTCGCACTGATCATGCCGCCCACCATCGGAGCGGCAATGCGGCGCATGACTTCCGAGCCGGTACCGCCGCCCAGCATGATCGGCGCCAGGCCGGCGATAATGGCCGCTACGGTCATCATGATGGGACGTACACGCAACAGGGCGCCGTCAACGACCGCCTGTTCGATGTCATCGTGCGACAACGCACGTTTCTCGCCCTCGGCGATTTGTCTGTGATGACGCAGCGCCTGGTCGAGATACACGAGCATCACGACGCCGATTTCCACGGCGACGCCGGCGAGTGCGATGAAGCCGACGCCGACCGCAACCGAAAGCTGATAGCCCAACAGGTACAACAGCCAGACGCCGCCGACCAGCGCCATCGGCAGGGTGCCGAGAATGATCCCGACTTCCGGGAAGCGGCGGAAATTCAGGAACAACAGGAACACGATGACGGCGAGCGTCAACGGGCCGACCACGGACAACCGCTCCTTGGCCCTGACCATGTATTCGTACTGGCCGGACCAGGACAGCGAATAACCGGGCGGCAGGTCGATGTCGTTCGCTACGACACGCTCCGCTTCGGCGACGTAGGAGCCGAGGTCGCGCCCGGCGATGTCGACGTAGGTCCAGCCGTTCAGCCGCGCGTTCTCGCTCTTGATCATCGGCGGACCGTCGACGACCCGCACGTCCGCGACGTCGGCCAGCGCGATGCGTGCACCCTGCGGCGTCACGATGGGCAGCAGTTTCAGCTGCTCGACGGAGCCGCGGACGCGCTGCGGATAACGCACGTTGACCGGATAGCGCTCAAGCCCTTCGACGGTCTGGGTCACGTTCATGCCGCCGATGGCGGTGCGCACGATGTCCTGCACGTCGCCGATGTTGAGCCCGTAGCGGGACGCGCGCTGCCGGTCGATGTCGACGTCGACGTAGCGGCCGCCGGCGACGCGTTCCGAATACACCGACGCGGTGCCCGGCACGTCTTTCAGGACGCGCTCCAGGTCCTTGCCGATGCGCTGGATCACCGCGAGATCCGGGCCGGCCACCTTGATCCCGACCGGCGTCTTGATGCCGGTCGCGAGCATGTCGATGCGGGTCTTGATCGGCATCACCCAGGCGTTCGTCAGGCCGGGGAAATTCACGAGCTTGTCCAGTTCCTCCCTCAATTTCTCCGGCGTCATGCCCTCACGCCACTCCGAATGCGGTTTCAGCTGGATGACCGTCTCGATCATCGTCAGCGGCGCCGGGTCGGTAGCGGTGTCAGCGCGGCCGATCTTTCCGAACACGCGCTTGACCTCCGGCACGGTGCGGATTAGCCGGTCCGTCTGCTGCAACAGCTCGCGCGCCTTGTCGATGGAGATGCCCGGGTACGTCGTCGGCATGTACATCAGGTCGCCTTCGTCCAGTGGGGGCATGAATTCCGAACCGAGCCGCGTAACCGGCCAAAGGCCGACGATCAGGATCGCGGCCGCGGCAACGAGCACGGCTTTCGGACGCCGGATCACCAGGTTGATCACGGGGCGGTACACGGCAATGAGGAACCGGTTGACCGGGTTCCTGCGCTCGGCCGTGACGTGACCGCGGACGAAGTAGCCCATCAGTACGGGCACCAGCGTGATCGACAGCATCGCCGCGGCGGCCATCGCGTAGGTCTTCGTGAACGCGAGCGGCGCGAACAGGCGCCCTTCCTGTGCCTGCAGGGTGAACACCGGCAGGAAGCTGAGCGTGATGATCAGTAGCGAGAAGAACAGCGGCGGGCCGACTTCGCTCGCCGCCTCGCTCATGATCCGCCAGCGATTGCTGTCGTCCAGCGGTTCGCGCTCGATGTGCTTGTGCACGTTCTCGACCATGACGATGGCCGCATCGACCATCGCCCCGATCGCGATCGCGATGCCGCCGAGCGACATGATGTTCGCGTTCAGTCCCTGCAGCCGCATGACGATGAATGCGGCGAGGATGCCGACCGGAAGGGTCAGGATGATCACGGCCGACGAACGCAGGTGGAACAGGAACACGGCACAGACGAGCGCGACGACGATGAACTCCTCGACGAGCTTGCGCTTCAGCGTGTCGATCGCCCGCTGTATCAGGTCGGACCGGTCGTAGGTGGGCACGATTTCGACGCCGGCGGGCAGGCTGCGCTGGAGCTCGGCGAGCCGTGACTTCACCGCCTGTATCGTTCTCGACGCGTTCTCGCCCCAGCGCATGACGATGATGCCGCCGACGACTTCGCCTTCGCCGTCGAGGTCCGCGACACCGCGCCGCATCTGCGGGCCGAGCCGGATCTCGGCGACGTCGGAGAGCACGACGGGGGTGCCGCTCGAATTGACTCCCAACGGGATCTCCGACAGATCGTCGATGCCCTTGATGTAACCCGATGCGCGGACCATGTATTCCGCCTCGCCCATCTCGATGACGGAACCGCCGGTCTCCTGGTTGCCGGACTGTATGGCCTGGCGGACCCTCGCGAGGGTCAGGCCGAAGGCGCGCAGCTTGTCCGGGTCGACGACCACCTGGTACTGGCGCACCATGCCGCCGACCGTCGCCACCTCGGCCACGCCAGGGACCGTCTGCAGTTCGTACTTCAGGAACCAGTCCTGCAGGCTGCGCAGCTGCGACAGGTCGTGCTGGCCGGTCCTGTCCACGAGCGCGTACTCGTAGATCCAGCCGACGCCGGTGGCATCGGGCCCCAGCGCCGGCTTTGCCGCGTCCGGCAGCTGCCCCGTGACCTGGTTCAGGTACTCCAGCACGCGCGACCGCGCCCAGTACAGGTCCGTACCATCCTCGAAGATGATGTAGACAAAGGAATCACCGAAGAACGAATAGCCACGCACGGTCACGGCTTTCGGGACCGCCAGCATCGCCGTCGTCAGCGGATAGGTCACCTGGTCCTCGACGACCTGCGGCGCCTGTCCCGGGTAGGAGGTCTTGATGATCACTTGCACGTCGGACAGATCCGGCAATGCGTCGACCGGCGTCTCGCGCAGTGCGACGATACCGCCGACGGCGAGCAGAACGGTCGCGGTCAGCACCAGGAAACGGTTTGCGACCGACCAGCGGATCAGCGCGGCGATCACGGTCGTTCCTCCATGCGCGCGAGCGCCGAGCCGATGTTGGACTCGGAGTCGATCAGGAACTGCGCCGAGGTCACGATGCGCTCACCGCCGTCGAGGCCCTTGCGGATCTCGACGCGGTCGCCCGATTCGATGCCGACAGTGACCGGCTGGCTGCGGAAGCGCCCGCCGCCCAGGGCGAGCACGACACGATCGACCGTGCCGCCGCGGATCAGTGCTTCCCGCGGCACGTTGACGACGTCTTCGGCGGCATCGCCGTGGATGGTCACGCGCGCAAACATGTTCGGCCTGAGCGCCACGGACGGATTGTCGAGTCGCAAGCGGACCTTGAGCGTGCGGGTATCGGGGTCGAGCTCGGGGTAGACGTAGTCGACCCGGCCCTGCCAGCTCTCGCCCGGCCGATAGTCGAGCGTCACCTCGGCGGCCTGTCCCGCCTCGACCCAGGCGGCTTGTCGCTCGAAGACCTCGGCGAGCACCCAGACCCGGTCGAGCTGGGCGATTGACATGACATTGGTCGCGGGCGTCACGTACATGCCCTCGCGAACGCTGAGATTGGCGACGACGCCGTCACGCTCCGCGTACACACGGACGCGCTGCTCGACCTTGCGATTGCGGGCGAGCTTCTCGATCTCGCCGGCCGTCATGCCGAGCGCGTCGAGACGTTCGCGCGAGGCCTTGTCGAGAGCCTTATTGCCCGACCGCAGCGCAACGAGGAACTCCTCCTGTGCGTTGACCAGCGTCGGCGAATACAACTCGAAGAGCACCTGTCCCTTCTTCACGGGATCGCCGGTCGCGGTAACCGACAGTTTCTCGATCCAGCCGTCGACGCGCATGTGAGCGTGTTGCAGCGATTCCTCGTCGTAGCCGACATAACCGACCGTCTCGATGCGGGGCGACAGGGGCCCCCGTTCGGCGACGGCCGTGCGCACACCGAGATTCTCGACGACCGCGGGGTCGATCTTCACGACACCGGGCTGCTTGTCCACCTCGTCGGCGTAAACCGGTACCAGGTCCATGCCCATCGGCGACTTGCCGGGCTTGTCCGAACGGAAGTTAGGATCCATTGGTGCGACCCAGTAGAGGATCTCGCGCTCGGTTTTCCCGTTCTGTGTGGAGATGGCCTGCGGAGAGGCCGGCCACAACCGGCCGATGCCCATGCCGGCAGCCAGCGCCGCGACGACGAGGATCGAAGCAATGATTTTCCTGTTCATCGGGGGAGTCCTCCGAGTTCGGCAAGTGCGGCATAGCTTTCGGCACGGTCCACCTGTAGACGGACATGATCCAGGCGGGCATTGAGATCGTCGATGTAGCCGCGCATCACGTCTGCAAAATCGCCACGGTCGCTCTGGTAGGCGACGAGTGCCGCTTCGGCCTGCTCGCCGGTCTGCTTGAGGATCTTGTTCTCGTAGAGGTCGAGGCGACGGTCGATCTGCTGCCAGCGCGAGTACTCGGCGTCGAGCCGGCTCACGAGGAGCCGCCGCGTCTTTTCCCTATCATCGCGCGCCGCCCGCAACTCGTCGAGCGCGGCGGCCAGCGTCCGATCCTGGCGGCTCTTGCGGCCGAGAAACGGCAGGTCGACCGTGACCTGCAGGCTGATCATGTCGGAACGCGGCGTATCATCGGGCAGATAGCCCTCGCGGAAGCTGTAGCCGAGATCGACTGCCCAGCCCGGCCTGTACTTCTGCTCGGCGAGATCGGCGGCCGCCTGCCGGGCGGCGATGTTCGCGTCGGCCGCCTCGAGGGCCGGGTGCGCCACCAGGTACTCGGACAAGTCTTTGCGCGGCGGCAACGCGTTCCATCCGGGCAATTTCTCCGCAACCGGCCGCGCGGCGGCGTTGCCCACCCACTGCCCCAGCGCGGCGCGCGACTGTGCCTGCTGCCGTTCGATATCGATCAGGCGGTCGTCGAGCCGGCTTACTTCGAGTTCCGCACGGAGCACGTCCTGCTGATTCTTGCGGCCCACGGAGTAGAGCGAACGAGCGATCGCTGCGAGGTCGTCGAAGAAAGGCCGCGATTCCGTCACGAGATGATTCGCTTGTTGCCAGTAGTAGGCTTCCAGCCAGGCCCTGCGTGCGGCGGCAAGTACCTCACGCGAGCGGGTGCCGGCATTGGCCGTCATCTGATCGGCGAGCGACGTATATCGCTGCGTTTCGATCGATCGCGTGTCACCGGGCGGGAACGCCTGGTGCAGGCCGACGAAGAAATTCGTCATGCCTTCCGTCGTGAAGCCGCCGGACTCGACCGGGTAGTTGTTGAGCGCCATGCGCATCGTCGGTTCGGGAAGCGTACCCGCCGCGACGGACCGCTCGGTGAACGCATCGGCACGCGCGAGCATCGCCGTACGGCCGGGCTCGTTCGCGAGTGCCAGGTCCTCAGCCTCGGCGAGCGTCAGCGGGATAGTTTGTTGTGCGTACGCGTGCGACGCGAATACGACCGCGACAACGATCGTCGCTGAAATCGCACGGACGGCGGGCCCAGGCCCGGATAGATAGGACATGAAACGGACTCCTCAATCGAAAACCGGAAAACGGACGGTTCGGATCGGGGAGTCGGCTATTTCAGATAGACACAGAAGAGGACGTTGCGCGGCGGCGCCGTAGGCGGACCGTCGCGTGGATTGACGGGTTGCGGCAGGTACCGGACCGCCTCGATACGCGGCTCGGGATAGTCGCCGATGATGAGCGCCGGCAGTTCGCCGGGCGGCTTTATCTTGGGGAAGTCGCCTCGGTTATCGACGCTGACGCCGCCGATTCCGCCACAACCCGAGTGCAGGGACGCACAATGCATCCCGGCGGTATCGTGGGCATGATGCGCTGGCATCGCCTGTTCGTGGGCCGGCGGGCAGTGCGGACAGCTTCGCCCTTGCGGCGAATCGAAGGCCATCGCGCAGGGCTGCAGCGCGAGGTTCAGCCAGACGGCCGCGAACAGCCCGAGGGCCACACGGCCCCGGGGCAGTCGAGATGCGGCGGTGGATCCGGCGTGCCTCACGTCTCGGTCTCCCGAAAATTTCGTTCAGGTTGCCCTGTTCCTGGCAAGGAGACTATTGCGACATTCCCCTACGCGTCAACTGCCGGCATCACGCTTCCCGCGTTGCCGCCGGATGGCGCCTGAGCAGCCTGGACACGAGCAACAGCGCGCTGCCGACGAAGGCCAGCGCCACGAACAGCGATACGGCATGCCCGTGCGGGAAGTCCTCGACGAAAAGCTTGATGCCGACCAGGACCAGCAGCGGATAGACCAGCCAGCGCGCCTCGGGCCAGCGCCGGTGGCGGCTGGACAGGGCCAGGGTCATCGAAGCCGCCGACAACACCGCCGTGCGCAGGGCCGCCAGCACGGCGAGATCCGGCTCTGGCGTCGTCACCCCGGCGAGCACCGGCGCCAGCCAGGCGACCATGAGCCCGCCAACCTCCCATACCGACAGCACCAATACGATCAGCTGAGGCAGTCCGGCCGCCGTTCCCCAGCGTTTGGAGTGCTGTGCCACGGGGATGAACAGACAGGCAACCGTCCCCAGCGCGACCGCCGCCTGCCAGGGCTCCCCCATCGGCCAGCCCGTGCCCGGATTTCCGGTCAGGGCCTTGAGGCCCGTCGCCAGGATTCCGGAACCGATTGCCGCGGCGCAAAGCAGTACAGTGCTCTGCAGGCTGAGACTCACCCAGCCGTTGCGGCCGCTGAACCAGGCGGCAACGAGCGCCAGGGCGGACCAGGTTACCGCGGCACCGGACGACGGCATCGTCAGTGCGATCCCGGCGATGACGAGCAGCATGCCGAGCATCGCGTAGTAATAGAAATTCACGCCGCGCTGCAGTCGCGATTCGGGAGTGAGCGCGAGACCATAGCAACAAGCGCCGAGTATCAGGCTCATCGTGCCGGCGCCGGCGAGCCCGGCGCCGCCGCGGCTGGTCGCGACGAACAGGGCGGCCAGCGCCACGAGCAACGACTGCACGATTTCGAACAGCCCGATCGATTGCGATCTCACGTGAGAGTGCAGCGCGAAGCTTGCAAGGTAGCTAACGAGCAATGCGCCGCAGAAAATGAGCGGGGTTCGCTCACCGATTTGCCACTGGTCGCTGAAACTGAATCCGATAATTGCGACGACTCCGGCGTTCGCGCCGAAGGCACCGAGCCACTGCAATCCTCGCCAGGATTTCTCGTAGACGATCCACAAGGTCACCAGGCCGAGCACCAGGAGATAGACGGTTACGAGCAACGCGATGTGGGCCACGATCAGCAGTGCGAACGCCGTGGCGATGCCGCCGGCCGTAACGAGCCAGCCCAGGATCCGCAGGTTGCTTACAACGGCAACGGACAGCGCCAGGGCCGTATAGATCGTCAGCGCAATGAAGCCCTGGCCGCCGGAAAGCAATTGGAATTTTGTCGTCGCCTCGACCAGCAGCGGCAGCGCGAGAAACACGGAGGTGCCGCCGAAGAACTCGGCCGCCGCGCGTTGACCGTCGATTCGCCCTTTGCGCCAGGCCATGAACAGCCAGAACAGGGCATAGGTCGCGCCCATCGACAGGCCGACGGGGGTGGGCACGAACTGGAAGTCCGTCATCGACCGCAACAGGTAGGCACCGCCGAAGATCAGCAGCACGCGGCCGATCTGTGTAGCAAAATTGGAAACGAAGCTCTCGTCGAGCGAGGCATCCGGGGGTTCCCACGCACGACGCCGGGTCTGTGCAGCAGACCCTTCGAGCGCGTCGAGCCGCGCCTCTATGTTGCTCAGCCGGGACTCGATCTGCGCCAGTCGATCCTGCATGACGATCTCATCAGCTCCTCTCGAGATCCCTCCGCAGCGACGGCACGAAGTGGTTGATGATCCAGAACAGGATGAACGGCATGACGGCGACCAGCAGCGCGCCGAACAGCCCTTCCTTGAAGGTCTCTATGCTGTGCGGAATGATCGGCATGTGATAGTGCATGTAACCCGCGAACGACAGCGAGAATGCCTGGCCACCGATCACGACGTTCCATCGCATCATGAACACGCCGAACAGCACGAGTATGAGTGCGACGACGGTGCGCTTCATTGTGCGGCCCGGGAGCAGCAACAGGATCAGCGGTACGATATCCCCGAGCCCGTACTGCAACACGAAGATATTCATGAAGTCCTTGCCGTACATGACGGAGCGCAGGATGTCCCAGGACTTCATCGCCGTATATCCGCGGAAGATCAGGTCGAGCAGTTCCAGGCAGATCGCGCCGACCAGGAATCCGACCAGGTACCGCGTCGCCTTGGTAATGACATCGGTCTCGGCCCCCTTGATCTCGCGAGCCTGCACGGCAGTACCGCCGTGTCGTTGCCGGAACGCCCGCCATTCCATGATGACGACGTACGTCAGCATGCACAGCGCGATGCCGGAGACGACGGCGGAGACGATGAAGATTACCGGCATCAGCGGCGACATCCACAACGCATTGGCCTTGACCGAACCGAAGATGAACCCGGCATAGCCGTGCAGGAAACAGGCGACCGGGATCCCGATGCCGGCCAGGACCTTCGCCGCCTTGTGGTCAACCCTTATCGCTTCCTCGCTGATGTCGCGCGCACCGAAGGTCAATACGCCGTACACGATGCGCCGCAGCAGGTTCCACAGGCCCGGCTGTCCGGCGAGTGCCCCGAGCTGCTCGACGAAGTATTTACGATAAACGAACCAGATCTCGCTGAACACGATCAGCCCGTACGACGTGAATACGATGCCGAAGGCGGCAATCGCCGACGTGAAGTGTGGCGTCATCAGCGGTTCGAACGCCCTCTCCGGATGCTGCAGGTGTAACAGCAGCGGGAGACCCGCCACCGGCAGCAAAGCGAACGAAAACACGAGCGAGAACTGTGCGAGTTCCTTGAGGTCCTTCTGCCCGAACACGTGGTACAGGGACGACAGCACGAACGCGCCGGCGACGAGACCGGTCATGTACGGGTACATGACGATCTGGATGCTCCAGTAGATGTACTCGTTCGGATAGACGTAGAGTTCTTTTACGGTCCACTCTACGCCATGAACGATCAGGTCTGCGGACATGGCGTCACCTCACGCTGGCGTCGAGGCCGATGTAATAGACGTTCGGCTTGGTGCCGTACTCGTCCTTGAGTACCGCGACCCGTTCGGTCAGGATCCGCTTCGTAACCGGATCGTCCGGATCCCTGAGATTGGCGATCATACGTGCATCGAACGCGCAAGCGTCGACACAGGCCGGGTTCAGGCCCTTGGTGATCCGGTGGTAACAGAAGGTGCACTTGTCCGCCGTCTTGGTGACCGGATGGAAGAAGCGGACGCCGTATGGGCAGGCCATGATGCAGTAGCCGCAGCCGATACACCAGGTCCTGTCGATCAGCACCACACCGTCGGGAGCCTGGAATGTCGCGCCGACCGGGCAGACCTGCACACAGGGCGGGTTGTCACACTGATTGCACAGCTTGGGCAGGAAATAGGCCTTCTCGATGTCGTCGGGATCGATTTCCTCGCCTCCGACCTTCGGGTCCGTGAATCCGTCCCGGCCGCCCATCGGCGAGTCCACGTGCACCTCGCCGTCCTTGGTGACGACGTATCGTTCGACCCACGTGCGAGTCACCGGTGCATCGTAAGGTATCTCGTTCTCCAACTTGCAGGCCTTGACGCACATGCCGCAGCCGATGCACTTTGTTGCATCGACCAGGAACGCCCACCGGACCTTCGAGTTTTCGACCGCCGCCCTGGCTTCGTCGCTGGTGAGGAACACGTATGCGCTGATCGGCAACACCGACGCCAGTGTCCCGCCCACGGCTTCTTTCAGGAAGTCTCTCCGGCTGCAGCTCATCTGGTTCTCTCCCTGGGATCGTGCGGGTTGTGACACTCTGCGCACTGCTGCCGGCGGTGATGCCGGTGGTCGACGATGGACGGCATCTCGGCCCGCGCGGTGTTCGGGTATTCGAGGTTTGAATGGCAACGCAGACAGAGGCTGCGGTCGGTATTGATCGGCAGCTTCGCGATGACGTCGGGATGGCCGCGTGACGGCCCGTGGCAATCCTCACACTGGACGTGCTTGTGCGGCGAACGCCGGATCGACCGATAGTTCTCTTTGTGACATTCGGCACACGAGTCCCGTCCCTCGTACTTGACGGGGAAGTCCTTCCAGTCCTGGATGTCGCCGAGCCGGTAGAAGTTGTAAGTAAAACTGCTGCCGTGGATCCCGAAGTCGTCCGGCACCATGAACTGCCTCGCAATGAGGATCAGCGCGACCACGCCGATCGCGAGCCAGAGCGGATGCAGCACGTGCCTCTTCATACCTACCCCTCCCGTGGATCGATCGAAACGCGAAAACCCGTTGAGTTTCGATCGCCGCGGCAATCCGAGACCGAGGAGCCGACATTGTTCTTATGCCTCTCCCCCCGCGTGTCATGAAAAGGGAGCGCCCCGGGGGCGCACAATACGTAATATCCGTAGCGATGCGGGTAGATGTCGCAGTAGCGTTCGGGCTGGCCCGCGACGTACAGCGTGTGGATATGCCCCAAAGCAGGATTCTGCAGGCCTGCTTGCGAGCGATAGCGGACAGAAACTCAGCTACTTATTGAAGTTTCGAACTGCTTGCGTGAATTCTTCACTGGAAGGGTTGAGTCCCAATTCGTCCCACAACGCTAGATAGCGTTGAGCGGCGCCGAGCATCGCTCTATAAGATTTCTCATCGAGGTACCCGTCCTGATACTCGTGAAACTGCCCTTCCATCCTTGTCTGGCGCGCCCACTCCCAGGCAACTACGCGACTCAATTGTTCGGCATTGAGTGAACCGAGACCGGACTCTTCCAATTGCACGTAGATCCCGGGCAGATCGTTCGACAGTGCAAATTGCCGAAGAGAATTCTCGACCTCCGCTATGCGCGAACGATAGGCAGCAGAAGCTGCTTGCTTGTTGGACTGATGAATCTCGACGGTCACCAGGATCAAGCCGATAATGACGCCAACGTTTGCAAGAATGCTGATCGTCTGGCCGAGGTTGAATTTCTTCATGGCGTCTTTCGAACCGAATGCGTGGAGTCCGATAGGGCGTACTACCGGCTGCTGAGTATACTGCCAGGTGAATGACTGGTTCTGGCTTTTTCCGACCGCTGTTGGCCACATACGGAGTAGATCAGGGTGGCCACCGCCGCGCCAACTGCGGCACAACAATTCTGAACCTTACCTCCGGAGACAGTATGCACATCGTCGTAAATCACTTCACCTTACAGGACACCGTCGACTGGACAAGACTCGAAGCAGCGGTGGAGCAGTTTCAATCCGATCTGTCCGCTCGCCGTCCGGAATTCCACGGCGTCTCTCTGGTTCGCGTCAGCGGAAATAGTGCGATCTTTCTTGTTCTGTTCGACGACCTGGACTCACTCAATGACATATCCAGGAACATTGCTGCACCTTGGTTTACGGAGCATTTCAAGCCCTTTGTTGCCGGTCCTGTGGAGCGTCATGTGGGGGAAATTGTGGCGGGTGCCATGAAATAGGCGAGACAAGTTTGCGGGGCTTTCTAAACGCCTGGACCTGAGGCTTCTCGGCCGGAAGGAGTTCGGCTCGGGGCGGTGGCGATGCGGTATGAGCCGATATCGTAGGCTCCGTTCGGCGACGACAATTATCGACCGTCTCCTTCGGACCGAAAGCAGTTACCGTTCCTCTGATCGTCAACTACCGAGACAATGACGATTCCATTCTTGTTGTAAATAGGACAATCCGCACTCGCGGATCGTTTCTTCGATTTGTCAGGTTGCGCTACGTCGCGCCCGGCATTCTCCCCACTGACTCCCGAATGATGTTGTTGCTTCATGCGCTTGTTGCCTGTCGACAACAGTTGATGAAACCGAGTCGATCACTGGTTGGTTACGGGATGCTGATCTGGTGAGTTTGGTGCATGACTATCGGATGATGTTGAACAAATCCTGCGCGTGCCAGTCGAAGCTGCATACCTTTGATGGTTGGTGAAAGCACCATTACACAGTGCAAAAAGGAGAGACACCGATGTCTGACTATATGCTGGTACGTCACAAGGTTAAGGACTATTCCAAATGGAAGCCTGCCTATGATGCTGATCTTCCCAAGCGAGTCGATGCGGGACTGGCGGAAAAGTACGTTCTTCAAGGCGCCGACAATCCGAATGAAGTCGTAGTGTTATTCGAGGCGAAGGATCTCAAGCGGGCGAAAGCGTTTGCCACCTCAGCAGACTTGCGACAAACGATGGAAAAGGCCGGAATTGCCGACAAACCGGATATCTATTATCTCCATCAATAAGTTGAGGGCAGGTCCGCTGGCGATTCGTCGTCGCTATTACGGCACGGATCTCAACGAACTTGCTTGCCCGAAAACGAATAGCGGGTAGCCTGGCTGTAGTGTGCATTCAGTTCGCCAGGCTATCCAGCTTCGTGTTCCGCCGAGAGACTGTCTATTAACCGAAGGCAGAAGCTCTAGGTACATCCCAGAATTGACAGGCATTTCGGCCCAGCAACAATAGTTGGGCATGGTCCATTCGACCTGCGCACAAGGAGAATCTTGTGGACGCGCCGTGCCTGAGCGACAGGAATCAATACCCGGACGATACCGTGCTGAAACGCCACTTGGGCGAGGCGAAGGATGCATGGGACAGCTTTGTCACATTTCTGGAGAACGAATACCCCAGTTGCTTTGCCGAATGGCGGTACTACAACGACGGCAAGAGTTGGCTATACAAAATCACCAGGAAGACCAAAACCATTTGCTGGGTGAAAGTAAATCGCGGCAATTTCACAACAACATTCTATTTTCCGGATCGGGCAGAGTCCCTGATAGCTAGGAGTACGCTGAGAAAGAAGTACATCGAGCAGTTCGTCAATGGCAGGCACTACGGCAACACTCGAGGTTTGAGTGTCGAAATCCGGAAAGGCGCGGATCTGAGCACCACCAAAAAGCTTATCGCGATCAAGGAAACTCTTAAGTAGCAGCAACCGTCTACTTCTGACCGAAATCAGGCGCCAAAACTCCTACAACTTTGCACAGTCGAGTGTCCGCTCTCGACGAAAGCCGACATTCAGATCCCTACAGCCCGTAGTTTTGTCTCCGCCCTGCCCAGGCCGCCAGTCATTCTTTTCGCAGGATATTTCTTTACGTCAACTTGCGATGTATTGCATCAAAGCACTCATGTTCTGAATGAATCTGCCAGTAGAGATGCCAGTCTCCGGCGTATCGGTGAGGTACGGCGACGTGTCGTACTTGTCGCCCACGCGCGTCTCCGAGTAGTCGCCCGGCACGGGCGTCTCCGGGCCCGGGCCGATGTACGGGTGCGACGTCGCGGTCAGCGGTGTCAGCCAGCGGCCTTGCGCGTCGAGTCCTTCGACGAGTTCCCTTACGCGCGCTGCGTCGGGCACCACGAATCGCGCGTGCCCAGCATCCGAGTTCAGGTCCGACACTTCTATGTTGCGTGCCGTGAAGTAGGCCGGGAGCACAAAGTCCTCGCGTCGTTCGAGCGGAGATGCCTTCTGCAGTGCGGCAGAAGACGCCCCGTCGAGTCGCGCATGCCCCTCACGTAACGCACCGACATCGATCGCCCGCCATTGCGAGTAATGACCGAGCGGGTGTTCCGGACTGTAGTCCTGGTAATACTCGCCGTTGACGACGTCGGAACCGCGCCGGTGATTGTAGATGGCGCGGTTGGTGCCGATCTCGATGAACGTGGGGAATTCGCGCCCGGGTATGCGGATTTCACCCGCCGGCAGGCGCACTGACTCGAGCCAGGCGAGCGCCTCCGGGACGCGGTCGAGGAAAGACTTGTCGCCCGTCCACTGACAGAAATCGAGCAGCAGCCCGACGTTATTCCCGGTCGTATGGGTGACCAGCGCTTCGGGCTCATAGGAGCGGGCGCCGGCGGGGCTCAGGTCCTCGACATGGTGTTGCAATCCCCAACCCGCCTGCGGAGCGGCTTGCTGTGTCAACGCGAACACGCCCATCGCACGGCGCACGGCGGCGAGCGCGCGCTCGTCGCCCAGCGCCTGCCAGGCCATGAGCAATGTCTTGATGTTCTCGCCGGTCACGTCGTCATTGAACGTGATCAGCCGCGTGTAGTCGGGATGGCCGTGCAACGCCGGCATGTCGTCGACGAACGGGAAGCGCTGGGGCCAGCCACCGTTGTCGTACTGGCTGTCGATCATGAAGCCGAGTGCCCGTCGGAGCGGCTTCTCGAATCGCTGCTCGCGTTGTTCGAGGTAGATGCGCAGCAGGAACTGCGTCGCTTCGGCCGTGCCGGCGTCGTCGAATGTCGCGTTGCCGTAGTAGTGATGAAACTCTTCGAGGCGCCAGCCGTTCTCCCCGATCGTGTCGTACCAGTGGCGTATGGATTCCTCGCCCCCGAAGTCGTGCAAGTAATTCCAGCCGCCGGCCGGGTGCTGCGCGGCGATCAGTCCGTCCGCGACTTCGGCCGCGGCGGCGTAGTACTCGGCATCACGGGTGGCGTGCAGACAGTCGAGATAGAGATGCCCGACCGTCGCGGTGCCGGGCGGCTGGATCCAGATCATCGACGGGTACGCCTCCATCTCGCCCCAGCGGCGCGAGAAATCCGCCGCGTACGACCAGACGTAACCGCCGTTGACGGCACAGGATTCGCGCATGAAGGCCATCGCCCGCCGCATCGCATCGAGCGCGCTGTTGCGCAGATCGGCGTCGCCTGCGTCTCCGGCGACGCCGCCCTTCCAGCGCGAGCAGGCGCCGGTCAGCGCCGCGGCACCGGCGCCGAGCAGGAGTTGCCGACGCGAAATCGAGTTCCGGTAGCCGCCCATGGCTCAGGCCAGCCCTTGCGAGTGCGCCCAGTTCGCGAACAACTCGGGCCAGATCGCGACGGGTTTGCCGAAAGCCTTGCGCAGGCCGAAGCCGTGGCCGCCATTGGCGAACAGGTGCATCTCGACGGATATGCCGTGCGCCCGCAGCGCTTCCTGGAAGCGCACGGAGTTCTCGACCGGCACGACGTCGTCGTCCTCGGCGTGCACGAGGAAGCACGGCGGCGCGTTGTCCGGCACGTTCATGTCCGGCGAGTGTGCGCGCTCGAGGTCGGGGCCGGCGTTCGCGCCGATCAGCAGTTCGCGGGACCCGGCATGCGCGATGTCCGGGTCCATCGAGATCACGGGATAGATCGGCGCCGCGGCATACGGTCGCGCCCACAGCGTATCCGCCTCGTCGACGGCCTTGTAGACGTTCGCGGCGAAACGTGTGGCGAGGTCCGCACAGACGTGTCCGCCCGCCGAAAATCCCATGGCCCCGACGCGGCGGGGATCGACGCCGTAATCGATCGCCTTGTGGCGGATCAGGCGCATCGCCCGTTGCGCATCGGAGAGCGCCACGTCCGGGCCGGCCGCCCAGCCTTCGCCGGGCAGGCGGTAGAAGAGCACGAACACCGTGTAGCCGCGTGCGGCGAGCCAGCGGCCGATCTCGTAGCCTTCCTTGTCGATCACGACGTGGTGGTAGCCGCCGCCCGGCGTGATCATCACGCCGGCGCCGTTGGAAAGCCGCGGGCGGAATATCGCCATGCGCGGCCGCGAGATCCCCAGCACGGCACGGTCCGTCAGCTTGGCTTCCGTGCTGCGTTCCTCGACGGTCTCGACCGGCGGCGGATCCGGCATGCCCGGCGCGCCGTCCGGCCACAGGTCGATCGTCTCGGTCGGCTGCGGCAGGCCGGGTGGCAGCGCACCGCCCGTGGCCGGCGGCGGCGTCTGGGCGCGCGCGGTCCCGCCGAGTCCTGCGGCGAGCGCGGCGGCGATGAAGGTCCTGCGATTCGTGCTCACATCAGCCCCCTGTAGATGAAGTCCGTGAAACGTGCGAAACCCTTGCCCGCGGCGTACAGCGCGGGCCGGAGGCTCAGGAAGTCGTAGGCGACGTTGTGGTGGTAGCCGGAGACTTCCATCTGCACGTCGAATTTCTGCCAGCTCCGTCCCTCGTCGAGGCTGGTGTGGATCGTGAGGATGTTGCGGATGTTGGTGAGCCGGATGCGCATCGCCCGCGGCAGGCCGGTCGCCGACGCGTCGTCGCGCTGCCCCGGCGGTGTACCCCGCAGCCGCTGCAGGCCGTAACGGTGCATCACGAGGCCTTTCGGCCCGAAGCCGAGACCTGCATAGAGGCGACGGTTATAGAAGAGTAACAGGCCGGCCTCGGTGCCTTGATCGATCTCGATGCCGGCTTCGACGCTGTAGCTCTGGTCGCCGACGATACAGGTGATCGGCGACGAGTCGCCCGGCGTCGATCCCTTGGCACGCAGACTGAGCATGCCGTCCGCGAGGCGCGCGCGGGCTCGCTCGTTCGGCGCGGGGTCGTAGAACGCCCACTGGATACCGAAGCGATCCGTGTCGAAGTCGTCGCTGAGCGGCTGTCCGCTCGGCTGTGGCCCGAGGTCGACGGGTTTGGCGAGCGGTTTCGACAGGTCGCCGCCCAGCGCCTCCACCCAGCCGTCGTCGGTGAAGCGGACCGGCTCGAGCAGTGTCTGCCGGCCCAGCGTCCAGTAGCCGTTCTCGTAGCCGTGATAGATCATCCACCAGCGGTCCGCGGGACCTTCGAACAGCGTGGCGTGGCCGCGCGACCACCATTTCTCCATCGCCGACTGCGTGCGGATGACGGGATTGTTCGGGTCGTTCTCCCACGGGCCGTCGATGGAGCGCGATCGCGCCATGATCACCATGTGTCCCGTCGGCGGCCCGGCCGTGCCGCCGACCGCGGTGACCATATAGTAATAGTCTCCATGGCGGACGACCTTGGGCCCCTCCGGGGCGAAGGTCTCGACGACCCAGTCTTCGGGGTAGTGCCACGGATCGTAGACGTGTTCGACGTCGCCGGCGGTCGCCAGGCCGTCGGCCGACAGTCTCACCCGGTCGCCGCCCGAGAGGAACAGCCAGCGCGTGCCGTCCTCGCCGACGGCGTGGCCCGGATCGATGTGCTTGTGCAGCCCGAGGTCGATCGGGTCCGACCACGGACCGTCGATACGATCGGCATGGATGACGTAGATCGAACGGTAGTCCGGAAAGCGCGCCGGGATGTAGCAGAAATAGCGCCCGTCGTGCTTGACGAGCTCGGGCGCCCACACCGAGCCTATGGGTTTTTCGAGCGCGGCCGTCACCGGCGTCCAGTTGACGAGGTCGCGGCTGTGCCAGATCACGATACCGGGGTAGGCATCGAAACTGGAGAACGTCAGGTAGTAGTCATCGCCGTCGGCAAGGATCGTCGGGTCGGGATGGTCGCCCGCGAACACGGGATTCAGGAACGTGCCGTCGCCTAGGTCCGCGCGCCGCTGGCCCTCGTAGCCCTTGCCCCAGTGCATGTCGGCGTAAGGGTCGAGTGAGGAGCTCGCGCGCGAGCCCTGGGCCAGCGCGGCGCGGCCGACAAACGGCGGCGCCAGCGCGAGGCCGCCCGCGCCCGCCAGCAGCTTGAGGCCGGTACGCCGGCTGAAGGTACGCACGGGTCGGTCACTGCCGCCCATCATGCACCGTCCAGCTTGTAAGCCTGCTTCGGCAACTCGTAGGCCAGTGCCGCCGCCACTTCGGCCGCCTCTTCTTCCGGCAGGCGATGATCCGCGACCAGCGTGGCGAGGTACGCACAGTCGATGCGGCGCGCGACGTCGTGGCGTGCCGGGATCGACAGGAAGGCGCGCGTGTCGTCGTTGAAACCGACGGTGTTATAGAAGCCGGCCGTCTCGGTCGTCATCTGCCGGAACCGGCGCATGCCCTCCGGCGAATCGTGGAACCACCACGCCGGCCCGAGCCTGAGCACGGGATACACGCCGGCGAGCGGCGCAAGCTCGCGACTGTAGCTCGTCTCGTCGAGCGTGAAGACGATCAGTGCGAGGCGGGGATCGAGGCCGAAGCGATCGAGCAGGGGCTTCAGCGCCGATACGTAATCGGTGCGCATCGGGATGTCGAATCCCTTGTCGCGACCGAACGTGGCGAGGATCGTCGGATTGTGGCTGCGGAACGAACCCGGGTGAATCTGCATCACGAGGCCGTCGTCGACGCTCATCGCCGCCATCTCGGTCAGCATCTGCGCCCGGAACAACTCGGCATCCTCGCGTGACGCGCCGCCGGCGAGGACGCGCGCGAACAGTCGTTCGGCCTCCGCCTCGCCGAGATCCGCGGTGCGGCAGCTCGGGTGGCCGTGATCGGTCGAAGTCGCGCCGTGTGCGGCGAAGAATTCGCGGCGCCGGCGATGGGCGGCAAGATAGCCCCGCCAGTTACCGGTGTCCTCCCCGGTCAGTTCGCCGAGCGCCGTCACGTTGTCGGCGAAACCGGGGAACTCCGGGTCGACGACGGGATCCGGCCGGTAGGCCGTGATGACGCGACCGGACCAGCCGCTGGCGCGGATCGTTTCGTGATGCTCCAGCGTATCCAGCGGCGACTCCGTCGTCGCGAGTACCTCGATGCCGAAGCGCTCGAAGAGGGCGCGCGGCCGGAATTCGTCGCGCGCAAGCTGCGCCTCGATCGCGTCGTAGTACGAGTCGGCCGTGTCCGGCGTGAGCCGCTCGGTCATGCCGAAGACCTCGAGGAATACCCAGTCGAGCCACATGCGCGACGGCGTGCCGCGGAACAGGTAATAGTGATCCGCGAACAGGCGCCACGCGGCCCGCGGGTCGCGCACGCGCGCCTTGCCGTCGACCTGCGGGATGCCGAGGTCGTCGAGCGCAACGCCCTGGCTGAACAGCATGCGGAACAGATAATGATCCGGTACGACCAACAGCTCGGTCGCATTGGTGAACGGTTCGTTGCCGGCGAACCAGCGCGGATCGGTGTGTCCGTGCGGACTGATGATCGGCAGGTCGGCGACAAGCGAATACAGGCGCCTCGCGATCGCCCGTTCTTCCTTGTCTGCAGGAAAGAGTCGGTCCGGATGCAACGAGAGTCTGGACATGCTTGTGCGGTGACCTAACGCGCGAGCCAGCCGCCGTCCACCGGGATTAGCGCGCCGTGTACGTAGTCCGACGCGCGCGAAGCGAGGTACACCGCCGCACCGCCGAGGTCCTCCGGGTCGCCCCAGCGCCCCGCCGGGATGCGTTCCAGAATCTGGCGGTTGCGCGTCTCGTCCTCGCGCAACGCCTTCGTGTTGTTGGTGGCGAAATATCCCGGCACGATCGCGTTGACGTTGATGCCCTGTGCCGCCCATTCGTTCGCGAGCAGGCGCGTGAGCCCGGCGAGACCGCTCTTGCTCGCGGTATAGGATGCGACACGGATGCCGCCCTGCAGAGACAGCAGCGAAGCGACGTTGATGATCTTGCCGCCGCGGCCGCCCTCGACCATCGATTTCGCTGCAGCCTGGGCGAGGAAGAACGGCACCTTGAGGTTCGTCGCCAGTACATCGTCCCAGTCCTGCTCGCCGAATTCCAGCGCGCTCGCGCGCCGGATGATGCCGGCGTTATTGACGAGGATATCGACCGGGCCGAGCGCTTTCTCAGTCTGGACGATGACGCCGCTGACAACGCCGACGGCCGAGAGATCGGCCATGATGACCGCGGTCTTGCGGCCGAGCCCTGCGATCCGCGCCTCGGTCTCGGCGGGTTCGGAGCGCCCGACCAGTGCGACGTCCGCGCCGGCGCCCGCGAGTGCGACGGCCATCGCCTGCCCGAGACCGGTGTTGGCGCCGGTGACGACGGCGACCTTGCCTGCGAGATCGAAGGGTTCGCCGCTCATGCCTTGGAGCCTGTCCGGGTAATGCGCACTATTTCAGCTGGCAGATGTCGAGGACGTTCATGTCCGTGTAATCCAGGTTTTCGCCGCCCATCGCCCAGATGAACGCGTAATTGCTGTTGCCGCAACCCATGTGGATCGACCACGGCGGCGAGATGACCGCTTCCCTGTCGTGCACGACGATGTGGCGCATCGAGTCGGGTTCGCCCATGAAATGGAATACGCGCTTGTCCTCGCCGAGTTCGAAGTAGAAGTAGATCTCGGAACGGCGGTCGTGCAGGTGCGGGGGCATCGTGTTCCAGACGCTGCCGGGCGCGAGGATCGTGAGGCCGAGCAGAAGCTGGGCCGAACGGCAGGTCTCCGGCACGATGTACTTATAGATGGTGCGCTCGTTCGAGGTCTCCAGCGCCCCGAGCTTCAGCGGCACGGCATCGTCGATCGACAGCTTGACGAGATCGAAGCGGGCGTGTGCCGGCGTCGAGGCTAGGTAGTACTGCGCCGGCTGTTTCGCGTCATTGCTCGAGAACACGACCTCCTTGCTGCCCATGGGTACGTAGAGGCCGTCACGCGGCTGCGTCGCGAAGGTCTCGCCATCGACACTCACTTCGCCCGCGCCGGCACCGACATTGACGATGCCGAGCTCGCGCCGCTCGAGGAACGGCGCCCCGGCCACCGGTTCGGACTGGTCCGGCAAGCGCAATGCGTTCTTGACGGGCGCCGCGCTGCCGACGACCAGGCGTTCGGTGTGCGAGTAGTTCAGACTGATCGTGTCTGCCTCGAACAGCCCGGTGACGAGATAGCGCTCCCGGAGTGCGTCGTTGGACGCCCCCGCCATCATGTCCGGATGGGTTGCCTGGTAGACTTTTCGGTACATTCGATCGGACTCCGTCGTTTGCGATTGAACCGGTTATGGTAACCGGTGTCATTGTAGATTTGAAGGGGCGTGCTCCGGCGGCGGCGCGGTGGACCCGCGCACGATGAGGCTCGGCATCACCGAGGTCGCCGTCGGCGGCTCCATGGCCAGGCGGTCCTGATTCGAGACGAGCAGCTGCGCCGCGGTGCGGCCCATATGGACGATCGGCAGCCTGACCGTCGTCAGGGTCGGCCAGATCCGGGTTGCGATCGGCGCATCGTCGAAACCGACGATCGAGAGGTCGTCCGGTGCGCGCAGGCCCGCCCGCCGCAGCGCCTGGTACACGCCGACGGCCATCTCGTCATTCCCTGCGAACACCGCCGTCGGCGGCTCCGGTAACGACAACAGCCGCTCGCCGCATTCCATGCCGGAGTCGAACGTATAGCCGCCCGTCAGCAGGTAAGCATCGTCGAGCTTCAGGCCGTACTCTGCGAGACCGACCCGGAACCCGCGCAGGCGCTCCTTGGCCGACAGGAAGATGTCCGGCCCGCGGATGTGTGCAATACGGCGATGGCCGAGACTTGCGATGTGGCGCGCCGCTTCGGCGGCGCCGACGTAGTCGTGCGTCTCGACCATGTTGGTGGGAAGATCGAGCGAGACCGCCGCAATGCGGACGTAGGCGCACTCGATCTGGCGCAGCCGGCCGATGAGTTCGTCGTCCTCGGAGATGGACGGTGTGAGGATCACCCCGAAAAATTTCTGGTGCTGGATGATCTCGCAGATGTCGTCATGCAGCGTCGGCGAGCGCCGGTCGCAGGGGCGAATGACGAGCTGGTAGGCCGTGCCCGCGAGGCCGTCCAGGATGCCGGACTGGATGTCGACGATATACTGCGGGTTCGGCTGGTCCGAGATCAGGGCGATCAGGGACGAACGCCGCAGCGCCAGCGCGCGTGCCTGCGGGTCGGGCTGGTAACCGTGCTGCTCGACGATACGCAGGATCTTCTCACGCGTCGCTTCCTTGACGAGTCCGGAATGATTGATGACCCGCGAAACGGTCTTCTTCGACACACCTGCCATTTTCGCGACATCGCTGATCGTGAGTTTTCCGGACTTGCCGTTCCCCGGCGCCTTGCTTTCTTTTGCTGACTTGGTCATTCCCCGGCCGGTCCCGGCGCTGCATTCCTTATCCTGACTCGATTGTATCCTTCTTGTCGGCGGCGGACACCGCTCAGGTCCCGTGTGCGTGCTCGGCGCTGTCGAGAACGCCCGGCCGCTTCGGCGCCATCGTGTCGAGGTCCCAGTCCGCGGGATCGAAGGCCCGGTGCGTGGGTTTCTCCTGCGGATAACCGCCGACCTGCGATTCATTGTCGATGATCCTGCCGCGGCCCTCGGCGACGTCCGAGAGCAATCGTACGTCGTGCCGGTCCCGGTCCCAGGGCCGGGCTCCGGCGTTCTCCAGCACCCACTTTTCGACCTCGACGGCCGGCCGTGCCTCGAGTCCCGGCCACCAGTCGAGCGGCGCGTCCGCCTCGATGATCCGCGCCGTGCCGGTTGCGTAGCGGCCGAACATCGGCAGTGGTTCGCCGATGCGATCGACGGCCACGTTGTCGCGGCCGAAGAATTCGAGATCGCCGTGACCGCCGAGCATCACGAGCGCGATCGGCGATTCGGTCGACGGGCCGGCACGCATGACGTTTCCGATGGCCGTCAGCTGGCCTGTCTGGAATGGATGATTACCCCATTCGAGTGCCATCAGGTTGTAGTGCATCGCGCGTTGCCCCGGGTCGTAGATGAAATTGTTGACGACCAGCGCATGCACGCCGCCCTTCAGGTGCGGATTGCGCTCATAGTTGTGTGCGTACAGGTTGCCGTAGATGAGGATATTGGTGACGTTGTCGTGGATCAGCGAACCTTTCGAGTGTTCGATCTTCGCATGCGACGAGTGCGACAGTCCCTCGGCGACGATGTTCTGGCTGAACGTGATGTCGTGGGAAGTCCCGTTGCGCCATGACTCGGGCGTGTCGCCGGTGAAGCGCGGGCCGCTGGCCGAGAGATTCTCGTCCGTCGCCCAGCTCAATGAACAGTGATCGACGATGACCCGGTACGCCGCAGCCGTGGAGATCGAATCTTCTTCCCAGCCGCTGGCCTTCGCGGCTCCTGCCTGACCGGGTCGCACGCGCAGGTGACGGATTACGACGTCGTGTCCCTCTATGTCGATCCCGCCGCGGATCAGCGTGATGCCCGGAGACGGCGCGGTCTGTCCCGCGACGGTCACGAACGGCTCGGTGATGCGCAGCGTCTGCCGGTCGAGGTCGATGACGCCGCCGACCTCGAAGACGATGGTCCGCGGTCCGCTGGCCTCGAGTGCCGCCCGCAGCGAGCCGGGCCCGCTGGCGTCGAGATTCGTGACCCGGATCAGCTTGCCGCCGCGCCCTCCCGGGGTGGTCGCCCCCCAGCCCACGGCGCCCGGAAACGCCGGTTCGGCCGCGGCGGCCGGCCGAACTCCGAGCGAGGTCAAAATCGCCAGGACGCAAAAGGCGGCACGAATGCGGCACAGGCTCGTCTTGGGTCTCCTAAGTAATTGTTTCATAAGCATTCCTCTTCTGTCACTGGCAGCGGTCTTCGCTTTGGCGACAAAAATGACACCGGTTTCCAAAACAGCTTGAACCATATACAATTCAATGTCCAGAACGACAGTTTGGCGGACTCCGGGGCCCTTAATGACCTTAGAGAAAGAGACCAAGAACCGGAATCCGAGCCGGAACCACCTACAGGATATCGCGGAGAGTTTCGTCCAGGCCCGCCTGAACGTGACGCCGCTCGAAGCCTATCCCGGCCCGACGCCGGCCGGCCTCGATGAAGCCTACCGGATCCAGGACATCGCGATCGGTCTCTGGCCGGACGCGGTCGGTGGCTGGAAGGTGGGCCGCATCCCGCCGGCGATCGAGGAGCAATACGGGTGCGACCGCCTGGCGGGTCCGATTTTCAATAAATCAATTCGCCGGCAGCCGAATGGCAACGAGCCCGAGATGCCGGTATTCGAAAGAGGTTTCGCCGCAGTCGAGGCCGAGTTCGTCGCCGTGATCGGCACGGACGCGCCGGCGTCAAAAATCGAATGGAGTCGAGACGAAGCGAAGTCGATGATCCGCGAGCTGCACATCGGCCTCGAAGTGGCCAGCAGCCCGCTCGCCGCCATCAATGACCTGGGACCTGCCGTCACCGCATCCGATTTCGGCAACAACTCGGGCTTGCTTGTCGGTCCGGCCATTCCGGACTGGACGTCCCGCGACCCGGGGTCGCTGACTTGCGAAGCGTTCATCGACGATCGTTCCACCGGTAAGGGCGGCGCGTATACATTGACTGGCGGCGTCGCGCGGTCTGTACAGTTCATGCTCGAGCTGGCGGCCCGGCGCGGTCGTCCGCTCAAGGCCGGCGACGTCATCGCAACGGGCCAGACGTCGGGAATCCACCCGGTTTCCCCCGGCCAGGTGGCACGCATCGAGTTTGGCAAAGACGGCAAGCTGGCGTGCAGGTTCGTCGCGGCCTCCCCTCGCGGCGACGCCGGCTAGGAGCCTGTCCGAGTAATGCGTTGAAATCATGCGCATTACTCGGAAAGGCTCCTAGGTTCCGGGCTGCACGTAGGGAACCGTGGCGAACAGCTTCCGCTCTTCGCCACGCGGATCGTTCTCCATTCGCGGCGTCGCATCGATGACCATCGTCTCGCGCTTTGCGAGCGTGTAGGGCTTCCACGCCGGTAGCCGCGCCGAGTTCGGCTTGCCGTCGCGGGCGAAGGCAACGAACGCTTCGCGCATCATCCCGGAGACCGCCGTCGCCTCGTGTCCTGTCCCGGTGATCGATCCTTCGGCCCCGAGATTGCCGAACACGAGGGGTATGTCGAATGCGTGCGGCGCACCCAGTTCGGGGTGCAGGGGACTTGCGAAGTCGAGCTGGTAGACGAAGGTGTTCGCGCCGTCCTGTTTCGCGCGCTCTTCTGCCTCGATGATCGCCGCACGCCACGATCGCGCCGCGGTCGTCGCCGCGAAGAACACCTGCGTGGGGGAGTAGTGTGGATAGAGTTTCCGGTATTGTGCAACGACGTACTCCGGGCGGATGTCGACACGCATGTTGGGTATCAGGAGTTCGGGCAAGTCTCTCCAGTCGAGGTTCTGGTACTGCGGCCCGCGCAGGAACGCGTGCGTCTCGTCGTGCGTGTTGCCGATGATCATCGGTAGGTCCTTCGACTGCGGCGCCGCATCGGGATAAAACGGGTGGCGCAGGAGGGACCGCATGTCGAGCACGGGGCCGAAATACAGCGAGCCGTAACCCAGCACCGGATCGGGCGCCTCGAGGCCTTGCAACAGCGTGTCCACGGGCAGGCCCGACAGGCGGCCCGCATCCTTCGGCGCGACGCCGATCTTGTCGAGAAACGCATGCGTCCGCCGTGTGGCATTCGCCGGTCCGGACACCGTCACCTGCTGGCCGCTCATCGAAGCGGCGCGCTGGAACAGGCCGGCGGCCGCGGGCATGGCCATCATCGTCGCGACCTTGGCGCCGCCGCCCGACTGGCCGAAGGCAAGCACCCGGTCCGGATCGCCGCCGAAAGCCGCGATGTTTTCCCGCACCCACTCGAGCGCAAGCACGAGGTCGAGTTGTCCGGAATTTCCGGAGTCCGCCCAGTCGGCGTCGCCGAAGCGCCGCAAGTACAGGTAGCCGAAGGCATTCAGACGATGATTGACCGTCACGACCACGACGTCGCCGTGCCGCGCGAGTACGCCACCGTCGTACAAGGGGCTCGAGCCCGAGCCGTGCGAATAGGCGCCGCCGTGTATGTACAACATGACGGGGCGCTTGCGTCCGTCGCCGCTGGCCGGCGTCCAGACATTGAGGAACAGGCAGTCTTCGCTGCACGTCTCGCTGGTCCGATCCTGCGGCGCCGCTGGACCGTACTCGAAGGCGTCGACGACATTCTTCCAGGGTTCCGGTGGCAACGGCGGCATGAACCGGCGCAAGCCGGTGTCTGCACCGTAGCGGATCCCGCGGAACACGTGGACGCCACGATCCAGGAAGCCGCGTACGGGACCGTATCGGGTCGCGACAACAGGACTCGGGCCGCCGGACTCGCCAGCCGCAAACTCGGGGAACATAGCCGCGCCGACTGTCGCGATGCCCCCGCTAATCAACTGTCTGCGAGTCAACATAGGTGAATACATTGTAAAAAAATTGGCGCAGGTACGGGGGATACCTGCGCCGATTGAACGGGGAAAATGTCGTTGTTATTGTCAGTATCTGTACGAGGCTCCGAGGTACCACTGCGTGCCCGTGTATTGCGTCTCGATCAGGCGGCCGCCGACGTTCGGCGACATCCAGTCGATCTGAGGCTCGTCGGTGAGATTGATCGCCTCCAGCGTCACCCGGAAGTTATCGTTGATCTGGTAACTCGCGGAGAAGTCCAGGTTCCCCGTGTCGCCCCGGTAACGTATGCCATTGGGGTTATTGGCGTCGTTGCGCGTGTTGTACTTGCCGCGGTAGCTGTATGCCAGGCGTGTGCTGACCTTGCCGTCGTCATAGTACACAGTGAGGTTGTACGAATCGTCCGACTGGCCCGTCAGAGATAGTCCCGACTTGTCTTCCTTCGAGTCCACCATCGTGTAGTTGGCTATGAGACCCGTGTTTGACCAGAAGCCCGGCAGTGACGTAAACGCCTGCTGGTACTGCAGCTCCCAGCCGTTCAGTCTCGCGCCGCCACCGTTGACGCGCCGTGTCACTTCGAAATCGGCATCGATCAGGTCGGGCAACTGTGCGCCCAGCACGGAGTCGGGCAATCCCACTTCCGACCACGGCAGCAGCACCGTCTCGCTGGCCGGGAAGGTCTCGACGTCGCGGCTGAAATAGGCGAGCGCGAGCAGGGAGTCCTCGGCGAAATACCATTCGAGACTCGTATCGAGGTTATCGGCCCGGTATGGCTCGAGATACGGATTCCCGTAATTAACCGCCGGCACGCCGAATATCGTGACGCTGCCGCCGGGGCTCAGCAGGCTGATGTCCGGCCTCGAGATCACCTTGGCCCAGCTGAATCGTGCGACGAGGTCGTCGGTGACGTCCAGCGCCAGGTTGAGGGCCGGCAGGGTGTCCTTGTAGGTATTCGACACCGTCACTTTCAGAAAGCTGCCACCGACGTCGGTCAGGCCGGTCGAATCGAGGTGCGTCGTCACCTGCCGCACACCGACGTTACCCCGCAACGGCAGGCCCGCGATGTCGCCCGTGAAATCGAGCTGCACGTAATACGCATCGTCGTCCTCGACGATATCGCGGTCATCGCCCGGACGGTCGTATTGCGGGAAGCATGCGTTGTCCCGGAACGTGTTGAATTCCGAGACATTGGGCATGAACCAGTTCAGCTTTCCCACGTTGACGGCGTGACCCATGCTGGAGTCGACCGCGTAATCGATACCGCAGGCCGAACCATCGACCGTGCCATCGCTGGCGTCGGCGTCCGCGAAAGTCCGATCGGCCCGGGTTGCGTGCTGGGCGAAACTGTATTGCTTGTAGGAGTAGCCTACCTTCAGCGTCATCTGGTCAGCGATGTCATAGGCGAAATTCAGCTGCGCGGTGTCGAAACCGGACTTGGCATCGAAGAGCCGATCGCGCCACTCGGAGTTCTCCCAGTTGCCGGGGTCCGTCAAGTCGAAATCGTATGAGAAGCTCGGATTCAGCATCTTCGAGAAGTCGTAGGTGAGCGCGGCAGCACTTTCGGTGTACGTCCTGTACCGGCGCGGGTCACTGTCGTTGTAGTGCTCGAAGATCAGCGTCGTCTCCTGGTTGTCCAGGTTCGCCTCCGACGTCGTGTACATCACGTTCATGCGTGCGCGGTCGCTGAAGTCCTGGTCCCAGCGGACGGCGTATTGTGTGAAGTCGGAATTCCAGTCCGAAACGAAGTTCTCGGCACGCGTGTCGACGCCGTCCATGGTCGCGGCGACGATCGTCGGACCATCCAGCGTGAAGGCGGCAACGTCCGTCTCCTGCACGCCGGTCGAGCCGGTACGGGCCAGCGAGATCGCTTCGAGGAACGGCTCGGTGCGCGTGGCGTCGATCTTCGCGTACAGGATGTCCGCGGTGATCAGCGTGGCATCGGTAGGTGCGAACTGCAGGGTGCCCGTCATGCCGGTCCGGTCCATGTCGTGCGTCTTGTCGGCCCAGCGCGGGAAACGCGGGTGGTACGCGTCGTACACCTGTGCCTCTTGAGTGGCGTCAGCGCAGGCCGTACAACTCGCGAAATTGTCATTCTCCCAACGGCCGGTCTGCGGACCGGTGTTGTCGACGAAACGCTGGGAATAGGCGATCGAGAACAGCGCACCAAACGTCCTGTCGTCATTCGTGTAACTGATCAGGCCGGAGCCGCGCGGTTTCGTCTCACCGGACTGGTCGTCGTACGAGCCCTGCAGGTTGGCGGCCAGGGTGAACGGATCGTAATCGAAGGGCCGGCCCGTATGCAGCGAAACCGTCGCGCCGAGTGAGCCTTCTTCCATCTCCGCGGAGGTCGACTTGTAAACGTCGATACGATTGAAAAGCTCGGAAGCAAAGACATTGAAGTCGAAAGAGCGGTTGGTCTGCGAGCCGCCGGAACCCGCGGCGAGGGACTGTGCCATCGCATCATTCATCAGGACTCGCGTAAATTTCGCATCGAGCCCTCGCACCGTGATGTTCCGGCCCTCGCCGGCTTCTCGCGAGATCGCGATGCCCGGAATGCGCTGCAACGCTTCCGCGAGATTCGTGTCGGGGAAGTCCGCGATGTCCTCGGCCATGATACTGTCGACAGAGCCGGTAGCTTGCCGTTTCGCTTCGAGCGCCGCTTTCAGACTGCTGCGATAACCGACGACGGTGACTTCTTCGATCGCAGCACCGGCCGGTTTCTGCTGCGCGGCAACGAACCCGGATGGTGCGATGCATGCCGCCAAAAACAGGAAAATGCGCAGACTGCCGGTCTGCCGATGCGTTCCTTTCATGATGGAGCCCCCCATACGACTGAACTGATTGTCTGTCCCGTTACACCGGCAATCCCGCCGACCGGCGCATTGTGATTTTGCTGGACACGGTGGCGTTTTTATGACACCGGTGTCATAAGACTGTAAATTATCACTTCTCCCCATCGATGGCAAGCATCGACCAAGCCACGGCCAGGACGCGGGGAATTCAGTTTTGAATCAGATACTTACTGATACTTCGGGGGTGCCCCGCCGATGCCAGCGGCACCGTACGGTCGGTTGGCAAACGCTGTGGGGAGGGACGCCGGCCGCAGCGCGGGTCGGAATTCTTGGTAATCGGTTACCTTTGCACCCGTCCCGACGCATCGCCGCCCATCAGGTGCTCGACCTCGGTCACGCTGACCCGATTGAAGTCGCCCTGGATCGTGTGCTTGAGACAGCTCGCCGCCACCGCGAATTCCAACGATTGCTGGCGATCGTCATAGGCGTCGAGCCCGTAGATCAGGCCGGAGGCGAAACTGTCGCCGCCCCCGACACGGTCGACGATGTCGGTAATCTCGTAACGGCGCGAGAGGCGGAAGCCGTCGCGATCCCGGAAGCAGGCCGACCAGCCGTTGCGATCGGCGCTGTGCGATTCGCGCAGCGTCACGGCGATCGCCGACATGTCGGGGAAGGTTTCGAGCACCTTTGCCGTTAGCGCCTCGTACTTCCTGGTGTCGAGTTCGCCACTCTCCACAGCGACGTCCACTTCGATCTTCAGTGACTTCTGGCAGTCTTCCTCGTTCGCGATGCCGACGTCGACGTGCTTCACGAGCTCGGTCATGACCTCCGGCGCGGACTTGCCGTACTTCCAGAGCTTGCCCCGGAAGTTGAAGTCGCAGGACACGGTCAGGCCCGCGGCCTTGGCGGCGCGGCAGGCCTCGATCGACAGGTCGGCGGCGCCCTGGCTGAGCGCCGGCGTGATCCCGGTGATGTGGAACCACTTCGCGCCCGCGAACACGGCCGGCCAGTCGAAGTCGCCGGGCGCGGCCTCGGCGATCGCGGAATGAGCGCGGTCGTAGACGACCTTCGAGGGCCGCTGGTTCGAGCCGGTCTCGAGGAAATAGATACCGAGGCGCGTGCCGGCGCGACGCACGTGCGAGGTATCGACGCCGAACCGACGCAGTTCGCGCAGCGCAGCCTCGCCGATGTCGTTGGCCGGCAGTACCGACACGAAACCGGCATCGAGGCCGAAGCTCGCGAGCGACACCGCCACGTTGGCTTCGCCGCCGCCGAAGGTCGCCTCGAGCGCCGGTGACTGGAACAGGCGCTCGTGATCCGGAGACTTCAGGCGCAGCATGATTTCACCGAAGCTCAGGAATTCTCTCATCATTTCGCACCTCGCACTTCAGTAGCGATGGCGACGGCTTCCTCGGCTAGCGCCGTCACGCGAGCGTAGTCGCCGGCCGCGATGGCGTCCTTCGGGGTCAGCCAGCTCCCGCCACAGGCGAGCACGGCCGGCACGGCGAGGTACTCCGCGAGATTGGCGGCCGAGATGCCGCCCGTGGGCATGAAACGCATGTGCCGGAACACGCCGGCGAGCGCCCTGATCGCCGGCACGCCGCCGGCGATCGACGCCGGGAAGAATTTGACGACGGCAAGGCCGAGATTCTGCGCCCGCTGCAGCTCGGTCGGCGTCATGATCCCGGGGAACACGGGTGCTTTCCGCTCGCGCGAGGCCGCGATCACGCCGTCGTCGAGCCCGGGCGAGACGATGAATTGCGCGCCGTTGTCGAGCGCAGCCTCCGCCTGTGCGGCCGACAACACGGTGCCGGCGCCGGCGATCATCTGGGGCACCTCCGCGGCCACCGCCTTCAGGCAGTCCAGCGCACGATCCGTGCGAAACACGACTTCGACGATGTCGAGGCCGCCCGCGGCGAGCGCACGCGAGGTCTTGACGGCCACTTCAGGGTCTTCGGCCTGCACCAACGGCACGACCGGAAGCGATTCCAGTCGCTGACTGAGGCTACTGCTCACTGCGGTGTCTCCCGTCCGGGCGGTCTGCCGCCGCCTACTTTTTCTGCCAGCCGCCGTCGACGAATATCCAGTCGCCCTTGCGGGTCTTTTCGATCGTCTTCTTGCCGGCCAGCGCCTGCACCTGTTCGAGCGTCAGGTCATTGCTTTTCGCGATGCGCTCGTACTCTGCCTTGCGTTTCGCGTTGACCTCGTTGACGAGTGCCACGACGTCCGCGGGGGCGGAACTCACGACGAGCCCCAGGAATCCATCGGCGCGCTCGCCGACCAGGCCGTCCCGCTTGGCCTGATCCAGGTCGGCTGCCAATGCACCGATGGCGACAAGTAGCGTCACCACGAGGAAACTCTTCAATACGGCTTTGTTGATCATCAAAACAGGTCGTCCTTTTCTTCGAACAGGTTATCGAGCTCCCTGTCGACCTTGACGAGGATCTCGTGTTTGATGTTGACGTTCAGATTGATCGTGATCGGTTCGTCGGTGGCGATTTTCACTGTCGGAGTGCAGGCACCGAGCAGAATCGGGATCATCAATACGGCAAGACTACGCACGTTGGCCGGTACCTCGGTCGATTTTCGGGCCGGAAAGCTCCGGCGGCAGCACTCAATTTACCACATCCCGGCCAATGCGCTCGGTGACCCGATCGGACATCCGCAAAGACTTCAGCAGCACGGGAATGTTCTCGTTGATGGTCAGGTTGTACTGGATGGGGCGACCCTTCTCGACGGCGGGGTTGTTGCCCTTGAGATGTATCGCGAGCTTGAGATCGCCGGACTCGGCGTAGCCGACCTCGCCGTTCAGGTCGGTGTAGGTGAAATCCTGCAATGCGAGCAACGCGAAATCGAGCCCCGGTTGACCGGTCAGGCCGGTGAAGGACGGATTGACGTGGATGCTGCCGCCCGGCGGCTGCGCCCGGAAACTCCCCCCGTCGACCCGCGGCACGTGGCCGCTGAATGTAACCGGGAGTGTGCCGTCCAGCGTCCCCGTGGCGACGATGTCGTCGCCCTCGAGTGCCAGGACCTGCGCCAGATCGATGTCCGCCAGCAGTAACGGAAACGCGGCGGTCCCGGAGCTGACCGTGTACGTGAACGGGCCGGTGTATGCCCGGCCGCCGAGGAGCTCTGCATCCGCGTGATCGATATCCAGCGCATCGGCAGCGAAGGCCAGGCCGACTGTCATTCTGTCGATCCGGATTCCCGCGTCGATCCGTTCGATTTGCAGAGTGGTCGGCTGGAGCGTCCAGCCGCGCTCCGGGGAGGCCCCGTCCCAGGTCAGCTGCAGATCCGCCGAGATCCCGCTCGCGGTGTTGTCGTCCAGGTGCGCGCGGCCATCTCGCAGGCGCAGGCTGACGTCCGCGAGCGGCATGGCCGGTGTGGGCCATCGCAGCTGCAGCCCGGCATCCAGATCGCCTGCATCGAGATCCCAGGCTTTGGCCCAGTCGGGGAAGACGCTGGCGGCGAGCGGCTTGTTCAGTTTCATGTGGTGGCGGGCGCTGAGCGCTCCCCGACCGGTGCCGAGGTCGAGGTCGGCGGAAAACGGGACGTCCCTGAAAATCCCTGAACTCACGAACCCTTTCAGGTGCCAGTCGCGCCCCGCGAATGCGAAGTCCGTCTTCACCACGGCCTCGCGCTGTTGTCCGGGGACGGCGACGGTACCCGTGAACGTCACGCGGCCCTTACCGCCGGCGGGGTGCGCCGCCGGCAACCGTAACTCGCCCGCCGCGCGACCTTCGACGCCGACATTGGCCACGCTGGCGCTGACGTCGGCATCGACCGTCAGAGCGCGGTCCGGCGCATCGTCGGCCGAATAGGAATGCAGGGTGGCCGTGAGCCGGTTCGTGCCGCTGGCGATCTGCAGTATCGGGCCGCCGGTGCCTTTCAGCGTGCTGCCGTCGAAGGTGTAGCGGTGCTGTGCGGGCAACCGCAGTTCGAGACGGCCTTCCGCTGCCTGATACACGATGCGGCCCGTCAGGGACCCGTCGACTCGCCCGTCCGTCACAGCCAGGCTCCCCGATGCCTCGTCGATTGTGAGATCAGGTCGGCTCGAGCGCCACTGCACCGTGAAGGTCGGAATGCCGATGTTCAGTCGCCGCCAGTCGAGCGATTCCGGCAAGGGCCAGGGGATGTCGGTGTGCACGACCGCGGCAACGCTGCCGGTCCCCCGCGGAAGACCCGCCATGTCGGCCAGCAGTGCAAGCGGATAGCCACTGAGGTCTGCGTCGGCGTCGACGTGGATCGCGTCGCTGCCGATGAGACCCCGCATGCGCAGGAATTCGACGGTCGTGTCGCCGCGCTCGCCGAAGCTCGCCTGATAACGGCCGCTCTGATCGAGCGATGCCGTGAGCGACAGGCGGCTGGCCGCCGCGGGTTCCAGGCCGTCGATGGCCACCGAAAGCGTTCCTTCGCCAATCTCGGCGTGGCCGCGGCCCAGGAAGCCGATGTCCGCAGATCTCAGGGTAAGGTGCTCGATGTGCAGATGATCCACGGGCAAGGTCGGGACCTGCCAGGCGTCCGGTGTCCTGGTCGCCGGTGCGGCCGCGGCCGGAGACCGGCTGACCTCGAGGGTCCCGATTTCCACCGAGTCGAGGCGTCTGCTACGGATGCCGGCAAAGGAATAGCTGACGGTCGCATCGTTCGCGACAAGCTCGAATGCATCGTTTGCCAGCGCCAGCCGGCGCAGCTCTACGCCATGTAATCCCGGGTACCCGATCTCGATTGTGAGCGAAGCCAGTCCGAGGCGTGTAGCCAGACGCGGGCCGAGCCGTGCAACCAGCGCGGGCGTCGCAGCATAGATCAGCCCGACCACGACCACCACCAGGACCGCGGCGATAGCCGTTCTCCTGGTGATCCTCCCGGGCTGCCTGCGTGGTGTGTCGATCCCGCTCATGGCGCGTCTGTCTCCGCTTTCACGATCGGCATGGCCGAAGTGCTTTGCCTTGCCGTAGTATGGCGCCTGGCCCGCAAAATCCGAACTCATGCCCCGGTTTCTCGCATGCCCGACTCGACACACGACCTGACGGTATCGCTCGTCCTCGGCAGCGGCGGCGCGAGGGGCCACGCTCACATCGGAGTCATTCGAGCCATCGAGGAACGCGGTCTGGAAATCCGGAATATCGCAGGTACGTCCATGGGCGCCGTGATAGGCGGAGTGTATGCGGCGGGGTATCTCGATACGTACACCGAATGGGCGCGAGAGCTGCATAAAAACGACGTCGTGAAGCTGCTCGATTTTTCGTTTACGCGAACCTCCCTCTTCAAAGGCGAACGTGTCTTCGATGTTTTACGGGAGTTGATCGGCGAAAAAAAGATCGAGGATCTTCCGCGGGGCTTCACCTGCGTCGCTACGTCTATCGATGATCAGCGCGAGATCTGGCTCAACAAGGGCCCCCTGTTTCAGGCGATCCGTGCATCGACTGCGGTTCCGGGTATCTTCAGCCCGGTCGAGATCGACGGCCGGTCTCTCGTCGACGGAGGACTGATCAACCCGATCCCGGTCGCACCGACCCTCAACGATGCGACCGACCTGACTATCGCCGTCAATCTGAACGGCTTCTCCCAGGGATATCGGGCTCCCGAGCGGCGCGCCAGGGATGCCGGGGAATCTTCCAATGCCGGTTATCGCGAGAAGATCGCCGGTTTCATCAACGATCTGGTCGCAAGCGAGAAAACGGAACCCGGTTCGCCGGATGCTGTGGAGCTTCTCACGAAATCCATCGATGTCATGCAGGGTACGATCGCACGACTCAAGCTCGCCGCTTACGCACTCGACAAGACCGTCGAAATTCCACGAAACGCCTGCAGCTTTTTCGAATTCTACCGGGCCTCGGAAATGGCCGAGCTGGGCTACGAGCGAACCACGCAGGTGCTGGACGAGCTCGGACTCTAGGTTGCCAGGGACCCCCGGCTCTTAATCTTCTTCGACCACATCACCGACCGTCTCAGCCAGCCACTGCCGCACGAAGGTCCTGCCTTTGCGCGTGAGAAACACGCGCCGGATGCGCAGGTTCGATGGATCGATACGGAGTTCGAGCAGCCCCGGCCCCGGAGCCTTCTTCGTGGTCATCGCGGACAAGTCCGCGAGATTGCGGGACAGTGCCGTGATCGACGTCGATTCGAGATGATTCAGCAGTTCCTTTTGACTGAGTCCTTCGTGGAAGTACGCGGCAATCAGGATCAGCAAGCGCTGCGCGGTGATATCGGGGCTGAGTTTCGCCCGCGCGAAACGCAATGCACGATCGAGTGCCGTCAGCGTTTGCGAGACCTGGCTGGCTGGCCGGCCGGCCTCATCGGGATTCAGCGTAAGGGAGGACATCGGCGTCAGACTACGCGCCGGCGGTGGGACCGGTGTGAGAGAGGGCCATCCGCAATGGATGACCCTCCGACGTGTTACGGGTTATGCATGAGCGTCGATTCGAGTCGCTCGCAGGCAACTGTGTTCACGCGGCCTGGGCGTCGCTGGCGCCGGCGAGGTTCGATGCGGCGAACTCCCAGTTGATCAGGTTATTCAGGAATGCATCGACGTAATCGTTGCGCGCGTTCTTGTAATCCAGGTAGTAGGCGTGCTCCCAGACGTCGAGCGTCAACAACGGCGTCATCTCGGTGCCGACGGGCGATTCGGCATTGCCCGTGGCAACGATCTTCAGGCCGCCGCGATTCTGCACCAGCCAGGCCCAGCCGCTGCCGAACTGGCCGAGAGCCGCTTCCCTGAATTCCTTCTTGAAGCGCTCGAGATCGCCGAACGCCTTGTCGATCGCCTGCCGGATCGGTCCTTCGGGCTCGTTGCCGCCTTTCGGCGCCATGCTTTGCCAGAGGAAGCCGTGATTCCATGCTTGCAGCGCGTTGTTGAGAATCTTGATGTCGCCGGCTTTGCGAGCCTTGCCGATGATCTGCTCGAGTTCGAGTGCATCGTAAGGGGTGTCCTTGATGAACCCGTTGAGCTTGTCGACGTAGCCCCGATGGTGCTTCTCGTAGTGATAGTAGAGCGTTTCCTTCGAGATGTGCGGCTCGAGAGCATTCTCCTTGTACGGTAAATCGGACTGTATGACTGACATTTTTTGACCTCCGTGATCGTAAGCCTTGAGTGCTGATTCGAAATCGTTCCCGCGAAGCGGTCCGCGCGCCCGGTCAGAAGGCGAAGACGACGTTTCGGGAAGACCTATCCAGAATCGACAGCAGGCAGATCCGTGAGTTTCGGAAAATGTCAGTTGGAGTCGTCGGTTGCGTCCTCGACGGCATCCTTGGCGTCCTCCATCGTGTTATCGGCCTTGTCGGCCATGTCGTCCATCGCGTCCTGGGTCTTGTCCGCCATGTCGTCCATGGTGTCCTGGGTCTTGTCCGCCATGTCGTCCATGGTGTCCTTCGTCTTGTCGGCCATGTCCTCGGCCTTCTCACCAGCCGTATCGACCGCCTGGTCGATTTTCTCGCCGGCCTTCTCGGCGGGTCCCTGATTGTCACATCCAGCGAACACGAGGAGTGCCGCGGCCGTCATTACCGGAATTGCCAGTCTCATCTTCGATCTCCTTCAAAGGTCGCTAGGCGACGAACAGGGCGTAACTCTAACGCAATTATTGCGATAACGCAATTATTGACCGCGAAAGAGTATCCGTCCGCGCCGTCGATCCCTGATCGCGGCGTCGGTAGAAGCACTTATATTGTAATATTCAAATAATACGATATATAATCCCGCTGTTTCATTTCTTCACACCGGAGCCACTCCGAAATGCAGCGCCTGATCCTGTTTCTCGCCCTCCCCTCGCTGGCGTTTACCGCCGCGACGTCCGCCGAAACGCTCGACGACGCGTGGCAGGCCGCGCTGGCCGCCCATCAGCAGATCGCCGCGGCCGCGGCCGAGCGTGACGCGGCCAACTTCGACCTCGATCAGGCGAAGGCCGCGCGGCTGCCGCAGCTCGGCCTCAACACCGCCTACACCCGGCTCGACCAGGCGCCCGGTTTCGACATCGGCGGCCTCACGACGCCGCCGATCTTCGACGGCAACGATTTTGTCAGTGCAGGCGCCGAAATCCGGCTGCCGCTGTATGCCGGCGGCGGGATCAGCGCCGGCATCTCGGCCGCGGAATCCGGAGCCCGGGCTGCGGAGAGCAACCTCGCCGCCGTGACACAGGCCGTCAAGCTCGGGGTCGCCGTGCAATACGTCGCCGTGTTGCGCGCCGAGCGCGCGCTCGACGTCGCAAAGTCCAACGTCGAGACGCTCGCAGCGCACACCGAGGACACGAAGAAACGCCTCGAGTTCGGCGCGGTCCCGCAGAACGACTTCCTCGCCGCGAGCGTCTCGCTGGCCGATGCACAACAGCGCCGGCTGCAAGCCGTCAACGCACTCGACTACGCGCGCTCAGCCTACAACCGCACGCTCGGCCGTCCCCTGACGGCAAAGGTGACGCTCGACCCGTCGCTCGATATCGACAGGATCCTGCCCGCCGGCCGGACCCTCGAGGATCTGATCGCGATGGCGGCCGAGCGCCGGCCGGAGCTCGCGGCGCTGGATTTGCAGGCGCGTGCGCTGCACGACCAGTCCGACGCGGCCCGTGCGGAGGCGCGGCCGCAGCTCGCTCTGACCGGCGGGTACATGATGCTCGAGAACCAGTTCCTGACCGACGACCGATTCTGGATGGCCGGGATTTCCCTGCAATGGAACCTGTTCGACGGTGGCCGGAGTCGCAAGCACGCGGCCTCCCTGGACAGCCACGCGGCCGCGCTCGGTCACCGGCGAGCCGATCTCGATTCGATGATCGCGCTCGAGGTGCGCCGCGCATGGAATGACCGCATCGAGGCCGAGAACCGCTTGCAGGTGGCCGAGAGTGCGGTCACCCAGGCGACCGAGAACCTGCGTGTCGTCAGCAACCGATACAAGGCCGGCGCGAGCACGAACACGGAGGTCCTCGACGCCGAATCCCTGCGCGAGCAGAGCCTCGACAATCGTGACAACGCTCACTTCTCTCTCGCAGTCGCGAAACTGCGCCTGGCGCGCGCCGTGGGGCTGCTATGAAACACGACAAGGACACCGGCGCGGCGGCGATAGACGTCGACGCGATGCAGGAACAGGCGTCCAAAGCCAGTACGCTGCTCTCCGCGATGTGCAACGAGACACGGCTGATGCTGCTCTGTCAGCTGATCGGCACGGAGCGTTCGGTGAACGAGCTGGCGCGCTTGCTGTCGGCGCCGCAGTCGACGGTTTCCCAGCACCTGGCATTACTGCGCCGGCAGGGCCTCGTCAGCGGGCGCCGCGACGGCCAGGCCCATTTCTATTCACTCGCGGGAGTCGAAGCCCGCGCCATCCTCGAGACGCTGCAGACGCTGTATTGCGATCCGCAGTCACTGGAAGACTGAACCATGACCTCGAACCTCGTGTCCCTGCATACCCGATTGGGCGCCGTTGCCCTGGTGGCCGCTCTCACGTTTGCCGGCGCCGCCACAGCTGAATTGCCGTTCGCGACCGCTACCGCGCAAGTCGACGAGACCCCGCTCGAGCGCGTGTTCGACGGCACGGTCGAGGCCGTGAACAAGGCGACGGTATCGGCGCAGACCGGCGGCCGCATCGCTGAGGTCTTCTACGACGTCGACGACTACGTCGAACCCGGAGCGCCGATCGTGCGCTTTACCGACGTCGAACAGCAGGCCGCGCTGAAGCAGGCCCAGGCGTCTCTCGACGAAGCGAAGGCGCGCAACGCGCAGGCCGAGGAGGAATTCAAGCGGGCGGCGGGATTGTTCGAGTCCGGCTCCTCGTCCAAGCGCGAGTACGACCAGGCCCTGGCGGCGCGCGACTCGGCCAAGGCACGGGTCGACTCCGCACAGTCCGCCGTCGCGGCAGCGGAACAACAACTCGAGTACACGCTGGTCCGGGCGCCGTATGCCGGCATCGTCACTGCGCGCCATGTCGAAGTCGGCGAGACGGTCAGGGTGGGGCAGCCGCTGATGAGCGGGCTGTCGCTGGAGAAGTTGCGCGTCGTCGTCGACGTGCCGCAGGAAGTCGCGGCCCAGGTGCGCGAGCATCGCAAGGCCTACGTGCAGACTGCGGACGGCCGCGTCGAAGCGGTCGGCGTGACGATTTTCCCGTTCGCCGACAGCGCCAGTAACACGTTCCGTGTGCGCGTGGACTTGCCCGACGGCCAGTTCGCGCTGTACCCGGGAATGTTCGTCAAGGTTGCATTCGTGATCGGCCGCACGCACCGATTGCTGGTGCCCACCGCGGCGCTGATACGCCGCAGCGAAGTCACGGGAGTCTACGTCGTCGATGCCGACGAACGCGTCCGCATGCGACAGGTCCGGGTCGGCGGCACGTTCGGCGACCGCACCGAGGTGCTCGCGGGACTGACGGACGGCGAACGCGTCGCCGACGATCCCGTCACCGCCGGCATCTATCTCAAGACCACAGCCGTGAAGAACAGCGATGACTGAGAAACTCGGATTCTCGGGCGGCGTCGCGCGTCGCTTCCAGAACAACGCGCTGACGCCGCTGCTCGCGCTCACCGCGATGCTGATGGGCCTGTTCGCTGTGGTCGTCACGCCGCGTGAGGAAGAACCGCAGATTGACGTCACTCTCGCGAACGTGTTCGTGCCGTTCCCGGGTGCCAGCACCATCGAGGTCGAGAATCTCGTGGCAATCCCGATGGAGCAGGTGCTGGCCGAGATCGACGGCGTCAAGCACGTCTATTCGGTGTCGCGTCCCGGCTTGGGTGTGCTCACCGTGCAGTTCAAGGTCGGCGAGCCGCGGACCGAGGCCCTGGTCCGTCTCTACAACGCGATCTATTCGAACCAGGACTGGCAGCCGCCGGGCGCCGGCATCCTGCCGCCGCTGGTGAAACCCAAGGGCATCGACGACGTGCCGATCGTGACGGCGACGCTCTGGACCCAGGATCCGCAGCGCGGCACCTACGATCTGCTCAAGGTCGCACATGCGCTCGAGGCCGAGATCAAGCGCGTCGCCGGCACGCGCGACGTGTACACGATCGGCGGAGCGCAGAATATCGTACACGTCGAACTGGATCCGCAGCGCGTCGCCGGATTCGGCATGACGCTCGAGGATCTGCGCTTCGCCCTGACCGCGAGCAACAGCGTGACGCAGGCGGGGAATCTCGTGTCGGACGACGTCGAGATCCCGGTGCAGGCAGGCACCTTCCTCACCAGCGCAGAAGACGTCGCAGGCCTGGTCGTCGGCATGTTCGACGGCCATCCCGTCTACCTTGCCGACATCGCCGACGTGCGCGACGGACCGGACACGCCCGAACAGTACAGCTGGTTCGCGAGCGGCCCGGCGGGCGACACGATCGGACTCGATCCGGTCACGCACGCGCCGGCCGTCACGATGGCGATTGCGAAGAAACCCGGGCAGAACGCGACGCGGATCGCGGATGCCGTCATCGAGCGCTTCAAACAACTGGAAGCGACGATCATCCCCGAAGGCGTCCACGTGACAGTCACGCGGAATTACGGGCAGACCGCCAACGACAAGGCGACCAAGCTCATCCAGAAACTGGCCTTCGCGACGCTCTCGGTCATCGTTTTGTCATGGTTGGCGCTGAGCTGGCGCGAAGCCGTCATCGTCGGCACGGCCGTGATCGTCACGCTGTTCGGCACGCTCTTCGCGTCCTGGGCCTGGGGCTTCACTATCAACCGTGTATCCCTTTTCGCCCTGATCTTCGCCATCGGCATCCTCGTGGATGACGCAATCGTCGTCGTCGAGAACATCCACCGGCATCGCAGCCTGCGCGACGCGCCGATCGGCGACGTCATCCCGCCGGCCGTGGACGAGGTCGGCGGACCGACGATACTGGCGACGTTCACCGTGATCGCGGCGCTGCTGCCGATGGCTTTCGTGACCGGGTTGATGGGACCGTACATGAGCCCGATACCGATCAACGCGAGCACGGGCATGCTGATCTCGCTCGCAGTCGCCCTGGTGCTGACGCCGTGGCTGAGCAACCGCTTGCTGGCGAATGCCCCGGTACACCACGCGTCCGGGGCGGCCAACCCTCGCGTGCTCGGCTTCTTCGACCGCGTCATGCGGCCGTTCCTCGGCGGCGACAGCGGGCGTCGCTCGCGGACCTGGCTCTACGGGGGTCTGGTTGCCGTCATCGTGCTGGCGATGGTGCTGGTCGCTGCGAAGCTCGTCGTCATGAAGATGCTGCCGTTCGACAACAAGTCCGAATTCCAGGTCATTGTCGATATGCCGGAGGGGACGACAGTCGAATCCACCGCCGGCGTGCTCGACGACCTGGCCGAGGTGATCGAGACCGTTCCCGAAGTGACCGACTACGAGGTTTATGCCGGGACGGCTGCGCCGATCAATTTCAACGGCCTGGTGCGCCAGTACTACCTGCGCAGCGGCGGCAACGTCGGCGACGTCCAGGTCAATCTCATCGACAAACATCACCGCGACCGATCGAGCCACGAGATCGCGCGCAGCGTCCGTGACAAGCTGGCCGGCATCGCCAAGAAGAGCGGCGCTTCGGTCAAGGTCGTCGAGGTGCCGCCCGGCCCGCCCGTGATCTCGCCGATTGTCGCCGAGATCTACGGGCCGGATTACGAAGAGCAGAAACGTCTCGGCCGCAAGCTGACGCAGCTCTATCGCGACACGCCCGATATCGTCGACGTCGACAGCACGGTCGAAGCGGACGCGAAACGCTACGTCATCGCCGTCGACCGCCAGCGCGCGGCGCTGCTTGGCGTGCCGCAACAGCGCGTGACGGCCATCCTGAAAATGGCGCTGGACGGAGAGGACGTGACCTACGTCCACCAGGCGCGCGAACGCTACCCGATCCCGGTCCGCGTGGAGGTCCCGGTCGCATCGAAAGCCGATCTGGATTCCCTGCTGGCACTCGAAGTCCGCAGCCAGACCGGCCGCCGCGTGCCGATCGCCGAGATCGCGCACGTCGTGGAGACAAGCTGGGACGACGCGGTCTACCACAAGGACCTGTTGCCGGTGGTCATGGTCATGGGCGACATGGCCGGCGAACTCGACAGTCCGCTATACGGCATGTTCGATCTCGTCGGCCGGATCGACGAAATCGCCAATACGACCAATACCGGCTATTCCATCGAGCAGCGCTACATCAGCCAGCCGGACAACACATACTATTTCTCGCTCAAATGGGACGGCGAGTGGCAGATCACTTACGAGACGTTCCGCGACATGGGGCTGGCCTATTCCGTGGGGTTGATCCTGATCTACCTGCTGGTGGTCGCGCAGTTCCGGTCCTACCTGCTGCCGCTGATCATCATGGCGCCCATCCCGCTGACGATCATCGGCGTGATGCCGGGGCATGCGCTCCTGGGCGCGAACTTCACCGCCACCTCGATGATCGGCATGATCGCCCTCGCGGGCATCATCGTGCGTAATTCGATCCTGCTCGTCGACTTCATCATGGAACAGCAGCGCGAGGGCAAGGGGCTGGAAGAAGCCGTCATCTGCGCGGCGGCCGTGCGCGCGAAACCGATCGTGCTGACGGCGCTGGCCGCGATGATGGGCGCGTTCTTCATCCTCGACGACCCGATCTTCAACGGCCTCGCGATCTCGCTGATCTTCGGCATATTGATCTCGACGGCACTGACGCTGGTCGTGATCCCGCTGCTGTACTACAGCTTCCGGAAGGTGCTCACCGTGGCCGCCGATTGAGGCCGCGGCGGATTACCGAGCCATCACGGTCACACGTCCGCGTCAGAGCTTGCGCAGCGCCTCGATGCGCTCCGGGATCGGCGGATGGCTCATGAACAGGCGCATGAAGCCCTGCTTGCCGCCACCGGCGATGCCGAACGCCTGCAGCGTCTTCGGCAGCTGTGCCGGCGCGCCCTGCTGGAGCCGGGTGAGCGCACGGATCATCGGCTCGCGCCCGTTGATCCTGGCCGAGCCGGCGTCGGCGCGGAACTCGCGCATGCGCGACACCCACATGACGATAATGCTGGCGAGGATACCGAGCACGAGTTGCGCGACGATCACGGCGGCGAAGTAGCCGAGACCGTAGCCCCTGTCGTTGCGGAGCACGACCTTGTCCACGACGTGGCCGACGATGCGTGACACGAAGATCACGAAAGTGTTGAGCACGCCCTGGATCAGCGTCAGCGTGACCATGTCGCCGTTGGCCACGTGCGACAGCTCGTGACCGAGCACGGCCTCGACCTCGTCCTTCTGCATGCCGCGCAACAGGCCCGTGCTGACCGCGACCAGGGCCGCGTTGCGCCGGGCACCGGTCGCGAACGCGTTCATGTCCGGGGAATCGTAGATCGCCACCTCCGGCGGCTCGACGCCCGCCTGGCGGGCGAGCCGCTCGACCGTGCTGACCAGCCATGCCTCGGCGTCATTGGCCGGACGCGTGATGACCCGGGCGCCGGTGCTGCGCTTGGCCATCCACTTGGACATCGCCAGCGAGATGAAGGCACCGCCGAAGCCGAACACGAGCGACAGGATCAGCAGGCCCTCGTAGTTGATGCCGGCGTTGCGCTGCTGCAGCAGGCTGTCCACGCCGAGCAGGCGCAGAACGATGCTGAGCACCAGCACCACGGCGAGGTTGGTAGCAACGAAAAGCCCTACGCGCTTGAGCATGTTCGGTTCCTCGGGTCGGATCGAGATTCGGATTTGGCGCTATTCTGAGACGATTTCAAGGGCCGTTCGTTCCCGCCGGTCCAATTGTGTAGAGTGCCGGATAGGCAACGATTGAGGAATGCGCAAATTGTCAATGATCGGCTACCTTGAGGCGCATCGTCGCGGCCTGGCAGGAGCGGCACGATGAAGCCTGATGTCCCCGCCAGACCGGCGATCCGTTGTGCGCTCCTCGCGTCGCTGCTTCTCGTCGCCTCGATGGGGCAGGCGGCCGGCGACGACGCGCAGGACGCATTCGTACAGACGCAGCGCTCCGGGTTCGTGCTGGACGGCCAACCGTATCGATTCGTCGGCACCAACATGTGGTATGCAGCTTACCTCGGCGTGGCGTCGGAATACGGCGGCGATCGGGCGAGGCTCGGGCGCGAACTGGATCTGCTCGGCGCGACCGGCATCGACAACATCCGGATCCTCGGCGCATCCGAACGCTCGCCACTGCGCAACTCGCTCCGGCCCGCCATCAGTTACCGCGGCGAGGTCGAGAACGAATACCTGCTCGAGGGCCTCGACTATGCGTTGGCGGAGATGGCCAAACGCCACATGAAAGCCGTGATCTTCCTCAACAACTTCTGGGAATGGTCCGGCGGCATGGTGACCTACCTGTCCTGGGTGAACGGCGGGAAGTACGTCAACCTCGGCGACCCGGCCGCGCCGTGGCCCGCGTTCGCCCTGTTCTCCGCACGCTTTTACTCGAATGCGGACGCCGTCGCGCTGTACGACCGCTACGTCGTGACGCTGCTCGAGCGGCGCAACACCGTGACCGGTCGCCTGTATCGTGACGACCCGACGATCATGAGCTGGCAGCTCGCGAACGAACCGCGCCCCGGCGATGGCGAAGTCAGCCGCGCCAACCTGCCGGCCTATTACGCGTGGATCCGGCACACGGCGGCCCTGATACACGAACATGCGCCGAAGCAGCTGGTATCACTGGGCAGCGAAGGCACGATGGGCTGCCTCGAACTCGATAAGTGTTTCCTCCGGGCCCACGACGGTACCGGCATCGACTACGCGACATTCCACATGTGGCCCAAGAACTGGGGCTGGTACGACGCGCAACGTCCGCAAGCCACCTATGCAACCACGGAACGGCGCGCCGAAGCCTACATCGACCGCCACATCGAGCTCGCGCGGCAGCTCGGCATGCCGCTCGTGCTCGAAGAGTTCGGCTTCGAGCGCGACCAGGGCGCGGTGTCGCCCGAGGCATCGACCGACTATCGCGACCGATTCTTCCGTCTGGTCTTCGATCGCGTGGAGTCCAGTGCACGTACGGGCGGCCCGCTGGTCGGCACAAACTTCTGGTGCTGGGGCGGCTACGGCCGTGCCGAACACGCCGATGCCGGCTGGGAAGAAGGCGACACCGACTATACGGGCGACCCGCCGCAGGAGCGGCAGGGCCTGAACTCGGTTTTCTCCGGCGACGCCGGCACACTGCACCTGTTACGCGCGCATGCGGACAGGCTCGCCGAACTCGACGGCGATCAGCGATAGTCGATCTCGACTCGGACGATGTCCGCCGTGTCGTCGAAGTCCGCGCGCAGATAGCCCGTACGCGCCGGCGTCACGGCATACTCGTAGCGCACCGGCACGAGATACTCGTAGTTCTTTTCGGCCGATGCGTAGTGTGTAACGCGGGCGTCGAGCGGCTGCCATGACGCGCCGTCGCCGGACCAGGACAGCGAGATGGCCCGCTCTGCGTCCGCTTCGTACGCATACGCACGCAGGCCGAGCAGCCGCCCGGGCGCCGTGTAGACGACGTAGGCGCCCTTCTCGCCGTGCAACCGGGAGTACGCTTCCTTATAGGAGCGGTAGTCGCCGGTGCGTACCTCGACAGCTTTCGAGTCGAGCAGCACGCCGAGGTTGCGTGCCGTATCGACCTGCGTGAGGTGGTCGATGCGTAACGGTCCGACCACGTTGGACGGAGCCGATTCACCCGCGGCGTTCACGGCACGGACCCGGTAGCAAAACGCGGCACCGACCTCCGCGCCCGTGTCGCTGAACAGGGCAAACCCCGGCGTCTGAACGTCGTCGATGCCATTTGCGATCGTCAACCACGGTCCGTCGGGCGTGCTGGCACGCTCGATCGCGTAGGACGCGGCACCCATCGAGCCGCGCCAGCTGAACATCGGCGCGTCCTGGAAAGGCAGCAACGCCGGCGGCTCCGGTACCGTGATGGGCGGCGCTTGCCTGCCCTGGATCCGGAATGCCTCGTCGCGTACGAGGTGCAGCAGCCCGCGCTCGTCGTAGGGCTCGCCGACGTCGAAACCCGGCCAGTGATAGGCCCGGTAGAGTCCGTGCCCGATGGGCTCGGAGTGCTGGTAGAAACCGCCGTTCCGGTGGTGCCGGCGCAGGCTCCAGACAAGGGCACCGGGTATGCGGGGCTCGCCGAGGACGTAGTCGAGCACCGCCTCGAAGCCCGATGTGCTGATGAATCCGAACTCGCCGAGCAGCACGGGCTTGCGTCCATCCACCCGATCCACAGTCTGCTTCAGATTGTTCAGCATCTCGATCGGACTCGTCTCGTAATGGTGCACGTCGATGACGTCGAACTCCGGAGCGTCCAGCGCGTACTGCTGCACGTCACCGTGGAAGCCGTCGATCAGCAGGTGCTTGCTGTCGATGCTCTTGATATATCGGCCGATCTCGAGCGCCCAGGCCGGCGGATTCTGCAGCTCGTTACCCGTCTGCCAGCCGAGGATGGTCTTGTCGTCCTTGTACAGCACGCCCGTGATCGTATTGCGGCGATTGAGGACGTGAGCGATCGTCGCCTCGAAGTCGGCGATCAGTTGCGGGTCGGTCCAGAACGCGTCCGCATCCTTGCCGCGGAACTCGGCGTAGTTCGGCCGCCCGCCCATCCATTGCCAGTTGTTGACCAGCGGCACGATGACGCGGATCCCGTATTCGTTCGCCAGCGCGAGCGCGAGGTCCATCGCCCGGAAGGCTTTCTCATTAAAATCACCGGGCCCTTCGACGTAGGTCACCGACTCCTTGGGGAAGCGCCGGTTGCGCACGGGTATCGTGTAGGCCCGGACGACGCGGCCCCCCATTTCCGACACCGTGGCGTAGAGGTCGCGCAGCTCGAACTCCGAGGGCAGGCCGTAGGGGTCGGTCTGCCCGAATGCCATCTCGTCCTCGACGTACAGCAGGGTCGGTACGTTGAAGGAGACGAAGCGGAATTCCTCGTCGCCATCCATCAGCCGCGCGCCTTCCGTCGTGATGAAATGCTCGAAATCGGCCCTCGCCGGCGCCGGCAGCGCCGCCATGGCAACGGCCAGCACCAGGATCGGGACCAGGATCGTGCGTTTCGGACGCATCGGCACTCCGGGATGGCGAACGCGCATTGTTGCCGCCGGCCCGTGAGCGGTCAACCGGCGGGGGAACCGGCGCCGCTTTTCAGTATCCTATAATGTGTAGAGCATCCGGTAGCACACCCTTGTAAATCGCAGAGGCCTCAATATGAACAAGCTCCTTTTCTGCCTCATCGGCATCCTTTCGATCTCAGTCCCGGCGTATGCCGCCCTGGAGGCAGGTGACGCCGCGCCGGCTTTCGAAGCGAAGGCGTCCCTGGACGGCAAGGCCTTCGATTTTTCGCTCGCGGACGCACTCAAACAGGGGACCGTGGTCGTCTATTTCTACCCGTCGGCTTACACGGGCGGCTGCAACATCGAGGCGCACGAATTTTCGACGCACATGGACCAGTTCAAGGCCGCCGGCGCGAGCGTCATCGGCGTCTCGCTCGACAGCATCGACCGGCTCAACGACTTCTCCGCGGATCCGGACTATTGCGCCGGCAAGCTGGCGGTCGCCTCCGATCCGACAGGCGCGATCGCGAAATCCTACAAGCTCGACGTCCATGGTCCGGTCGAAGGCGCGAAAGACACGCGCGGCATCGAGATCGGTCACGGCTTCGCCGAGCGCGTCACGTTCGTCGTGACGCCGGACGGCAAGATCGCCGAGACAATCGGCGGCGTGGCGCCCGCGGAGAATGTGCAGAAGACGCTCGCCGCGGTGCAGCAGCTTCAGAAGAAATAGCGCAACCGCGGATCGGGGGACGACCTAGTCCCCGGCGTGGCTGTCGAACCAGTGCGCGGCGAGCCTGTCGCGCTCTGTCGCCCTGCCCGAGATCGTGTGGCCCTCGCCGCCGAATACGTGCAGTTCGAACGGCTTGCCAAGTTCGTTCAGGCGCGTGGCGAGAGACAGCGACTGGCTGACCGGGATGCTCTGATCGTCGCCGCCCTGCATGATCAGCAGGGGCGTATCGATCTTGTCAGCCCACGTCACGGCGGAACGCCGTCCCAGGACTTCGTCCCTGTTCTCTCTCCAGCCCGGCCAGAGCTGATCGGCGGTGTCCGCGTAGCGGTCCGGATAGTCCTCGAGGAGACTCAAGAAGTCGGTAGGCGCGCCGTATACGGCCGCGGCGCGGGTCGGAAAGCCGTCACGGAGTGCCTGCAGGACCATCATTCCGCCGCGCGATTCACCCATCAGGTAGAGCCGTTGCGCATCCACGCAAGCTAGCTCCTTCGCGAGGTCGGCAATTCGCATCAGGTCGTCGAGATCCTTGCCGCCCATCTCGTCATGGCCCGGGGCGCCTTCGCTGCCGCGATACATGGGCGCCAGAACCACGAATCCGGACTGCGCAAGTCGATGAAACGTCGAAAGATACTCGGGCGCCGCATCGTTCCGCACATAGCTGCCGCGATTGAAGACGATGGTCTTCATCGGTTTGCCGACGGCCTTAGGCCGGTAGAGAAACGCGACGACGTCCAGGCCGTCGCTTCGGTACACGAGTTTTTCGAATACGAATCGTTCGTCCAGCCGCGCACTTTGGTAGTCGCTTTCGTTGGTATAGCGGTCGATCAGCGGTCTTTCCGACAGCGCACCGAAGCCGGGAACTTCTATATTCTCCCGGCTGATCAGGATGCTCGTCGCTTCGTCGCCGGACGGGCTCTCGGCCGGAGAGTTCAAGCTGAAAAAGAGCCCGGGTATGAGAAACAGCCAAAAAGCGAGTGCCCGGCCGCATGGATATAGGTTGTGGTGCATTGGCTACTGCCCCTTAGATTCTGGTCTCGTTCTGTAGACCGCGTGCGTCGCCGTTTGATCCCAATGCACGCCCCAGGCGTGAAGCCGCGACCATCAGGCACGTGACGACGAAATAGATCGCAATGGCGACCACCAGGACGCTGCCATAGTCATCCGGCGCCACGACTGTCGCCGCGAGCGCGGGACCCAAAGCACCTCCGGCCGCGGTGAAGAAACCTCCGACAACGACCACGCTGCCGCCGGGGTCGAGGCGGGCCTCGAAGGCCTGAAAATACGGCAGTCCAAATGCCCATGCGACGCTGAGCGCACACATCGCTGCAACATACACCGGAGTGCCGGACCCGTTGCGCAACAGCACAAGCGAGGCAGCGGACACGATCACGGCAGCCGTCAATGGAAGCAGCCGTCCGTAGCGATCGCCCAACCAGACGACCCCGAAAGCAGCAGGTATTCCGAGCACAGTCGCAATGCCGAGGATTTCCCCGATTCGTTGACCGGACAGCGAGAAGCTGACGCCGATACGCTCTGCGTAGGTGAAATGCATGTTGTTTGCGGTCTCGTAAAGGCCGATTCCCAGCATCGCGAGCAATGCGGCGGGTCTCAGGAGCATGTGAATCTCGATCGACGGATCCTCTACCTGTGCCGCCCGCCGGATCACGGAGGGTGTCAGCAACAGCGCAAACAGCGCGGCGGCAGACAGCCCCAGATACATGCCACCCAACCCGATGTCGGGCAGCATCAATGGCAATCCGTAAAGTCCCAGGGCACTCAGGGCGAACTGGAAAACCATGAAGATGCCGTAGCCGCGTTCGGGTTTCGGCATTGCCGCAATCGACGTCATCACGGCGGCATATGCAGCGGAACCGCCCAGTCCGGAAAGTGCGCGCAACGCGAGAAATGACCACACCGGTATTCTGCCGACGAGAGTCGAAGCCACGTCGCTCAGCGCGAGCGTGATCAGGCCGGCGATGGCAATCCTGCGCGGATCCAGGTGCCGGATTCGAAGCCCGATCACGATCGCCGCCGCGGCACTGCCCATCGCTCCGACCGCTGCTACCCAGCCGGCTTGTGACTCGGTGAATGCCGCGTGGTCGACCAAGGCACCGACCATCGTAGGCAGGATCAACAGGGGCAGAATGGCAATTGAGCCCAGAATAGACAGGCGCATTATCCGGTTGGCTTCGATTGGCAGCTCACCCACGGCAGATTTTTGACAATGCCTGCATGCTACCGCGCATAATATTGCCAAGGCCACACTCCGGAGACACGATGCGAAAAGTGACTTTCGCCGCAACGCAAATGGCCTGTGTTGATGACAGGAATGCGAACATCGCACTCGCAGAACAGCAGGTGCGCGATGCAGCTTCGAGAGGGGCCCAGATCATCCTGCTGCAGGAGCTGTTTGAAACTCTCTATTTCTGCAAGGACCAGGATGGCGCCTATTTCGAACTGGCCCACGATGCGCGTGGTGACAAGCTGATCGAGAGATTCCAGGCGCTGGCCAGGGAATTGTCGGTCGTTTTGCCCATCAGTTTTTTCGAGCGCGCCAACACGACTTTTTTCAATTCCGTCGGCATCATCGATGCCGATGGCAAGCTTCTCGGTACCTACCGGAAATCGCATATACCCGATTCGCCCGGTTACCAGGAGAAATTCTATTTCAGTCCGGGCGACACGGGCTTTCGTGTATGGCAGACGAAATACGCCTGCATCGGCGTCGCGATCTGCTGGGACCAGTGGTTCCCCGAGGCAGCTCGCAGCATGGTCCTCGAAGGCGCGGAGGTTCTGTTGTATCCGACTGCCATAGGCTCCGAGCCCGGGTATCCCGAGATGGACTCCCGCGGCCACTGGCAGCGAGTCATGCAGGGACATGCCGCAGCGAATTGCGTGCCGGTAGTCGCGTCGAACCGGATCGGTCTCGAGAAAGGCGCATCCTGCGAGGTGACCTTCTATGGCAGCTCATTCATCACCGACCATACCGGGAAGAAGGTGGTGGAATCCGATCGTGAAGACCGGGACATCATCACCGCCGAACTCGACCTCGACATGATGCGAGCGGAACGGACTGCCTGGGGCCTATTCCGGGATCGCCGCCCGGATCTCTACGGCGGTATCCTGCAACTGGACGGCAAAGTCGCCGAGTCATGAACGGCGACGCGTTCCCGACGGCCAGAGCGGCTGGCTATCGCATGCCGGCAGAATGGGAACTGCACGAACGTTGCTGGATGTCCTGGCCGTCCCGCAGAGAACTCTGGGATGACAATCTCGGCGCGACGCAACGGGCGTATGCAAACGTGGCCAATGCCATTAGCGAATTCGAACCGGTTACGATGCTCGCGCCGCCACACGATGCCGACAACGCGCGCAACCAGTGCGGCGACCGGATAACGGTTCTCGCGGTCGAGCTTGACGACTCCTGGACCCGGGACAACGGGCCCAACTTTGTCAAGAACGATGCCGGCGAACTGGCGGCGTCGGTATTTCATTTCAATGCCTGGGGTGGGAAACACCGGCCCTGGGGCAAGGACGCCGCTTTGGGTCATCGTCTGGCCGAATACCTCGGCATCCCCTCGTTTTCATCGCCGCTATTCATGGAAGGCGGCGGCATCAATGTCGACGGTCAGGGGACGCTGCTCACGACGGAACAATGCGTGCTGAACGACAATCGCAACCCGGGACTCACAAAAGACGAAGCCGCCAGGGCCCTTTGCGATGCGCTGGGCATGACCAGGCTGATCTGGCTACCAGGCGATCCGGACGATATCGAAACGGACGGCCACGTCGACGGGATCGCCTGCTTTGTCCGGCCGGGCAAAGTGCTGGTCGAGATTTGTCCCGTTCAGGGGACGCCGCGATACGACTTTATGCAGGCGAACCTCGAGGCCGTCAGAAACGCGACCGATGCTAATGGCGACACCCTGGACGTTGTGACCATAGAGGAAGCATACGAGGCGGAGCGTCGCAGCGAAATATTTGCCAGTTCCTACATCAATTTCTATATTGCAAACGGCGGCATCGTCATGCCCGGATTCGGCATCGATCGTGATCAGGATGCGCGCAATCTCGTGGCAACGCTGTTCCCCGACCGCGAAGTGGTACAGCTCGACATTTCGGACATCGCCCTGGGCGGCGGCGGCATCCACTGTATTACGCAGCAACAGCCGGTTTCCGGCACTTAGTCTTACTGCGAAATTGTCGGCAATCGAAGCCTGCATGACTGCTTTTCCCAAGAGCAGACGTTCGGTTAGCCTGTATCAGAACAAATCGGAGGGCGGCTCAGGGCCAACAAACCGCTTTCCTTGATAGGCCTCCATTTGGGTGGAATGCTATGCGTTCATACCTTGAGCTGATTCAGCCTTTCAGTTTCGCTTCGAGGAAACTCATAAGTTCACCCATTTGGTCGCTTGGGCTGAACTCAATTGCCTCATAATCCTCGTCAACTCTGACCGTGTGTCCTGGCGGCCAGTAGTAAACCTCGCCGGCATTTACCGTCTCCTCAGTGCCGTCTGCATAGGTCACATGAATGGATCCTTTGACCACGGTCCCCCAGTGCGGGCACTGGCATAGGTTGTTCGGCAATCCCTCGAGCAACGGAGTGGCATCCGCACCAGCAGGGAACCGGACACGAGCTACGTTTATATCGCCCCAGTCCTGGCTCTGAAAGCAGACACCGCCAGCTTCGAGACGAGTTGGTAGTTCGTTCTTCGCTTTCTTCATTATCATTCCCTTCTTCATGTTCTGGCGCGACACCCGCCGGTACGGTACTTCTACAGGCCGCACTTCGGATAAGCAAGGATAAGATGGGGAGAACGGCTGCTTTGAGTCAGAAGCGACCGCACGGGGCAAGATTGAAGGGCGAGGGAGGTACCGGGGATCATTCTCGGCGTTCGAGTCGCTCGAGCCGCTTCAGGACTTGCCTGGACACGCCGGGGAGTTTTTCTTCTTTCAATGCAAGGATCAACGTGTAGCACATCATGAGCAAGACGGCGCAGAAGGGCAAACCGGTGGTAATCGCAGCCGTTTGCAGCGCGCTCAGCGCGTCACCTGCACCGACCGTGCCCGCGACCAGCAGCACGGCCGCCAGGATTCCCTCCGTGACTGCCCAGAACAGCCGTTGCTGCCATATCGGATGCGGATCGCCGCCGTTCGTCAGCATATCCACGACCAGCGAGCCCGAATCCGACGACGTCGCGAAGAACAGCGTCACGACGACGATGGCGAGCACCGACATGATCGTCGACGCGATCGCGCCGATCGGCAACTGGTTCAGGAGCACGAAGATCGCATGGGCCGCGTCCGCATTCAGCAAGGCCGTGTCCGCACCGCCCATGACCTTGTGCAGTGCCGCCTGGCCGAAGATGACGAACCAGACGATCGAAGCACCCGTCGGGATCAGCAACGTGCCCCATATAAACTGGCGAATCGTGTAGCCGTACGAGATGCGGGCAATGAACATGCCGACGAAAGGCGACCACGATATCCACCAGCCCCAATAGAACAGCGTCCAGGCCTTCTGGAACGCGACGCCTTTCGGGTCCGTGAACAAGCTCAGGCTCGTCTGGACCAGATGCTGGAGATAGTAGCCCGTATCCGTCACCATCGCGCCGAGCAGATACAGCGTGGGCCCGACGAGGAACACGAAGGCGGCCAGCGCCATGGCCAGCCACATATTGATAACCGAAAGCCTTCTGATGCCGGCGTTTACGCCGAGCATCACGCTCGTGATCGCGACGGCCTCGACGGCCGCGATCACAAGCAGCCGCGAAGTCAGATCGTCCGGGATACCGAACAGGGCAGTGAGGCCCGCCGCAATCTGGCTTGCGCCCAGGCCGATCGACGTCGCCAGGCCGAACAACGTGCCGAATACGGCCAGGATGTCGATCAGATGGCCGATCGGTCCGTAGATACCGTCACCGATAATGGGATAGAAAGCGGCCGCCGGCTTCAGCGGCAAGCCGCGCCGGTACGTGAAATAGCCCATCGCGAGGCCGAGCACGACGTAAATCGCCCACGGCTGCAGCCCCCAGTGGAAGAACGTGTAGTTCATCGCCTGCATCGCCGCGTCTGCGCTCCCGCTCGTCGCGAGCGGCGGGTTCTTGAAATGCATGATGGGCTCGGAGACGCCGTAGTAGACGAGGCCGATGCCCATGCCTGCCGTGAACATCATCGATACCCAGGACCAGGTGCTGTATTCCGGCGTCGCATCGTCGGCGCCGAGGCGCAGTCGTCCCCAGCGGCTCAGCGCGATGACCACCGTGAACAACAGGAATGCGAAGGTGCTCAGGACGTAGAACCAGCCGAACCGCGTCGTGATGAAGTCCTGCACCGCATTGGCCGTCTCGCCAAACTGCCTCGGATACAGGGATGCGAGTGCGACGACGACGAGCACGACACCGCCGGAGACCAGGAACACCGGCGGATTGGTGTGCGTGTGCAGATAGGTTTTGATGCGATCCATGGGACCGGATCAGTGGACCGTAACGACGGTGCATTTCGCCGCATGAAGCACTTTGTGGGACACACTGCCTACGAGCAGCCCTTTGACATCGCTGAGACCCCGGCTACCCATGACGATCGCATCGACGCCGAGGCGCTCGGCCTCCTCGAGGATGACGTCTGCCGGCGAACCCATGCGCACTATGTTCTCCGTGTGCACGTTCGAGATATCGAGCTTCTTCTTGGTTTGCTCCATCATGCCGAGTCCCGCTTTCTCGGCTTCGTCTACGTGTTCCAGCAATTGTCTGCCCGTTTGCTCGACCTGCTCGCGAGACATGCCCATGGGCCTCGCGCCGACCGCTCTTCCGAGCAGATCCTCTGCGAGAGGCCATTCTGGCACGTTGAGCAGATAGAGCGTCGCATCGTCCGCCGAGGCCAGCCGATGTGCGACGCGTAGCGCCCGGCGTGAATGCTCCGAGCCGTCGAGGGGAACGAGTATCTTATTGAACATACTGGTCCCGGAGTCTATCGCGAGTCGGGCATCAAATCACACGTGATGCCGTTTCCGGTACGTTAAGCGTCACCTCAAGAAAGGGGAATCAGAGCGCCCGACAGCATTCGAACCTGTGACTCCTGCCTTCGGGGGGCGATGGGGAGGCATAAAATCCCCGTATCTCTAGTAAATTGGAGAGCGTTGGTAGCACACTAAGCGTATGCGCGCCTACGACACCGAGCCCCCCGCGCTCTGTCCTTTCCCGCCAGGTACGCAATATTGAAGGCCGGCACAGCGGAAATATGTCTGAATCACCCGAATCGCTGCCGTGAAGTACTGACAGGGAACAGAGGATAGTCCGGGTGGTGAGCCAGGCAATGACGGTTCGTTGCCGCAATCTGGCCAAGACCTATGGCACCGGAGCGGCTAGCGTGCGCGCCCTGCGTGGCGTCGACCTCGAAGCATTTGGGGGAGAAATCCTCTTGCTGATCGGACCCTCCGGCAGCGGCAAGACGACGCTGATTTCCATCGTTTCCGGTTTGCTCGACCAGGACGAGGGCGAATGCAACGTCCTGGGACACGATGTTCGGAGCTTGAGCGAGCTAGAACGAGCGCGCTTGCGCGGGGCGTCGATCGGCTTCGTTTTTCAGGCATTCAATCTCCTGCCGGCATTGACGGCGACGGAAAATGCGGCGGTTCCCTTGCTGCTACGCGGTGAATCGCGTAAAAACGCGACGGACGTGGCTGCTCGTGTGCTCGAGTCGGTAGGTCTGGGGCAACGCCTGGACGCTCTGCCGGCGCAGCTCAGTGGAGGTCAGCAACAACGGGTCGCGATCGCCCGCGCAATCGTGCATCGGCCGCGGTTGATCGTCTGCGACGAACCAACGAGCAATCTCGATCATGCGACCGGTCATGAAATGATGAGGCTCCTTCGGGAAATTGCCGCCGAAGACGACCGATGTGTCATCGTCGTCACACACGACACGCGCGTCGTCGAATTTGCTGACCGCGTCGCTCAGATGGACGACGGCAAGATCGTCAGCGTCGATGTTTCGCCCGCAGGAGCCCGTCCGTGATGCGACGATATTTCCTCTCGGGCCTCGCAGTTCTCGGGATCGCTACCGCAATCGTCGCCGTGATCATCGACAATCGTGCGCAACCGGCCGAGGAACCCGCGACGGCGCCGGCGGGACCGCCTTACCCCAGCTACGTCGCCGGCGCCGGCCTCGTCGAGGCGAGCACCGGGAATATCTCGATCGGCAGTCCGGTCGCCGGCGTGGCGACCGAACTGCACGTCCGCGTCGGTGACTTCGTCGAGGCAGGGGAACCCCTCTTCAAGGTCGACGATCGCGGCCTGCAGGCGCAGCTCGTTACGGCCCGGGCGAACGTCGCCGCCGCCGAGGCGGCTTTGCAGCAGCCGCGGCATCGACTGAACTACTCCGAGAACCTGGCGGGGCGGGACTCCAGTTCGGTGAGCGCGGAGACCATAACCGACTTGCGCGACCAGGTCGCCATCGCCGAGGCCAATCTGAGTCTGGCCAGGGCGCAGGTTACCCAGCTGAGCATGGAGATCGAGCGCTATACCGTACGCGCGCCCACGGCCGGCCGCGTACTTCAGCTCAATCTTCGCGTCGGCGAGTACGTGGACGGCAGTTCGATGCCACTCGTTCTGTTCGGCGACGACCGCAGGCTTTTCGTGCGCGTGGATGTGGACGAGAGTGACGCCTGGCGCGTCGATTCCGGCGCACATGCGACGGCTTTCGCACGGGGTAATCCGGCGCTGAGGATCCCGCTCACGTTCGAGTACATCGAGCCTCACGTCATTCCGAAAACCTCGCTGACCGGTCGCAGCACCGAACGTTCCGACACCCGCGTCCTGCAGGTTCTCTACAGCTTTGCGCGAGGCGAACTCCCCGTATACGTCGGCCAGCAACTGGACGTCTTCATCGAAGCGCCTCCTATAGGTGCCGTCGAAACAGAGGCGGGAGACTGAGTGCCCTATATCGCGTTCAGGATGCTCGTCGGCGACCGCGCGAAGTACACGGGCCTGTTGCTCGGAATCGCGTTCACGGCATTTCTCGTCACGTTCGCCGCTTCGTACTTTGCCGGGTTCATGACGCGCGGCTTCGCACTCATCGCAGAGAACGGCGCGACCGACGTCTGGGTCATGGATCCTGCCGTGACCTCCGTGGAACAAACCGTCAACCTGTCCGATTCGGCGCTTCAGCGCGTGCGCAGCGTGCCCGGCGTTCGTTACGCAACACCGCTCGCCCTCGGTTCGGCCGATGCCCGCCTGCCTAATGGCCGCTTTCAATCCTTTCAGGTCCTCGGCGTGGACGATGCGACGCTCATCGGTGCGCCGAGGCTGAAAGACGGCGCTCTGCCCCTGGTCCTGCACGCGCCCTACGCGATCCTCGTCGATGCCGGCGGAACCACCGGCAAGCTCGTAACGCCCGTCCGGCCTGTGGACCAATGGCCTGCAGACGGCGCGCACCTCGATGCGCCGTTACGCGAGCTGCGTGCCGGCGATGAATTCCTGATCAATGACAATCGCGTCAGGGTAGCCGGCGTCTCCGAAACCCTGCCCCGTTTCCCGCCGCGCCCGCTCGTCTACACCACCTACTCCAACGCGCTCCGAATTCTGCCGCCCGAACTCAAGCGGATGACTTTCATTCTGGTGCGAGCCACCGACGGCACTTCGCCTGCCGACCTCGCCCTGCGAATCGAACGCCGCACGGGTCTGCGCGCGCGGACTTCAGCCGATTTCGAAGCAGATACGGTGCGCTGGTACCTGGTGAATTCGGAAGACGTGGGGGATATGTCAGCGATGTTGATCCTCGCGATGACCGTCGGTTTCGGCGTCACGGGAATCATGCTGTACATGTTTACCTATGAGAGTCTCAAACAATATGCCGTGCTCAAGGCAATGGGCGCGACGCCGCACGGCTTGCTGGCTATGGTTCTCTTGCAGTCGGGCATCTGTGCCGCGATCGGCGCCGGAATCGGCCTCGGGTCCTGTGCGTTGCTCGGCGAAATTGTTTCGCAGGCAGGCTACCCGTTCCGCATGATGTGGTTCACGCCGGTTGCCGGCGTGCTCGGCGTACTCATCGTCAGCCTGACCGCCGCGGGGATCAGCCTGAGGCCGGTGCTCAGGCTCGAGCCCTCGGTCGTATTCTCGGCCTGATGGTCGATTCTTGATGGTAACGATTCATCGATAACAAGGTGGCAATACAGAGAAAGACAACAGTCTGATTGTCACGGCATGGCGTAGTTGGGGGGGTTAGATACCAGTGGTCCGGACACTCTAGAATAGGCTCATAGCAATTCGTCGTGTATCAGCTCAAAGTCCTATTGCAAGCCTTGGCGGAACTCGAGGCCGACACAGAACGGAACTGGACGGAGTTCGCTATGTCAGCATTCGCTTGAGTTCGTCCTGAGAGGGCACCTTACCCGAAATCAGGAGCTTGCCGTCGACGGCAAGCGCAGGGGTCAGCATGACCCCAAACTCGGGGAATCGCCGAATGTCGGTTATCTTCTCGAGGCGGTATTCGATGCCGATTTGGCGAGCAGCAGCGTCCGCGGCGGCGGCGAGTCTATTGCATTTGGCACAGCCCGTGCCGAGGATCTGGATCGTTTTCATTGCCTGATTCCTTTGGTCATTCGTCAGACGATAGCGCCGTACAGCCATCCGCTCAGCGTTGCCATCACGACAACGAGCAGAGTGTAGGTGAAAGTTTTCCGGGGGCCGATAATTGAATTGATGACCAGCATGTTCGGCAGACTGAGCGCGGGACCCGCCAACAGCAGGGCAAGCGCGGGCCCATCGCCCATGCCATTGCCGATCAGTCCCTGCAGGACCGGAATCTCGGTGAGAGTGGCGAAGTACATCAGCGCGCCCGCGACCGACGCGAACAGATTTGCCACCAGGCTGTTACCGCCAACCGACTGGCTGATCCACTCAGACGGTATCAGCCCCTCGTGGCCGGGGCGGCCGAGCAGGAGGCCCGCAACGAGCACACCGAGCAACAGCAAGGGCAGGATCTGTTTGGTGTAACTCCAGGCCTGGTCGAACCACTCGCCGGCCTCGCCTTCGCGCCCCGCCGTCAACCAGGCCAGACCGACGACACCGACGAAGACGGCCGCGGTGGCATTCCCGCGTGTTGCGATGGCAGTCAGTGCGACGGCCGCTACCAGCGTCACGATGCGCGAACCCGCCAGTGCGAACCAATGCCACAACATGAAGGCGAGCAATGCGCCTAGCCCTCCTGTCAGCCACCACTTGGCGCCCTGGATCGCGGCAAATATTCCTTCGTCGCCGCTCGCCGCCCAGTTGGCGAAGACGAGAATTCCGATCAGGGTGGCCAGGAATGCGGCGGTCTGTCGCAACGGCCGGCCGCCTTCGGGGATAGGCAGCTGAGCCGCCCGCGCAGCCTTCTCGGATTCCTCGCGACGAAAGATCGTCGCCATCAGGAGGCCGATGACGACGCTGAACAGGATGGCGCCAATGGCGCGGGCAAACCCGAGCTGTGCGCCAAGCACCTTCGCAGTCAGAATGATCGCGAGCGCGTTGATCGCGGGTCCGGAGTACAGGAACGCTGTGGCCGGACCGAGGCCGGCGCCCATGCGATAGATACCGGCGAATAGCGGCAGTACCGTGCACGAGCAGACGGCCAGAATTGTCCCGGAAACCGAACCGACCGCGTAAGCGGTCGGCTTGTGAGCACGTGGCCCGAGGTAGCGTATTACGGACGCTTGGGAAACGAAGGCTGCGATCGCCCCCGCAATCCAGAATGCCGGTAGCAAACAAAGCACAACGTGCTCTCGGGCATACCATTTTGTGAGTGCAAGTGCTTCGGTAAGGGCCGAGTCAAAACGGGGTCGGCCAACCGGCAGGAAATAGAAAGCCGCGAACGCAACAAACAGCAGCGCGGCGATTTGGAACTCCCGCCTTACATCATTCGCTGTCACCTGACCGGCCATTTCTCGTCAACCCACGAAGTTCTAAAGCGAGAGCGTCATCCACAACCACAGAACAGGTCCCGGACCTGCATCAACTCCGGATGAGCAGCGGGGTCTTCCAGGCAGCTGATGAAGTGCGCTACGCATGGCAGGGTCAACCGGTAGTAGACCTGCAGTCCGCGTCGCTCGTCGGACACTACGCCGGCTTCGCGCAATACCGAGAGGTGCCTCGACACGGAGGACCAGCCGAGGCCGACGGCACTCACGAGTTCACAGACACACTTCTCGCCGCGTGCGAGTTCACGAACGATGGTGACGCGGGCGGGGTGGCCGATCGCCTTGAAGACCTCGGCGGGGGCAGAGGTGGTTGAAGGAAGTTTTGCTGCTGGAACCCGTGACATGCTGAACACTATTTCGCAAAATTGCGAAATAGTGTATACGCAGTTTCCGCAAGGGGCGGCAGGCCCCGACGCGAAAAGCCTCGCCAAGCGGTCTATTGAGGTGCAAACCCTCTGACCGGAATACACTCAGGGGAAAATGGCGCGCCCGACAGGATTGACTCGCGATTCTCTTTATTCATTGCCGGCCCCCGATACACACACGCTCCCCTGCCTGGCGAAAGGCAGGTCACATTCCCAGTCGTTCCCCGAGAACGTCAGATGCGCGTTCTCCGGAAGCTCCACGGCGACGCATGTTGCTTTGTCCATTCGGAATCCGCGGTCGCACTCCCAGCCGGGTCCGTATGACGAGTCGGACAGGTAAGCATTCGAAGGAACGTTGATCGCGACGCAGGCACCGTCGACTTTTCGGTAACCGCGATCGCAGTTCCAGCCGGATTCGCTGAATGCGATGGTCAGGTACGCATTGGCGGGCACGACGATAGCTGCGCAACGGTTGCCCTTCGCCCGGTAGCCCCGATCGCAGGTCCAGCCGGGTGCTCCGGAACTCTGCGTCAGATAGCCGTTTGCCGGCACGACGATGGCCGCGCAAGCCTCATCAATCGGTCGATAGCCCCTGTCGCATATCCATCTGTCGCCGGACACCGCGCTAAGGTAGGCGTGTGCCGGCAACTCGACCGCAACGCAGGTGTCGCCATCCTGTCGATAGCCACGCCGGCACTCCCAACCCGAACCAAACGTCGAGTCCGTCAGGTAGGCATTCTCCGGCAACGTCACGGGAGCACAAGCGCCATCGCGCTTGTGATAACCACGGTCGCAATCCCATCCGCTCGTATAGCTCCTCGCGTGCGCGTTGGCCGGTATCGCGTCCTCGGTGCCTTGTGCGATGACGGGAGCTGCCGTGCCGGCGAACATTGCCAGGGCTGTCCAAGTGTAGACGATCACGCCCAGCTTCGATTTTGCTGCCTTCATCGCCCGACTCCGTCGTTTGGATCCATGCCTTTCAGAAACTTGAACAGCTCGCTGTCCGTTGAAAGAACGAGGGTCGTGTTTTCGGCGATGATGAACTTGTAGGATTCCATCGTCCGTGTGAATTCGTAGAATGCGACGGATTCGGCGTTCTGGTTGTAGGCCTTGGCGTAGATTGCGGTCGCTTTTGCGTCCGCCAGACCACGGATTTCCTCGACCTTCCGGTACGCCTCGGATTGGATCTTGTTCAGATCGCGGACCCGGTTGCCGCGGATGCGGGCCGCTTCGCCGTTGCCTTCCGACAAAAAGCGCTCGGCGATCTGGCGCCGCTCGCTGATCATTCGATCGTAGATCTTCGGTCGGACGCTCTCGTTGTAGTTGATCCGTTTGAAGCGGATGTCGAGCAACTCGATGCCGAATACCTGAACCTTTTCCGAAGCCGCGGCGAAAATATCCTGTTCGACCTGCTTGCGCCCCTTCTGGATCGGAACCAAGGCGCCCATGTTGAGGTCCAGCTCGGCGTCCGTCAGAAGCTCGTCGCGTAGGGGCACGCGATCCCTGGTCGTGCGGATGATCTCGATCAGTTCGTGCTTGGCCACGGCATTGCGAGTCTCGCTGCCCAGGATGTCGTCGAGGCGAGACTGGGCGCTGCGTTCGTCGCGAAGCCTCAGAAAATACTGCAGCGGATCCGTTATCCGCCAGCGGGCAAACAGGTCGACCGATATGTAGAGCTTGTCCTTGGTCGGCATGTCCGAAGGGTTGCCGTCCCATTCGAGGACCCGCTTGTCGATCGAATTGACCTGCTGGATGAATGGAATCTTGATCTTCAGGCCCGCTGTCGTCACAGGTTCGCCGACCGGCTTGCCGAACTGGGTGATGATGATCTGCTCGACTTCGTTGACTGTATAGATCGAGCTGATCAGGACGAATGCCGCAACGACCAGTAGCGCAAGCAATGCGGCCAGTCTGCTCATGGCTTGGCACCGTCTTGTGCATCGAGGTTCAACAGCGGCAGGATGTTACGTGCCCGGTCATCGACGATTACCTTGGACCGGATGCCCGGCAAAACGGACTGCAGGGTTTCAATATAGATGCGGCGGCGCGTCACTTCCGGAGCCTTGGCGTACTCGGCCAGCAATGCGTTGAATCGGGCGACGTCGCCCTCTGCCTCGTTGATGCGCTTCAGACTGTAACCGTCCGCCTCCCGAATTCGTTGGTCCTTCTCGCCTTCGGCCAGGGGTATGACCTTGTTGTAGTCGCGTCGGGCTTCGTTGATCAGTTTCTCCTTTTCCTGCTGGGCCTGGTTGACCTCGTTAAACGATTCCTGCACGGGCTCCGGTGGATTGATATTTTTCAACTGCACCTGATCGATACTGATGCCCATCGCATATTTCGTCGATAACGCCTGCATCTTGGTCAGTGCTTCCGACTCGATTTCCTGACGCCCGATGGTGATGACCTCGTCGACGGTGCGGTCTCCGACCACTTCCCGCATAACCGACTCGGATACGTAGCGCAGGGTCGCGCTCGGCTCGCGGACTTCAAACAGGAACTTGACGGGATCCGAGATGCGGTACTGGACGACCCACTCCACCAGTGCTGCGTTGAGATCACCGGTCACCATCTCGGTTTCGCGCTTGCCGTCGACCGGACTCTGGTATGGGTCCGTGGCCCCCGGCGTCGTGAATCCGAACTCCTGCTTCAGCTGCCGCTTTACCGGCACGATAGTCGCTGCATCGATTCCCAGCGGGAGCTTGAAATGCAGGCCGGGCTGTACCTCCTTGAGATACTTGCCGAACCGCTGCACGACGGCGACGGAATCGCTCGGAACCGTGTAGTAAGCCGTCCACGCTCCGAACAGCAGCGCGACGACGAGCGCGACCGGGAGCACGCCACGTGGCCCGCCCTCGGGCATGATCTGCTTTAGGCCGGCATGTCCTTGCCCGAGCAGGTGCTCGAGCTCGGAGCCTGGATTGGCAGACCTGCTCGACGAACCTGACCTGCGGCCGTTACCGTCTTGTCCTGGCACTGGATTGTCTGCGGTGGGTTGTCAGAGAGCCGGCTTCACAAAACGGCAGGCGAAACAGTATTCGCCTGCCATGAATGACACCTGTTGCCATTACGCTGCTTTGAGCTCAGCGGCGATCTTGTGGAAAGTGGAATTGGCAACCTCGTAGGTCTTCACCCTCGGAGTCCCGTCAACCAGCTTCGACAAAAGCTTGGTGACCTCGGCGTACGAGGCACGGCCGTAGGCTTCGGCACTTTCCTTGCTATCCCACAGGCTCACCGCAAACGCGTCCTTGCCGGCGGGGTTAACAAAAGTGATTGCGTCCTTGAATCCCTTCTGCTTGCGAAGCAGGGGCAGTACTTCCGCCTCGATCTTGTGCGTGAAATCTATGCGGCTGTCCTGCTTGAGTTCCATTGTTACTTGACGTGCGTACATGTCGTTCTCCGTCCTTGTAGTTGGCCAACAGGGCATTTCAAACAACTTAATTGGTTCAATAGTTCTGAAGCTCTGTTGATCCGTTAACCATAATCGGTTAATTAACTTGATTAGTCAAGCGATATCTGTAATTGTCTCCTTAGTTAACCATCTATGTAAATCGACAGGGACCGCCAATGGACGTTTGTTCTTTGATAAAGACGCGACTCAAGGAGCTGGGACTGGAGCAGAAGGACCTGGCCGCCGCCGCGGAAGTGACGGAATCCTACATATCGCAATTGCTTACCCGGAAGAAATTGCCGCCGGCCCCGGATCGGACCGATATCTACGAAAAGATGAGCCGTTTTCTACGCCTGACCAAAGGCGAGCTGGCGACACTGGCGCGCGCGCAGCGCCTCGACGAAATTCGGCGCGACTATGAGGCGCCGCAAGCTGCGCTGCTGAAAGAGACGCGGGAATTGATCTTGCAGAAATGTGCACCCGCCCGTCGACAGCAGATTCGCGCAGTATTCGAGAGACAGGCTTTCGGCGAACTGGAGCGCCTGATTACTCAGAAACTCCTCGACATCGTCGGTCGGGCCGCAAGGAGAGAATTGGACAACGAGGCCTGGCTGCACGAAGTCGCGCAGCTCAGCGACAAGAGCTACGCGCAGATGCGCGTGATCATCCTGGAGTTTCTCGACACCGACATCTTCAATGTGTCCAACGCAGATTGTATTTCCTTCCTGAATCCGCTGATTGCAGGCTGGGACATCGACCTCTCGACCTTCGATATGGAAATCAGGCTGAACGAAAGACTCGTTCCGGGGAAGCCGATGAGATTTTCCTTCGTCGAGACCGACACCGACAACCCCGGCGAGGATGAGCCGGGCTTCGTTGAGTTCCTCGAGGACACCAATCTCAGCGTCGGTGTTTCCGGCGAGGAGATCGAGTTCCTGAAACGGCTGAGGTTCAAGGGAAAACGACCGAGCGCACTCTATTATTATCGGGCACTGCAGACGTTCAGGGACCCATTGCACTTTCGATCAGCAGACAATTAGCCGCACGCGCGCTACGCATGAACCGTCTTCTCTTAGACTGCGAGAGACTGCACTAGCGCAAACGCGCACTGATATTGTTGCCAGACCGTTTCGGCGGGTGTCGAGCCCGACGCTGTGTGCGTTAGCGGACACTGGAGCCTGCGTTTGGAGTATAGTGGTAAGTCGAACGACCCGATAAGGCTGATCGAGTCGACGGCAACCAGCTCTCCGAACCGGGGTTTTTTCATCGCCACGACGAACGATCCCAGACAAAACTACCTGCTCGCGGCTCTTACTCCAGGCGAGTTTGAGCGCCTTGCCCCTCATCTGGAATTGGTGACATTGACGCTGGGTGAAGTGCTCTACGAGTCAGGCGGCCAACTGAAGCATGTCTATTTCCCCACGAATTCGATCGTTTCGTTGTTGTATGTCATGCAGGATGGGTCCTCGGCGGAAATCGCCGTGGTCGGCAACGAGGGAATCCTCGGCATTTCCCTGCTCATGGGCGGTGAGACAACGCCGAGTCGGGCCGTCGTGCAGTCCGAGGGTTTTGCCTACCGCTTGCGGTCACAGTTACTGAAACAGGAATTCCATCGCGCCGGGCCGATGATGCATCTGTTGCTGCGCTACACCCAGGCGCTTATCACTCAGATGTCGCAGACGGCCGTGTGCAACCGTCATCATTCCGTCGATCAACAGCTGTGCCGTTGGTTGCTGATGAGCCTCGACCGCCTGGCCTCCGATCAATTGACCATGACGCAGGAGTTGATTGCCAACATGCTCGGTGTTCGGCGCGAGGGGGTCACGGAGGCGGCCGGGAAATTGCGGGATGCCGGCATCATTCAATACAGCCGTGGACGCATCAAGGTGCTGGACCGGCGCAGCCTGGAACAGCACGTCTGCGAGTGCTATGCCGTGGTAAAGAAGGAATTCGACCGGCTGTTGGTGGATATGCAGCCGGGCAATGCGCTTCCCTCAATCCTGCAGGTTTCGACCTGAACCGGGGACCCCTCGGTTCCTGACCGTCGGAGGCCGCTCTCCGCCTGTCGCTGTATGTTCGTTGCAGCACAGACCGTCCGGGCAGAATTCGACTAATGTAACTCATGCAAAGCAATCGCCTGCTTGCCAATCTCAGTCGCAAAAATCAACGCCAGCTACTCGCGGCTTGTGACGAGGTCGAGCTAGGCATAGGTGACGTGCTCTGGGAACCGCGGAACCGAATCTCTCACGTCTACTTTCCGCTCGGTTGTTTCATTTCCAAGCTGTTACCTGTCAAGTCCCGGCAAGACCTGGAACTGGCGCTGGTCGGCAACGAGGGTATGCTGGGCATACCACCGATACTCGGCGTGAACTCCTCAATGTATCAAGCAATGGTACAGGGTTCGGGCTCCGCACTGCGAATGAGCGCCGCATCGTTTCGTCGTGAACTCGACCGCGCGCCCGCGTTGCGCAAACTCTTGCATCGATACATCTATGTAGTCCATATGCAACTCGCTCTGACCGCTGCGTGCAGCAACTTCCATTCAGTCGACCTCCGACTCGCGCGCTGGTTACTCATGACGCATGATCGGGCAGGCTTCGGCAATTTCCATCTCACACACAAGTTTCTCGCCCAAATGCTGGGTGTTCGTCGTGTGGGTATCACCAATGCCGCCGGAGCGCTGCAAAGGCGCAAGTTGGTCAGGTACACGCGCGGCAATATCACCGTACTGAACCGCGCGGCTCTGGAAAGGGCTTCCTGTACCTGCTATCAGGCTTCGAAAGACGCTTACGAAAACGTGCTTGGATAGCCGTTTCGGCCTTGCAGTACCGCAGTCCGGGGTCAGTTTGCGGCAACGTATAATGGCATTACGGTTGGCAGCAATTTCCGGATCTGCTTGACACGGCTGGCATCCGCCGGATGGGAGCTGAGGAATTCCGGCGGCTTACCACCCTGACTGGCACTCGTCATCTTCTGCCACAAGGTGATTCCCGCACGCGGGTCATAACCTGCGCGCGCCGCGAGTTCCAGGCCGATACGATCGGCCTCGCTTTCGTCCGTTCGGCTGAACCGGGTCGCCAGCAAGGCCTGGTAACCCACCCCCGCCGCATTGCTTGTTGCATCTCCCAGCCCGAGCGCTGCTGCTCCAGCGTCGATTGCGCCCTGGGCAACGATCGCCTGCGACATCTGTTCACGAACGTGTTCGCGCAGCGCATGGGCGATTTCGTGCCCCAGTACGTTGGCAAGTTCCGCGTCGGTCAGGTCCAGCTGAGTAATCAGCCCCGAGTACACCATGATCTTGCCACCGGGCATGCAGAACGCGTTGAGTTCATCGCTGGTAATGATATTGACTTCCCATTTCCAGGCGGGCGCATCGGCGCGAAAGACTTTGGTTTGCGCTTCGAGGCGACTGGCAATTTTGCGCACGCGATCGAGCATGCCGCGATCTTCGTTCAGTACGCCCTCGGCGGAGGCATCGGACCGTAGCTTGGTATAACTTTCTGCAGCCATCTGATCGAGTTGTTGCGACGATATCAGCAATAGCTGGGAGCGGTCGGCGCCGACGGCACCACCGGCTGTCGTCGTTTCACATCCGGCCAACACGACCATCGACAGCCCGAGCGACACAATTGAGACAATCGAAAGAATCCGGCTCATCTTGCTACACCCGGAACCATTCCACCCTCGTCTTCCCATGGGATAGTCTCCATATGAAAATCACGCGACTTGCTGCAGTCATGGTGCCGATGCCCCGGTTAAGCCAGAATCACGCCGCCTGAAAAGAGCCCCCGGACGTTCAGCCCGAGGGCAGGAAAGCCCGCGCTCCAAGGGGAGGAACGCAGGCAGGGGCCAGAAACCTGAATTTTTGACGATGGGTTACTGGTTTTTCTGTGCGGTAGCGTACATACGGCTCATGGACTCGCCAAATAGCCATTCATGCAGCTGAAACTAGGTCCGCTTGAGGCCGGTAGCAAAGACCACCCCGCCGACCAGCAGCATGCCAACGCCGGCCCACACAGGAATATTGACATGCCGGGTTTCGTCAATCGACATGTGCATAGAGCCGATATTGGCTTCGTGCGTATCTTCCGTATAGCTGAATCCGCCATAGGCGAGCGCCAGGATACCGGCCACTGCAAGCACGACCGCCAAAGTTCTCGTCTTGTCCATCTGCTTCATCCTCTGTTGGGCTACCCGCTTTGCTGCGGTTCGGTAATTTCAAATCTATTACTTCAGCGCGGACACAATTCGCCGCGTATTGCCGACACTTCAGGTCACCGGAAAGCAGCGCCGCGAAAGAACTTCACGGCGGCCAAAAGGATGATCGCGCCCACCAACGACACCATCACCCCGCTCAGGCTCAAGTTGCCCTGGTTGATTGTGGAAGTACCGAAAGCACCGCCAAACAGCCATCCGCCCAGAGCAGCGCCGACGATTCCCACGACTACATTGAGAATCAATCCTTGTCGGCCATCCGTACCCATAAACACGCTTGCCGCCCAACCGATCAGCCCGCCAACAACTAGCCAAATCAAGATATTCATGACTCATTACCTCACTCTCTGAACTGCAGATAGTCTGCGCGCGACAGACAGGCGGAGTCTGTACGCTGCCGCACGGATACGTCAGATGAAATTGCACTTGGCTCGCTGCCGAGCCCGGTGGACCGTACGCTTCCGCACAGACAAATCATCTGCCTGACTCTATCCTGCATTCTTTTTCTAACGGCAATTGGGGCGGCATAAATGTCCGTAGCACTGCGCGACTCGGCAAAAACAAGCGTCGGGCGCAATACCAGCCATCATCCGACACACCTGAAGCAAAATGCTGATTGCGGAGAGCTGTCGCACGCGCCGGACACGGGTCGCAGGCCGCTCGCGGCAGCCTTGCCACAAGAGGACGATCTGCTTCGACTTTGTACCTTGCTCACTGACAAGGTGTCTTCGCTCGAATCGGCGCTGGCGAAAGCACATCAGTTTGCATATTACGATGAGCTTACCGGATTACCCAATCGCCGATTGCTGCTTGACCGATTCATTCAGGCAGCTGCCCTTGCTAGCCGGCGTCGCCAGATTTTGGCGATGCTGTTTCTCGATGTGAATGATTTCAAGCGCATCAATGACAAACTCGGACACGGGGCTGGTGATGAGTTGCTGAAGGAGGTGGCCACACGGCTGTCAAACTCCATACGCCAGGCCGACACCGCGTGCCGTTACGGAGGAGACGAATTCGTCGTCCTCCTGACTGATATTGATTACCGCGAGGACGCCGTTAATGCGCTACAAACGATCCGTGCTGGCCTGGCTCCGCCTTACGCCTTTGATCGCTATTCCATCCTGCTGACGGTGAGCGATGGCCTGGCGATCTATCCCAAAGATGCGCAGTGCTTCACTGATCTTATGCGGTTCTCAGATCGTTCAATGTTCAGCAACAAATCCGGCAATCGACGTCAGTCTAGTGACGCATCCGCATCGAAAATCTGGTTGCGTGATTCAAGCATGGAATCGTGCACAAGCTGATGAGAGTCGTCATCCGCGACTGCTCACTAACGTGCGACGAACCCCAGATCGTCGAAGTCTTGGGTTTGCTGGCGCCGGAAGCCGCCTTTGGAAACAAGCTTATGTGCGATGCCGTACAGACTCGACAATGGGCCCGGACTAGCTTAACGCTCGACAAAGACTGAAAGGAGTTGGAAATGAGCCTCGGAATGATACTGCTAATCGTCCTCGTGCTTATCCTTTTGGGTGTAATTCCAACCTGGCCTCACAGCAGAGGATGGGGTTACACGCCCAGCGGCATCGTCGGCCTTATTCTCGTTATGTTACTCGTATTGTTTTTGATGGGCCGAATCTGAAAAACTTTCAGCTATTTGAGTTTGTGCGGGAGTTCTTTATCGTGATCCTGCGTCGAATGCTCAATTCATCGTCGCCATCTAATTGATCGTCATAAGGTCGATCAGGCCTTTAGGCGCCAACGGCCCTTACTCCTGCATTTTGATTGGTCCATGGTATCGTGCGCGAATCGGAAAGGGGCCTGATCGGCCCCGTTAACCGTGTTCTTCGGATGGATTGCCCGCTATTGGCTGAGCAAATTTGTGCTGGTTTGACTACCGATCGATCTTTGTAACCTTCGTGCCTTCGATGCTGATTCCAGCCATCAAGCCCTGCTGATTGAAGATGAATGCATAGGCATCACCCTGGAGTGAAGACGTCGACAGGTTTTTTGCCGCGCCCTCGTCGACCAGGACGACCGTCGGACCGACGCCGATTTCCCATCCTTTCGAATCCTTGAGGTAGCTCACCGCTTCGTCTGTCATCAGAAAGATGGCGTATCCGTACGACTGTGCACCGGCCTGGAGACCCCAGGATCCACCAACTGTGTTGTAGTAGTCGACGATTGCCTTGCCTTCCATCAATTCGCCTTCGCCATAACTGCCGCCAAAGACGAGACCTGCTTTCACGACATTTGGAAACACCAGTACAGCCTTGGCGGTTTGCGAAAGATCCTCGGCCACGGGATGCGTCTGGTAGAGCGTCTGCAGCGCCTGCAGGGAGTCCTTGTCCAGGTCCTCTGATGTTGCCGCGCTTGCGGGATTGATCGAACCGAACGCGACGATTATTGCCATCGCGGGTGAAATGAAAGTCTTGGATAATTTGTACATCCTGAGTCGCTCCATCATTGAGATCGGTAGTTGCCGGATCGCGATGTGCGATCCGGCGCAATTGGGATTGCCTGGAAGCAGGGTTGCAGACCGCCCTGCTTGATTCTCTGGTTCCGCGTGCTATTCGATTACGGGTTGGCCATTTTCGATTCGGATTCGCCCACCCGGATCGTGATCCATGCGAACTGTCTTGTCCTGACCATCGAGCCGGTACGTTACATCGTAGCCAACCTGCTCTTGTCGGCTGTCCTGCTTCGTCTCGCAAACACGCTGGTTGACCTGATCGACATTCCGCTCCTGCATGCCTTCCTGTACCTTCTTGCCGGAATAGCCGCCTGCGATGGCGCCGCCGACTGTCGCGACCTTCTTGCCGTCACCGCCGCCGATCTGGCTCCCGACCAGGCCGCCGATTACTGCACCGGCCACGGTTCCGGTAATCTGATTGGGATCCTGGGTTGGGTGCTGTACGGACACGAGCTGGTCGCCGCATTCCTCGCGCGGCACGGACACCGTTTTGGTTACGGGCGATACGGCCAGCACGTCGGCGTAGTCCCCCGAATTCAGCATTCGGTATCCGGCTGTGGCACCAAATGCGGTGACCGCTATGGCGCCGATAATGCCGCCGATTACAAGTTGTTTGCTTTTCACTGTTTACACCTTGAGCCTTTGCTGATCAGTTTGCTGACGCCGCCGGTATTGCCGATGGCGGGTTCGTGATGATGATTTCGACACGGCGATTCTGCTGCCGACCACTCTCGGACAGGTTGTCCGCGATCGGTCGGGTCTCGCCTATCCCTGATGCTTGCAGGCGCCCGGACTGGATACCCTGGCTCATCAAATAGGACTTCACCGAGTCAGCACGATGCTGCGACAGGGTCTGGTTCATTTCGACGCTGCCCACGTCATCTGTGTGGCCTTCTATGACGACGGTGCGATCGGGATATTGGTTGAGGAACGCGACCAGCTTGTCGAGGCTCGCGGTTCCACTCGGTTTCAGATCGGATCGGCCGGTTGCGAATACGACATTGCCGAGGGTCAGTACCAGCCCGCGATCGGTTGCTTCGGCCTGCAGAACATCGATCTGCCGCTGCAGCTCGTCCGCCTTGCTGGCCGCATCAGCCGCCGCGACAACTGCCAGAGCGCGTGCATCTTCGGTCTTGCGTTGCGCTGTTGCTGCCTCGCTTTTCGATGCGGCGGCCTGGCGATGTGCCTCATCTGCCTCGAGTGTGCGGGCATCCAGGCGCATCTCGTCACGCTTCTGGCTGAGGTTCGCGCGCTGGTCTTCAGCGTAGCGCGTTGATGCCTTGGCCATCGCAATTTCCACCTTGTGATCGGCCATGTAAATCCGGTGCTCACTCAGCGCAACATCCTTGCCAACCGGTTGTTCTGCAAGCAGAACGGCGGCCTCGGCCTCTCGGATCTCGACCGGTGCTTTGTCGGCCAGTCTTGGATCGGACTGCAGTACGCTCAACTTGCTGCGCACGTCGGCAGCGCCCTCCGGGCTTTGTGGTGCCGTTGCACAGCTTGCGACCGCGAGAGAAACTGCCGCCGCTACGGCCAATCTTCTGGCGACACGGGCGTGATTTGTGTTTGATGTGTTCATTGCTGGTCTCCGGCGCGTTGCATTTCTTCGATCAGGGCTTCGGTGCCCCGGCTCATTTCCGTATTGACTGCTTTTGCTTTGGACGCATTTGTCCTCGCCGCAGCCAGTTGGGCCGTCACAGTCGACTCCTGCGCGAATCGCTCGGCCAGGATCATGTCTTCCGCCACAACGGCTTTATCGGCCATGACGAGTTTCTGCCGCGCTTCATCCAGCTCGGCGCCGGCATAGTGGCTGGCGTCAGCCTGCTCGGCGGCTTGAATCGCGAGTTTTGCTTCGTTGAGCGAGGCAGTGGGGGCCATCGGCGCGGTTGCGCAGCCAGCAAAGAGCAACATGGCTCCGGCCAGAGCCGCTGCAACATGCAGTCGATACTTTCGGTTTATTTGGGAAGATACAGGCATTGCAGTTCTCCAGGTGGGAACGGTTCTTCAAAGAGGATTGTGCACATTGATCCGGCGCACGTCTGTGCGCCAGCGTACTTTAGGGAATCTTTAGCAACGGCGGAGATTCTGCGTGTTCAGTGAAACAGAACTTCTATCCTTATCCGAGATGCAGTGAAGCCCAAGGACAGTGTCTGCTTGTGCATAGACACACTCACCCCTTCGCAATGCGATTGTCTTTGTTCCTGGACGACGCGCCAGAAGTTCTGGACGAAATGGCTCGAAATCACGTTCTGGATCATCGACGTCACGTTGCTTGCGCTGGTTTCCGGGGCGCAGACGCTGCGGGGCTGAGACCGGGTCTTCGCCTGTAGCGAGATTCGTGTTTTGCGACAATTCCAACCCGGGGTTCATTTTTCCCGGGTTTGCCCTTGGAAACAAAAAGGTTGAGCATATCGAGTATTCGATATCGGACTCGGTAGGAGCGACTGATCGAGAAATCTCGAGCTGTCGTGTCACGGGGTCTCGAGACTCTGCCGCACAAATGGGGAGAAACCGGATGACCATTCGAAATCTGGCGCTCAGCTCGCTTGCAATCTTTATCGCGCTGACGCTCGCAAAACCGGCCTGGCCGGAGCCGGTCGAGGTGACGATCGATGCCAGTCAGCAATCCGCCCCGGTCTCACCTTACCTCTATGGCATGTTTATCGAGCCGATCGGCAATCTTGTCGGCCGCACGTTGTGGGCGGAAATGCTCGACGACCGCAAATTCCAGGCCGACGTCCTGCCGGCGAGCGTCGATCCCGATCCGCCCCCACGGCCTCACGCGCCGCCGGGCATCGGCTATCGCAAATGGCGGCCGCTCGGCGATGCGGGCGCGGTCACGATGGACCGGACGACTTCGATCGGCGGGGACCAGAGCGTCCGCGTCGCTGTCGGTACCGGGCCGCGCGGTATCGTCCAGGGCGGCATCGCAATCGCCAAGGGCCGACGCTATGTGGGCTCCGTCTGGATCAACGGCGATGCCGGCGCGAGAGTGCAGGTCGAACTCGCATGGGGGGACCGGCCCGACCAACGCCAGGCGATCCCCCTGCCCGCACCGCGGGCCGAATGGCACAAGGTCCCGTTCGACTTCACGGGCCTTGCAGACACGGACAAGGCGCGCTTCACGATCACCGGCACGGGCAGCGGCATGTTCCGTATCGATGCTCCCACGCTGATGCCCGCCGATAATATCGATGGCTGGCGGGCCGATACCACGGCGATTGCGCGCAGCCTCGATTCGGGGATGTGGCGGTTGCCCGGCGGCAATTTCCTGTCCGACTGGGACTGGCATGACGCATTGGGCGACCGCGATCACCGCCGCCCGATGTTCGACCATGCATGGAACGCGATCCAGTCCAACGATATCGGGATGGACGAATGGATCAATCTGACGCGGATCATCGGCGTCGAACCGTACGTCACGGTCAACGCGGGGCTCGGCGATGCCAACTCCGCGGCCGAGCTCGTCGAATACCTCAACGGCTCCACCGATACCTATTGGGGCAGCCGGCGCGCCGCCAACGGCCACGCCGAACCCTACGGCATCAAATACTGGAACATCGGCAACGAGCCCTACGGCGCCTGGCAGATCGGGGCAACGACACGCGAGTATTTCATGCTCAAACACCGCGAGTTCGCCGACCGCATGCGACGCGCCGATCCTTCGATCGTGCTGATCGGGTCCGGCGCAATGCCCGACCAGCGCGCTGCTCCCGGCGAGCCCGGGGTCAATACGGTCGAGGACATCAAGTCCCGCTTCGGCAATGAGAGGGACTGGACTTTCGGCCTGTTCGACCAGGCGAAGGGGGATTTCTCGGGCGTGACCGAGCACTGGTACCAGCGTGCCGAGGAGCGTCCCAACGCCCCGCCCGATGTCGAACTGCAGGAATGGACCCGTGCGCCGCAAATGCACGTCCGCGCCAAGGCGCTGCAATGGGACCTCTATCGTGAGCGCTTTCCGTGGATCGACAAGGACGGGATCTTTCTCTGGATCGACGAATATGCCTATTTCGGCGGGCCGCCCAACCTGAAGAGCGCACTTGCCTATGGCATGACCCTGCAGGAAATGCTCCGCTACACCGGTTTCCTGACCGGGGCGTGCTTCACCACCGGCGCATCGACTATGGACATCACGCCCAGCACGTCGGCGCTCAACAGCACGGGGCTGGTGTTCAAGTTCTACCGGCAGCGCTTCCCCGGCGGATCGGTGCCAGTCGCCGTGGCAGGCGATGCGCCGGTGCCCGCGCCGCAATACCCGCAGGGCGCGAAGCATCTGCTGACGGTCGGCGGCAGCCCGACCTACCCGCTCGACGTGATTGCCGCACTCGCGCCCGACGGGAAGACGCTGAGGATTGGCGTCGTCAACGCGACCCGTGACAAGCAGGACCTCGCGCTGACGCTGTCCGGCGTCGAACTCGCCGAATCCGGCAAGTTGTGGGTACTGACGGGCCCCTCGCTGGCAGCGGAGAATCGGGCCGGCCAGGCGCCGCAGGTCACGGTCGATAGTCCCGGGAAGGTGCGCCGGGACCGGATCGAGATCCCGCCGCTGTCGATCTCCGTGCTGGAATTCCCGGTCGCGGAATAGACGCCGACGGCGATCGGGTCGCACCCGACAAAGTGCTTACCATGTGCCCGGAACAAGGTGTAAACCATGTGACCGGTCAACACCCATTCCGCCTCTTCCCGGTTCGCCGTCGATCCGGGCCTTGGTTACACGCGGCTGATTCGCCAGCGCAGGCGCTTTGCGCTTAAACTCCGTCGAGTACATCTTTCATTTTCGGGGGACGCTCCTCCATAGCCACTAACGGCCTTTTCGGCAGTGTCCACGATACAGGGGGTTCAGCCCGTTGCGGCTTATCGGGCGGCAAACGAAAAAGAAATGCTCCTCCACCGCTTAATAGACCACATGAAACAGCAACACTGGACGGCGGTAGTGCTGGACTTCGTCATCGTCGTAGTGGGCGTCTTCATCGGTTTGCAGGTCAACAACTGGAACCAGGTACGCCAGGAACGCGCCCAGCAGCACCAGATTGATCTTCGCCTGCACAGTGACTTCAAGCTTCTCGATGAGCAGCTTACCGGCGCCCTTGAATGGCAGGAAAAAACCATTCTGGCGCTCAATACGCTTCGGACCGCCATCAAACGCGGCAAGGCGCTGAGCAGTGAGGATAATGCCATCAAGCGCGCAATCGCCTGGGGGGTGGCCTACCCGAGCTTCACGCGGAAGTCGGCGACGTATAACGAGCTGCTGTCAAGCGGAAGGCTGTACCTGATAAGGGATGATGCGCTCCGTACGGCGCTGGCGATCTACAACGAACGCATCGACAACAGCCTCTTCAATCTCGAGCAGGTACGCGCGACCCTCACTGGCACTCTGATCGCGCTTTATGATCACTCTACACTCTCGCCGATTGAACCGGGCAATGTCGGCATTCAAACTGCGCTCAGCTATGACATCGCGGCCATGGCGCAGGACACGGAATATCGCCGGCGCCTGAACGAACTCATCGTCGTGCAAACATGGATCTACACGAATATGGCGAGCCAAAGAGACGCCATTGACGCCGTGGAGAAGGCGATGGAGGAGGAAAAATGATCCTCTCGCGTGTCATCGAGCATGTGAAAGCCCAGCACTGGACGGCGGTGTTCCTCGACTTCGTCATCGTCGTCATGGGCGTCTTTATCGGCTTGCAAGTTCAGGACTGGAATACGGCGCGCGCCGACCGGGCTGCGGAACGGCTACTCTTGAGGCGGTTGGACGATGAAGCCCGCGCGCTTCTGGATACCCAGAAGTCGGAATACGCGCATCAATTGCCGCGCGTCGAAGCGATGACTGCGATTCACCCGTTGCTCTTCGATAAAACGCCCGGCCGAGCCCTGAGCGACCTCGAATGTCATTTCATTGCGATATCTCACTGGTTGCCGGCGCCGACGGACGAATTGCCGATATTGGACGAGGCTATCGCGACCGGTCAATTCGATTTGATTTCGAATGAAAGCGTAAAGGCGAGTTTGCGTCGCTTTGCAATGGTGCGGGATCGCTCCCGGCGCCAGTATGCTGAATCAATCAATGAGCTATATCGGCTGTCCCCACGCCATCCGGATGCGGTGTCGACGGTCCGCATGCGGATTGATAGGGGCGACGCCCGGGCGCAATGGGCGCAGAGCGCCGGGGACGGTTACATATGGTGGAGCGAATGCGACCTTGAAAAGATGCGCAGCGACAAAACATTTCTGGCGGAATATTTCGACAACGTAGTGAGACTGAATTTTTTCGCTCAACGATACGAAGAATCGATCGCCGCACTCGAGGGCCTGGAAAAGGCGCTTGCGACCGCATTGGGCGTCCCCGGATAGCCTGAATCGCGAGAAGACCCCTGATGATCCTCCGGCGCGTCATCGAGCATGTGAAAGCCCAGCACTGGACAGTGGTGTTCCTCGATGGCGGTTGATCGTGACCTTTGCTGTCGGCCGATTGAAACCTATCGCTGCTTGCACAAGTTTCACACGGTATGAAAACTCGGGTGGCGCGGTGAAGAACGATCGCGCGTAGCTGACTGAATATGAGGGAGAAATGGCGCGCCCGACAGGATTCGAACCTGTGACCCCTGCCTTCGGAGCACGCCTTTTCGATCGTAACTAATTGAAATTGTTGTTACTAACTGGCGGGGCGCTCATTGCAGATTCAGTGCTCAGCACAACCGTGCAGCACTCAGTCACACAATTCTCACACAGTGACTACTTGAGTAAACACCGAGAGATGGCACCACTGCTCGTTGGGTCTTTGACCGATGGTTATCATTTATGATAACCTTTGTCGATGCCATGGACCATCACGTTCTACAGCACACGAGTCGAACGAGAGACGCTGGCTCTACCGCCGGGTATCCTGGCCAGCTTCCTGCGGATTGCCGAGTTGATCGAGGAATTCGGCCCGGATTTGGGCAGGCCTCACACCGCGCCGCTTGGGCAAGGGCTTTTCGAGATCAGGGCCAAAGGACGTGAAGGGATTGCGAGATCGGTGTTTTGTACGGCGAAAGATCAAGAGATTGTCGTACTGATTACCGTCATAAAGAAAAGAAACAAGATTCCGAAACGTCAGATGGATACGGCGCGGAAACGCATGAAAGAGGTGCAAGATGGCAACTAAGCGACCGACATTGAAGAACTTTCGCAAGAAGGCACTCAAGAATCCGAAGGTGAAAGCCGAGTACGACGCACTTTCTGCGGCATTCGACATGAAGCGCCAGATGATTGCGCTGCGTAAGGATGCGGGTTTAACCCAGGAACAGATGGCCGAGTTGCTTGGAACCAAGAAAAGTAACATTTCGCGGCTGGAGAGCATCAATTCCGACATCTCGCCAAGACTAGCAACGGTCGAAGAATATGCTCGGGTACTCGGCTATTCCATCAAGGTTGGGTTTGAACCTCGCACCGTTCGGTCCTAATTTGTGAAGTATTACCGGATCGGGGTCAAGTCCGGTGGGTCGGCCAATCGAAAGGCTGTCAACTCTGATTTGCTCCATAGCCTGCGTGCACATGGCTACCGGATACGATGTGGCGTATTGCGGCCTACATAAGTCTCGCACAATCCGACAAGATTCAGGCACAGCGGCAAAGGATGGCGCGCGTAACGCTCTGAATGAAAAATGTGAAATCGCAATAGATACGTGACACATCCAGCTCTTTTCTCGAAGCCATCCGGAGAGGAGAGCGGCATGACAAAAGCAGAACAAGCAAGGATCGTGGCCTGGAGGCTGAGAATCCTGCAACACGCAGGAAGTGAGCATCGTCATGTCGCACACACCTGTGCTGCTTCTTCACATGCTCGAAGATGCATGAGAGGATCATTGCGCGGCTTCCAATTCGGTCAGCAACTTGTCTTGTCGGTCAAGAACTTCCTGATTCAAGTCGTTTGTAGCCAGCGTCATTTCCCGGACGGCCGCGACTGCGTTGACGAATCTCTCATCGGAACACAGCTCGCCAAAATCATAGAACACCTTGGCCGGATCGACTGACGGCGGAAAGTCCAGGTTTTCGTCCAGCATGAAGCGAACACGGGACCGCACATAGTTCACATGCGGCACGATCCGCCCGGTGAGTTGCGGCTCGATCGCAAACTCCGTTCGGTATACACGCACCGTCTCCGAGACAGCCCGGCGCAGAGCGGGATCGCCGATCAGCTTGAAGTCTCCGGTTGCGTTCAATTCATCAATTGTGCCCATGACCATGGTTGGCAGGTCAAACTTGCCCATATTGTACAAGCCGGCGTCAAACACGCCCGCTTTGTCGGCGTCCAATTGGCGCGCATTTAACGCCGCCAGCACGACATCGAGCTGGCCGACCTGGCGGCGGCCATAGTCGATTTGCGACTGATTGCGGGAAACGGACAATTTCATATCCGTGATGAGGCGTTCTCGATATTCAAGAGCCTGCGCGCGGTCATTGCGCGCGCCATTCCATTCCTGCACCTGCAGGCCGATGAAGACGCCGAAGACGACGATGAAGAAGTCGATGGCGATCGCGGTCCAGTGCTGCTTCTTCATATGCTCGATGACGCGGGATAGGATCATGGCGTGGCGTCCAGCTCCTTGTTTAGCGCTTGCTGGAAATCGTCGATGTCCCCGCGCAGTTTGAGAAGGCGCTCTTTGATGGTAAGTATGAAACCGACCGTGCCGTAAAACCGATTCCGAAACGTCCGGTCCCTGCAGATATCTTCCATGTCGTGAATCAGGGCGCCCGAAGGCAGTCCGTTGTCTGACGCCCAATTGGCGTCCACACTGGGGTGAAAAACGACATGATAGTCCCACATCGTTCGGAAATTAGTCCGTAGTTGTGCTTCCTCTTCTCGAACGCGGCTACGGTATTGGTCTAACGCTGAACGGAAAGACGGTGTAAGCCGGCTCAGATATTCGTTTCGGCGCGCAAGCTCATTCATCGAAACCGCCACGAAGGTTGGGCTGAAGTCGTCGGTCATCCGGCCAAGCAGATCGCCGACGAGGACCCTTGCGCCCGGCGACGGGTCGCAGGCGTCGATCGCCGCCTCCGCCTGCGGGTAACCATCCAGGTCCCCATCGATGCTGGCCACAAGATGGTCAATCACTTTGATATTGAGCGATGATTCGTCGCGAACCCGCAACAGCGATTCTTGGAGTCCGGCTTTCAGTCCGCGCGCGCTGTTCCAGTCCTGCACCTGCAGGCCGATGAAGACGCCCAAGACGACAATGACGAAGTCGAGAAACACCGCCGTCCAGTGCTGCTTCTTCACATGCTCGATGACGCGGGTTAGGATCATGTCCCCTCCTCGCCGAGATAGGCTACGTGTAGGGTCTCAAGACCCCTGTAACACGCCAGCTCGAGATTTTTCGATCAGTCGTTCATACGGGGTCCGCCCCTGCAGCGCCCCGTGAGGGCGATGATAATTGTAGTAGTCCTCCCATTCACGCAGTTTGTCGTTGAACAGGTGGACGTCGTCCGAGATGCCGTTTCGATCGAGCAGCTGGTAGAACTCCTGCGCGTCGATGCGGTGTGAGCGTTCGACTTTGCCGTTCAGGTGCGGGGATCGGGGGCGGATGTAGACGTGCCGGATATCGAGCGATTCGGCGTGCCAGTGAAACTGCGACTGGAACTCGGCACCGTTGTCGGTCTGCAGGACGAGGATACGGAATGGGAGCCGCTTTCGAACGTCGTTCAGGAACCGGATTGCCGTGCGCTGGTTGCAGGCATCGTAGATTTTCAATATCCGGATGCGAGTACAGTCGTTAATGGCAGTGAACTCGTAGAGCCGTTTCGCGGTTCCAGGGATGCGCTCGAGGAACTTCACGTCCATCTGCAGGCGATGGCCAGGCTGGGCCTTCCCGTAGCGCTTCCAGCGTTTACGGTGCGGCTGGTGCTTCTGGTTGGCCGGCAGCCGGCCCATGTCGTTCTTGACGAGGATTCGATGCACGGTCGAACGAGCGATCTCTACCTGGTGAAAGCGGTGCAGGTGGGCGACCAGATCAGGCTGGTCAGCTTCCTGGACTACGATCTGGGCTACTTCGATAATGAACGGGGCCGGGTCGAACCCGGCCCCAATCCGTTCATGCCGGACCAAGTGTTAACCATGTGTCCGGAACAAGGTGTAAACCATGTGACCAGAATACACTAAGGGGGAAATGGCGCGCCCGACAGGATTCGAACCTGTGACCCCTGCCTTCGGAGGGCAGTACTCTATCCAGCTGAGCTACGGGCGCTTTCTGTGTTTATCGCGGCTAAAGCCGCTCCTACGGAGGCCGATCCGGCCAAATCGGCGGCCCGCCATTCTAACGCAGCCGCCTCAGTTGCCGCCACGCATGTCGCGGATGGTCCGTTCCGTGTCTTTGAGCTCATCCGCGAGGTCACTGCCCCTGGCCTGGTCGAGCGCCTTCCCGATTTCCTCGAGAGCGGCGTCGAATTCGCCCTGATCGGCGAGCGCCAGCGCCAGGTTGTTGCGGGCGACCACCATCCGCTCGTCGTGGGCGAGCAGCTCACGGTAGACCCGCTCCGCTTCGGCATACTTGCCGCCGGCGAGAAAGACGTTGCCGAGGCCGAAGGTCGCGATCGTATCGCCCGGCCAGGTCGATAGCGCCGTCCGCCATGCAGTCGCAGCCGAATCGAGCTGGCCCGCCTGCTCCAGCGCCGCAATGGCGTCGAAGTAGCGCGTCTTGTCCGCGTTGACCGGGACCGCGTCCGGCGGCAGGGCGACGAAGGCCCAGTAGTCGCTTCGCCGCCACGTGTACAGGAACGTCCTGACGGACGTCACATGGCGGCGTTCCGTGCCCGAGCGCAGGACGACCTGATCATGGTCGGGGTCGATGCCCACGACGACGGCGTAGTGCCAGCGAGGCATCAGCGCGATGCTGAGGTTCTGCATTACGAGCACCGGCCGCCCCGCCTCGAGTTCCGCCCGGATCGCGGACAGCGTGCCGTCGATAACGTACGGCAATCGTCCCTCGCTGCGCGCCGCGGCCAGCAGTTCGAACTGCAGGCTGCCCTTGCGCTCCGGGATATACACGCGGTCGACGATGTCATCGAGCGCGACGTCGGCGCCGCTCGCAAGCAGCACCGTGGTCAACGCCGCGGGACCGCACTGGTAGCGTTCCTGCGGGATGAACGGCGTGGCCTCGAGTTCGACGGGGCCGGCGTCTTCCGGCAGCTTGCGGACCGCCTCCGGAAACGACGCGCAGCCGGCCAGCAATAAAAGAGCCGGCAGGAGCCGGCTCATTGAAAAGTGCCGCCGCACGCTTAGCGTGCGCCGCGGCTCAGCTCTTCTTGAAGATGTCGATGACACCGACGAGTTCGAGGATGATCAGGACGACGAACACGGCGCCGACGAGTCCGAGGATGTCGCCACCGGCCTTCTGGTCGTCCATCGACTGTTCGAGCTGGAGCAATTCCTGATTACTCAAGCCCTTCACGCGCTCGGCGACCATCGCCGGATCGACACCGAGTTTCACCAGCTGCTGCTTGACGTCGTCCCTGGCCAGCAGCACTTCGACCCGTGCCAGACTCGCCGCGCGCGCCTGGGAGTCGATCAGGTAACCGGTGTTGATCATTGCCGCAGGCGCCGCCTGCACGAAGCCCATGCCGATCAGCGTCACCGATGCGAATCGGACCACGGCCCCTCGTAGTCTCGAGATTTCCATAGTGGGTTGCCCTCAATTCAGCGAATCCCGGCGATTATAACCGGTGTTCGCGGCTGAAACCGCTCCCGTGGCTGCGATTCCGGCCAGGCTGGTTCCATTCGCGGCTGGGGCGGGGCAGTCGACATTCGTTCCGTGCCGCGCATAATAAACACGAGATGCCCGAATTTGGAGCATGGCAGGAGCCGACAGGGAGTACGACAGGGACCACGATGATCCGACGACTTTTCACGCAGGTGGCCGAGGCATTGTCCGCATCGGGCCACGCCGATTCCGACGAAGCGGCCCGGCAACAGGCGTTGCGGATGGCCACGGCTGTACTCATGGTCAACGTCGCGCGCGCCGATCACGTGTTCGACGAGAGCGAATTCGACAGCGTCCTGCAACTCGTCCAGTCGCACTTCGGGCTCGCGCCCGAAGACGCGGCGACGCTCTGCAACGCGGCAAACGAGAAGGTCGACGACCTCGTGTCGGTGCTCGAGTTCACGCAACTGCTGCACGAGCACCTCGACGAGGAAGAGAAGGCGCGCATCGTCGCGATGCTCTGGCGCATCGCTTATGCGGACGGTCGTCTGGACAAGTTCGAGGACGCGCTCGTGCTGAAGATCGGCGACCTGTTGTACGTGAGCCGCGGCCTCGTCATGCGGCTGAAGGACGACGCCGCGAAAGCGGCGGGCTGAATCAGAGCGCCGCGAGCACGCGTTCGAGACGCGTCTTGACTTCCTTTGCCAGCGGAACCACGCGCGGGTCGTCGACCAGCGACAACACCGCTTCCGGGTCCATGAAACTCACGTGCACGGTGCCGGCATCGTCTTCGCGGACCAGTACGTTACAGGGCAGCAGCAGACCGATGTCCGGGACCGCTTCCACTGCCTGGTGTGCCAGCGGGGGATTGCAGGCGCCGAGGATACGGTAGGGAGGCATTTCCGCGCCGAGCTTTTCCTTGAGCTTGGCGGCCACGTTGATGTCCGACAGCACGCCGAAGCCTTCCGTCTGCAATATCGCCGTGACCTTGTCGATCGCTTCGTCGAAACCGACGTCGACGGCCTTGCCGAATCCGAATTTCGAGTCCATCGCTTGCTAGCCTTTGCCGCCGGCCGGCGAACAGTAGATGTCGTGGAGCAGGTGGATCACCTTGTCCACCGGGCCGTGCGCCAGCGCGTAGTAGATCGTCTGCGACTCGCGGCGCGTCGTGACGAGGCCGTTGCGACGCAGCCGGCCCAGTTGCTGCGAGAGCGCGGACTGGCTGAGCGGTATCTGCGCGTTCAACTCGCCGACCGAGCGCTCGCCCTCGGCGAGCGCGCACAGGATCAACAGCCGGCTCTCGTTGCCCAGCGCTTTCATCAGGCCGGCGGCATCCGGCGCGTGTTCGCGCAGCTGCTCCGTCGGCGACCCGACGGGCGGCTTGCGGACTGCTGCACCGTGCTTCCTGGCCATCTGGTTCTCCGCGGGCATCCCGGCCCGAAGGGGCCAGTATAACGGTCACTAATTTAGAAATCTATAAATTAGTATTTACTATATTAGCAGTAAATAATATACTATCCTCCGGAAACCGTGTCGGAACCAGTGAGGAGCAAGCCATGGCCAGGATCGTTGTAATGGGCGCCGGAATCGGCGGCATCTCTCAAGCCTATGAACTGAAAAAGGAATTCGGCAACGCCCATGCGATCACGCTGATCGGCGACTCCGACCGTTTCGAATTCACTCCCTCCAATCCCTGGGTCGCGGTCGGCTGGCGCAAGCCGGACCAGGTCGTCGTCGAACTCCCGAAAACCATGAACAAGTTCGGCATCGAGTTCATCGGCGAGGGCGTGAAGAAAGTACAGCCGGCCGACAACAAGCTGGAGCTCAACGGCGGCGGCGAGGTGGCGTACGACTACCTGGTCATCGCTACGGGCCCGCAACTCGCATTCGACGAAGTGCCCGGCCTCGGACCCGAGGGCCATACCCAGTCGGTCTGCAAGACCGGCCACGCCGAAGTGGCCTTCGCGGACTTCGAGAAACTCGTGGCCGACCCCGGTCCGGTCGTCGTCGGCGCGGCCCCGGCCGCCTCCTGCTTCGGCCCCGCGTACGAGTACGCGTTCATCCTCGACACCGAGCTCAAGAAGCGCAAGATTCGCGACCGCGTGCCGATGACCTTCGTCACGCCGGAACCCTACGTCGGCCACCTGGGACTCGACGGCGTCGGCGATACCAAGGGCCTGATGGAATCCGAGCTCCGCGATCGGCACATCCGCTTTATCTGCAACGCGAAGATTACCGGGGTCAGCGACGGCAAGGTGCATTGCACCGAATTCGACGAGGACGGCAAGGAGAAGAAGCAACACGAGATCGCGTTCAAACACTCGATGATCCTGCCCGCGTTCAAGGGCGTCGACGCGGTCATGGGCATCGAAGGCCTGACGAATCCCCGCGGCTTCATACTGATCGACGAGTACCAGCGCAACCCGGCCTATCACAACGTCTATTCGGTCGGCGTGTGCGTTGCGATCCCGCCGGTCGGTCCGACGCCGGTCCCGACCGGCGCGCCGAAGACCGGCTACATGATCGAGTCGATGGTCACGGCCACGACCCGCAACATCCGCGACGCGATCGCCGGCCGCGAGCCGTCGGCGCGCGGCAGCTGGTCCGCCGTCTGCCTCGCCGACTTCGGCGACACGGGCGTTGCGTTCGTCGCGCTGCCGCAGATCCCGCCGCGCAACACGAACTGGGCATCGAAAGGCAGGTGGGTACACGTCGCCAAGATCGCGTACGAGAAGTACTTCCTGCACAAGGTGCGCACGGCCAAGACGGAGCCCTATTACGAGAAGATGGTGCTGAGCATGGTCGGCGCCAAGCGCCTGAAGGACGCCAGCTAGCCGCGACCCCTTGTTCGGGTTCGACCGAGCCGCGCGTTCTTCTCGATAAACTCGACGATCAGGCCGGCGACGTCCCTGCGCGTGGCGGTCTCGATTCCTTCGAGGCCCGGGCTGGAGTTGACCTCCATGACCAGCGGCCCGCGTTCGGATCTGAGCAGATCGACGCCGGCGACGTTCAGGCCCATCACCCTGGCCGAGCGCACCGCGGTCGAGCGCTCCTCCGGCGTGATCTTGACCAGCGTCGCCTTGCCGCCACGGTGCAGGTTGGAGCGGAACTCGCCCTCCTTGCCCTGGCGCTTCATCGAAGCGACCACCTTGTCGCCCACGACGAGGCAGCGCAGGTCCGCGCCGTCCGCCTCCTGGATGAACTCCTGCACCATGAAGTGGGCTTTCAGGCCCCGGAATGCCTCGATCACGCTCGCGGCCGCCTTCTTGGTCTCGGCGAGGACGACGCCGACGCCCTGCGTGCCTTCCAGCAGCTTGATCACGACCGGCGCGCCGCCGACGACCGACAGCAAGTCGTCGGTGTCGTCGGGCGAGTTCGCGAAACCCGTAACCGGCATCCCGATGCCCTTGCGGGACAGGAGCTGCAGGGCGCGTAACTTGTCGCGCGAGCGAGTGATCGCGACCGATTCATTGAGCGAATACACGCCCATCATCTCGAACTGGCGCACGACGGCCGTGCCGTAGAACGAGACCGACGCGCCGATCCGCGGGATGATCGCGTCGATGGGCTCGATCGCGCCGCCCTTGTAGTGGATCTCGGGCGCGCTGCTCATGATGTTCATGTAACAGCGGCGATGATCGATGACGAGCATCTCGTGGCCGCGCTCTATGCCCGCTTCGACGAGACGCCTCGTCGAGTACAGGTTCTGGTTGGTCGACAGGACGGCAATTCTCATCAGGATCCATACTCCGCAGCGAATTCCTCGAGCCTGTCTTCCGCCCGCGCCACGCTGTCGAAGCCCGCGACGTTGAAGAGCGCGTCGCCCTCGTGGGCGAGCGGCAGGCTGTTTCGCCCAATCACGATACCATCGAACGGTGCGATTACCGGGTCCTCGTGATCGCCGAGTGGATCGCCGATCGTTGCCAGCCGCTGGCCAGCGACGACCCGGCTGCCCAGGTCGACGTCGCGACTCACGATGCCACTGGCCGGCGCCCGCACCCAGCTCGTCGCATTCGCGACGACCGGTCGGACCCGGCTCGGCGTCTTGACGTCCGGCAACATGCCGATTTTGCGCATCACGCGCACGATGCCGCGCAACCCGGCGCCGATGCAGACCTCGTCGAAGCGCAGCGCTTCGCCGGCCTCGTAGGTCAGCGTCGGCAATCCGAGTTCCTGCGCGCAGGCACGCAGCGAACCGTCCCGGGCCTCGGCGTCGACGACGACCGGCACGCCGAAAGCGGTTGCGAGTTCGCGCGTCCTCTCGTCATCGAGGTCCGCACGTATCTGCGGCAGGTTTGCGCGGTTGATCGCTCCGGTATGCAGGTCGAGCCCATAGTCCGCCTTCGACACGACTTGCCTGACGAGCACGTTCGCCATTCGCGCCGCGACCGAGCCCTTCGCACTGCCGGGGAAGGAACGATTCAGATCGCGGCGGTCCGGCAGATAGCGGGACTGAAGCAGGAATCCGTGTACGTTGACGACGGGCACCGCGAGCAGCGACCCGCGCAGCGATTTCAACGCCTTGCGCTTCAACAGACGCCGGACGATCTCGACGCCATTCAGCTCGTCGCCGTGGATCGCCGCCGACACGAACAGCACCGGCCCCGCGCGCCGGCCGCAGATGACGTGCACCGGCATCGACAGGGACGTACCTGTGTAGAGATCGGCGATCGGGAGCTCGACGACCCGCCGCTGCCCCGGGCGGACCTCGACGTCGCCGATCGTGATCGCCTCGTTCGCCGTCACTTGCCGGAACTCCCGCGCTGCCGTCGGCCGGTCAGATACGATCCGGACGGATCCACGATGGCATGGCCCTTGACCGCATTGCGGCCGAGCAACATGCGGAACAGCATGTCATCGCGCGCAGTCAGCGTCACCTCGATCGGCCAGCTCTCGCCGCCGATCTTGACCGGCGTCTCGATAACGCAGCGCTTCTCGCGATGCCCGCCCGAGTCGCGTACCACGCGCTCGTCGACGACGTCCGCTGTGCAGACCACGACCGTGTCGACGTCCCGCTGCCGCGGGTGCATCTTGAATTCGACGCGCGCAACGCCCTTCTCCTCGAACCTGCGCAGCTCGAACGCATGCAACGCCGACGTCCTCGCCCCGGTATCGACCTTGGCCTTGATGCGGCGCAGGCCCAGTTCGGGCAGGGTCACCCATTCCCGCCAGCCGAGCTTCAACACCCGCGGCATCAGACGAGTACCGGGAGCACGAAGCTCGCGATGCTGAGTAAGAGAAAAAATCCGCACACGTCCGTGACCGTCGTCAGCAACGGTCCCGACGCCACCGCCGGATCGAGCTTCAGGTGGCGCAGTATCAGCGGCACCGTGCCGCCGATCGAGACGGCGATTATGGTATTCGCTGCGAGTGCGGCGCCGACGACGAGTCCGAGCACGGGGTTTCCCTTCCATGCCCAGGCGACGCCACCCAGCATCGCGCCCAGAATCAGTCCGTTCAGCAGTCCGACGATCGCTTCCTTGCGCCAGACGCGGAGTACGTCGCGGGGCACGGCGGCGCCGAGCGTCAGTTCGCGCATGCTGACGGCGACCGCCTGATTGCCGGAACAGCCGCTCATGTCCGACACGATCGGCAGAAACACCGCCAGCGCGATGACGGCCGTCAGCGTGTCCTGGTATGCGGCAATCACGCTGGCCGAGACGATGTTCAGCCCGATGTTCAGGCTCAACCAGCCCAGGCGCCGTCTGGAGCGCAGCAGTATGGGCATGCTGCGCAATTCGTCACCGCCGATAATGCCGGCCGCTTTCAGGCTGTCGGCCTCGGCCTTCTCGGTCAACGCCTCGAGCACTGCCCTGCGCCGCACGATGCCGAGCAGATAGCCGCGCTCGTCGATGACCGGCACGGCGGCGACATCGTTGTCGTCGAAAAAGTCCTCGAGATCCTCGAGGCTCGCGTCGGGCGCGACGGTCGGGGACCTGCTCGCCAGCTCGCCGACCGGCGTGTCCGGACTCGCGGACACCAGGTCGCGGAGACGGATGACGCCACGCAGCCGGTGTTTTCGAATCACCACATAGATGTACGGGATCGTCAGCAACAGCTCCTCGCGTTCCGGGATACTGAGGTCGTCGACGACTTCGCGCACCGTAGCCGCCATGGGATAGGACGCGAACTCCTTGATCATCAGTCCGCCGGCCAAGTCCTGCGGATACGAGATCAGTTCACGCACCTCGTTGGCGTCTTCTTCGCCGAGCAGTTCGATAATCTCGGCCGCGTCCTCGTCATCGAGTTCTGCGAGTACGTCCGCGCGATGGTCGCTCGCCAGTTCCTCGACGATGGGCGCCGCGTCGGTTGCCGCCATCTCCTCGATCAGGTCCGCCGCGTGAGCGTCCGGCAGTTCCTCGATCAGGGCGGCCGCGCGGTCGGGGGAGACTACGGCGAGTAGCGCGCGCTGATCGTCCGGATCCAGCCGGAACAGGGCATGCACCAGGGTCCCCGATTCCATGGAATCGAGGAAAGCCTCGACGTCCGCCGCCGCGGCGCCACCGTGCAGCAACTCACTGATGTCATCCCAGGGTCGGCGTTGTTCGCCTGCCATGACTCAACTCCGTGGAACCCCGCGCCCGACCGCGGCGGTTAGCAAAATTTGCGCGAGTAGCGACGCCCGATGCCGCGTATTATAGGCGCCCGGAATCGCTTACCTCGCAAGATTATATGCACGAACCGCAAGGGCCCGCGTCCGCGACGCCCGAGGCACCAAAGTGAAACGCGCCCTCGCATCCGTCGCCGCCCTGCTCATCTCCGTCTCGATCCTGCTGACCGGTCAGGGCCTGCAGGGCACGCTCCTGCCCCTGCGTGCGTCGCTCGAAAATTTCTCGACCGTGTCCGTCGGTACCTTCGGTGCCGCCTATTTTCTGGGCTTCACGCTCGGCTGCCTGAAGGGCGTCCAGCTCGTCGGCCGCGTCGGCCACGTACGCGTGTTCCTCGCGATGACCGCCATCGCGTCGGCGGCCCCGCTCGTGCACGGCCTCGTCATCGAACCCTGGGTGTGGAGCCTGCTCAGGCTGATGACCGGCTTCTGTCTCGCCATCCTGTACATCGTCATCGAGAGCTGGCTCAACGAGCGGTCGACGAACAAGACGCGCGGGGTCATCTTCTCCACCTACGCGATGATCACGCTGACCGTGCTCGCCGCCGGCCAGATGATCACCACGCTGTACGCTCCGTCCGGCCTCGAGCTCTTTGCGATCGCATCGGTCCTCGTCTCGATCGCCGCCGTGCCGGTCGGGCTGTCGACCTCGCCGTCCCCGGAACCGCCGCAGGCCGTATCCATCGACCTGCCGCGGCTGTTCCGGATATCGCCGGCCGGCGCGCTGGGCTGCCTCGCCACCGGCCTCGCGAACGGCTCGTTCTGGTCACTGGGACCGATCTTCGTCGTCGGCCTGTCCCACAATGCGTCGCTGGCGGCCGTATTCATGACCTCCGTCGTCATCGGCGGTGCGCTGGCACAGTGGCCGTTGGGCATGTTGTCGGATCGCATCGACCGCCGCGCGATCATGGGAGGTATGACGGTCGTCGCGACCGCCCTGGGTGCGCTGATGGTACTGCTGGCCGACAGTCTCTCCGCCACCCGGCTCAATCTACTCGGCGCCTGCTGGGGCGCGGCGGCCCTGCCGATGTATGCCATTTCCGTCGCCCACGCGAACGATCATGCCGACCCGACGGAATACGTCACGGTCTCGAGCGGCCTCCTCCTGGTCTACGGCATCGGTGCGATCATCGGGCCGTTCACAGCCTCGCTGCTGATGACCGCCACCGGCGCGACGGGCCTGTACGTGTTCACGACGCTCATCCACGCGCTGCTGGCCGCCGTGATCGTGATCCGCTCCGTGCGCAGCCGGGCGCCTTCTGCCGAACAGCGCATCCCCTTCACCGATGCTCTGGCCACCGCCCAGACCGCCTCGCAGGTGTACGAGGAAGAGATTCAACATCAGCAGGACGAGAACCTTTCTCACAATACTCCGTGAGCACTATCTCGATATAGGTCTTAAACTGTTCGGCGTGCAGATCCAGCCGAAGAAGCTCACGCCGGTCCTGCTCGTCGCCCTCTGCATACTGGCGGGCTGGGGTGGGCTGTCGCTCGACGATGCCGCGATCGGGCGGCAGGGGCACTACGGCTTTTTTTCCGTCGTCCCGGCACTCGCCACGCTCCTGATCTGTTTCGTGACCCGCAACGTCATCCTTGCCCTGTTCATGGGCGTCGTGTTCGGCGGGCTCATCACGGCACGCTACGACATCGTCCGCGAGTTCCTGATACCCAGCATCGGCTCCGAGCGCTATGCGCAGATTCTGCTGGTCTACCTGTGGGCGCTCGGCGGGCTGCTGGGCATCTGGAGCCGCAACGGTGGCGCGCGGCATTTCGCCCGGTTCGTCTCCGAGCGCTTTGTCCGGTCGCGCCGCTCGGCCCTGGTCTTCGCGTGGCTGATGGGGGTCGTATTCCACCAGGGCGGCACGATCAGCACGATACTGACGGGCGCCACGGTGCGGCCGGTCGCCGACCGCGAGCGGGTCGCTCACGAGGAACTCACTTACATCGTCGACTCTACGGCTTCGCCCGTGGCGACAATTATCCCGTTCAACGTCTGGCCGCTGTATGTCGCGGGCCTCATCGCCATCCCGTCCATGAGCAGTTTCATCCCGGACCAGGATGCGGCGGTCGGCTGGTTCCTGCGGTCCATCCCGTTCAACTTCTATGCCTGGCTCGCCGTGTGCTTTACGCTGCTTTTCGCGCTGGGCAAGCTGCCGTTCAGGGGGAGAGCGATGCGTGCGGCGCGCGAGCGTGTCCTGACCACGGGCGAACTCGATGCGCCGAATGCCGAGCCCGTCGCCTCGAAGGAACTGACGACGGTCGAGCTGGCGGAAGGCTACGAACCCTCCCTGCTCGACTTCTTCGTGCCGATCGGCGTCTTGATGAGCGTCGCGATCGTCCCCTGGCTGGTCACCGGTTCGCCGATGATCTTCGAGGCGTTCGGTCTGGCGCTGATCAGCGCCATCGTATTGTCCCTGCTTCGCGGCATGGCGATGAGCGATGTCTTCGATGGACTCGTCGACGGCATCAAGGGCGTGACCATAGGGGCGATCATCCTCGGTCTGGCCGTCACGCTTGCAGCCGTCTCCGACGCGCTCGGCGCATCCGACTACATCATACAAATCAGCGCTGACCGGATCGCCTCGCTGCCGTTCATCCTGCCGGGCACCCTCATGGCGATCTGCATGATCGTGTCGTTCTCGGTGGGCTCGTCATGGGGCACGTATGCAGTCGTATTTCCGATCGCGCTGCCGCTCGCTCATGCGATCTCGCCGGAGCCCGTTTACATTCAGCTCGCTTTCGGCGCAATCATGGGCGGGTCCGTCTTCGGAGACCAGTGTTCTCCGATCTCCGACACGACGGTCCTTTCATCGCTTGCCTGTGGGTGCGACCTCATGGATCACGTGATCACCCAACTCCCGAGCGCTTTGGCAGCGGCCGGCATCGCGATACTGGCCTACACGGTGATTGGGATGACGCTGGGCGTGTAATATAATCGCGCGCCAGCGCCGGGCCCGACGTCCGGCCGGGCCCATTCGCACACAGCCGGAGCAATCCATTGAGTCGGGACCAGAAATTCTTCGATATGTATACCCTCGTGATCGGCGTCCTCGCGGCGTTCGCGCTCGCGATCCTGGTGCTCGCCATGAAGATGTCGGCGTTGACGCAGGACGTGTACGTGCGCGATACCGACGAATACCAGAAACAGGTGGAGTCTCGTATCCGCCCGCTCAGCCAGGTTTACATGCCGGGCGAGGAGCAACAGGCGCCCGAGCCCAAGGTCCAGCCGGCCGCCGAGGCCAAGCCCGTGTCGACGAAGATGTCCGGAGCGCAGGTCTACAATGCCGCCTGCATCGCCTGCCACGGCGCGGGCATTGGCGGTGCGCCCGTATTCGGCAATCACGACGACTGGGCGCCGCGCATCGCGAAGGGCATGGACACATTGCACGACCATGCCCTGCACGGCTTCACCGGCGACCACGGCACGATGCCGGCCAAGGGCGGCCGCGTCGACCTCTCCGACGAAGAGATCAAGGCCGCGGTCGACTACATGGTCTCCCAGGCCAAGTAGGAGCGCTGCTTGCCAGCGCGACCGGTCGCGGCGACAAGCGCCGCTCCTACAGCCTCCGCTTGTCGAGCTGCCTGAGCGACAGCGCTTCGGCGATGTGGGGGACGCAGATCGGCTCGCTGCCGGCCAGGTCCGCGATCGTGCGTGCCACGCGCAGAACGCGCTGGTAAGCGCGCGCCGACAGCCGAAACTTGTCGACGGCGGCCTCCAGCAGCGCCAGGCAATCCTCACCCAGCGGGCAATACGTCTCGATCGCCTTGCCGTCCAGGCGCGCATTGCAGCGACCGGCGCGTGCAAGCTGGATATCCCGCGCCCGGCGTACGCGCCTCGCCACCTCGGCACTGGTCTCGCCCGGCGCCGCGTTCGGCCGCATCGCAGCCGTGCTCGGTCGTCCGACTTCGACCTGCAGGTCGATGCGGTCGAGCAAGGGCCCCGAGATCTTGCCACGGTAGTACGTGACGCGGTCCGCGCTGCAGTTGCACTGACCGCTCTCGTCGCCGAGGTAGCCGCAGGGGCAAGGATTCATCGCGCAGACGAGCTGGACGTCGGCCGGGAACTCGGCCTGGCGCAGCGCGCGCGAAATCGCAATCGTGCCGGTCTCGAGCGGCTCCCGCAGCACCTCCAGTACGTTGCGGTTGAACTCGGGCAGCTCGTCGAGGAACAGGACACCGTTGTGAGCACGTGACAGTTCGCCGGGCTGCGGCAGCGAGCCGCCGCCGACGATCGCCGCGGCGGAGGCCGTGTGATGGGGTGCCCGGAACGGTCTGCGGCGCCAGCGCGTGAGGTCCAGCGACAAGCCCAGCACCGAATCGACGGCCGCGGTCTCGAGCGCCTCGGCCTCCGACATGACGGGCAGCAGCCCCGGCAGCCGCCGCGCCAGCATGCTCTTGCCGGTGCCCGGCGGGCCGATGAAAAGGACGTTGTGGCCGCCGGCCGCCGCGATCTCGAGCGCGCGCTTCGCATGATCCTGGCCGCGAACCTCGGCGAGATCGGGCTCGGCAACGGCGGCAATCCCGGGCCGCTCGCGTTCGATGGGGCTGAGCCGGCAGGTGCCGTTCACGTGTGCCGTCACTTCGAGGATCGTGGCTGCGACGCGCGCCTCGCCGTCGGCCAGCGCCGCCTCGGTACAATTGGCCGCGGGCACCAGCATCCTGTGGCCGGCTCTCGCGGCCCGCAGTGCCGCGGGCAGCACGCCCGGCACGCCGCGTATCGCCCCGTCGAGCGCGAGTTCGCCGTAGATCTCCGTGTCCGCGAGCGGCTCGGCCGGGATCTGTCCACTGGCGGCCAGTATGCCGAGCGCGATCGCGAGGTCGAAGCGGCCGCCGGCCTTGGGCATGTCGGCCGGCGCCAGGCTGACGATGATGCGCGACAGCGGGAAGTCGAAATTCGAACTCAGGATCGCGCCGCGCACGCGGTCCTTGCTCTCGCGCACTGCCTTCTCGGGCATGCCGACGATCGCGAAGGTCGGCAGTCCGCCGCCAAGAAAAACCTCGATGGACACCAGCGGCGCGTCGGCGCCGAACTGGGCACGGCTTTTCAGGACGGCGAGACTCACCGCAACGGCCCTCCCTGGCCTTTGTTTTGACCTCTTGGGTCATTGCGAGCGAAGCGAAGCAATCCATGGATTGCTTCGTCGGCTACGCCTCCTCGCAATGACAGTCAGCAGGTCCTGACAGCTATTTCTTGTCCATGTCCGCGAGACGCTTCTCCAGTGCCTCGAGCTTCTCCCGCGTTCTTGCGAGCACGGCCCGTTGCACCTCGAACTCCTCGCGTGTGACGAGGTCGAGCCGGCCGAGTCCGCTTGCCAGGATCGAGCGGAAGTTCTCCTCGACGTCCCGGCGCGCCGCGCGCAGGCCGTCCGGCAGCGACTCGACGAGCTTCCTCGCCAGGTCCCGTATCGATTCGTCACTCATAGGCCCTTAGATACCGCAGCCCCCGAAAAAACTCCAGCCGGATATCGGCGCATGCCGGCGGGATTCTCGGTGCCGCTCACCAATTTGGTGCACGGCCGTGTCTGCGTGCGCCCCAAATGTGCAGCGACGCGGTGTCGGATTCTCCAAGTGATTGTTGTCAAAAACATTTCTCATCTTGGCACGAAAGCTGCTCAAGGAGAGGGCACCACGATCAACTCAGGCACTAGAGGGAGCAATCAAAATGAAATCGTTATTCAAGACCGGTTTGATACTGACGCTGCTGACGGCCGGCGGCTTCGCACAGGCCGACGTGACGGCGAATATCGGCTACGCGAGCGAGTACATCTTCCGCGGCATCCCCCAGAAGAACTCGTCGGCGAGCGGCGGCCTCGACTTCACGTCCGGCGGATTCTATGTCGGCACCTGGGCCGCGGACGTCGGCGACGGCCTCGAGGTCGACGGCTACTTCGGTTACGGCGGCGATGCCGGCGACTTCAGCTACAGCATCGGTTACACCGGCTATTTCTACACGGGTGACTTCGACGACACGTACCAGGAGATCAACCTGGGCGGCGGCTATGGGCCCCTGTCGGTCGACGTCGCCCTCGGCCAGTACGCCAACTTCTCCGGTCCGACGCAGGACTACGCCTACTACGCGGTGACATACTCGGCAGACAACGGCCTGTACGGCAAGGTCGCCGGCTTCGGCCAGGATTTCGAAGGCAACTACCTCGAGCTTGGCTACGGCACGACGGTCTCCGACATCGATCTCGGCATCGCGCTGATCTTCTCCGACTCCGACCTGCTCGGCGGCCAGGACGATCAGAACATCGTGTTCACGATCGGCAAGACCTTCGACCTCAAGTAAATCAACGAAACGGGGCGGCGCGGCGCCGCCCTGGATTCCTGTCTCAGGGGATACAACGTCATGAAAATGATCACTGCGATCATCAAGCCGTTCAAGCTCGATGACGTCCGCCAGGCCGTCGCCGACATCGGCATCCAGGGCATCACGGTTACTGAAGTCAAGGGCTTCGGCCGCCAGCGGGGCCATACCGAGCTCTATCGCGGCGCCGAATACGTGGTCGATTTCCTGCCCAAGGCAAAGATCGAACTGGCCGTCGACGATTCGGTCGCCGACCAGGTCGTCGAGGCCATCGCCAATACCGCCCGCACCGGCAAGATAGGCGACGGCAAGATTTTCGTCTCCGAACTGACCGAAGCCATCCGCATTCGCACCGGCGAGACCGGCAGCGAAGCCGTCTGACACCCACGAAGCATCGGAGGAATTCAATCGTGGATGAAATCACAGCACTTTCCGGGAAGGTCACCGAGCTGTCCTATGCCCTCGACACCTTCTATTTCCTCGTCACGGGCGCGCTGGTCATGTGGATGGCCGCCGGCTTTACGATGCTGGAATCCGGCCTCGTCCGTGCCAAGAATACGGCCGAGATTCTCCTGAAGAACGTCGCCCTCTACGCGATCGCCAGCATCATGTACATGCTCTGCGGTTACGCGATCATGTACCCGGGCGCCTTCGAAGGCGGCATGTTCCAGAGTCTCGCAAACGTCGCCGGCGGCCTGCTCACCAGCGCCGACAACGATGCCGCCGCCGTCATCTCGGGAGCGGCGCCGAACCATTCCAACCTGTCGGACTTCTTCTTCCAGGTCGTGTTCTGCGCCACCGCGATGTCGGTGGTCTCGGGCGCAGTCGCCGAGCGCATGAAGCTGTGGGCGTTCCTGCTGTTCGCTGCGGTCCTGACCGGCTTCATCTATCCCGTGCAGGGTTTCTGGAAGTGGGGCAACGGCTGGCTGAACATTGGAGACGGCACGGTCGGCTTCCTCGACTTCGCGGGTTCCGGCATCGTGCACCTGTGCGGCGGGGCGGCGGCGCTGGCCGGCGTGCTGTTGCTCGGGGCCCGCAAGGGCAAGTACGGTCCCGGCAGGCAGATCAACCCGATACCGGGCTGCAACCTGCCGCTGGCCGCGCTCGGCACGATGATCCTGTGGCTGGGCTGGTTCGGTTTCAACGGCGGCTCGGAGCTGATCGTCTCCAATGTCTCCGAGGCCAATGCCGTCTCCCTCGTGTTCGTCAACACGAACATGGCGGCGGCCGGCGGGCTGGTCGCGGCGCTGGCGCTGGCGCGCATCTGGTTCGGCAAGGCGGACCTGACGATGGCGCTGAACGGCGCGCTGGCCGGCCTCGTCGCCATCACGGCCGAGCCGCTGGCGCCGGAGCCCCTGGTCGCGACGATCGTCGGCGCGATCGGCGGCTTGCTCGTCGTCGCCTCGATCGTGCTGCTCGACAAGGCCCGTATCGACGATCCGGTCGGCGCCATCTCGGTTCACGGCGTCTGCGGCATGTGGGGCCTGATCGCGGTGGCGTTCACGAATCCCGAGGCTTCACTGAAATGGCAGTTGATCGGGCTGGTATCCATCTTCGTCTGGGTGTTCGTGACGAGCTTCGTCGTCTGGTTCGTGATCAAGAAGATCATGGGCATCCGGGTCTCCGAAGAAGAAGAATACGAAGGCGTGGATCTCAGCGAGTGCGGACTCGAGGCCTACCCCGAGTTCAAACCCGCGGAGTGACGCCGCGCGGGACAACCCGCGGACCCGCCGCGCGGGCAGGTCCGCGGCCCCTGCCGATTTTGCTCATGCTTGAATAATCCCCCCATTAAGCAAGCACTTAGCGGGCCTTCGGGCCCGCTTTTTTGGGGTCCGGGGCGGCCTGCCGGACCGATTCCTCAGAGGTGCCTGTGACTGATGTCACAACAATGCGGGCCCGTGCGTGGTTTAATTCCCAGCGACCCCACGTCCTGCAGGATTGCCCAGGAATGAGACTCGACCGGTGGATTCTCGCAGCCTCCACGACGGCCCTGATCGCGGCCGGCGCGAGCATGGCGGGCGAGATTTACAAGTGGACCGACGAGCAGGGTAACGTGCACTACGAGGATCGCCTGCCGGCGGGTGCCGAGGACGTGGAGCACGTGGATATCCTGTCCCGGAACACCGACAATGCCGCCGTGCAGGCGCGTCTTGATGCGGCCCGGGAGGCCCGTGCCGACAGGGCCAAGGCCGCGGCGGACGCGGCGGCGTCCGAATCGGCCAAGGCGGAAGACCCCGACGCCGATCCGGCCAAGCGCGCCGAAAAATGCCAGATGTACCGCGACCGGCTCGAGTCGTTCCTGCGATCCCAGCGTCTGTATACCGAAGACGCGAACGGCGAGCGCAAGTATCTCGATGAATCCGAGACGATGGCCGCCCGGCAGAAGGTCCAGGAACAGGTCGAGAAGTACTGCGGCAGCTAGCAAGCTCTTGAAAGAGTTTCAGCCGGCGCGATACTTCGTTGCGAACCGGCTCAAAATGCTCATGTATTCGCATATACACTGCGCTTTTTCGCCGCTTCGCGCCTCGTCTCGCACTCGCCTGAAACTCTTTCAAGAGCTTGCTAAAGCCCGCCTGGAACGCTCCTGGTAACAGTGACGGCGCATCCCCGATGGGGATGGCGGAGCCCAGCAGGTACAATCGGTGCACCATTGTCATGGAGCACGCGGCTTGAGTTCGACAGCGGAGTCCGAGAACAGGGCAACGCAGGCGTATCTCCCCGACTTCTGCGCCGCCGCTACGGTCTTCATCGTGGTGCTGATCGCCGAACTCGTGGCGATACTGCTGACGCTGGCCGCCCACGACTCGCCCGGCGCGTTCCTCGTCCGGCTCGCGAAGAACTCGCTGTTCATACTCTGGCTCGCGTTGCTGTCATCCGCCGTGATGTGCCTGTTCCGCGGCCAGCTCGAGAGCGCCGGCAAGACGCGCGCGTTCGTCGTGAGTTTCATCGTCATCGAACTCCTGTGTCTCGTACTCGCGGAGCTCTCCTATCACCTGTCGTGGTGGTTCCCCGATTTCATCACCGTAGCCGACACGCATGCGCGGTTCCTCGCCCGGACCTTCGCCATCAGCTCGATCCTGATCGGGCTGGCGATGCGCTACCTGTACGTTTCCAGCGAGTGGCGTCGAAGCATCGTGCTCGAGGCCCAGGCACGCGTCAGCGCCCTGCAGGCCCTCATCCGCCCGCACTTCCTGTTCAACAGCATGAACACGATCGCCTCTCTGACGCGCAGCGACCCGAAACAGGCGGAAGAGGCCGTCGAGGACCTGTCCGACCTGCTACGCGCCAACCTCGGCGCGTCCGGCGATCGCAGCACGCTGAAACAGGAACTCGAGGTGGCGGCGATCTACCAGCGCATCGAGAAGCTGCGGCTCGGCAATCGGCTGCGCGTGCGCTGGGACGTCAATGATCTGCCGATGCGCGCCCTGATCCCGAGCCTTACGATCCAGCCCCTGCTCGAGAACGCGATCTATCACGGCGTCGAGCTGTTGCCGGAGGGCGGTGACGTCATCGTCGCGGGCCGGCGCGACGGCGACACGATCGAGATCACGATGTCCAATCCCGTCGCCGATGGCGGAGGCCGTTCGACCCCCGGCAACAAGATGGCACTCGCCAACATCCGCCAGCGCTTCGAACTGGCGTACGGCAACCGCGGGACGGTCGATGTGGAAGCCGAGGGGTCGAGCTACTGCGTCCGGTTGCGCTTCCCGTGTGACGAGAGGCCGGCGTGAAGGTGCTGATCGTCGACGACGAGAAGCCGGCGCGTGACCGCCTGCGGCAGCTTGTCGACGAGTCGGGCAAGCACGAGGTCGTCGGCGAGGCGGCAACCGGCGAACAGGCGCTGTCGCTGGTATCGGAACTCGCACCCGACGTCGTCCTGCTCGACATCCGCATGCCGGGTCTCGGCGGGATCGAGACGGCGCATCATCTGAATGCGCTGGACGAGCCGCCGGCCGTCGTCTTCACGACCGCGTACAACGAGTACGCCATCGAAGCGTTCGATGCACGAGCCATCGGCTACGTCCTGAAGCCGGTGCGGCGCGAGCGGCTCGAGGGTGCACTCGCGCACGCGGAACGCCTGTCGCGGCGCGCCCTGACGGAACTCGAGTCGGTATCCGGAGCGCCGAGCGGGCGGCAGCACGTCTGCGCGCTTGCGCACGGCGAGTTGCGGCTGATCCCGCTCACCGAAGTCCGCTATTTCAGTGCGGACCTAAAATACGTCTGCGTCCATCACGAAACCGGCGAGGACCTGATCGACGACTCCCTGAAATCGCTGGAGGACGAATTTGCCGGCGAGTTCGTGCGTATCCACCGCGGCGCGCTCGTCCGCATCGACGCCATCGAACGGCTGGAGAAACTGCCCGGCGGGCAGACACGCGTCGTGCTCCGCGACGCGGCAGCCGATAACCGGGCCGGCGACGAACTCGTCGTCAGTCGCCGCCACCTCCCGGACGTGCGACGGCGGCTGAAACACGGCAGGACGACATGAACATCCGGATCGCGACACGCAGGAGTGCACTGGCGCTCTGGCAGGCCGAGCACGTCGCGGCGGCGCTGCGCCGATTCGACGACGTCGGCGCCGTGGAACTCGTGCCGCTCACGACGCGCGGCGACGAGGTGCTCGACCGCAGCCTGCAGAAGATCGGGGGCAAGGGGCTGTTCATCAAGGAACTCGAACTCGCGATGCGCGCCGGCGACGCGGACATCGCCGTCCACTCGATGAAGGACGTACCGGCCGAGATGCCGGACGGCTTCTGCATCGCGGCCACGCTCGCGCGGGCGAACTGCGCCGACGCACTCGTGGCGGACGACGGCGTGACACTCGGCGCGCTCGCCGAAGGCGCACACATCGGCACGTCCAGCCTCCGGCGCCAGGCGCAGATTCGCCTGCTGCGCCCGGACGTATCGATCGGACCGCTGCGCGGCAACGTCAACACCCGGCTGGCGAAACTCGATGCCGGCGACTTCGATGCGATCGTGCTCGCCGCGGCGGGCCTCGAGCGGCTCGGCCTGCAGGCACGGATCAGCCAGCAATTCTCGCCGGACGAGATGTTGCCCGCGGTGGCCCAGGGCGTGATCGGCATCGAGTGCCTCGCATCCGACGATCGTCTGCGGGCCGTGCTCGGCCGTCTCCACGACGAGACCGCGGCCCGGACCACGGCCGCGGAGCGTGCGGTCGCAAGGACGCTCGAGGCCAGCTGCCAGTCTCCCATCGCGACCCTCGCGCTGATCCGCGGCGAGGAGATGTCGATCGCCGGGCTCGTCGCGATGCCGGACGGCAGCGAGTCGATCCGCGCCGACCTCGCCGGGCCCGCTGACGATGCCGGCGACGCCGAGCGCCTCGGCGAGCGGCTCGCGCGGCAGCTTCTCGCGCGTGGCGCCGGCGATATTCTCGCCGCGCTGGAGGCGGCCGATGGCTGAAGGCTCTCTCGCCGAGGTCGGCGTGCTCGTCACGCGCCCCCCGGAACGCGCGGGCGATCTCGTCAACGCGATCGAAGCCGAAGGCGGATCGGTCGTCTTGTTCCCGACGATCCGGATCCGGCCACTCGATCCCGCGGAAGTCTCCCGGCAGCAGGACCGGCTACGGGAACCCGATATCGCGATATTCGTGAGCGCCAACGCCGTCGACCACGGGCTCGAATATGCCGGCGCGGCGAAGATCGCGGCCATCGGGCCCGCGACCGCGGCAGCGATCGAGGCCGCGGGTCGCCGCGTCGACATCCGGCCGGCGAGCGGCTTCGACAGCGAGCATCTGCTGGCCGAACCGGCACTCCGTGACGTCGACGGCGCCGTGGTCCGGATCCTGCGCGGACGGCAAGGCCGCGAGCTCATCGCCGAGACGCTGACGGCACGCGGCGCGCACGTCGACTACCTCGCAGTCTACGACCGCAGCGCGCCCGACTATCCGCCGGCCATCGTCGCCGAGCTCGAGGCGAGCTGGCGTGCCGGCGGCATCGACGTCGTGACCGTGATGAGCGTCGAATCGCTGACGAATCTCGTCGCGCTGCTGAGCAGCTGGTGCAAGGCGCGCCTCGCACTGACGCCACTGGTGACTCCGGCGGCACGTGTGTTAAAAGAAGCGCTGGCGCTGTATCCCGACATGCCGGTGGCGCTGGCACACGGACCCGGATCCGCCGACATGGTCAGTGCGATAGCCCGCCACGTACCCGATAAGTCCCGATGAACGGCAACGACGAAGAGCAGAAACCCTCGAGCGAGGAGACCGCAACTGAAGCCGGCAAGGACGCGACGCCGGAGCAGCCCGCTGTCGCCCGACCCGCTCGCTCGCGCAACACCGTTGCCTGGCTCGCGCTCCTGCTCTCGTTCGTCGCCGTCGCGGCGGCGGCCTATTTCGCGATCGACGACTGGCGGCAACGGCGTGCGGCCGCACACAGCGTCGAGTCCATCGCCGACCTCGACAGCCGGCTCGCCTCCTCCGGCGAGTCGGTCGAGAACCTCCGATCGACGATCGCGAGACTCACCGACGACGACGCCCGCATGAGCGAGAAGCTCGCATCCCTGGAGCAACAATTCGCCGACAGGAAACAGACGCTGGACTCGCTGTTGCCTCGGCTCGGCAATCTGGAGAGCGATGTGTCGGCCTTGCAGGGCGCATCCGCCGGCGCGCGCACGAGCTGGCTCGTCGCCGAAGCCGAGCACTACCTGAGAATCGCCAACGCCGAGTTGCAGCTCGCCTCCGACCCGGACCTCGCCACGCTCGCACTGAAGACCGCCGACGACCGCCTCGCCCAGCTCGGCGACCCGGCCATGATCGATGTGCGCCAGGCGATCGCGGACGAACTGGCCGCGCTCGACGCGATGGAGAAGCCCGACGTCGAAGGCGTGACACTGACGCTCGCGAGCCTGTCCCGCGTCGTCGAAACGCTGCCGCTGAAGGCGGTGCGTGCCGACAAGACGGAGGGCGGCGCCAAACCGGAACCGGACGCCGGCGCACTCGCGCGGGCCTGGGCGTCCGTCAAGCGGGCCGCCTCGGGGCTGATCAAGGTATCCAAACCCGGTGAAGGGGCGATACCGCTCTTGAGCCCGGACGCCGAATACTTCCTGCGCACGAATCTGGAACTCAAGCTGGAGGTCGCCCGTCTCGCGCTCCTGCGCGGCGAGCAGGCCGTGTTCCGGCAGAGTCTCGACGACGCGACCACGTGGCTGGGCGAATATTTCGAGTCCGGCAACACGCAGGTGAAGAGCGCCATCGATACCATCGCGGAGCTCCGTGACGGCGTGAAGGTGTCGGCGCCGCCGGACATCTCCGAGTCGCTGCGCCTGCTGAGACAACACCGGGCCGCCTCCGAGCCCGCGCGATGAAGTTCGCCGCGGTCGTCGTCGCCGTGCTCATCGCGAGCGCCCTCGGCGCGCATTTCCTGCTCGACGATCCCGGCTACGTCGCGATGCAATTCCGGGGCTACACGATCGAGACCTCGGTGCCGGTCCTGCTGCTCTTGCTGTTGTTGCTGCTGGCCGCGATCTGGCTGATCCGGCGCATCCTGCAGGCACCGCGGCGGCTCGGCGAGGCCGCCGGCCGGTTCCGCGCCGGAAGGGCGGGCCAGAAACTCACGCAGGGGATGATCGAGGTCGCCGAAGGCAACTTTGCGCGCGGCGAGAAGCTGCTCGCGCGGGCAGCGGGCAGCAGCGATGCCCCGTTGTTCAATTACCTGCTGGCGGCTCGTGCCGCACACCTCCAGGGCCGGGACGAACGGCGCGACGAATGGCTGAAACTCGCCTACGAACAGACCCCGGAGGCGGCGAATGCCGTGTTGCTGACGCAGGCGGAACTGCAGCTCGATCGGGAACAGTACGAACAGGCGCTCGCGACGCTGCGCAGGATCGAGGAGAACTCGCCCGATCACAGTCATGCCCTGGCCCTGCTCGGCCGGCTCTATTACCGGCTGCGGGACTGGGACCAGCTCGCCAAACTGCTGCCCCGCCTCGAAAAGCAGGGCCGGATCAAGCGCGAGACGCTGGAGGAATGGTCGATCCGGGTGCATGCGGAGAACTTCAGGCACGCCGCGGACGGCGAGGCCGTGGCACGCGAATTCAAGAGCCTCGACAAGCACCTGCGCAAGAACCTCACGCTCCTCGACGCGTACTACAGCGCGCTCATGCGCACGGGCGAAAACGTCAAGGCAGAGAAGGATCTCGCCGCGGCCCTCAAGTCCGAGTGGCGCGGCCCGCTCGCGCGCCTGTACGGGCTGGTCGAAGGCCCCGACATCACGGCCCAGCTCAAACGGGCGGAGGGCTGGCTGAAAGCGCACGGCGACGATCCCGACCTGCTGCTCGCCGCGGCGCGCCTGTGCCTGCGCAACGAGCTCTGGGGCAAGGCGCGCAGCTACCTCGAGACCGTGATCAGCCTGAGGCCGAGCCCCGAGGCCTACCAGGAATACGGCCGGCTATTGAACCGTCTCGGCGAGACGGATGCGGCCGCCGAAGCCTTCCGCGACGGCCTCGGCATGGTCGCCGACGGCCCGTCGCTGACCCTGCCGCGGCTGCGCTCCGACCGGCTGTAAGGGTCGACGATACCGGACGGGTCATTGCGAGCGAAGCGAAGCAATCCAGTCTGGATTGCTTCGTCGCTGCGCTCCTCGCAATGACAACGCGGGGCGGCTGCTCCAGGCCGCTTCGCGCGACGAATCAGGGTTGGCTGCGCCTGCTCTTCAGCCAGCTGACCAGCGGGTCCCACTCGTCCCAGTCCGGCCAGGCCAGGTACTCGGGCAGTTCGAAGATGCCGAGGCCGCGGGTGTAGGCCCGGACGTAGTTCTGAGCCTCGCGCAGGGCGGCGATATAGGGCACGCGGGCCTTGGTCAGGTACTCGTCGAGTTCGTCGAAGATCAGCGTGTAGTCCCGCACCCGATTTGCTATCGCGCCGATGCGCACTTCCTTGCGGTCGACCTTGCCCACGCTCCGCAATTCCTGGAGGAACGAGGTGGTCGCCTGCATGTCGATCGTCGAAGGCAGGACGGGCACGACGATGGTTTCGGCATGCCGGACGAGGTCGGTGAGTTCGCTGCCGTGCGAGCGGGCCGGCGCATCGCTGACCACGATATCGGAGCTGCGGGGCACGTGCTTCAGGCCGTCCTCGAAGGCAGCGACACCGACGATCTCGGGCCGGTCCGCCGGGCGGCGCGCGACCCAGTCCAGGCTGGATCGCTGGGGGTCGTAGTCGGCAAGGGCGACGCTGGCGCCCTCGTTGGCGAAATAGGATGCGATATTGGTCGCCAGCGTACTTTTTCCGCAGCCTCCCTTGGCATTCAATACCATTATGTGCCGCATGGATTCTCCTCGAGGATGCTGCCGGTCGCCCGCCTCGAGCGGGGCGCACGGCAATTTTTGGTGTTTATGTAAAACTACAGAGGCGGCCATGAAAAGTCCATTCCCGGCTGCGGAAGCTGCACGGCGTCTTTCCGGCCGGGAACCGGCCGCTGATACACTCCGCCGCATGCGGGTGCCTTTTCTCAAAATGCACGGTGCGGGCAACCGGATCGTCGTCGTGGATCGACGCGGAGACGATTTGCCGCCGCCCGATCCCGACACGCTGAGACGGCTCGGTGATACCGCCACGGGCCCGGGATTCGACCAGCTCATGTGGGTCGGGCCGGCCCGCGACGCCTCGATGGATGCCAGCTACCGCGTGTTCAACGCCGACGGCGGTGAGGTGGAGCAATGCGGGAACGGGGTGTGTTGCGTCGCGGCCATGCTGGCGGCACAAGCGGGCGGCAAGCGGGACCTGGTGCTCGGCAGCAGCGCCGGGCCGATCGAGACACACGTCCTCAACGACGGAAGCGTCTCGGTCAACATGGGTGCACCCGTTTTCGAACCGGCGCGGATCCCGTTCGATGCGGGCCGAGAGAGCGATCATTACGAGATCGGCGTCGGCGGCGATACGCTCGTCGCTTCCGTCCTGTCGATGGGCAATCCGCACTGCGTCCTCGAAGTCGACGACGTCGAGCGCGCCGACGTCGAGCGCCTGGGCCGGGCGCTCGGCCGCCACGCCCGCTTCCCGGCGGGTGTCAACGTCGGTTTCATGCACGTCCGCGACCGCGCCAACATCGATCTCCGCGTCTACGAGCGCGGCGCCGGAGAAACGCTCGCCTGCGGTACGGGCGCCTGTGCCGCCGCGGTCGCCGGACGGCGCGCCGGTGAACTCGAGGATACCGTGACGGTACACCTGCCCGGCGGGCGACTCGTGGTAAGCTGGCGGGGCGGTTCGGAACCGGTGTGGCTGACCGGCAATGCCGAGTTGATCAGTGAGGGAATGATCGAACTATGAGCACACAACGCAAACCGGAACTCATCGAAGACGAGATTTCCGAACGGGCGGTCAGCGACTTCCTCGAAGCCAATCCCGATTTCTTCGAGCGTCACGCTGCGTTGTTGAATTCGCTGCACATCCCGCACGGCACCGGCGGTGCCGTGTCACTCGTCGAACGCCAGGTCTCAATGCTCAGGCAGAAGGAACTCAAGTTGCAGCGCCAGCTGAAGGACCTCATCGAGGTCGCGAGGGCGAATGACGCGCTGTCGGAGAAGATCCACCGGATGACCCTGGAACTGCTCGGGGCACGCGACCTCCCTTCGACCGTCGCCGCCGTCGAAGAGGCCATGCGCAGCAGTTTCGGCGCCGATCACGCCGTGTTCGTACTGTTCGGCGACCCGGCGTTGTTCGCCGATGTCACGCCCGGCCGGTTCTTCCGCGTCGTCGAACGGGACGACGGGGCACTGCAGCCGTTCGAGACTTTCCTGAAGGGCAACCGGCCGCGCTGCGGTCAGGCACGCGATTCGCAACGGACTTTCCTTTTCCATGGCGATGCGGACGAGGTCGGCTCGCTGGCGTTGATCCCGCTCGGCAACAAGTCCGCGATCGGCTTCCTCGCGATCGGCAGCAACGACACGGATCGCTTCCATCCCGGCATGAGCATCGATTACCTGTCCCGCGTCGGCGATCTCGTGGCTGGCGCCCTGAAACGGTACTAGCCCGGGACCCATCCCGTGGACGCTGCGGAGAAGGCGTGGATCGGCCGATTCATCCGCCATCTCGAGCTGGAGCGCCGGCTGTCCGGCGAGACCTGCAAGAACTACCGGCGCGATCTCGAAGCTCTCGTCGCGTGGTGTGAGGGCGCCGGCGTCGCCCGCTGGCGCGAACTCGACAGCGAACACATTCGCAGCTTCGCGGCGACGAACTTCCGCAGGGGCCTGTCGGCTCGCAGCATCCAGCGGCGACTCTCCGCGGGCCGGACGTTCTTCCGCTACCTCATGCGCGAGAAGCACGTGCGCTCCAATCCGGTCGTCGCCGTGTCCGCCCCTAAGGCCCGCAAGCGCCTGCCGGACAATCTCGATGCCGACCGGATGGCGCGACTGCTCGACCTGCCGGGCGAGGGTGCGCTCGTCGATCGCGACCGGGCGATGCTGGAATTGCTGTACTCCTCCGGCCTGCGCCTGTCCGAACTCGTCGGACTCGACTGCGCCGACATCGACATGAGCGACGCTACCGTGCGCGTCACCGGCAAGGGAAGCAAGGAACGTATCGTGCCCGTGGGCCGCCATGCACGGACCGCGCTGTCGACCTGGTACAGGAGCCGTCGGGAGCTGGCGCCGGCCGACGAACCCGCCCTGTTCGTGAGCCGGCGCGGTACACGCCTCCGCCACCGCTCCGTACAGGACCGTGTCGCCTACTGGGCACGCCGGCAGGGCATCGACACCCGGGTGTTCCCGCATCTGTTCCGGCACTCCTTTGCGACGCACCTGCTCGAGTCGAGCCACGACCTCCGGGGCGTCCAGGAACTTCTGGGGCATGCGAACATCTCGACCACCCAGGTCTACACGCATCTTGATTTCCAGCACCTGGCCCAGATATACGATCAGACACATCCCCGCGCGCGCAAGAAGAATTGACTGTAGGAGCCCGCCCCGGCGGGCGACCTTAACGTTGTCGCCCGCCGGGGCGGGCTCCTACACCCATCCAAGAAGGCTACGAATTCATGAACCAATTCCGGGGCACCACCATCGTTGCGGTACGGCGCGACGGCAAGGTCGCAATCGGCGGCGACGGACAGGTGAGCATGGGCGAGACGATCATGAAGGGCAACGCACGCAAGGTCCGGCGCCTCGCCGGCGGCCGTGTCATCGCCGGATTCGCCGGCGGCACCGCCGATGCCTTCACGTTGTTCGAACTGTTCGAGAGCAAGCTCGAGCAATACGGCAACCTGACCCGTGCCGCGATCGAACTCGCGAAAGACTGGCGCACGGACCGTCGCTTGCGGCGGCTCGAGGCGCTCCTGTGTGTCGCAGATGCGGAGAGCTCGCTGATTATCTCGGGCAACGGCGACGTCATCGAGCCCGAACACGACCTGATGGCGATCGGGTCCGGCGGCCCCTATGCGCAGGCTGCCGCGCTGGCGCTGCTGCGCAATACGGAACTCGGCGCCCGCGAAATCGTCGAACAGGCCCTCGGCATCGCGGGGGAGATCTGCGTGTACACGAACCGGAACATCCTGATCGAGGAACTGCAGGAGGCTAACGCGTCATCGCGAGCGTAGCGAAGCGATCCACAAGCGCACATCATGCACTGGATTGCTGCGCCCTTCGGGCTCGCAATGACGACGAATACACAAGCCATGTCACAGATGACCCCCAGAGAGATCGTCCAGGAACTGGACAAGCACATCGTCGGCCAGGACGAGGCCAAGCGCGCGGTAGCCATCGCACTGCGCAACCGCTGGCGCCGCGTGCAGGTCGACGAACCGCTGCGCGGCGAGATCACCCCGAAGAACATCCTGATGATCGGTCCGACCGGCGTCGGCAAGACCGAGATCTCGCGCCGTCTCGCGCGGCTCGCCAGGGCACCGTTCGTCAAGGTCGAGGCGACGAAGTTCACCGAGGTCGGCTACGTCGGCCGCGAGGTGGACAGCATCATCCGCGACCTGGTCGATATCGCCGTCAAGATGACGCGCGAAGAGGAGATGTCGAAGGTGAGACATCGCGCCGAGGACGCGGCCGAGGAGCGGGTACTCGACACATTGCTGCCACGGGCTTCGCAGGGTATCGGTTTCGACGCCGAAGCACCGCCGGAACAGGGTGCCGACACGCGCCAGAAATTCCGCAAGATGTTGCGCGAGGGCGACCTGGATGACCGCGAGATCGAGGTCGATCTGCAGGCGATCCCCGTCGGCATCGAGATCATGGCACCGCCGGGCATGGAGGAGATGACGAGCCAGCTGCAGGGGATGTTCCAGAATCTCGGCGGTAACCGCCGAACCCGGCGCAAGCTGAAGGTGAAAGACGCGCTCCGTCAACTCACCGATGAGGAAGCCGCTAATATGCTCGACGAGGAGGAGCTCAAGGCCCGGGCGCTCGAGGCCGTGGAGGAGCACGGCATCGTGTTCCTCGACGAACTCGACAAGGTCGCGCGGCGCTCCGAGACGGTGGGCGCCGACGTGTCGCGTGAAGGCGTACAGCGCGACCTGCTGCCACTCGTCGAGGGCTCCACGATCACGACGAAATACGGAATGGTGAAGACGGATCACATCCTGTTCATCGCCTCCGGAGCCTTTCACGTCGCAAAGCCGTCCGACCTGATCCCCGAACTGCAGGGGCGATTCCCCATACGTGTCGAGCTAAAGTCGCTGACCACCGAGGACTTCGTACGCATCCTGACCGAACCGGACGCGTCGCTGACGGCTCAGTACCAGGCGCTGCTCGCGACCGAGGAGGTCGACGTCGAATTCACCGACGACGGCGTGCGCCGCATCGCCGAAGTCGCCTACCAGGTCAACGAGAACACCGAGAATATCGGTGCGCGCCGCCTGCACACGGTGATGGAACGCCTGCTCGAGACCGTCTCCTTCGAGGCGTCGGACAAGAGCGGCAGCCACGTGCTGATCGACGCGGCCTACGTCGACGAGCACCTGGCCGAACTCTCGAAGGACGAGGACCTGAGCCGGTATATTCTCTGATTAGGAATCGCCCGCCGACGGGCGGCGGCTGCACGCGGGGCACTGTTTTTCGGAAGTAAAGCGCAGCGCAGCGAGCCATGACGAAAAACAGTGCCCCGCGTGCGGCCGCGAGAGGAATGGCATGCCACCAACACCCACAGAGATCCGCCTGCGCAAGGCCTCCAGGCTGCTCGTCGTGAGCTTCGACGACGGCAGCGAGTTCAGCCTCCCGTTCGAGTATCTGCGTGTCTATTCGCCGAGCGCGGAGGTGAAAGGGCATGGCCCCGGCCAGGAGACTCTGCAGACCGGCAAGGAGAACGTCTCCATCACGTCGGTCGATCCGGTCGGCCGCTACGCGGTGCGGCTGGTTTTCGACGACGGCCACGACTCAGGCCTCTATTCCTGGACCTATCTGCACGAACTCGGCCGCAACATGGAGGCAAATTGGCAGCGCTACCTCGACCGTCTAGCAGCAGCGGGGTATGCTCGTAAAAAGCCCTCGTAACGCGCCACCATGAGTAAACAGGACACATCCGCCGACTCGACGCACTTCGGCTACCGATCCGTGCCGGTCGACGAGAAGGCGGGACTCGTCCGGGATGTCTTCGATTCCGTCGCCGACCGCTACGACGTCATGAACGACCTGATGTCAGCGGGCCTGCACCGACTCTGGAAGCGCTACACCGTCGAAGCCGCGGCGGTCCGTCCGGGCCAGCGCGTGCTGGATGTGGCCGGAGGTACCGGCGATCTCACCAGGCAGTTTGCCCGGCGGGTCGGTTCCGAAGGTCTGGTCGTACTCGCGGACATCAACGCCGCGATGCTCGAGCGCGGCCGGCAACGACTGGTGGATGCGGGCGTGGCCGGCAACCTCGCGATCGCGCAGGCGGATGCCGAGAACCTGCCGTTCGCCGACGCCAGCTTCGATCGCGTGTCGATTGCGTTCGGACTGCGCAACGTCACCGACAAGGAAGCGGCACTCAGTTCGATGCATCGCGTTCTCGCCCCGGGCGGGATGGTGCTGATCCTGGAATTCTCGAAACCGGTCGCCCCGCTGCGGCCCGCCTACGATCTGTATTCGTTCAATGTGTTGCCGCTCATCGGCAAGATCGTGGCACGCGACGAGGACAGCTACCGCTATCTCGCCGAATCGATCCGCATGCACCCCGATCAGGAGACGCTGCTCGGCATGATGCGCGACGCGGGTTTCGAGCGATGCCGCTACCGTAACCTCGCGGGTGGGATCGTCGCGCTGCACACCGGCTACCACGTTTAGGCCACCGCGGATGGACATCCTCGACGCCGTGCTCCGGCCGATTGCAAGCCTTCTCAATCGCAATATCGACGAGTCCACGCCGGCGCGCGACCTGTGCCGCAAGCTCGACGGCAAGGTCGTGGCCGTACGGGTCAGGGATTCTGCCCTGGCGCTTTACTTCAGGATCGATTCGGGCGTCATCGCACTGGCATCCGAGGTGACCGGCAATCCGGACGTCGTCGTCTCCGGCTCCCTGCTCGCCCTTACCCGCATGATCGGCGAGAGCGGTGACCGCGCGATCCGCGACGGCACGCTGCAGCTGACCGGAGACGCGAGCGCGGCGCGGGCGTTCCAGGCGCTGCTCTACCACGCGCGGCCGGACATCGAGGACGAATTGTCCAGGATCGTCGGCGAGGCCGCAGCGTACCGGCTCGGCGAAGCCGCGCGAGGTGTCAGGGCGTGGGCGAACGAGGCGCACAGGACCGTGACGGACAACCTGCGCGAATATCTCCAGGAAGAGAGCCGCGACGTGCCCAGCCGCTACGAGTTCGAACGCTTCGCCAGTGAGCTGGACACGCTGCGCGACGGCGTCGAGCGGGCGGCCGCGAAACTCGAACGATCCTCGGGCGATCGCTGACGATGAGCCGGCGCCGCACGCTGACACGGATCATCGGCATCCAGCGTGTGCTCGTGCGTCACGGACTCGACGAAGTCATCCGTGAGACGCATCTGTTCCGCCCGCTCAGATTTTTCTTTTACCTGTTGCCGCGACGGCGCGACGCGTCTGCGCCACTCGGCGAACGCGTCCGGCTCGCGCTGGAGGAACTCGGTCCGATCTTCGTGAAGTTCGGCCAGGCGATCTCGACACGCAGAGACCTGCTGCCGAGAGAGATCGCCGACGAACTCGCCAAGCTGCAGGACACGGTGCCGCCGTTCCCGGCCGAGGAAGCCGCAGCGATCATCACACAGGCCTTCGGCAAACCGCTGGACGAGGTATTCGCGCGTTTCGACTCCGAACCGTTCGCCGCGGCATCGATCGCGCAGGTGCACACGGCACAGTTGCACGGCGGCCAGGAAGTCATCGTCAAGATCCTGCGTCCCGGCGTCAGGGAGAAAATCGAACGCGACCTCGACGTGCTGCGCATGATCGCAGGCCTCGCGGCGCGCTACTGGCAGCACGGCAGGCGCCTGAAACCGCTCGAGGTCGTCGCCGAGTACGAGCGCACGATCATCGACGAACTGGACCTGATGCGCGAAGCCGCCAACGCCGCACAGCTCAAGCGCAACTTCGCTGGCTCCGACATGCTCTATGTGCCGGAGGTCTACTGGGACTACTGCCGCCCCGAGGTGCTGGTCCAGGAGCGCATCTACGGCATCCCCATCAGCGATATGGAGGCGCTCCGCGCGGCCGGCACCAACATCAAGCGTCTCGCCGAGAACGGCGTCGACATCTTCTTCACCCAGGTGTTCCGGCACAACTTCTTCCATGCCGACATGCACCCGGGCAACATCTTCGTCATCGTCACGGATCCGGACCGGCCGAAATATGCGGCGGTCGATTTCGGCATCGTCGGCACACTGAACCCCGAGGATCAGCGTTACCTCGCGCAGAATTTCCTTGCGTTCTTCGACCGCGACTATCACCGCATCGCCAAACTGCACATCGAGTCGGGCTGGGTACCGGAAGGGACGCGCATCGACCAGCTCGAGACCGCCGTGCGTACCGTATGCGAACCGATCTTCAACAAGCCGCTCGCCGAGATCTCGTTCGCGCAGGTCCTGATACGGCTGTTTCGAGTGGTGCAGAAATTCGATGTCGAGATCCAGCCGCAGCTGATCCTGTTGCAAAAGACCCTCTTCAACATCGAGGGCCTCGGGCGGGAACTCTATCCGCAACTCGATCTGTGGAAGACGGCGCATCCCGCGCTCAAACGCTGGATGCGCGACCAGCTCGGGCCGCGCGCGATGTTCGACGACCTGCGCGAGACGCTGCCGGCGTTGCGCGAACTCCTGCGCGAGCTGCCGGGTCTCCTGAAACAGCTCGCCGCCCTGCTCGCCCGCTCCGCGCGGGACGGCACGCCGCCGCCATGATCCTGCCCCGAATCGCACGGTGGCTGCTGGCGCTCGGCGGCTGGACGGTCATCGGCGCCGTGCCACCGGTCGACAAGGCAGTGATCATCGCCGCGCCGCACACGTCGTACTGGGACGGTTTCTGGGCGCTGGTCTTCAAAACCGCCACCGGCCTCGATGCCAGGTGGTTCGTCAAGAACACGATGTTCTGGTTCCCGCTCGGCAGCCTGCTGCGCGCATTCGGCGCCGTTCCGCTCGACCGCAGGAACGCCGGTTCGGCCGTCAACGAGGCGATCGCGGCGTTCGATACCAACGAGCGCTTCTTCTTCGGCCTGGCACCCGAGGGGACGCGCAGCAAGACCGCCGGCTGGAAATCGGGCTTTTACCGGATCGCCGACGGGGCCGCGGTGCCGGTCCTTTGCGGCTTCCTCGACTACCGCGGCCGGCGGCTCGGGCTCGGACCGATGATCACACTGACCGGCGACAGGCAGTCCGACCTGCGGCTCTTCCGTTCCTTCTACGCGTCGGTCCACGGTCGCCGGCCCGGCAATGCCAGCCCCGTGGAACTGCTGCGCTGATCGATGAAAGAGGGGCACGCCGAAGCGGACAGAGGGCGCCGGCCGATCCGAAGTTTCGTCAGGCGTTCGGGCCGGTTGACGCCGTCCCAGCAGCGTGCGCTCAGCGAACTCTGGCCGGAGTACGGGCTCGACGCGGGAGCGGGCCACCTCGACCTCGACGCGGCGTTCGGGCGGCGGACGCCTCGTGTCCTCGAAATCGGCTTCGGCAACGGCGAATCCCTGGTCAGCGAGGCGCGGGACCACCCTGAGCTGGACTTCCTGGGCATCGAGGTGCACGAGCCGGGCATCGGTCATTGTCTGCTCGCGGCCAGGGCGGCCGGACTCTCCAACCTCCGCGTCATCGCCGCAGACGCGCTCGACGTGCTGGAGACCGGCATCCCGGCGGCCTCGCTGCGTCGCATCAACCTGTACTTCCCCGACCCCTGGCCGAAGAAGCGGCATCACAAGCGCCGCATCGTCCAGCCGGCGTTCATCGACCTGTGCGCGGCCGCGCTCGAGGCTGGCGGTACCCTGCGGATCGCCACCGACTGGGCCGACTACGCGGAGCACATCGAGGCAGTGCTCGCGGCCTCCGAACGATTCGTGCTCACCGAACGCCGTGAGCACGCCGGAGACGCACCGCTCGATCGGCCTGCGACCAAGTTCGAGCGTCGCGGCGTCACGCGGGGTCACCGGATCGTGGACTGGATATTCACGAAATGCGGCTGACCGGCGGTTTCTTGCGCGCGGCAAACTTTGATCTAAAGTTAGTTTAAGGACCTTTCCATCGTGTGCGGGGTCTTACGGACATGGCGATGACAGTTCCTTCGATCGGTCAATGGTTCCGCCGCCCGAACGGCACGCTGTTCGAGGTCGTGGCCATCGACGAAGACGAGAACACCGTCGAGATCCAGCTCTTCGACGGCACGATCGACGAGTTGGACGCCGACGGCTGGTCCGACCTGTTGCTGATCCAGGTCGCCGCGCCCGACGACGCCAGCGGCTCGCTCGACATGGACCCCGACGACGACGAAGACCAGGCGCTGGATGCCATGCCGAGAGGCTTCCACGACCCGCTGGGCTTCCTCGACGGCGGGGAGCTGTAACGCTTCATCGCGGCTGAAGCCGCGATCACATGCTCGTCGGGCCGGTGGCGTAGATCACGCCGTCGCGCACCTCGACGGCGATCCTGCGCAGCGACTTGCCGATGCAGGGACCGGCGACACACAGCCCCGTGTCCATTTCGTAGATCGCGCCGTGCGATGCGCATTGCAGAGCCGTCCTGTCGCGATTGAAGAAGCCGTTCGGCATCCAGTTGAGCGGATGCCCTACGTGCATGCAGAAATTTTCGTAGGCATGGACGGCGTCGCCTTGCCGCACCACGAAGCCGCGGAACGGCCAGTCACCGCTACCGATCTCGAACTCGCGGCAGCCGGGGTCATCGAGTTCTTCCAGGCGCCCTACTTCGACTTCCGCCAGTTCAGTCATCGGCGTTCCACGGCGCGACTTTCAAGAGCAGCAACATGCCCGGAACGGCCAGCACGGTGCAGAGCAGGAAGAAGTTCGTCCAGCCGAGCCGCGCCACGATGAGTCCGGTCGTCGCGTTCGCCAGCGTGCGCGGCGCCGCCGCGAGCGCGGTGAACAGAGCGAACTGGGTCGCGGCGAAGGCCGGGTTCGTCGTGCGTGCTATGAATCCCGTGAGCGCGGCCGCTCCGAGCCCGACGCCCAGGTATTCGAAAGCCACCGCGAAACCCAGCAGCCACGGGTTCGTTCCGACGGCGGCCAACAGCGCGAAGCCGAGGATGCTGACGACCTGCACGACACCGAACAGCCACAGCGCGCGATTGATGCCGAGCTTGATCATCGCGACGCCGCCCGCGAGTCCGCCGACGATCACGGCGACGAGCCCCGCGATCTTGGCGATCGAACCGACCTCCGTCATGCTGAAGCCGACGTCGAGGAAGAACGGTGTCTGCAATGCGGTGGCCATATTGTCGCCGAACTTGTACAGGACCATGAATGCCAGGATCAGCGCGGCCGCAGCGATTCCCTTCCGATCGACAAATTCGCGGAACGGCTCGACGACCGCCTCGCGCAAACTCCTCGGCGGATGCGGGTCGGCGATCGCCTCGCCGATCGCGAATGTCAGGACCACGCCGACGCCCATGAACAGCGCCACGATCACGAACACGGTCTCCCAAGGCAGGTGATCCGCGAGGATCAGCCCCAGCGAGCCCGGCACGAGCCCGGCGAGACGGTATGCCTGGATGTGGATGGCATTACCGAGCCCGAGTTCTGCGTCCGGCAGGAGTTCGCGCCGATAGGCATCCAGCACGATGTCCTGGCTGGCGCTGAAGAATGCGACGGCCGCCGCGAGGCCGGCGACGGTCCAGATCGACAGCGAGGGTTTGACGAGGCCCATTGCGGCAATGGAGAGCAGCAGCGCGATCTGGGTGACGAGCATCCAGCCCCTGCGCCGGCCGAGGAACGGCAGCGTGTACCGGTCCATCGCCGGCGACCACAGGAATTTCCAGGTGTAGGGGAATCCGACGAGCGTGAAGAACCCAATCTCGGTGATGCCGACTCCCTCGACTTTCAGCCAGGCCGGCACGAGCTGGATGAGGACGTAGAGCGGCAGTCCGGAGGTAAACCCGGTAAACACGCAGATCAGCATGCGCCGGTTGAGGATGGCCTCCCTTAAGGATTCCCGCTGCATCCGCTTTCAGGACCCCGCTGTGCCGCCCGGATCCCAATCGTAATCCATGATCAGCGGCGCATGGTCCGAGAAGCGCTCGTCCTTGTAGATGTCGGCGGAGAGGATCCTGTCCTTCAGCCCGGGCGTGACAACCTGGTAGTCGATGCGCCAGCCGACGTTTTTCTCCCAGGCGCGGCCGCGGTTCGACCACCACGTGTACTGGTCCTCGCCGGGCTCCACGACCCGGAATGCATCGACATACCGATGCCGTCCGAACACCTCGTCCATCCATGCCCGCTCTTGTGGCAGGAAACCCGAGTTTTTCCGATTCGACTTCCAGTTCTTCAGGTCGATCTCCCTGTGCGCGATGTTCCAGTCGCCGCAGACGATGTATTCCGAGCGCCGCCTCCGCAGTTTCTTCAGGTGCTCGGTGAAGGTCGCCATGCAGCGGTATTTCGCCTCCTGCCGTTCCTCGCTGGAGCTCCCGGACGGCAGGTACAGGGACACGACACACAGTCCGCCGATGCGCACTTCCAGGTAGCGTCCCTCGGCATCGAATTCGGGATCGCCGTAGCCGTGCACGACCCGATCCGGCTCGTGTCTCGTGTACACGGCCACGCCGCTGTAACCTTTCTTGCTGGCGTCTTCGTAGTAGCAGTGGAAACCTGCCGGCGTGAACACGGCATCTTCGAGCTGGTGGATCTGCGCCTTGGTCTCCTGGATGCAGACGACGTCGGCATCCTGTCGCCGCATCCAGTCGAAAAATCCCTTCCTCGCAGCAGCGCGGATGCCATTCGCGTTGAGACTGATCACACGGAACAATGCAGTTCTCCCGGCCGATGCGCCTGTGTCATACTCCGACGCGCACCGAAAGCTGGCCATCATACCGAAAGACCGCATCATGCAGGCCTACAAGAAGGAATTCATCGAGCTGGCCCTGGAACTCGGCGTACTGCGGTTCGGAGAATTCCGCCTGAAATCGGGTCGCGTGAGCCCGTACTTCTTCAACGCCGGGCTGTTCAACACGGGTTATGCGGCCGCCCGCGTCGGCCGTTACTATGCCGCGGCGATTGCGGACTCCGGACTTCGCTTCGACATGGTGTTCGGACCGGCGTACAAGGGCATCCCGCTCGCGGCACTCACCGCCGCAGCGCTGGCGGAACACCAGGACATCGACGTGCCCTACGCCTACAACCGCAAGGAAGCGAAGGCGCACGGCGAAGGCGGCGACGTCGTCGGCTCGCCGCTCGAGGGTCGCGTGCTGATCGTCGACGACGTCATCACGGCGGGGACGGCCGTGCGCGAAGCCTGTCAGATCATCACGGCCGCCGGTGCGGAGGTCGTCGGCCTGGCGATTTCGCTGGACCGGCAGGAGCGCGGTCAGGGTGCGCTATCGGCCGTGCAGGAACTCAAACAGTCGCTCGGCATCGCGGTGATCAGCATCATCCGACTCGAAGACCTCATCGATACTCTCGAGGAATCAAGTGAGTACGAGGAGCACCTCCCCGCCGTGCTGGCCTACCGCCGCGAGTACGGCGTGATCGCCTGACGCCGCGAAACAAAGTGTCGCCAGCGGCCGGTTTACTTGACCGGGTCATGGGGCTAAGCTGCAATTTCGCGAACCAGTCCAATTTCTGGCCTTGCCAGCCATGGCATAGTTCCGTTATGCGTCTACTCGCCGCCGCCTCATTATGTTTACTCGCAACTGCGGCCGCCGCTGCCGGTCCGCAGCACACGAAGACCTACAGCTGGGTGGACGAGGACGGCGTCCGGCACTACGGCGACAGCGTGCCGCCCGAATATGCGGACGCGCCGAAGCAGGTGCTCAACGAACAGGGCATCAGCATCGACGAGCTGCAGGGCAAGAAGACGCCCGAACAGATCGCGCAGGAACGACGCCAGGCAGAGCTCGAGCAGCAGAAGGAACTGCAGCACCGTGCGGACCAGGCGCTGCTGGCCACCTACAACAGCGTCGACGAAATCGAGATGCATCGCGACCGCCGCCTGGAGCTGTTCCAGGCACAGGCACGGGTCACGGAGCTCTACCTGAAGAACCTGCGCCGCCGTCTCGATCAACTGAAAGGCGTCGCGTCCCGGTACAAGCCTTACAGCACGGATGAGGATGCCGAAGTCATCGACCCGGGCCTGGTCGACGAGATCAAGGAGACCGAGGCTGCGATCACCCGCCACGAAGACAATCTCGCGAAGTATCGATCCGAGGAAGCGGACATCCGCAAGCAGTTCGAGGGCGACATCAATCGCTTCATGGTGTTGAAGGGCCTGACGGCGTCGAACGGTCAGGCCGTGCCCGAGTGACCGAACCCCCCGGCGCCGCGCGCGCTGTCCTCGAACTCCTCGACGACGCTGAAACGCACCTGCTCGACATTCACGAACACCATCTGCGCAATACGCTCGCCGGGCTGCACCTCGTAACTCGCTGATCCCCGATTCCAGCAGGAGATGTAGACCTGTCCCTGGTAGTCGGAATCGATGAGGCCGGTCAGGTTGCCGAGTACGAGTCCATGCTTGTGGCCGAGCCCGGAGCGCGGTAGCAGCACGGCCGCCAGCGACGCATCCCCGATATGGATCGCGAGCCCGGTGGGCACCAGCACGGTCTCGCCCGGCGCAACGACCAGCGGTTCGTCGATGCAGGCGCGCATGTCCAGTCCGGCGGAACCGCGCGTCGCGTAGTGCGGCAGCGGGATCTGGTCCCCGAGGCGGGGATCGAGAATTTTCAGTTCGATCGATCGCATCGGGTTCGTCATTCTCTCGTCGAGACGACGGAGAGCCCGGACCGGGCCGCGCTGCCGCGATCCTGCCCGAAACGTTCTGCGACGAGGCGCACGACGGCCCGCGCGAGTTCCGCCTTCGGCGCGGTCGGATACACGCGTTCGCCGCCATGCCAGTAGACCTCGATCGTGTTCTCGTCGCGATCGAAACCGCAATCTTCGCCGACGCGATTCGCCACGATCAGGTCCAGCTTCTTCCTGTCGAGTTTCGCCAGCGCGTACTTGCGGACATTCTCCGTCTCGGCGGCGAACCCGACGGTGAATGGCGCGCCGTCGAGCGCCGCGACCGACGCCAGGATGTCGCGGGTCCTGACCAGATCGATGCGGATCGTCTCCTTGTCCTTCTTGATCTTGCTCTGCGCCGCCTCGGCGGGCCGGTAGTCCGAGACCGCCGCGGCCGCGATGAAGATATCGATACCGGCGAGATGCTCGTGGGTCGCCGCGTACATCTCGTCGGCGGTCGTCACGCGAATCACCTCGATGCCCGCCGGGTCCGCGAGCGCGACCGGACCGCTCACCAGGCACACCGCCGCGCCCTCGGCCGCAGCCGCCGCGGCGATCGCATAGCCCATCTTCCCGGAACTGCGGTTGCTGATGTAGCGGACCGGGTCGATGGCTTCGCGGGTGGGCCCGGCCGTCACCAGGACCCGTCTGCCGGCCAGGACGCCCCCGGCCGCGGCGGGATTCGTGCCGCAGACGATGGCGGCGATCTCGTCAGGCTCGAGCATGCGGCCCTCGCCGGTCTCGCCGCAGGCCTGGTCGCCGCTGCCCGGGCCGAGGATGCGCACGCCGCGGGCTTCGAGCGTCGCGCGGTTCGCCTGTACGGCGGCATTCGCCCACATGACCCGGTTCATCGCCGGTGCGACGGCCAGCGGCGCCTCGGTCGCGAGGCACACGGTGGTCAGCAAATCCGAAGCCGCGCCGCTCGCGAGGCGTGCCAAAATCTCCGCCGTCGCGGGAGCGATCAGCACCACGTCGGCCCAGCGCGCGAGCTCGATGTGGCTCATCGCCGCCTCGGCCTCCTTGTCCCAGAGATTAGAGCGGATCTGGCGACCGGAGACGGCCTGCAGCGCGGTCGGCGTGACGAACTCCTCGCTCGATGCGGTCATCACGATCTGCACGTCCGCGCCGCGCTCGCGCAGGCGCCGCACCAGCTCCGGCGTCTTGTACGCGGCGATGCTTCCGGTAATCCCCAGCAGGATGTTCATGTCGATGAGCTTAGCGCCAAGCTCCGGCCGATTTCCACCGAATCCCGACAGCCGGTCCGGTTTCGGCGCTTGCCGCGGCAAGCGCCTCGCGCACAATTGCTAGCCATGACCCGAAGGAACCGACAGGGACAGGCCGTCAGCGACGCCGAGCTGCTCGCCGCTCTCCTGACCGGCGGCGTTACCGGGGGTCGGGACCTGGCCCGGGATCTGCTGCTGCGCTTCGGCAGCCTGCGGGCGCTGTTCCATGCCGACGCGGCGGCGCTGCGCTGCGTGCCGGGCGTGGGCCGTGCGCTCGCCTGCCGCGTCCTCGTGCTGCCGGACCTCGCGCGCCGCTACTACGAGCAATCGATGCCGGCAGGCCGCACCATCGAGAGTCCCGCCGATACCGAGTCGTTCCTGATGGCGCGCATGCGCCACCTCGGCCACGAGCTGTTCTGTTGTCTGTATCTCGACAACCGCCATCGCGTGCTGCGTTTCGACGAGATGTTCCGCGGCACGATCGACGGCACCAGCGTTTATCCCCGCGAGGTCGTCAAGGAGGCGCTGGCCAGCAACGCCGCCGCCGTGATCCTCGCCCACAACCACCCGTCGGGAGTGGCCGAGCCGAGCCAGGCCGACGAGCGGATCACCCGGCGGCTGAAGTCCGCCCTCGAGCTGGTCGACATCCGCCTGCTGGATCACCTGATCATCGGCGACGGCTGCGCCACGTCGATGGCCAGCCGCGGCCTCCTGTAGGAGCGGCTTCAGCCGCGATCACCGCCACGGCCCCTTGAACTGCATGCCCGCGGCTGGTATAAAGCTCTGCTCTTTGCCCGTGCATCGCGGGCGAATTTTCGTGAAATCAAGGACTTGAGCTCGATGTCCAGAGTCTGCCAGATAACCGGGAAGCGGCCGCAGAGCGGCAACAACGTTTCCCATGCGAACCGCAGGACCCGTCGCCGGTTCCTGCCGAACCTCGTAAGCAAGCGCTTCTGGCTCGAGTCCGAGCACCGCTGGGTGCGCCTGCGCGTGTCGCACAAGGGCATGCGTATCATCGACAAGCACGGCATCGAGAAGGTCGTCGCCGATCTGCGCTCCCAGGGACAGCACGTCTGACCCGGAGGACTGACGCATGGCCAAGAGCAATCGCGAGAAGATCAAGCTGGTGTCGAGTGCGGGCACGGGCCACTACTACACGGCCACCAAGAACAAGAAGCTGCACCCCGAGAAGCTGGAGACCCGGAAGTACGATCCCACGGTCCGCAAGCACGTGATCTACAAAGAGTCGAAGATCAAGTAGGCTCGACTAAATTTCCGGAAAAAGCCCGCCGCGTGCGGGCTTTTTCATTTCCACAGCAATCGCGGCTGAAGCCGCGATTACGATTACAATCCTTGCATGCCGGAACTGCCAGAAGTCGAGACGAGCCGCCGCGGTATCGCGCCGTATCTCGTCAACGAGCGCATCGATCACGTCGTCATTCGCGATCGCCGCCTGCGCTGGCCGGTGAGCCCCGATGTCGAGGCACATCTCGACGGCGCGACGGTGCAGTCCGTGGACCGGCGCGCGAAATACCTGTTGCTGCGCACGACCGGCGGCACCGCGATCGTCCATCTCGGCATGTCCGGCAGCGTCTACGTCGTCGAGCGTGACACGCCTGCCGGCGTTCACGAACACTTCGACTTCGAGCTCGGGTCCGGCAAGTCGCTGCGCTTCCGGGACCCGCGCCGATTCGGTTCCCTGCACTGGACGGACGACCCCTCCCGGCACTGGCTGCTCGAGCGTCTCGGTCCCGAGCCGCTCGGGCCCGATTTCGACGGCAGCTATCTCCGCGAGCGCGCTCGCGGACGCCGCGTCGCGGTCAAGCCGTTCATCATGGATTCCGCGATCGTCGTCGGGGTCGGCAACATTTATGCGAACGAGGCACTGCACCTGGCCGGCATCCACCCGCGCCGGGCGGCGGGCCGCATCTCACTCGCACGTTACGTCGACCTGGCAGCGGCCGTGCGTGAGGTCCTCGAGAAGGCCATCCGGGCCGGCGGCACCACGCTGCGCGACTTCCTCGGCGGCAATGGCGAGGCCGGCTATTTCCGGCAGGAACTCACCGTGTACGACCGCGCCGGCGAACCGTGCCGGAACTGTGCCGCACCCATCTCGCTGATCGTGCTCGGCCAGCGTGCGACGTATTACTGCAAGACCTGCCAGCGCTGAATCGCGGCTTCAGCCGCGATCAATCAGGTCAGGCGCGGCCGCAGCGTTCGAGCAGCGCGAGCCGGACCTTCGGCGATACGAAGTCCGAGATGTCGCCGCCGAGTTCCGCGATCTCGCGCACCAGGCTCGAAGAGATGAAAGTGTATCCCTCGGTAGGCGTCAGGAACACGGTCTCGACCTGGTCGTTCAGATGCCGGTTCATCGTGGCCAGCTGGAACTCGTATTCGAAATCCGATACGGCCCGCAGGCCCCGGATGATGGCCGACAGCCCGTTCTCCCGCGCGAAGTCGACGGTCAGACCGGAGTAACCGACGACCTCGACGCCATCGACATCGGCGAGCGCGGACGCCGCCATCGCGACCCGCTCGTCGGTCGTGAACATCGGTTTCTTGACGCCCGGCGTCTCCGCGATGGCGACGACGACGCGATCGAACAGGCTCAAGGCGCGCCGCACGAGATCTTCGTGGCCGAGCGTGATCGGATCGAAAGTCCCCGGATACATTGCCGATACGGTCATCGAACTACCCCCTGGATCAGGCTCCCGGACCGACGAGCGAATAGCGCACGTTGCCCGCCGTGCTGCTCCTGGTCGTCTGCCATCCTGATGGAAGGACCAGTTCGGGCCTGTTACGGTCCTCCTCGACGTAGATCCGGGCATCCCCTGCCAGGATCGACGCCGCGTCGATCAGTCTACACAATTCGTCGAGCTTGTCTGCCGCGAAAGGCGGGTCGAGGAACACGATGTCGAAGCCGCTTTCGGCCGGCCGCCTGAGGTACTCGAAGGCATCCATACGGCGCACGCTCGCACCCGAGCCGCCGAGTCGCGCGACATTCGCCTCCAGCGTAGCCGCGGCCTTCGGCGAGTTCTCGACGAACACGACCGCGGCGGCACCGCGCGAAAGCGCTTCAAGGCCGAGCGCGCCGGTCCCGGCGAACAGGTCCAGGCAACGCGCGCCCGGGATGATCGGACTCAGCCAGTTGAACAGCGTCTCGCGCACCCGCTCCGGCGTGGGCCGGAGTCCGGGCACATCCGCGATGTCCAACAGACGGCTGCGCCACTTTCCCGCTACAATACGCAGCCGTCCGGTCCGGGACTTGCCTGCGCTTTGCCTGCTCATCGAATCCTGCTCCGGCCTGGACGCCTCGCAACAACGGGCTAGTGTAGGTGATTCGCCGCTCGCGGGTGACTTCGAATACTGATGTTGAAAGACACCGAAAGCAGCACGCCACGACAGGGATTCTTCAAGCGGCTGCGGGCCCGGCTCAATCGCGGCAAAGGGTGGCTCGGTTACGACCTGGCCACGCTCGCCCCCGGCGGCCGTATCGACGACGACGTGCTCGAGGACCTCGAGGCCCTGCTGGTCTCCGCCGACGTCGGAATCGGCACAGCCGGACGCATCATCGACGGCGTCAGGGACAGCCTGTCCCGCAAGGCATCGAAGGATGTCGCGGCGCTGCGAGCGGGACTTCATGACGCGCTGCTGGCGATCCTCGAGCCCGTCGCCCGGCCGCTCGACATCGCACCGCAGGACGGGCCTTTCGTCGTGCTGATGGTCGGCGTCAACGGTGCCGGCAAGACGACCACGATCGGCAAGCTAGCGCGACGATTCCGCGACGACGGCCTCTCTGTCATGCTGGCGGCGGGTGACACGTTCCGCGCCGCCGCCGTCGAGCAACTCGCGGCCTGGGGCGAGCGCAACGGCGTACCGGTGGTCGCACAACAGTCGGGTGCGGATCCGGCGGCGGTCGTGTTCGATGCCTTCGAGGCCGCTCGTGCACGCGGCATCGACGTGTTGCTCGCCGACACGGCCGGGCGGCTGCAGAACCAGAAGGGCCTGATGGACGAACTCGCGAAGATCAAGCGCGTACTTTCTCGCCGCAACGAGGCTGCGCCGCAGGAGATCATGCTGGTGCTCGACGCGAGCCAGGGACAGAACGCGCTCGTGCAGGCACGCCGGTTCCACGAGGCGCTCGGGCTGACCGGTATCGCGGTCACGAAGCTCGACGGCACGGCGAAGGGCGGTGTGCTCGTGGCCATCGCCGACGAGCTGCGGATCCCGATCCGGTTCATCGGCATCGGGGAGACCGCGGAGGATCTGCAGCCCTTTGCCGCGGGGGAATTCGTCGATGCCTTGCTGACGGCAGGGGAATCGCAATGATCCGCCTGGAAGACGTCACGAAACGTTTCCCGGGCGGGCAGGAGGCGATTTCCGGGTTGAGTTTCGCGGTGGACAAGGGCGAGATGGTGTTCGTCACCGGTCACTCGGGCGCGGGCAAGAGCACCTTGTTGCGCCTGATCGCGCTGATCGAACGGCCGACGAGGGGGCAAGTCATCGTCGACGGCCAGAACACGCGGCGCGTGAAGCGGCGCAGGATACCGGCATATCGGCGCCAGATCGGGATGGTGTTCCAGGATCATCGCTTGTTGTATGACCGACCCGTGGCCGACAACGTGGCGCTGCCGCTCGTCATCGCCGGCGTCGGCCGCCGCGAGGCGTCGCGACGAGTGCGTGCGGCGCTCGACCAGGTCGGTCTGCTGCACAAGGAGAAGCAGAACCCCGAGACACTGTCGGCGGGCGAGCAACAACGCGTCGGCATCGCACGGGCCATCGTCACGCGGCCGAAACTGCTGATCGCCGACGAACCCACGGGCAACCTCGATCCGGATCTGTCGGTCGAGGTCATGCGCATCTTCCGCCGCTTCAACGAAGTCGGCGTGACCCTGCTGATCGCGAGCCACGACATTTCGCTCATCGACCGGATGGGCTGCCGGCGTATCGCTCTCGAGGAGGGCCGCCTCGTCGAGGGCATGCAGGAGGACGAGACTTGGCCCTGACACGGCATGCCGACGCGGTTGCTCCGATCCGTTCCTCGGGACCGGTGTCCACCTGGTTCTCCCGCCATGCCGCGACGGCGTTCGGATCCCTCGTCCGGCTGCTGCGGCAGCCGTTTGCCAGCCTCATGATCATCCTCGTCATCGCGGTGACGCTCGCGATCCCCGCGGCACTGAACCTCGTCGTGCACAGTGCCGTTGCGGTGAGCTCCGGCTGGGCCAATGCGCTCGATTTCTCGATCTATCTCAAGCGCGGCGTCAGCGAGAGCGAGGCAAAGGGGCTGGCGAAGATCATCGGCGAACGGGCCGACGTCGAATCGGTCCGGCTCATCACGGCCGACGAAGCACTGGCGGATTTCAAGAAGCAGTCCGGGTTCGGCGATGCGCTCGACGCGCTTACCGAGAACCCGTTGCCGCATACGCTCGTGATTCGTCCGGCCGCCGCGAACACGACGCAATCGATCATCCTGCTGCAGGAGGAACTCGGCAATCTGCCCGAGGCCGAATTCGTGCAGGCGGACACGGATTGGGTGCGACGGTTCCATGCGATCCTGGACATCGTCCGGCGCGCGATCGTGATCGGCGCGTCGCTGCTCGGACTCGCGATCGTCGTGATCATCGGCAACACGATCCGCCTCGACATCCAGAACCGGCGCGAGGAGATCGAGGTCACGAAGCTGATCGGCGCGAGCAATGGCTTCGTCCGCAGGCCGTTCCTGTGGAGCGGCTTCTGGTACGGGCTTACCGGCGGGCTGCTGGCGCTGGGCCTCGTCCAGTACGGACTGCATTTGATGGCGCAGCCGGCGGCCCGCCTCGCCAGCCTGTACCAGAGCACGGCCTCCGTGCTCGGCCTCGGCCTCGAGGAGAGCCTCGCGATCATCGGGATCGGCGTCCTGCTGGGCCTGGTCGGGTCCTGGTTCGCGGTGGCCCGGCACCTGCGTCGCATCGAGCCTCGCTAGGGCGACAGGACATAATGCCGGAAGCGCATAAATATATAACCGATTGAAAGTTAAGCAGGAAATATTTTCGAGCCACCGGAACCCTGCGGCCGGGTTAGCACTCTAAACTGCCGAGTGCTAAAATTGCCGCCCGAAGGAGGCCCGAGAATGACGACTGCCGTAGCGAAGCTGAACAACGACCTGATCCTTGCCGGACCGGTAGGTAGCCTCGACGCCTACATCCAGGCCGTCGGTTCCATCCCGGTGCTCAGCAAGGAAGACGAGCAGGCACTCGCCATGCGCTTCCGGGACGACGGCGATCTCGATGCGGCACGCGAACTCGTCATGGCGCACCTGCGCTTCGTCGTGCACATCGCGAAGGGCTACACCGGTTATGGATTGCCGCTGGGCGACCTGATCCAGGAAGGCAACGTCGGCCTGATGAAGGCTGTCAAACGCTTCGATCCCGAGTACGGCGTGCGGCTCGTGTCGTTCGCAGTGCACTGGATACGCGCCGAGATACACGAATTCGTGCTCAGGAACTGGCGCATCGTCAAGGTCGCCACAACCAAGGCGCAGCGCAAGCTGTTCTTCAACCTCCGCAAGGCCAAGAAGAGTCTCGCCTGGCTGTCGCACGACGAGACTGAGGCCGTCGCCAGAGACCTCGGCGTCAGTCCGCGGGAAGTTACCGAGATGGAACGGCGCCTGAGCGCGCGGGATGCCATCTTCGATCCGGCGCCGGACGCCGATGACGACCACACGTTCACGCCGGCCGCCTACCTGCCCAGCCCGGAAGCCGACCCGGCCACGCTCGTCGAGAATGCCGACTGGACGGACGATGCCTCCGAACGCATGGCCGCGGCATTGACGACCCTCGACGAACGCAGCCGCGACATCGTCGAGAGCCGCTGGCTCAGCGACAAGAAGCAGACGCTGCACGAGCTCGCGGACCAGTACGGCGTGTCGGCCGAACGCATCCGTCAGATCGAAGCCAACGCGATGAAGAAGCTTCGCCTGGCGATGACGGCGTAGGAGAGTCACGGCGGGATGCCTGATCGCCGAGTGGGGGCGAGGGGCGGCCGACTCTGCCTTGTCATTGCGAGCGAAGCGAAGCAATCCAGCCTGGATTGCTTCGTCGCTACGCTCCTCGCAATGACCCGATTTGGCTCTGTGCCCGAAGATTCCTACGCGTAGACCTTACGACGATAGCGGACCCAGCCACCGTCCTCGACGCCGAGGGGATCATGGTGCGTCCAGTGCACGAGTCCGCCGAGGTCGTTCCACTCGAACATGCCCCGGAATCGCACCCGGTCGCCGAGGCTGACCGGGATCCGTTCCGCGAGATCGATGTTGTGCGCTATCAGAACCGTCTGCCGGTTCGCCAGCTGCAGGATGAATCGCTGATGGCGCGAGCCCTCGTTGTCATCCGAGATCAGCCGCTTGACGAATCCGGTGTCCTCTATCCAACGCCCTGTATCGTTATTCTCGTAGCGTGATTCGATTTTCAGACTACCCCGTGAGCGGCACCATCGTGATCTCGACGCGCCGGTTGGCCTGACGTCCTTCCGGCGTGCTGTTGTCGGCCACGGGACGCGTTTCGCCCATGCCGACAGTCAGGATCCGCTGCGTCGCGACGCCCTTCGCCTCGAGGTACTGCGCCACGGTCGCCGCCCGGCGCTCGGAGAGGGACTGATTGTATTGCTCCGACCCCGTGCTGTCGGTGTGACCGGCCACCTCTACCACGGTCTTGTCGAATTGCTTCAGGACCTTGCCCACGGAGTTCAGCACGTCGAAGAAGGCGGGATTCAGGTCCGAACTGTCGGTGGCGAAGGTGACGTTGCCCGGCATGTTCAGCGTGATGTTCTCGCCATTGGGGCCGGTGCGCGTGACGCTGACGCCGGTTCCCTGCAGCTCGGCGCGCAGTTCGGCTTCCTGCTTGTCCTGGTAATTGCCGATGGCGCCGCCGGCCAGGGCGCCGACGCCCGCGAGGATCATGGCATGCTGGCGGCGCTCGACGGCGTCGTCGCCCGAAACCAGGCCCACCACCGCGCCCGCGGCGGCACCGATCAGCGCGCCCTTGGTGGCCCTGCTCGTCTTCGCCTCGCCCGTATACGGGTCGAGCGTCTGGCAGGCCGCTACCGCCACCGCAGCAGTCAATATTGCAAGTCGTAACATCTTGATATTCATCGTCCTTTATCTCCCTTCCATTGCCCAGAGCAAGCAATGAGAGCTTACCGTATTCCCGGGTCTATTTGGCACCCGCCTGACTGAATGCTTGCTTAACCGGGCCCAGAGACCCCTCACGTCGCGGTAGAATGTTGCGCCCGGCGGCGCCTGGAAGACCATGACCGAGATCGACAGCTGGCTGGACCTCTACGAGGAGATGCACGACGACCTGACGAACCCGGCCATCTACTGGATGGGCGTACCGCTGGTCGTGCTCGGCACGGTCGGCCTGCTGTGGTCGTTGCCCGTGCCGGATGCCTTTCTCGACATCTCGCCGCTCTTCAACTGGGGCACGGCGTTTCTCATGGCGGCAGTCGTCTACTACTTCATCATCTCGATCTCGCTCGCCATCGGCATGTTGCCGTTCGTCGTGGGCCTGGCCGCGGTGCAGATGTGGCTCGCGCGATCCGGCCTGGCGCCGGTCGGAATCTCGCTCGGCCTGCTCGCGGCCGGTATCATCGCGCTCTGGCTCGGGCATCTCCGGCACGGTGTCGTCGTCCCGGTGTTGCGCGACCTGCAATTGATGATGATCGCCCCCGCCTGGATGTTGTCCGTACTCTATCGACGCATTGGGATACCGCTTTGAGCAACCGACACGGAAAACTCGACCCGCTGGATCTTTTCGACATCGGCTCCGAACTCACCGACGACGAACGCATGGTGCGCGAAGCAGTCGCGCGCTTCGTCGACACGGAGGCGATCCCGCTGATGCGCCCGGCCTTCGAGCAACATCGCTTCCCGCGCGAACTGGTCCCCGCGGTCGCCGAACTGGGCCTGCTCGGCAGCTCGATCGACGGATACGACTGTGCGGGCCTCAACAGCATATGCTATGGGCTGATCTGCCAGGAACTCGAACGCGGTGACAGCGGCCTGCGCAGTTTCGTCTCCGTGCAGAGCAGCCTGGTCATGTTTCCGATCCATGCCTACGGTTCCGAGGAACAGAAGGACCGCTGGCTGCCGGCGATGGCGAAAGGCGAAGCGATCGGTTGTTTCGGGTTGACCGAGGCCCACGGCGGCTCGGATCCCGGCAACATGAAGACACATGCGAAACGCGACGGCAGCGACTGGATCCTGAGCGGTTCCAAGATGTGGATCACGAACGGCACGATCGCAGACGCGGCCGTGGTCTGGGCGATGACCGACGAAGGCGTCAGGGGTTTTATCGTCGAAAAGGGCATGCCGGGTTTCACGGCACAGGAGATCGAGAACAAGTTTTCGCTGCGGGCGTCCGTCACCGCGGCGCTGTTCCTCGACAACGTGCGCGTGCCGGAGGCCAACGTCCTGCCGGGCGTGGTCGGCCTGAAAGGTCCGTTGAGCTGTCTCACCCAGGCGCGCTACGGCATCACCTGGGGCGTGATCGGCGCGGCGCAGGCCTGTCTCACCGAGGCGCTCGACTACGTCGACGAACGCATCCTGTTCGGCCGGCCGCTCTCGCACACCCAGGCGATCCAGCTCCGGCTCGCGGACATGGCCCGCAAGATCACGGTCGCGCAGCTGCTGTCGCTGCAGCTCGGCCGCCTCAAGGATCGGGGCCGCCTGGACCCCACCCAGGTGTCGCTGGCCAAGTGGAACAACTGCCGCGCCGCGCTGGAGGTGGCACGCGATGCGCGCGACATGCTCGGCGGCAGCGGCATCAGCGCGGAGTACGTACCGATCCGGCACATGCTCAACCTCGAGAGCGTGATTACCTACGAGGGCACGGAGACGGTGCACCAGCTCGTCGTCGGCAAGGAGCTTACCGGCGTCAACGCATTCGGATGAGCGATACTTGAGCGGCGACAGCCTGCCCGGCGACCGCCAGGTCTGGCGCATCGCGGCGCCGATGATCCTCTCCAACCTGTCCGTGCCGTTGCTCGGCATGGTCGACACGGGCGTGACGGGACACCTCGACAGCCCCGCCTATCTCGGCGCCGTCGCGATCGGCGCGTCGATCTTCGGCTTCCTCTACACGGGCATGAATTTCCTGCGCATGGGCACCACCGGCATGGCGGCGCAGCGTTTCGGTGCCGGCGACAACGACGGGTTGCGCGTGTCCCTCGGCCAGGGCCTGGTCGTCGCTACCGCGATCGCGCTGGTCCTGATCGCATTGCAGAAACCGATCGGGCTGTTGGCGATGGATCTCATTGGCGCGAAAGCGCAGGTCCGGGCGTTCGCGCTGACCTATTTTTGGGTCCGCATCTGGAGCGCGCCCGGCACGCTCGCGAACTTCGTACTGATCGGATGGTTCCTGGGCCTGCAGAACGCGCGCGTGCCGCTGCTGCTGTTCCTGACCATCAATACCGTCAACATCGCGCTCGACCTCCTGTTCGTCGTCGTCCTCGGCATGAGAGTCGAGGGCGTGGCGCTCGCCTCGGTGATCGCCGAGTACGCCGGTCTGATCACGGGTCTCGCCTTCGCCGCGCGCGCGCTCATGGCGCACGAGGGACAGTGGCCGTTGCCGCGGCTGGTGAGGCTCAGAGCCTATGCCGCATTCTTCTCGATCAACACGAACCTCTTCGTCCGGACCGTCGCGCTGATGTTCACATTCGCGTTCGTCACCGCGCAGGGGGCGCGCCTCGGCAGCCTGATCCTCGCCGCCAACGCGGTGCTCATGAATCTCCAGAACCTGACTTCGTTCGCGCTCGACGGCATCGCTCACGCCGCCGAGGCGATGGTCGGCAAAGCCATCGGCGAACGCCAACGGACAGCGCTGGAAAAATCGGTGCGCCTCTGCCTGAAGTGGTCGCTGATCTTCGCGGTACTGATCGCCGCCGCCTATGCGATCGGCGGACGATCGCTCGTCCGCCTGCTGACCGACCTGCCGGACGTCCGGGAGTCGGCCATGCGCTTCCTGCCGTGGCTCGTGGTTTCTCCGCTCGTCTCCGTCTGGCCGTTCCTGTACGACGGCGTTTACGTCGGCGCGACTCGTGCGCGGGAGATGCGGAACATAATGCTGGTCTCGACCGTGATCGTGTTCCTGCCGGCCTGGTATCTGCTGAGGGGGTATGGCAACCACGGCTTGTGGCTCGCCTTTATGCTGTTCATGGCCAGCCGCGGGATCGGCATGCACATCGGCTACCGGCGGCTGCTCCGGCGCATGTGACGCGGGTCACAGTTTCGCCGCCATCCCCGCGACCCCGGAGCGGACTTGTGACTGCCGTCCCGGCCCGGTGGCCCGGAAAATGTCACGCTGACGCGGCTATAATTAGTCTGTCGAACGAGGATCGCGACATGTGGATACCAACACCAGTGTATGAACGCACGCCGCATGCATGGCTCGTGATCGGCCTCGTGTTCATGTCGTCGGGCCTGTATCTGGGATTCTCCTACTCATGGAGTTACTTCTATTTCTGCGTGGGAGTCGCTTGCTGCCTGTTCAGCATGTGGGTCTTCTCGATGCGCCTGCACTATCGCAGTCGCAAATCGTCGATGCCGACCAACGTGCAGGAACATAACGGTTCGAGTCCCGGCTAGATTCCGATCGCCAGCTGCTCCGAACAGCTGACCCGCACCGTCCTCATGGCCCAGGCGTATGCCGCGAATCCCGAGACGATGTTCGCGACGGCATACGCGACGAACATCCCGGGCGCCGCGAAGAAAACCATCCCGACGGCCGCCAGCGGCACGTACAGCACGAGCATGCGACCGACACTGATCGCCACGGCAGGTAACGGCCGGCCGAGGCCGTTGAATGTCGCGTTCATCACCATGACCATGCCGTAGGTCCCGTATCCGACCGGTGCGATCAGAAGGTACGTGCGGGTGACGTTCGTGACGTCGGGGTCGTCGCTGAACAGGACCGGCAGGAAGCCGGACGCAGCGGCAAGCACGACGGCGATCGTGAGTCCGCTCGCGAGACAGAACAGGGTGCACAGCTTGAGAGCACGCAGGATGCGTTCCTCTTCGCCGGCAGAGAAGTTCTGGCCGACGAACGGTCCGATGATGGCCGACATCGCATAGTAGACGACGAGCATCATCGATTCGATGCGGCTCGCGACGCCGAAGCCGGCTACGGCATCGGGCCCGTAGCGCGCGATCATCGCCGTAATCAGCATGGTACCCAGCGGCACGATCGCGTTGGTGCCGGCCGCCGGCAGACCGACGTGCAGGATGTCCTTCCAGGACCGCCGGAGTTCCCCCGGCTCCGGCCGCTTGAAGCTCACCATGTCCAGCCTGCCGCGCAGCAGCACCAGGGCGCCGACCAGGATCGTGCTCCTGGCCACGAGTGCCGCCAGCGCCGCCCCGTTGAGACCCAGCGCAGGCAGCGGTCCGAGGCCAAAGATGAATATCGGATCCAGCGCGACGTTCAGGACCGATCCCATGATCATCAGCTTGGAAGGCAGGCGCGTATCGCCGGTGGCGCGCATGCTCGCCAGGCCGACCATTCCGACGACGATGAAGGGCACTCCTGCGTACAGGATGATCATGAAGCTCCGGATCAGCGGGATCATGTCCTCCGGCACGCCGAGCAGGCGGAACAGCGGCCGGATGGTCATTACGCCGATCGCCGAGACAACGGCCGTGATCAGGAACGACAAGAGCAGGCTGTCGGTCGCCAGCCGTTTCGCACGCCGATGGTCACCCTTGCCGATCGCACGGGCGACGACCGACGAAGTGCCCGCGCCCAGCCCGATCGCGACCGAAGTCGCGATCAGGATGATGGGATAGCTGAAGGCCTGTGCGGCCAGCGCCCGGTCGCCGACGCGGCCGAGGAACCAGGCGTCCACGAGGGCCTGTCCCATCATGGTCATAATGCCGAGCAGGACCGGCGCGGTCATGTCCACGAGGTGCCGGCCCACCGGCCCTTCAGTGAGTTTGCGTCTTGGTGTTTGCATTGCCGCCCGCAGGAGAGGGGAGCGCATAGGTTATCATCGCCACGCGTAACCGAGAGCGGGATCGTGATGGGCTGGAAACGACTTTCTTCGAAGACGGTCTTCGAGAACGACTGGATGGAAGTTCGCGAGGATCACGTCATCAATCCCGGCGGCGGCGAGAACCACTACGGGTACGTGCACTTCAAGAACAGGGCCGTCGCGATAGTCCCGTTGAGTCCGGAGCTCGACGTGTGGCTCGTCGGCCAGCAGCGCTACACGTTCGGCGCGTGGTTCTGGGAACTGCCGATGGGCGGCGCGCCGCAGGACGAACCGCCGCTGGAGGCAGCGAAGCGCGAACTGAAAGAGGAAACCGGGCTGTCGGCGCAGCGCTGGACCCGGATCATGACGCTGCACCCCAGCAATTCGATCACCGACGAGGTCGGCTACGTCTACCTCGCCGAGGATTTGACGCAGGGCGAGCCCGACTTCGAGGAGACCGAGGATCTCGAAATCCGCCGTCTGCCTCTCGCCGAGGCGATCGCGATGGTGGATGCCGGCGAGATCACCGACGCGATCAGCGTCGCCGCGCTTTTGCAGGTCGCCACCAGATTCAGAACAACATCTTCGCGGTAACGACATAGCGCAGCGGTCCGCCCGCCTCGCGAGCCTCGAACGGATAGCAGGTCACGAGACTCAGCATCGGGTCCCCGGTATCGAGCATCAGGCTGCCGCGCCGCGAGTCCACGACATCCGCGCCGATGACCTTGTACAGGTGCCGTTGCCCGCTCGCCGTCTCGAGCACGATCGAATCACCCGGTCCGAGGTCGCGCAGGAAGCTGAAATAGGTATCCCTGTGTCCGGCGATAACGGTGTTGCCAGGCTCGCCCGGTAACGAGCTCGCACTCAGGTGGCCGGGGCCGAAAGCGAGGGTCCGCCCCGACGCGCCGGCCAAAACGATCAGCTCCACGGCTCCAGACTTCGCGGACAATCTCGCGATCGGCCAGGTGTCGGCCCAGGGCCAGGGCGCGGGCTTTTCCGAGCCATGTCTTGCCCGTTCCCAGGCGCGCAGCATCAACTCCTGCGCCAGCCAGGCCTTGGCGGGGATGTATGCACCCTGGCCGAGCTGCCAGAAACCGAGACACAGGAGGCATGCCACGATCCAGCCCCGGACTCCGTCAATGCGCGGCCGCATGGCACACCGTCCTTCGCATCGCGGGCCAGGCGAGCAGGAGGAGCGCGCCGAGCAGCAACAGCGTTCCCGTCCGCCTCATGCCCGGGGCGCCCGTGCCGGTCTGCGGGAAGCCGAAGATCGCGGAACCGTTCTGCCCGTAGGGCATCAGGCCGGCGACCTGTTCACTCGTCAGGCCGTCGCCGGCGCCGCGTGCCGGCGTCTTGTCGACCGCGACGAGGCTCGTGTATTTGCTGACGAGGTGATGCGCCAGTGCGGTCTCGACCACCGCATTGCGGGTCTCGTCCGGATCCGCGCCCCGCCGCTCGAGATCCAGCAACGACGCGATCCTCGCCCGCGCCCAGAGCGCGGCGACGCCCGGACTGTCGTTCTTGACCGCGAGCGGAAGATCGCGGCTCCACGATCCGGAGATCGAATCGCCGGCGATCCGCACGGTCTGCCCGGGCGCGAACGGCGTCTCCGCCCTGACCCTGATCGTGACCGGTTCGCCCAGGTAGAGATCCGGGACGACTTCCGGGTAGCTCTCGACGACGTTGCCACCGGGCCATTGCACCCGAATGCCGGTGACCTGGGGATGTTCGAGTTTCCGGAACAGCCTGCCCATTTTCTCGCCGACCTCGTTCAGCGCGCCGATGACCGTGAAGCTGCCGCGTCCGGCCTCCGCCGCCTTGCGCATGAACCAGCTGTTGGGAGCCGAGCCGATGCCGACCGTGAACAGCCGGGCGCTGCCGAGTCGCGCGCCGATCAGCCCGAACAGGGCTTCCTCGTTGCCGACGGCGCCGTCCGTGATGAAGACGATCTGGCGCAGCCAGGCCTCGTTCGCCGGCGCTTCGAGTGCGAGTTCCAGTGCCGGATACATCTCGGTGCCGCCGTTGGCGTCGAGTCTCGCGACGAAGTCCTGTGCGTGGCCGACGTTCGCCGGGCTCGCATCGACGCTCGACGCGAACAGCGCATTCGGGCGCGAGTTGAATTCGATGACGTTGAACCGATCGCCGGATCGCAGGGAGTCCAGCGCGCGACCCAGCGCCTGTTTCGCCTGCTGCATCGAGACGCCGTGCATCGATCCGGACGTGTCGATCAGGAAGATCATCTCGCGTGGCATCGGCCCTTCGCTCGCGTCGCCGGCGGTTGGCGGCACGACCATTAGAAGGTAGCAGGGGCTGCTGCCGTCAGTTTCCGCGAATGCGAGCGCCCTCGGCGCCGCCGAGGGGACGGGGCGCCACACCAGCTCGAAGTCGTGATCCATCGGCACCCGCGCCTGCGAGAGCACCACGACATACCGGCTGCCGGCGTCGGACACGTTAACCGGATGGTAGCGGCTGGCGATGAGATCGAGCGCCATGCCGGCATTGATGGTGGCGCTGATGGATACGCGGTGATCTTGCGCGGTCGCAACCATCGGCGGCGTGATCGTCGAGGCGTCGGGCACCCCGGTCGTATCCGGCGACCATCCGTTGGCCACTCGCTCGGGCAACGGCTGCCCGGGCACATAACGCGGCGTCAGGGTCATCGGGAAGCGCAGGCTGAACAGGCCATCGTCGTACCGGACGTCTTCGAGATATTCGATCTCGACGACGACGGTCTCCCGCGGCGCGACGTTCGCGACCGAAGTCGTGAACAGGTTGGCTCGCTGCTGCTCGACGAGACTCGTCTTCCTGCCGTCCTGTTTCGCGCGCTCGTATTCCTTCCGGGCTTGCGCCTTCTCGCGGATCTCACCCTCGATGAGCCGAGCCCCGACATACAAGCGCATGTGGTCGACGGCGGCGCCGTCCGGAAGCGGGAACACGTAGATTCCCTCGATCCAGTCGTCGCTGTCGTTCTGGAATTCCTGCATGACGGATACGCGCGCGACGAGGCCGTTCACCTGCATGTTGACGTCCGTGTCGAGCAGCGTGGCGGTCACGTAGCCGTCCGCCATCCTCATCAGCAGGCTACCGGCCTGCACGTCGGCCGGCGTCGGTCCGGCGGCCGTGGCGGCGCGGCAGAGCAGGAATATCAGCGCGAGGCAGCCGGGCTTCATCCACAGGGACCGTTGTTCGTGCGTTCGCATCGTGACGCTCCTTTGCTCACTGTCCCGGATTACAACAAGGCAATGCGTCACGGCGGGGCCGGCGACATGGCAATACACCGGCCGAATGTGGCAAATTGTGGCGTTGACTTGGTGCCCGTTCCGGGACACCGGGAGGCACGAGTGGCAAGACGTATCGCAATCGTTGAAGACGAAGACGCCATCCGCGACAACTACGCGGCGGCCTTCCGGCGCGAGGGATACGACGTCGACGCGTACGCTGCGCGCGGCCCCGCGTTGCAGGCTTTCGATGTCCGCTTGCCCGATCTCGTCGTCATCGACGTGAATCTGCGCGACGACGTCGAGGGCGGGTTCGAGCTGTGCCGGGAATTGCGCTCACGTGCGGCGGAACTGCCGATCATCTTCCTGACCGCGCGTGACAGCGAGTTCGATGCCGTGAGCGGCCTGAGGCTCGGCGCGGACGATTACCTGACGAAAGACATCAGCCTGCCGCACCTGATGGCGCGGGTCGCCGCACTGTTCCGGCGGCTCGATGCGCTCAAGCAACCGCAGTCGAAGGAGCACCGGATCCGGCGCGGCGAGCTCGAGATCGACACCGACCGGATGAGGATCCTGTGGCGGGATCGACCGGTCGGATTGACGCTCACCGAATTCTGGCTCGTGCACGCGATGGCGCGTTATCCGGGCCACGTCAAGAATCGTCAGCAATTGATGGACGCGGCGCAGGCCGTGCTCGACGACAACACGATTACTTCCCACGTGAAGCGCATCCGCCGCAAATTCATCGCGATCGATCCCGACTTCGACGCCATCGAAACCGTCTACGGCATGGGCTATCGCTGGCTCGCGGACTAGTTTCCATGACACTCAAGCGTCAGCTGCTCCTCGTCAGCCTGCTGACACTGGTCCTGCCCTGGGCGGGGTACCGATTCATACACGAGACGGAATCGGCGTTGCGGACGGGCCAGCAACAGATGCTGGCCGGCACCGCCCGCGCCATCGCGGACTCGCTCGCAAAGTATCCGGAGGAGTTTCCGGCCGCGTCGTCGTCGGGCCGACGCGTGTCCGACCAGATCTACGGCCATGCGCTCGAGGCGCGTCCGGAGATCGACGGCTACATCGACGACTGGACCATCGACCGCGCCGCGCTGCAGACGATGCGCGGCGTCGACGGACCGGTGCGTTTCGCGCTCGGCATTTTCGATCAGGCCGTCTACCTCTACGTCGAGGTAACCGACCGGCACATCGTGTACGCGCAGCCGGAGGCACCCCCGTCCGGAGACGACGTCGGCAACGGCGGGCGCTTTTCCGACGGCATTCAGCTCGTCAGCAGCAACCCGCCGTACCTCGAAAACCGCTTCACCTTCACAGCCGAAGCGCCCGGCCCGATCATCACGCATGTCGAGACGGCGAACGGATCGACTCCCGAGCCCACCATCCATGCACAGTGGCAGGACGTACCCGGCGGTTACCAGGTGGAGGCACGCATCCCCGCCACATTGCTCGGCACTCATCTCGGCGTCGTCGTCTTCAATACCGCGGATGACTCGCAGGCGCCCGTGCGCAGCAGCAGTTTCACCGGCGCCACACCGGGAGCATTCGTCCGCAGCTCTCCCGAACTGACCGGCATCGCCGCGAACCTTGTGCAACCGGGCATGCGCCTGATCGTCACCGACGCGGCGGGCTGGCGCATCGCGCAAAGCGGCAAGCTGACGCCGCCGGACACGGGCGGTTCCGGCATCCGCTCCGCCTGGCCGCGGATAATCTACGACGCCCTCGTCGAATCCGGCGAGGAAGCTTCGCTCGCCGAACCCGATGCCAGCGGCCTCGAACAGCAGGGCTACATCGTGGCGGCACTCAACGGTTCCGAGTCCGCCGGCTGGTTCCGCAGCAACGAGAGCGGCACGGCCGTCGTCGCGGTCGCGCAACCCATCCGCGTCCGGCAGCACGTGGTCGGGGCCGTGATCCTCCAGCAGGGTACGGACGCCATCCTGAGTCTCACGAACGAGGGGCTCAGCCGGCTGATCAACGTGACGCTGATCGCGACGATCCTCGTGGCCGTCACTTTGCTCGGCTACGCGACCTGGTTGTCGCGGCGGATCCGGCGGCTCAGCGTCGCGGCCGAGCGGGCGCTGGACGGCGACCAGCTACGCGTACGCCTGCCGAGCGCGGGCTCGCGCGACGAGGTCGGCGATCTGTCCCGCAGTTTCTCGTCCGTACTGCAGCGACTCGGCGACTACAACGACTACCTGCGCTCGCTCGCGTCCAAGCTCTCCCACGAGTTGCGCACGCCGCTCGCCATCGTCACGTCTTCTCTCGAGAACCTCGAACACGAGCCCCTGAATGAAGCCTCGGCGAGCTACGCCGCCCGCGCCCGCGACGGCGCCGACCGGCTGAGAAGGATCTTGACCGCGATGAGCGAGGCCAGTCGCGTCGAGGAGTTGATGCAGAACGTCGAACCTGAACGCCTCGATCTCGCCGCCGCCCTTGCCGCCGCGGTCGCGGCGTACCGGGATGTGTATCCGGACCGTCGCTTCGTCCTGGCTACGGACCTCGACACGGCGCCGATGCGCGGCTCGCCCGAATTGCTGATCCAGATGCTCGATAAGCTCGTCGACAATGCCGTCGATTTCAGTGCCGCAGGCGACACGGTCACGGTCCGGCTGGACCGGAACGACGGCCGCCTCTTGCTCGCCGTGGAGAATCCCGGTCCGTCACTGCCCGGCCGCATGCGATCGCAGCTCTTCGATTCGATGGTCTCGATGCGGCCCGGCAGCGACAGCCGTCATCTCGGTCTCGGATTGTACGTAGCACGGCTCATCGCGGAAGGCCATCGGGGTAGAATCGATGCGTCGAATATCGAGGGCGGCGTGGCCGTCGTAGTCAGCTTACCGGGAGACAACAATGGCGAATGAGGGATATCACGAACCAGTCGACGAACTGACGGCCGAGACACGCGACATGCACCGGGCGATTACGTCCCTGATGGAGGAGCTCGAGGCCGTCGACTGGTATCACCAGCGCGTCGAAGCCTGCAAGGACGCGGAGCTGCGCGCAATCCTCGCGCACAACCGCGACGAGGAGAAGGAGCACGCGGCGATGGTGCTCGAGTGGATCCGCCGCAAGGACCCGAAATTCGACAAGGAACTCCGCGACTACTTGTTCACCGACAAGCCCATCGCGCACGAATAAGGCCATACGGGACGGCGAATACCCGGATCGCGGCTGAAGCCGCTCCTACGGGCGCTATCCATCCACCGCGGTAGAACAGGATCCGTAGGAGCGGCTTCAGCCGCGATTGACGACCTACAAAACCCCGAGGTAGCGGGCTATGCCGCGGGCGGCTTCGCGCCCTTCGAAGACGGCGGTGACGACGAGGTCCGAACCGCGCACCATGTCGCCGCCGGCGAAGACCTTCGGGTTTGTCGTCTGGAACGGAAAGTCGCCGAGCGAGGCGACGCGCACCCGCCCGCTCGGCAGCGTTTCGATCGAGAACTCCTCGAACCAGGCCGGCGGATTCGGCCGGAAACCGAAGGCGATCACCACCGCGTCGGCGGCCAGGGTCTCTTCGGTGCCGGGCACCGGTTCCGGACGCCGGCGTCCGTCGCGGCCCGGGTCGCCGAGTTGCGTCCTGATGACCCGTACGCCCGTCACGCCCGAATCGCCCAGTATCTCGAGCGGTTGCCAGTTGAACAGGAACTCCACGCCTTCTTCCTTGCTGTTCCGGACCTCGCGCCGTGAACCCGGCATGTTGCGCTCGTCGCGCCGGTACACGCAGCGCACACTGGCCGCACCCTGGCGGATCGCGGTACGGTTGCAGTCCATACCCGTATCGCCGCCGCCCAGGACGACGACGTCCCTGCCGGCGAGATCCACGTACGGCACGGATGGGTCGTCGGTGCCGAGCTCGCGGTATACGTTGGCGACGAGATAGGGCAGCGCCTCATGGACGCCGGCCAGATCTTCGCCCGGGAAGCCGCCGCGCACGGAAGTGTACGCACCCATGCCGAGGAACACCGCGTCGTATTCGTCGAGCAGCGAATCGAAACTCCTGTGCTCGCCGATGCGGGTGCCGAGCACGAATTCGATTCCCATGCCTTCGAGCAGCCGGCGACGCGTCGTGACGACGTGCTTCTCGAGCTTGAACGGCGGGATCCCGTAGGTCAGCAGGCCGCCGATCTCGGGATACGCGTCGTAGACGACCGCGTGGATCCCGTTGCGGGCCAGCACGTCGGCTGCCGCGAGGCCGGCCGGACCGGCGCCGACGATCGCGACGGTCTTGCCGGTGTCGATAACCTGCGACATGTCCGGGCGCCAGCCGAGTTTCACGGCCTCGTCGGTAATGTATTTCTCGACGTTGCCGATCGAGACTGCGCCGATGCCGTCGTTCAGCGTGCAGGCGCCCTCGCAGAGCCGGTCCTGCGGGCAGATGCGGCCGCAGATCTCCGGCAGTGAATTCGTCTGGTGCGAGAGCTCTGCCGCTTCGAACAGCTTGCCCTGCTCCACGAGATCGAGCCAGTTCGGGATGTAGTTGTGCACCGGGCACTTCCACTCGCAATACGGATTGCCGCAGGACAGACAGCGGCCCGCCTGCGCACCCGCGCTGGCGCCGTCATACTGTCCGTAAATCTCGCCGAAATGCAGGATGCGGGTCTCGGCGGCCTCCTTGTCGGGATCGCGGCGCGGGATCTCCAGGAATTGCAGCGGATGCTTGGCCATCGTCAGGTTCGTCGCCCGCTGCCGCGGGCCGCAGCGCGGTTGTCGGCGCTCATTATGCCGCCTGCCTGAGTGACTCGATCAGCGATCCCAGCTCCGCAGCCTTCGGCTTGACCAGCCAGAATTTCGGCAAGTAGGTCCGGTAGTCGTCGAGGATCGCCTGACCCCATTCGCTTTCCGTGGCCTCGACGTGCAGCCTGACGAGCGACCGAAGATGATGCAGGTGTGCCTCCATGCTCTCCGCCGAGATGCGATGGATGTCGATGAGTTCGTGGTTGTATCGATCGACGAAATCACGATCGATGTCGAGTACGTAGGCGAAGCCGCCGGTCATGCCGGCACCGAAGTTTACGCCGGTGAGGCCGAGCACGACGATGACGCCATCGGTCATGTACTCGCAACAGTGGTCGCCGCTGCCCTCGATCACCGCGGTGGCGCCCGAATTCCGGACCGCGAAACGCTGGCCCGCCGTGCCGGCCGCGAACAATTGACCGCCGGTGGCGCCGTACAGGCAGGTGTTGCCGACGATCGCGGAGTCCCGCGAGCTAAAGCCCGCGTCCTCGGGCGGGCGGATGACGATGCGGCCACCGGCCATGCCCTTGCCGACGTAATCGTTCGCGTCCCCGATCAGGGTCAGGTTCAGGCCCGAGACGTTCCAGGCGCCGAAACTCTGCCCGGCGGTGCCGCGCAGGAGGATGTCGATCGGCGCGTCACGCATGCCGTGGTTGCCGTGCCGGCGAGCGATCTCACCGGCCAGGCGCGCACCGATGCTGCGGTTGAAATTGCGGATCTCGAAACCGAACCGGCCGCCGGAACCCGCTTCGATCGCCGGCAGCGCCGCGACAAGCATCTCTTCGGCGAGCGGGCCGCTGTCGAAAGGCTCGTTGCGGGCTTCGATGCAGTATTGCGGGGTGTCCCTGGCCAGGCCCGGGTCCGACAGGATGGGGGCGAGATCGAGCTTCGCCTGCCGCTTCGTGCAGCCCGCCTGCGCTTCCAGCAGGTCGACGCGGCCGATGATCTCCGCGAGGGAGCGGACGCCGATCCCGGCCATCAGCCGGCGCGTCTCCTCGGCCACGAACCGGAAGAAGTTGACGACCATCTCCGGGAGTCCGACGAAGTACTCGCTGCGCAGGACGTTGTTCTGCGTCGCGACCCCGGTCGCGCAATTGTTCAGGTGGCAGACTCTGAGGTACTTGCAGCCCAGCGCCACCATCGGCGCCGTGCCGAAGCCGAAGCTCTCGGCGCCGAGCATCGCCGCCTTGATGACGTCGACGCCGGTCTTCAGGCCGCCGTCCGTCTGCAGGCGCACCTTGTGGCGCAAGTCATTCCGGCGCAGCACCTGATGCGCCTCGGACAGGCCGAGCTCCCACGGGCTGCCTGCGTACTTGACCGAACTCAGCGGGCTCGCGCCGGTGCCGCCGTCGTAGCCGGAGATGGTGATCAGGTCCGCATAGGCCTTGACGACACCGGCCGCGATCGTGCCGACGCCCGGTTCGGCCACGAGCTTGACCGAGACCAGCGCTTGCGGGTTGACCTGCTTCAGATCGAAGATGAGCTGTGCCAGGTCCTCGATCGAGTAGATGTCGTGATGCGGCGGCGGCGAGATCAGCCCAACACCGGGTTTGGCATAGCGCAGCCGCGCGATCATGTCGTTGACCTTGTGGCCGGGGAGCTGGCCACCTTCGCCGGGCTTCGCGCCCTGGGCGATCTTGATCTGTATCACTTCGGCATTGATCAGATACTCGGCGGTCACCCCGAAACGCCCGGACGCGACCTGCTTGATCTTCGAGGTACGCTCCGTGCCGTAACGCGCCGGATCCTCGCCACCCTCGCCGGAGTTGGAACGTGCGCCGATGCGATTCATCGCGATCGCCAGCGCCTCGTGCGCCTCCGGCGACAACGCCCCCAGTGACATGCCCGCACTGTCGAAGCGCCGCAGGATGTCCTTCACCGGCTCGACCTCGTCGAGCGGCACCGGATCGCCGGCAGGCCTGACCGTCATCAGGTCGCGCAACGTCGCGACGGGGCGGTCGTTGACGAGTCTCGCGTATTCCTCGTAGCGTGCGAAATCGCCAGCACGCACGGCTGACTGCAGTGTCGCGACGACGTCCGGGTTGAAGCAGTGATATTCGCCGCCGTGGACGTACTTCAGCAGGCCGCCCTGGGTCACCGGCGTACGCGGCTCCCAGGCCGCCTGCGCCAGCAGGATCTGGTCCTCGCGCAGGTCCTCGAAATCGGCACCCTGGATTCGCGACGTCGTGCCGGCGAAGCACCGGTCGACGACTTCCGAATTCAGGCCGACGACCTCGAACAACTGTGCGCCGCGGTAACTCGAGATGGACGAGATCCCCATCTTCGACATGATCTTGAACAGTCCCTTGCGTATGCCGCGGCGGTAGCTGCGGCCGAGTTGCTGTTGCCGGTCGGCATTGCCGCGCCGGCCGATGTCGTGCAGCGACTGGTACACAAGGTATGGGTAGACGGCCGTCGCTCCGTAGCCGATAAGGCAGGCGAAATGGTGCGGATCGCGAGCCACGCCGGTCTCGACGATGATGTTTGCCGCGCAACGCAGGCCGAGCCGGACCAGGTGATGGTGTACGGCGCCAGTCGCGAGCAACGCATGCACCGGCAACTTGCCCGGCACCAGGTAGCGATCGGAGAGCAGCAGGATCAACTTGCCGCCGCGGACGGCCTCTTCGGCCTCGCTGCAGATGGCATCGAGCGCCTCGGGCAGCGAAAGGGTTTCGTCGATGTTGAGGTCGATGAAGCGGTGGCTGTCCTCATACATGTCCCTGGACAGGAGCTGACGCAGCTTCATTTGTGACAGCACCGGCGAGTTCATGATGACGTGCTCGGCATGTTCCGGCCCGATGTCGAACAGGTTCGACTCGCGCCCGATGTTCGTCTGCAACGACATCACGATGCGCTCGCGCAGGCTGTCGATGGGCGGGTTCGTCACCTGCGCGAATTGCTGCCGGAAATAGTCGAACGGCGAGCGGACCTTCTGCGAGAGCACGGCCATCGGCGTGTCGTCGCCCATCGATCCCACCGCCTCCTGTTCGGCCCGCGCCAGCACCGCGACGACGTCGTTGAGTTCCTCACGGCTAAGGTTGAACATCTTCTGGTACGTCGCGAGCGTCGCTGGATCCATCGGTTCTGCGGCGGTACGCGTATCGATCAGTTCCGACTCCAGGTAGCGCACGCCCTGCTTCAGCCACTTCTTGTACGGGGCGCGGGTCTTCAGAATGTCGTGGACGTCGTCGTCCTCGAGCAGCACGCCGTTGACGAGGTCGACGGCCAGCATCTCGCCCGGCCCGAGGCGGCCCTTCTTGACGACGTCCTTCTCGTCGTACTCGTGCACGCCGACCTCGGACGCGATCGTGATGTGTCGGTCCCGGGTGATGACGTAGCGTGCGGGCCGCAAGCCGTTGCGATCCAGGCAACACACTGCGTAACGCCCGTCGGTCAGCACGATGCCGGCCGGCCCGTCCCAGGGCTCGAGCTGGCAATCGAAAAATTCGTAGAAGGCCCGGACGTCCGGATCGAAATCCTCGGCGGCCTGCCAGGCCGGCGGCATCAGCAAGCGCATGCCCTGCAGCACGTCCATGCCGCCTGCGCGCAACACTTCGAGCATGTTGTCGAGGCTCGAGGAATCCGAGCCCGTGAGCGAGACGATCGGGTCGAGGTCTGAGATGTCGTCGAGCTTGTCCGAGCGGAAGTTCTTCGCGCGCGCCTGCGCCCAGTTGCGGTTGCCCTGGATCGTGTTGATCTCGCCGTTGTGCGCCAGGAAGCGGAACGGCTGCGCGAGCCGCCATTGCGGCAACGTATTCGTCGAAAAGCGCTGATGGAAGACGCAGACCGACGACTCCAGCCGCGGATCCTTGAGGTCCGGGTAGAAGTCGGCGAGCACACTCGGCATGACCATGCCCTTGTAACTGACGGTCGCCGACGACAGGCTCGCGACGTAGGTCCGGGTTTCGTCCAGGCGTTTCTCGGCGCGCCGTCTCGCCAGGAAAAGACGCCGGTTGAAGCGTCCGCTCGGCATGCCGGCCGGCGCGTTGACGAACACCTGTTCGATGCGCGGCAACGTCCGCAAGGCCTGTGCGCCGCAGACCGACGGATCGGTGGGCACCTCCCGCCAGCCGGCGACTTCGAGCCCGAAGTCCCCGATGGCCGCTTCGATGGTCGCGCGCGCCGCGCTTGCGTCCGCGGACTCCCGGCTCAGGAAGACCGTGCCCGCGGCGAAGCGATCGGCGAGGTCGAAGTCGCAGTCGTCGCCGATGGCCCGGAAAAAGGATTTCGGGAATTTGATCAGGAGCCCGCAACCGTCGCCCGTCTTGCCGTCTGCGGCGACGGCACCGCGGTGGGTCAGGCGGGTGAGCGCTGCGATCGCCGTGGCGACGACGCGGTGGCTCGGCAGATCGTCGAGACTCGCGATGAGGCCGAAGCCGCAGCTGTCGCGCTCGAATGCCGGGTCGTACAGACCTTGTGCACCTGGTTCAGTCATAGACGCCCTGGGGATCGCGCGTCTGGCGCGCCCCGATCGCACTTCACATTGAGGTGGCGCCGGGAGCGCCGGGTTGGGCTGCAAGCAGAAAACCGGCGGAGCTGCCCGAGCAATTCAGTATATGATACGACCCGTCAGAGCCGCTACTGCAGTGCAACAAGTCGGCCGGACGTGACTGTTTTCGCGGTTTTTCGGGGTTTTTTCGCGCCGGATCGCCATCCGGTCGCCATGGTTACGCGCGTAACCATGCTTTCGGGGCCGCTCAGCGGCCGTGCGCCGCGAGCCGTATTTCGCCCGTCTTCCTGAACGGCAGGGAATGCACGAGCGGGATGTCGACGCCGAAGTCGCCCTCGAGCGCATAGGGGATATCGCGACCACCGCCGGAACGGACGATCTCCAGGATCCGCGGCGCCGTCTTCAGCAGGTCGAGTTCGACGCTGATCGCAAACGTGCCGTCCCCCAGCGCCGGGACGGTGAAACGACCCGCCGATTCGCCTCCGGCAAACTGCTGTCCGTCCAGTTCGACGCCATAGCGTACGCGCGTCACCGGCAGCGGAAACGGGTTCGGATTGGTCACGTCGAACCCGAGCAGGAAGCTCTGCCGCGAGAAGTTCAGCGAGGTCACCTCGACGTTGCGCAGGCTGACGCCCGGCGACTCGACGACGGGGCCGGTTGCGCAGGAACCGAGCACGGTGGCGAGCGCGGCGGCGCATCCCGCTCGCGCAAGGATGTCCCGAAGCCGTCTCATCGTGGCACCTCGCCGAGCTCGCCCCAGCGCGCCGCGACCAGCTGCCAATCCCCGTCCGCGCGCGTCAGCTCCAGTTCGAGGCGCAAGGCCTGGGCGCGAAACCCGGCGGAACCGCCCGTGCCCGCCGCGCCCACCTCGAGCGTCAGCTCGGCCGCGGTCTCCCCGATAACCCGGATTTCGTCGACCTTCGTCAGCAGTGCGAGCCGGTCGTGGCGCAGGAAGTAGAAGCGCAACAGGTCGCCGATGTCGTCACGACGGTTGCCGCGACCATCGGCGTAGGCCGGCGAGATCATGTCGACAAGCGTCCCGCGATCCCGATCCTCGGCCGCCTCCAGTCCGCGGCGCACCCAGGCCCTGAGCTCTTCTTCGGGTCCCGGGTTATTTCCGCCGCAGCCGAACAACAGGACGCACAAACCCGCGGCGGCGGCGCGCCGGCACACAAACCCTATGGGCACGGCTGTCATCTGCTAAAGTCTACTCAGAATCGGAGCCGCAAACGGCGCCTCGCGCCCAAATCGTGACCTGGTTCGCATTATCGTCGCACTGTACGGGGCACCGTCGCGCGAGCAGGGTCACGACGCGGTCCCGGCACAACCCGGGAACCCCGTTATGTCCGTCAAACTGCTCAGCGAAACCACTGAACCAACGATCACCGACGACGATATCGTTCGCATCGACGCGATCCTGTCGTTCTGGTTCAAGGAACAGGAACTGTCCGCACCCCAGGTGGACCGCCGCATGGATATCTGGTTTGGCGAGGACGCTGTCTTCGATCACGAGATCAAGAAGGAATTCGCGACCGACGTCGAGCAGGCGAGTGCCGGGAAACTCGACCATTGGGCGCACCAGCCGCGGGGACGGCTGGCGCTCATCCTCCTGCTCGATCAGTTCCGGCGCAACATCTACCGCAACACGGCGGATGCCTTTGCGATGGACAGGGCGGCGCTCAAGTTGTGTGTCGAAGGCGCCATGGCAAAAAAGGATAAAGGCCTGAGTCCGATCCAGCGCGTGTTCTTCTACATGCCGCTGCAGCACGCCGAGTCCCGCAAGATCCAGGCGAAGTCGATCGAGATCTACAAGCGTCTCGCCGAAGCCGTGTCGCCGACCTATCGCGAGACTTTCGAGACCATCGCGCAGTTCGCCGAGCTGCATCATGACATTGTCGAGCAGTTCGGCCGCTTCCCGCATCGTAACCACCTGCTCGGCCGGCAGAATACGCAGGAAGAGGATCAGTACCTGGCGGGCGACAGCCCGGACTTCGGACAGGGAGGCTAGGCAGCCGCTGCGCGCGACACGCGTGCGTAGCGCCATGTGAGCAGCAGCGCCGCGGTGCTCAGGCCGATGACGAAACCGGTCCAGACGTAATTCGGCGGGGCCTTGTAGGTCACTGCCGCGAGATAGGCCAGCGGGAACGCGATCACCCAGTAGGCGAAGATGTTGATGGCCATGGGTACGCGGGTGTCCTTGAAGCCCCTGAGCGCGCCTGCCGCACCGATCTGCACACCATCCGCGACCTGGAAGATCGCGGCGATCAGCAACATGCCGATCGCGATCGCGGAGACCGACGCATCGTTCGTATAGATGCTGACGACCGCATCGCGGAACACCAGCAGAAACGCCGCCGAGCAACTCATGAACAGTCCGCAGATCAGGATACCCAGTCCGCCGATGAAGCGGGCATTGCCGGTCTCGCCGGCGCCCAGGGCATGGCCGACCCGGATCGTCGTCGCGGAATTCAAAGCCAGCGGGATCATGAACATCGTCGCGGAGAAGTTGATCGCGATTTGATGCGCGGCGGCGATCGCCGCGCCGCGCGTGCCCATCAGGATCGAAACCGCATTGAAAAGGCCGGCCTCGGCGGTGATCGTGATCGCGATCGGCAATCCCAGCCCGACGATCTCCCGGAACACGTCCAGGCGCAGCGTCGTGAAGCGAGAGAACAGATGCAGGCGGCGATAGCGCGGACTGACCGCCATGTAGGCGAGCAACATGGCCAGCACGATCCACATCGAGATCGCGCTCGCGAGACCGCAACCGACCACGCCGAGTGCCGGGGCACCGAAACGGCCGTACATCAACACGTAGTTCAGAAAGACGTTGCAGCCCAGCGCGCAGATCGACGTATACATGATGGGCTTCGTGTGTCCGATCCCTTCGGTAGTGAAGCGCAGCGCGAGGAACGCAAAGATCGCCGGTGCGCCGGGGACAATCGCCAGGACGTAGCCGACGGTCATGTCGCGGAATTCGGGATCGATGCCGATGGCGCCGAGCGCCGGCGCAACCCAGTATTGCGCCAGCGCGATGAGCAGCAATCCGAAGCCGGCACCGATGTAGATTCCGTGCCGGGTGTAACGGCCGATCAGCCGGGAATCCCCGGCCCCGAAGTGCCGCGCGGCGATCGGCGATATCGCCATCAGTACGCCGAGGCAGAGCGTGAAAGTCAGGAACCAGACGCTGCCGCCGACCGCGACGGCCGCCAGCGATGCCGCACCGAGGCGTCCGGCCATGACGGCGTCCGCGAACTGCATGCCCATCACCGCGAGATTGTTCACGATGAGCGGGCCGGCCACGCGCAGCAGCGCCGGCGTCTCCGCTCTCCAGTTTCCCGTCTTCCACATCCGGCTAATGTATCGCAGGCAATGAGGGAATACCCTCGCCCCAGGACCCGTGGTTCAGCCTGAACGGCGCAATGGTGTACAGTTGCCCCGGCCGGGGGACATCACGTTTCGGAGGAAGGCATGCTGCATGATGGTCGATCAAACCGGGTGGCGGTCGTCGGTGGAACGCGAATCCCGTTCTGCCGCGCCCATTCGATCTACCGCCACTGCTCCAACATGGACATGATGTCGGCCGCACTCTCGGGGCTGGTCACGAAGTACGACCTGAAGGGCCAGACACTCGGCGACGTCGCGCTCGGAGCCGTCATCAAGCATTCCCGCGACTGGAACCTCGCTCGCGAATCGGCGCTCGAATGCGGCCTGTCGGCGCGCACACCGGGCGTGGACGTGCAGCGCGCCTGCGGTACGAGCATCGAGGCCTGCATCATGATCGGGAACAAGATCGCGCTCGGGCAGATCGATTCGGGCATCGGCGGCGGCACCGATTCGATCAGCGACTCCCCGATCGTCTACCCCGACTCGTATCGCCGGATCGTCCTGCAACTGCACCGGGCACGCACTTTTCCGCAGCGGATCCTGCCGTGGTTCCGGTTGCGGCCCTGGCACTTCAAACCCGAGTTCCCCGGCGTCACGGAGCCGCGCACCGGCCTGTCGATGGGAGAGAGCATGGAGATCACGGCCCAGAAGTGGGATATCTCGCGCGAGCACCAGGACCAGCTCGCGCTCGCGAGTCACATGAAGGCTGCGGCCGCCTGGGATGCGGGCTGGTACGAGGATCTGGTCGTCCCGTTCATGGACTGCGAGGAAGACAACAACATCCGGCGCGACTCGACGTTCGAGAAGCTCGCCAAACTCAAGCCCGTCTTCGACAAGAGCGCCGAAGGCACGATGACCGCCGGCAACAGCACGCCCCTGACGGACGGTGCCGCTGCCGTGTTGCTGGCATCCGAAGACTGGGCCCGAACCAAGAACCTGCCGATCGCGGCCTATCTGACCCACGCCAAGGTCGCAGCCGTTAATTTCGTGAACGACGAAGGCCTGCTGATGGCGCCCGTGTACGCGGTCTCGGAGATGCTCAGGGAGGCCAACCTGCGGCTGCAGGATTTCGATTTCTACGAAATCCACGAGGCATTCGCTTCGCAGACCATCGCCACGCTCAAGGCCTGGCAGTCCGAGAAATTCTGCCGCGACCGGCTTGGCAGGAACGAACCGCTTGGGCCGATCGATCTGACCAGGCTCAACGTCAAGGGCGGAAGCATCGCGATCGGCCACCCGTTTGCAGCGACCGGCGCGCGCATCGTCGCCACGATGGCCAAGCTGCTCGCGGAGAAGGGCTCCGGCCGTGGACTGATCTCTGTCTGCACGGCCGGCGGCATGGGCGTGACGGCGATCCTGGAAGCCGCCTGACGCGCGGCGGATCAGGCTTTCGGGCTGCGCATCTTCTCCAGCACCTGGCTGATCCGCGACTTCGCCTGCGCGGTGACGCCGCCACGGCGGTATTCCTCGACCACATAGCCCTCGATCTTCGAGACGATATCGTCGAGGTTCGCATCGCCGAGGTGGACTTCCTCGGCGATGTCCGGCGGCGCGTGATCCACGGCGCCGAACAGGTCGATCCAGTCCTCGCTCTGCTTGCCTGCCGCGATCACGCGGTAGAACTCGGGCCCGGCGTTCTCGCCATCCGCGTGGAAATAGCTGATCAGCCCGGCGATCAGCGAAGCCGGCAGCAGGACGAGGTCGCGGAAGCCGTCGACGAGCAGCTTGACCTGGAACATGGCGACATCGCGGATCAGGGTCTTGCGATCCGGACTGGCGGCCTTCGGTGACAGTGGCATTTTCATGGCAGGGTTGTTCGACAAATATCAATCAAGACAATGAATTATAGCTCGTGTCGCTGGCACGCCGACGGGCTTTCGTTTACTGTTACGGCCACTATTGTCGCCGATCGCGCGCATGACGACATTCGCATCCTTGCCGCCGTATACACACGGACGCCCCGAATCTCTCGGCGTCCTCCTCGTCAATCTGGGCACACCGGATGCGCCAACGCCGACGGCGGTGCGGCGTTATCTCGCCCGGTTCCTCTGGGACCCCCGCGTCGTGGAACTGCCGCGCGTCCTGTGGTGGATGATTCTGCACGGTTACATCCTCCGTTTCCGGCCCGCCCGTTCCGCGCGCGCCTACGCGAAAATCTGGACGGACGAGGGCTCGCCGCTACTCCTGCACTCGCAGCACCTGACGGACGCCGTGGGTCGGCTGCTCGACACCGCCGCCCCCGGCGAAGTCCATGTGCGGCTCGGCATGAGCTACGGATCGCCCTCGATCGAATCGGCGCTCGACGATCTGCACGGCCTCGGCGCGCGCCGCATCCTGTGCCTGCCGCTCTACCCCCAGTATTCCTGCACGACGACGGCATCGGTCTTCGACGCCGTCACCGCTGCGCTCGGCCGCCGGCGCTGGGTGCCCGAGTTTCGTTTCGTGAACCACTATCATGATGCGCCGGGCTACATCGCCGCGCAGGCCGCCAACATCCGGGAATTCTGGGCGGACCACGGCCGCGGCGAGCGCCTGCTGTTCTCGTTCCACGGCGTACCGCGGCAGACGATGCTGCTGGGCGATCCCTACCATTGCCAGTGCCAGAAGACCGCGCGCCTGATCGCCGATGCGCTCGGCCTCGCTGCCGGCGACTGGCAGATCACCTTCCAGTCGCGCCTCGGCCGGGCGGAATGGCTGCGCCCCTATACCGACGAAATCGTGGCCGCACTCGGCAAACAGGGCCTCGCGCGGCTCGACGTCGTCTGCCCCGGTTTCGCGGCCGACTGCCTCGAGACGCTCGAGGAAATTGCGATGCAGAACGCCGAGCTGTTCGCCGAATCCGGCGGCGGCTCGCTGCGCTACATCCCGGCACTGAATGCGCGGCACGACCACGCGACGTTCATCGCGCAGCTCATCGAATCCCATGCGGGCGGCTGGCCGGAGACCTCGCGGCAGGCAGATGCCCGTGAATCGGCCGAGGAGCGCGACGACTCTCGCCGCCGCGCATTGGCGATGGGGGCGCAGCAATGAGCGGCCTGGGGCGTTTCCTCGAGTTTTCGGTGCTTGCCCCAGAGATCCTCGATTCGCTCGGCTATTACAAAATGCTCGGCTTCTCCGAGCAAACGATCGGCGATACCTGGTCTCACAAATACGCCGTGCTCAGCGACGGGGTGCTGTGCATCGGCCTGCACGATCGCGAATTCGATTCCCCTTCGATCAGTTTCGTGCAACAGGATCTCGGCAAGCACGCGCGTGCGATGAGCGACCATGGGTTCGACTTCACGGTGATGCACCTCGATGAAGACGTCTTCAACGAGCTCGGACTCTCCGACCGCGACGGTAACCGTATCACGATGCTCGAAGCACGAACGTTCTCGAATACTGACGAATACGGCAACGACTCCGTGCTCGGTACGTGGTTCGAGCTGTCGTTGCCGGTCCGCGATACGGTCCGTTCGGCGCGATTCTGGGGATCCGTTGCCCCCACCGTGTTGCGCATCCGCGAGGAACCGACGACCCACATGCGATTCGACGTCGGCGGTGCCCCCGTAGGACTCTCGGAGAGCATCGCCCTGGAACAGGCTTCGCTGTGCTTCAAGTGTCCGGACAAGGATGCACTGATGGCGTTTATTACCAGGCACGATCTGCCTCACAAGAAGTACCCCGGCTACGAAGGCGCTTTCGTCGCACTCACGGCGCCGGAGGGGACGAAACTCTACGCATTCGAGGAGGACTTCCTCGGCGAGTCGATCGTCGTCGACGAAGACGTCGATCCCGACGAGTTCCCCACCTAGACCGAAAAAGGTGTCAGGTTTATTTGTCGCAACAAATAAACCTGACACCTTTTTTCCGACACCTTTTTTCCCTACCCTGGTTGAAACAACATCCGCAGGAGCGGCTTCAGCCGCGATCGCTTCACGACCGCAACAAGGCGTCGAGCAGAGCTTTCGCGCGGCCGAGATAGGACGCACCGAACAGGTTCAGGTGATTCAGCACGTGGTAGAGCTGGTACAGGAGCAGGCGGCGTTCGTGCCCGGGCGCCAGCGGCCAGCTCGCCTCGTAGGCCTCGTAGAAACCGAGCCCGAATCCGCCAAACAGGCGCGTCATCGCGATATCGGACTCGCGATCGCCGTAGTAGACCGCCGGGTCGAAAACCACGGGTTCGCCATTCACGCTGCCCCAATTTCCGCCCCACAGGTCGCCGTGCAGGAGTGACGGCTGCGGGCGATAGCCCTCGAACAGTTCGGGCAGGCGTGCACCGAGACGGGCACCGTCACGGCTCAGGTCATGGCCGTTGTGCAGAGCCAGCTCGACCTGGAAACCGAGCCGCTCTTCGCGGAAGAATCGTACCCAGTCGTCGCTCCAGCCGTTCCTCTGCGGCGTCTGTCCGATCGTGTTGTCACGGTGCCAACCGAAGCGACGCTTCGTGTGCCGGTGCAGGTTCGCCAGTTGTCGTCCCAGGCTTCTTGCGGTGGCATCGGTGGCCGGTTCCAGCGCGAGCCGCTCCAGGATCAGGTAACTCCGGCCGTCACGCGTGCCGCATTCGATGACGTCCGGCACGCGGATCTCGTCCGCCGCGCGCAATTCCGCGAGCCCCTCGACTTCGGCCTCGAACATCGCCAGGGCCGACTCGGGTGCGGTCTTCTCGAAAGTTGCAGTCAATAGCGGCTCAGGTCCGCGATGCGTTCCGCCTGGCGGCGCAGGGCCGTGCCGACACCGGTTTCATCGTAGATGGCGTTGATCTCGCCGAGCCGGGGGGCCGCCCGCTTCATCCCGGACTCGATGTCGTCCATCGGCGCGTCACAGGCGATGCCTGTCAGTCGCCTGGCGAGCAATGCCAATTCGCGATGCGTCTCGAGCTTCGCGCCGAGAGTCTTCGCTCCGCGTACGTTGATCTTGTGCACCCTGTCGAGATTCTCGTAAATCCCCTCGAGACTCCCGAACTGCTGCAGCAGCAGTGTCGCGGTCTTCTTGCCGATTCCGGGCACACCTTTGATGTTGTCGACGGCGTCGCCGGCGAGCGCCAGGAAATCTGCGATCTGTTCCGGCCATACGCCGAAGACGTCGGGGACCTGTTCGTAGCCCACCTTGCCTCTGCCTGCGAAGTCCCAGAAGACGTCGTCCCGTGTCAGCAGCTGCGCGAGGTCCTTGTCCCGACTCACGATCGTCGACGGCCGTTGCACGTTCCTGCCGTACACGACGAGCGTTCCGATCAGATCGTCCGCCTCGTACCGTGGACTCCCCCGCGCCATCACGCCGAGCGCGCTCGTCAGCCTTCGACACTGTTGGAACTGGCGCTTCAGCTCCGGCGGCGCCGGGTCCCGGTTGGCCTTGTACTCCGGGTAGATCTCGGTACGGAACGACGTCGTGAGACTCTCGTCGAACAGAACAGCGACGTGTTCCGGATTGACCTGTTCGAGAAAATCGCCGAGGAATCTGCAGAAACCGTAGAACGCATTGATCGGATTTCCGTCGCCGTCGACCATGTCGTCCGGTATCGAATAATAGGCACGGAAGACGTAGACGCTGGCGTCGATCAGATATTGCATGACCCCGGAGTATAGCCGGTAAGCATGTCACACGGGACGGCGGAGATCGGAGGTACGTGCCCCCGAAGCCCGAAAGGGTGCCGCGCGAGGGCTGCGGTTTGCCGGGAATAAAACACAGCGAAGCGAGCCATCCCGGCAAGCCGCTGCCCGAGCGCGGCACCGTGTGACTAGCCTGCCGCGCCCGCCGTTCCGCGTGTAAGTGTTACCCGTGAAAGTGGACTTCGACGATCTCGCCGCCGTCGGCGAGATGGCCCGTCAGGCGTGCGTGCAGCGGGCTCGAGCGCGGGATGTGCGCGAGCAGATACTGCATCTGGTCGGCGAGCACGCGGCGGCCCTTGAGGTAGATGTATTCGGCGTAAGTCGGCGTGAACGGTATCGCGACGAGCTGCATGCCGGCCTGCTCCGGCGTGCGGCCGCCCTTGTAGTTGTTGCAGCGGCGACAGGCAGTCGCGACGTTGGTCCACGAATCGGTGCCGCCTTTCGACAACGGCGTGATGTGATCTCGAGTCAGGTCCCGCGTCGGGTAGCGCATCGCACAGTAGAGGCAGATGTTGGCGTCGCGCTTGAACAACGTGCGGTTGTTGAGTGGCGGCACGTACTTGTCGCGATTGTGCGCAAGGCCCTGACTCGTGCCATGCGTCGCAATAATCGAATTGACGGCGATGCGGCTGCGATGTCCGTCGAAGGCGCTGAAGCCGCCGAACACCGTGTAGAGCAGCGTGCCGCAATCGTAGGCAACCTGCTCGGCGTGGTACAGGCGCACCGCTTCACGGTAGTCGATCCATTCGATCGGCATGCCGGCCACATCCGTTCGCAGCACTTGTTGCGAGATGTCGGAAGCGATACCTGCCAGCATAGATCTACCTCTGGATACTCCGTTTCCCCCGGGTGGCGCTAGTTTAGAGGGCTTTTAGGACAGCGTCGAGGCTGTCCTTGGCATCTCCGAACAGCATGCGCGTGTTGTCTTTGAAGAACAGCGGGTTCTGGACGCCGGCATAGCCGGTCGCCATGCTGCGCTTCAGGACGATCGTAATCTTGCCTTTCCAGACCTCGAGGACCGGCATCCCGGCGATCGGACTGTCGGGCACTTCCTGGGCCGAAGGATTCACGATGTCGTTCGCGCCGATGACCACGGAAACATCGATGTCCGGGAAGTCGTCGTTTATCTCGTCCATCTCGTAGACGATGTCGTAAGGGACCTTGGCTTCGGCAAGCAGCACGTTCATGTGGCCGGGCATTCGTCCGGCGACCGGGTGGATGCCGAAGCGGACGTTCACGCCCTTCTCACGCAACACTTTCGTGATCTCGTAGACGACGTGCTGCGCTTGCGCCACCGCCATGCCGTAGCCCGGCACGACCATGACTTCCTTCGCGTTGGCCAGCAACGCCGCCGCCTCCTGGGCCTCGATGGGGACGACCTCGCCCTCGACGTCGCCGCCGGCCGCCGTGCCGCCGCCGCCCGTGCCGAATCCACCCGCGATCACCGCGAGGAACCGCCGGTTCATCGCGCGACACATGATGTAACTGAGTATCGCGCCGCTCGAGCCGACCAGTGCACCGGTGACGATCAGGAGATCGTTACTGAGCATGAAGCCTGTAGCCGCGGCAGCCCAACCCGAGTAGCTGTTCAGCATCGACACGACGACCGGCATGTCCGCGCCGCCGATGGCCATCACCATGTGCACGCCGAATAACAGCGCGATGACGGTCATCGCAATAAGCGGGATGAGCCCGCCGCCGTCGCCGGACTGCTGTACGAACTGGATGCCGAACCAGATCGCGGCAATGAGGAGCGCCAGGTTCAGCCAGTGCCTGCCTGGCAGGGTCAGCGGGCTGCCGCTGATGCGTGCGCTGAGTTTCAGAAACGCGATGACCGAACCGGAGAACGTGACCGCACCGATCAGGACGCCGAGATACGTCTCGATATCGTGGATCGTGAGGTCGACGCCCGTGAAGTGACTCGCCGGATCCATGAAGTTGGCGAAGCCGACGGCCACCGCGGCGAGGCCCACGAGGCTGTGGAGTATGGCGACGAGTTCGGGCATCTGCGTCATCTGCACGCGGCGCGCGAGCACGATGCCGACGCTGCCGCCTATTAACAGCGCGACAAGCAGGATCGTGTAGTGCCTCGTGACCACGCCGAGCACGGTTGCGACGAGGGCGATCGCCATGCCCGTTATGCCGTACCAGTTGCCGCGCCGCGCCGTCTCCTGGTTCGACAAACCTCCGAGGGCAAGGATAAACAAGACCGTCGCAGCGATGTACGAGACGGTTACGATTCCGGAACTGATCATCGGCGCCTCACTTCCTGAACATTTCGAGCATGCGGCGCGTCACGGCGAATCCGCCCGCGATGTTGACGCTGGTCAGCATAACGGTGAACCCGGCGATCCACATGATGACGCCGACAGGAGAACTGATCTGCAACAGCGCCCCGATCACGATGATGCTCGAGATCGCGTTGGTGACGCTCATCAAGGGCGTGTGCAGTGCCGGCGTCACGTTCCAGATCACCATGTATCCGACGAAGCACGCGAGCACGAACACGGTGAAATGTGCCATGAATGCGGGCGGGGCGACCGCGCCCAGGCCGAGCAATGCGAGACCGGCCAGTACGACGGCTGCGACGGGTCCGAACACCGATGGTTTCTTCGGCACAGGCACAGGCGCGGGTGCGGGAGCAGCCTTGGCCGGTGCCGCGGAGATCTTCGGCGGCGGCGGCGGCCAGGTCGTCTCGCCCCCGATACAGACGGTGGCGCCGCGGATGACTTCGTCCTCCATGTCGACGACGATCTCGCCGTTCTTTTCCGGGCACAGTTCCGTGAGCAGGTGTTTCAGGTTCGTCGCGTACAGCTGGCTCGATTGTGCGGCGAGCCGGCTCGGCAGATCCGTGTAGCCGATGATCGTCACACCGTCGCGCTCGATGACCTTGTTTGCGTCGGTGAGCTCGCAGTTGCCGCCGGTCTCTGCGGCGAGATCGACAATGACGCTGCCGTCCTTCATCGAGCGCACCATGTCCGCCGTAATGAGCCGCGGAGCCGGTTTGCCCGGGATCAGGGCCGTCGTAATAATGATGTCGACGTCCCGGGCCTGTTCCGCGAACAGCGCCATCTCCGCCTTGATGAACTCATCGCTCATGACCTTCGCGTAGCCGCCTTCGCCGGTGCCGTCCTCGCCCTCGAAGTCCAGCATCAGGAATTCGGCGTCCATGCTCTCGACCTGTTCGGCCACCTCGGGCCGGGTATCGAAGGCTCGTACGATCGCGCCCATGCTCTTCGCCGCGCCGATCGCCGACAACCCGGCGACGCCTGCACCGATCACGAGCACCTTGGCCGGCGGAATCCTGCCGGCAGCCGTAATCTGACCCGTGAAGAATCGACCGAAGTGCTGCGCTGCCTCGACGACCGCACGGTAGCCCGCGATATTCGCCATCGAGCTCAGCGCATCGAGCTTTTGCGCCCGCGAGATGCGGGGCACACTGTCCATGGACAGCGCCGTCGCTCCTGAGGTGGTGAGCCTCTCGAGGAGATCTGGGTTCTGGCCAGGCGCGAGAAATGCGATCAGGGTCTGGTCGGCCCGGAGCATGGCGAGCTCACCGGCTTCCGGCGCGCGCACCTTGAGGATGATGTCCGAGCCGGCCCAGAGGTCCTTCGCCCCGTCGACCATCTCGCAGCCGGCAGCGGCATAGGCCTCGTCGGAGTAACTGGCCCGGGCGCCGGCGTCCTTTTCCACGGCCACCCCGAACCCCAGCTCGATCAGCTGAGCGGCGACTTCGGGTGTCGTGGCGACGCGCTTTTCGCCCGCGTGTAATTCTCTCGGCACGCCGATTCTCATGCAGGTTCCTCCACAGGGGCTTCCGGGGTATGGCTCGGGCTGGTTCCGCACTTGCAGGGAGCGTACTTTAGCAACATTGGTCTTGCGTGCACAGCGCCACCGGCAATGTAGAATCGCCGCGGCACGCCCACTGTCCGATCGGATTGACTATGCTCCTCGATACCGTCGCCCATCGTTCGATCATCGACTGCATGCGGGCGATCGGCATCATCCTGGTCATCTGCTTTCACGTGACCGTGGGTACGGCATCGCTCCTCGCGCCGGCGGATCTTCCGGAATACGTCGCCGCGATCCCGCAGCCATTCAACATCCTCTGGCAGGCACTCGGCTCCGAGCTGATCTTCCTTTTCTCGAGCTTCCTGCTCTCCTACCTGCTGCTGCGGGAAATCATCCATCACGGGCGCATCGACCTCCGGCGGTTCTATATGCGCCGCGTGTCGCGAATTCTCCCGATGTACCTGCTCGCGCTCACATTTTACTGCTTCATCACGGAATTCACCGCCCGGGAGTTCGTGCTCAACACGTTTTTCGTCAGCAAACTGTTCGGTGCCACCACGATCGTCCCCGTGGGCTGGTCGCTCGAGGTCCTGATGCAGTTCTTCGTGATCCTGCCGTTCTTCGTGCTCGGCATGCTGCGCAGCAGGATTCCGGTGATACTGACGCTGCTGGCGATGGGGCTTTGTCTCGTCGCCCGGTATCACGCGCTCACGGCGGATCCGGAGAGCTATCGCACGCCGATCTACGTCATGCTTTCCGGCACGGGGACGCCGGATACGCTACGCGACCTGTACTATCATCTCCATTACCGGGCCAATCCCTTTCTGCTGGGCTTCCTGATGGCCTACCTGGTGCTGCATCGGGAAGGGCTCTTGCTCACGCTGTTCGCGAGCCGGCTGCGGACCTGTGCCGTCGTCGTGGTGGCGGCGGCGCTGATGATTGCCAGCGGTTTCCTGCCAATCCAGGATGCAAGCAGCGTGTTGTACACGCGCATGGGCGACGAATTCTGGATATGGTTCTGGACGATACACCGATTCCTGTTCGCGATCGGCGTAAGCCTGTTCGCCCTGGCGTTGTGGTATGGAAAATCGCGGTTGCTCGGGCCGTTCTACCGGTTTGCGGAGCTACGCGTCTGGCACACGATTTCGAGCAATATCTATTCGATCTACCTGTTCCATCCGATCTTTCTCATCCCGGCAGCGGTCATCGGCTATCGCACGATACACAAGCAGGACCTCATGCCCGTCCATCTGTGGGAAGTGCTCGTCGTAATCGTTCTCGTAACGTTTTTCGCGAACGCGTTCGCAAGCATCCTGACCCGCTATATCGAAGTGCCGGCCAGGGACTGGCTCCGAAAAAGAAGCGGCTCCCTGGGGAGCCGCTAATTGGTTTGTTATCTGTGGGTCGACTTCACTCCATGTACTGCTGACGATCGAACTCTTCCTCATCGTAATCGTCGTAATCGTCAAAGTCATCGTAATCATCGAAGTCGTCGTCGTAGTCGTCGCCCGGGCCGTGATGACCGTGAGCGCGGCTCTTCCGAATTTGACGATTCTGTTCGCGCATAATCCTCTGAACCCTCGGGTTATCAAAGAATTCGAACTCTTCAAAATCGTCGCTGAACGTACCCATTTCAGGATGCTCCTGTAGTTAACGGAATGTCCTTGAAAATTTCGGCAGATTCGGGACTCCTGTCCCTGCCGTTGCGAGATGATCCTGGTTGAGCCGCTGCTTGCGCTGGTCCGCCCTGTCGAACTTCGGCGAGATCGAACTGGTTACGGGATGAGACTCCGGCTGTGCCGGCCGGCTCGCGGTGGGCTGTCGGGTTCCGGGCGGGGTGTGCATTGCTCACAGTGGCTCAAAGAGGACCATCTCACGGTCGAGTATGCGCAATTTCCTTTTGATGTCAAGTAATTTGATATAAAATAATCTACATGAGCGATATGCCCGAAAGAGACGCCGTCGACGAGATCCTGGAACAGTGGTCCGCCGAGCGGCCGGACCTCGACACCTCGCGGCTCAGCGTGGTCGTCCGCGTGATGGCCCTGTACAAGCCGTTCCTGCGCCAGGCGACCCGCGCCCTGGATCCGTTGCAGCTGGAGCTCTGGGAGTACGACGTCCTGTCGGCGCTGCGCCGCCAGGGCAGACCGTTCGCGCTGCCCGCCACCGCCCTGGCGCACGCGACCGGGCTCAGCACCGGCGCCATGACCAACCGCATCGACAAGCTCGAGGAACGCGGCTTCGTGGACCGCAAGGACGACCCGTACGACCGCCGCAGCGTGATCGTGAAGCTGACGTCGCAGGGCAGGAAGATCATAGACAAGTCGATACAGCTGCGCCTGGAGGCGGCCAACGAGAGCCTGAGAGGCCTGCGCCCGGACGAACGCGAGGCCCTCGGCGGGCTGTTGCGGAAAGTCGTCATTACCTCCGCGGAGATCGAGAAGCCCCGCGTCGACCGGGACCTGTGAGCGGAGAACGGCTGCGGTGAGGCCTCAGTCGCGGTCGGTCGGCCGTGCCCGCCGGTCCGACAGGCGGTCCCTGAGGCGCTGGCGCTGCTCCGGCGTCATGTCCCGGAAGCGCTCACGCAACATCTCCCGACGTTCCTGCCTGAGTTCCCGGAACCGCTGAAAGTTCTCGCGGATCCGCTTCTGCTCTTCGGGCGAGAGGCTCTTGTAGAGCTCGTAGCGCTCACGAATCAATTCGCGGCGATCGTCGGACAGCTTGCGCCACTGGCGGAACCGTTGCTGGGCCGCGCTGCGCTGCTCGGCATCCATGTGCACCCACCGATCGGCACCGAGCGCGAGGCGCTCCTGGCGCTCCGGCGTCAACGTGTTCCAGTCGCCCTGGAAACGGGCCAGGACCTTCTGTTGCTCCGGCGCCAGGCTGTTCCAGGCGACGCCGTTGTCGTCAGCCGTCGCGAGTCCGGCCAGCAACAAGGCCGCAAGTGTCACGATAGCTCTAATCCTCATCTTCGGTCTCCGTCGATTCTTCACCTTGCGGTGCGGGATCGCCTTCACTCTCCGCCTGCTCGTCCGTGGCTTGCCCATCCGTCTCGTCGAACATCTGCCACTCCTCGTCCGATCCGTCCCAGGAGCCGAGATAGTCCAGGAACGCCTCGTCCGGAAGGTCGTCCGCCATGGCCGCGGCGCAGCAAAGCAGCAGCACGCCGGCCAGCCATACCCTGTCAGCCGACATCGTCCCCTGCCGAGGGTCCGGCCAGGTCGAGCCAGCTGTAGAACTCGAGATCCTCGAGCATCTCCAGCTCGTCGTCGTCGTCGAGCAGCATCTCGAAATCCGCCGCCGACACCGGTTCCTGCACCACGTCAGGCGGCCTTGCGTTCATCATCATCACGGTGGCCAGTGCCGCCGCCGCGACGCCTGTCGCGGGCACCCAGCGCATCCAGTGTCCGCGAGCCACCCCGGCGGTGCCCAGTTCGGCCAACGCCCGATGACGGCCCCGGTTCAGGCTCGACAAGGTCGCGGCATCCAGGCGTTCGACGCTGTCGTCGAACAATCGCTGCGCCCGTTCGGTAAACCGTTCGTTCTCCGGTGACTCGTTCATTCCCAGTGTTCTCCCAATTGCTCCCGCAGGGTGTGCACCGCGCGGGAATAATGTGTCTTGACGCTGCCCTCGCCGCAGCCCATCGCCACGGCCGTTCCGGCGACGTCCAGTCCTTCGAACGTCCGGAGCATGAAGGCCTCGCGCTGTCTCCCAGGCAGTTCGCCGATCGCGATCTCCAGCCGACGCATCGCCTCACCCATTTCGAGCTCGTCATGAGGGGTCCTGCCTGCCGGGTCTGCAGCGGCCTCGATCGGATCGTAGTCGCCGTCCCCGTCGGCGCTGCGCCCGAACCAGGCCATGACACGCCTGCGAACCTTCTGGCGGCGATGCCAGTCCCGCACGCCGTTATGCAGGATGCGGTAAAAGAGCGGCGCCCATTCCTCTGCCGGCCGTGCCGAGTAGGCCCGTGCGAGTTTGATCATCGCCTCCTGCACAAGATCCAGTGCCTCGTCACGGTCGCGCACGCCGATCTCGGCGATCCGCAAGGCGCGCCTTTCGACCCCGGCCAGGAACTGGTTCAGTTGCCGTTCTCGTTCCAGCGCGGTCTCTCCCGTGGGTTCCTCGCGGGGCAACGATACCGCAAATGTCGCGGCGCAGGCGCTCACGCCGGTCTCCGCCGGTGCCTGCCGCCCAATCTCGTCCGCTTGCTCATCCGTGGCTCCATGTGGCGGCCGAAACCGTGTCACACTCTCTAATAACGCCCGGCGGCGGCAGCGGTTGACGCGGGAAACGGGGCCCCGGCCGGCGAACGCGCGTGCCCGGCGCCAGGCGGCGGCAAATTTCGAGACAGGTTCCGGTGAACGACAGCCCGATACTCAAGGTCGCGGTCAACGTACCGTTGTCGCGCGCATTCGACTACCTGCCGGCCCGGGACAGCGAGGTCCCGCAGCCCGGCTGCCGCGTGCTCGTGCCCTTCGGCCGCCGCCGGCAGACCGGCCTGGTCCTGGCACACGCGGGGCACAGCGAACTGCCGGCCGGCAAAATACGGCGTGCGATCGCGACGCTCGATTCCGAACCGTTGCTGCGGGCCGACGACTTGCGGCTGCTGCGCTTCGCCAGCGACTACTATCACCACCCGATCGGCGAGGTCGTCGCGACGGCATTGCCGGGACTGCTGCGGCAGGGCAAACCCCTGTATCCGGAGATCGAGACCCTGGCCGTCGCTCCCGACGGTGAAGGCACGGACGTCGGCGCGCTTGGCCGGCGCGCTCCCCGGCAGGCCGGCCTGCTCGAACTCTTGCAGGATGCAGGCGGCAACGGCGTCGACGCAGCGACGCTCAACGAGCTGCTGCCGAACTGGCGCCGCATCGCGAAACCCCTCATCGAGAAGGGCCTGGTTCTGCGCTACACCACACGCGGTGACCGGCCCTCCGGCACGGACCCCGCTCCGGCCTCGCCGGGCCCCGAACTCAACAGCGACCAGCTGCGTGCACTCGAGGCCATCCGCAGCGCGGCGGGCTACGGCACGTTCCTGCTCGACGGCGTCACCGGCAGCGGCAAGACCGAGATCTATCTGCGGCTGCTTCGCGACGTGATCGCCCGGGGCAAACAGGCACTGGTGCTCGCGCCCGAGATCGGCCTGACACCTCAGCTCGTGGCGAGGTTCCGCGACCGGCTCGGCATCGAGCCTGCCGTCCTGCACTCCGGGCTCGGCGACGCCGAGCGCCTGCGGGCTTGGCGGGACGCCCGCAGCGGCGCGGTGCCGCTGGTCGTCGGCACGCGTTCGGCGGTGTTCACACCGTTGCCGGGCCTGGCCGTGATTGTCGTCGATGAGGAACACGATCCTTCGTTCAAGCAGCAGGAGGGCCTGCGTTACTCGGCCCGGGATCTCGCCATCGCCCGCGCGAGGCATCGGGACATCCCCATCGTGCTCGGGTCCGCCACGCCGACGCTGGAGGTCCTGGCGCACTGCCGCCAGGGCCGCTTCAGCCGGCTGGAGCTGCCGCGGCGTGCCGGCGGCGCCGAACCGCCGGCGATGCGTCTCGTCGACCTCACGCGCTTCGTACCGGCGGACGGCCTGAGCGAACCGCTGGTCGATGCGATCCGCGAGCACCTGGAAGCCGACGGCCAGGTGCTGATGTTCCTGAACCGGCGCGGCTTCGCACCGACGCTGATCTGCCGCAACTGCGGCCACGTCGCCGAATGCCGCCGTTGCGACTCGCGCATGACGGTGCACGCCGGCGCCGGCCAGTTGCGCTGCCATCACTGCGGCGCGGTACGTCGCCTGGATACGGCGTGCGAGGCCTGCGGCGCCGAGGTCGTGCCACTCGGCGAGGGAACGCAACGACTGGAGCAGGCGCTCGCGGCACGCTTCCCCGGCCGTACCGTCACCCGCATCGACAGCGACAGCACGCAGGGTCGCGGTGCGATCGACGAGGCGCTGGCACTCGCCGAGCACGGAATGGCCGAAATCCTGGTCGGCACGCAGATGCTGTCGAAGGGGCACCATTTTCCGAAACTGACGCTGGTCGGCGTGATCAACGCCGATCAGGGCTTGTTCAGTGCCGACTTCCGGGCCGGCGAGCGGCTGGCGCAATCGATCGTGCAGGTGGCCGGCCGCGCCGGCCGCGAGTCCCGGCCCGGGACGGTACTGATGCAGACCGCCTTCCCGCGCGATCCGTTCTGGTCGAGCCTCATCGAGGGCGGCTACGCAAAGGCAGCGGCCGAGGCGCTCAGCGAGCGCGAGGCCGCCGGCTGGCCGCCGTTCTCCCGGCTCGCGCTGCTGAGGGCGGCGGCGCCCCGGCGCCACGACGCGCACGCGTTACTCGAAGCCGCGAGGCAGCGCGGCGAAGCCGCGGCTGCCGGCAGCGTACGCATACTCGGGCCCGTCGATGCACCGATGGCGCGCAAGGCCGGTCGCTATCGGGCTCAATTGCTGCTGCAGAGCGCGGATCGCCGGGCACTGCACAAGGCGCTGTCGGTTCTGCGTCCCATGCTCGAGAACGAGGCGATCGGGCGCAGGGCGCGATGGTCGATCGACGTCGATCCGATTGAGCTGTTCTGAATCGGCGCACGAGGTCACAAGCACCGTCAATCCCTGTAGAATTGCCGCCTCCCGAATCCGGCCTTTCCCCTCCCGCATGAAATCCATCGTCGCAAATCTCATCAGGAATGCGCTGGCCGACATGCCCGAGCTGGCCGACGCCGTCCGCGATCTCTCGGTCGAAGGCTGCATCGAACGCACGCGCGACCCGAGTCACGGCGATTTCGCGAGCAACGTTGCGATGCGGCTCGCGAAGCCGGCACGCAAACCGCCACGCGAACTCGCCGAAAGGATCGTCGCACGCATCGGCGCGAGCGATGACGTCGACGGCATCGACGTCGCCGGACCGGGCTTCATCAACTTCCGTCTGAGCCCGGCTGTCCTGCACCGGGAGATCGCCGCGATCCTGGATGGAGGCGCCGGATACGGGCGCCAGGCGCCGAACACGGCGCCGCGCATCCTGCTCGAGTTCGTGTCCGCCAATCCGACCGGGCCGCTGCACGTCGGCCACGGCCGGCATGCGGCGTTCGGCGCCACGCTCGGCAACCTGCTGGATGCCGCCGGCTATCCGGTATCGCGGGAGTATTACGTCAACGATGCCGGCCGCCAGATGGACATCCTCGGCGTCAGCGTGTGGTTACGCTGGCTCGAGCTCCGGGGCACGGCGATCGCGTTCCCGGAAGCCGGCTACCGCGGAGATTACATACGCGACATCGCGCAGTCGATCGACACCGCCGGGGTATCCGTGTCGGACGCGGCATCGGTCACGGCCGGTATCCCGCAGGACGATCCCGAGGTCGAGATCGGCGCACTGATCCGCCGCGCGGGCGAATTGCTCGGGGACGATGTGTTCGGCCGAATCCGGCAACAGGCTCTAGAATCGATACGCGCGGACATCGAGGAGGACCTCGCCGAGTTCGGCGTCAGCTTCGATCGCTGGTACTCCGAACAGAGCCTGACAAGCAGCGGGCGTATCGATGCGGCGCTCGCCGTGCTGCAGGAGCGCGGCATGCTGTATCGCAAAGACGGTGCCACCTGGTTCCGTGCGATGGATTTCGGTGACGAGAAAGATCGCGTCGTCGTTCGCAAGAACGGTGCGACGACGTATTTTGCCTCCGACATTGCCTACCATTTCGACAAGCGCGAACGCGGTTACGACCTTCTGATCGACATCCTCGGCGCGGATCATCACGGCTACCAGGCACGCGTACGGGCCGGGCTCGCCGCCATGGGCTACGACGCGGACGACCTGGAGGTCGATCTCGTCCAGTTCGTCGCCCTCTACCGGGCGGGCAAGCGGGTGCAGATGTCCACGCGCTCCGGCAAGTTCGACACACTGCGGCAGCTACGCGAAGAGGTCGGCAACGACGCCGCGCGTTTCTTCTACGTGTCGCGTTCGCACGAAGCACATCTCGATTTCGATCTCGACGTCGCCAAATCCGAGTCCAGCGACAATCCCGTGTATTACATACAGTACGCGCACGCGCGCATCGTCAGCGTATTCCGGCAGCTCGCCGAGCGTTCACTGGTCTGGGACGAAGCCGCGGGTCGTGCGGGCCTGGCATTGCTGACCGAACCGCAGGAGTCCGCGCTGATCGCCGCGCTGACGCGTTACCCGGAGATCATCGAACTCGCCGCATCGAACCGGGCCCCGCAACACCTCGTGCATTACCTTCGGGATCTGGCGAACGACTTCCATACCTACTACAACGCGCACGCCTTCATCGTCGACGATGCCGGCCTGCGCGATGCCAGGCTGACCCTGATTACCGCGGCCCGGATCGTCATCGCCAACGGGCTCGCCATCCTGGGCGTCTCGGCGCCGGAGACGATGTGATGACCCGGCACCGGCGACGTCGTTCGAGCCGCTCGAAGCAGGAGGCGTATCCCGGCTGGCTGTGGATGGTGTTCGGCCTGGCCCTGGGCCTGTCGGTCGCAGTCGCGATCTACGTGAAGGACCGGCGTCCTGCCCCGGCCGTGGCCAGGGAATCCCGCGCCGAACCGGCAAGCCTCAAGTCCGCAATCGACGACAACGCCGAGCCCGCTGCCGCGAAGACGCCGGACGAGAAGGCGGCGCCGACCGAGAAGCGTTTCACGTTCTACGACATGCTGCCGAACTTCGAGGTCGTTATTCCGGAACAGGAACGCGACGTCGCGGCTGACGTCAACCCGCAGGCGATCGTCGAACCGGGCATCTACGTGCTGCAGGCCGGGTCGTTCTCGACCTACGCCGACGCCGACCGCCGCAGGGCAGAACTGGCACTGCACGGCATCGAGTCCACGATCCAGCGTGTAACGATCGACGACAGGACCTACCACCGGGTGCGTATCGGCCCGATCGAGGATCTCGACAAACTCAACATGCTGCGCAGTCGCCTGCACGCAGCCCACATCGATGTCCTACGTATCCGGCTCGGCGACTGAACTTCGCCGTCGACTCCCGCTCGTTGCCGCGCTGCTGCTCACCGCCTGTGCCGGGCCGGCACCCAGGACGGTGCAGGCGCCGGCCGCCGAGTCGGCAGCGGCGCCGCATGCCGGGGAAAACGCTGGCGCAGGAATCCGCATCGCCGCAGTCGGCGACATGATGCTCGGCACGGATTATCCGAAAGACATACTGCCGGACGACGACGGCGCCTCCTTCCTCGCGGACGTCACGCCGATACTTTCCGCGGCGGATATCGCGTTCGGCAATCTCGAAGGCGTGCTCGCGGACGACAGCGAGCCGGCCAAGCAATGTTCGAACCCTGCTGCCTGCTTCCTGTTCCGCTCGCCGACACGCTATGCCCGGCTCTTTCGCGACGCGGGATTCGACGTTCTCAGTCTCGCCAACAACCACGCACGCGATTTCGGCGAGGAAGGCCGCGCCGAGACCATGCGGGCGCTGGATTCGGTCGGCATCCTGCATTCCGGCCGCGAGGGAGACTTCGCGAGCGTGACGGTCAGGGGGACGAGGATTGCCGTGCTTGCCTACTCGGTGACACAGGCATCCAACCTGCTGCTCGACTACGATCTCGCCGCGGACACCGTGGCCGCGTTCGCCGCGACGCACGATATCGTCGTCGTCTCGTTCCACGGCGGCGCGGAGGGCTGGGACCTGACTCGCCTGCCATTCGGCGAAGAAGAGTACTTCGGGGAACCGCGCGGCGACGTCGTCCGCTTCGCCCGATCGATGGTCGATGCCGGTGCCGACGTCGTGATCGGCCACGGGCCGCACGTCGTGCGCGCCCTCGAACGTTACCGCGGCCGGCTGATCGCTTACAGCCTCGGCAACTTCGCTACCTATTATGGGATCAGCGTCAACGGCATCTACGGTTTTGCGCCGATCCTCATCGTCACTCTCGACGACAAGGGTCGTTTCCTCGAAGGCGAGATCGTCTCCACTCGCCAGATCCGCCCGGCAGGACCGAGCATCGACCCCGATCGCGTCGCCCAGAAAGTCATGCGCGGCCTGAGCATCGCCGACTTCGGCAACTCCGGCCTCACCTTCCTGCCCGACGGCCGCCTGCTGCCAGCCGACCGTGATCAGCCGTACGCGACGGGGGAAGCGGTATCTCTGCAACGAAGTAAAGCGCAGCGCAGCGAGCCATGAGTGGAAGAGATGCCGCTTCCCCCGTCGCTTGTGACCAGCCCATCAGTCGTCGGCCGTGATGGACTTGAAGTCGACGCCGAGCGAGCGGAGCTTGCGGTACAGGTGCGTGCGTTCCATGCCGACCCGTTTCGCCAGTTGTCCGACCTTGCCTTCGCAGAGTACGAGCTGCTGCTGCAGGTAGGCGCGTTCGAACTGTTCGCGCGCCTCGCGCAGCGGCAGTGACAGGAGATCCTGCTTGACCAGCGGTTCGCCCGCGGATACACCCGCACCCAGCTCGTGCTCGACGTCGTGCAGCGAGACGTCGTCGCCCGAGTCGGTGACCAGCAACCGGCGCGTCAGGTTCTTCAGTTCCCTGACGTTGTCGGGCCAGGGATAGTTGCGCAGGCGATTCTGCGCCGCGACGCTGAATCGCCGGAATGGCAGTCCCTCGGAGTCGACGAGCTTGTCGACGTAGTAGGCGAGCAATTCCGGTACGTCTTCCGAATAGTCCCTGAGCGGCGGCACCTCCAGCTTCAGTACGCCGAGGTGGGAGACAAGATCGCGACGCAGCGCGCCCGCATCGACTTTCGCCGCATAATCGGTGGCGACCGTGGCAATCACGCGTGCCTTCAACGTAACGGCTTCGGTGCCGCCGACGCGGTACCATTTCCCGTCCTCGAGTATCGCCAGCACGATCTTCTGTGCCGCCGCATCCAGGTCGGTCAGTTCGTCGATGACCAGCGTGCCGAGGCCTGCGCGCTCGAACGCTCCCGCGTGTATCTCGCCCTGCTGCTCGCTCCCCAGCAGCTGTTCCTCGAGGTTGCTGTCCGTCAGCGATGCGGCGGTTATGTTGACCAGGGGCTCGTCTGCGCGCGCGCTCAGCGCATGCAGATACCGCGCGAACGCGCTGCGCCCCGAGCCCGGCTCGCCGCTGATCAGCACGGACCCGTCCAGCCGCGCATACTGCTGGGCGCGCTCCCTGAGTGCCTGCATGAGCTTGCTGCGGCCAACCGGTGCCAGCAGGGTCGGCATCACGCTCCGACCGGCAGAGGGTTGACGGTTCGAGGATTCGAGGGCCGACTCGACCGTGCGCAGCAGCTTTGCCAGCGACAACGGCTTCTCGACGAAATCGAATGCGCCGAGCCGGGTCGCCTCCACGGCCGTGTCTACCGTACCGTGCCCCGACATGATCACGACGGGGCAGGCCAGGTCACCGCTCTCGGACCACTCGCGCAGCAGCGTGATGCCGTCCGTATCGGGCATCCAGATATCCAGCAGCATCAGGTCGAACTTGTCCGCGGCACGAGCCCGCCGCGCTTCTTCCGCATCGGCCGCCACGGTCACACCGTAGCCCTCGTCCGACAGGATCTCCTTGATCAAGGCCCGGATGTCGGCCTCGTCATCGATCACCAGCACATGAGCGGTACTCATGTTCCTTCCCTCCTCGCTTCCACGCGACCCGGCGACTTTCCGATCATCGCCTCACGCGCCGCTTCATCAAGTGGCAAACGAATGCTCACTACCGCTCCCCCTTCGTTGCGGTTGTAGGCCCGGATCGATCCGACGTGTTCTTCCACCAGCTTCTTCACGATCGCGAGCCCCAGTCCCGTGCCTTTCGGCTTCGTCGTAACGTACGGATCGAAGACCTGACTCTCGGATCCGGCCGGGAAGCCGGGGCCGTTGTCTTCCACCTTGATCTGCACCACGTGTGCGCCGTCGAATTCCGCGACGCTCACGTGCACGTCGATACGACCGTCGTCCGTGTTCTCGAGCGCTTCCGTCGCGTTGCGCAACAGGTTGTGCAGTATCTGCCGGACGCGCCCGATATCCGCCTCGATCGGCGGCATCGTCGAATCCGAAGTCAGGACGATCTTCACGCCGCTCTCCTGCGCCCTGTAGAGATCCACGACTTCGTGCACCAGTTTGTCCATGTCGAAGCGTCCGATCTCCATGTCGGGCGCACGCGCATAGTCGCTGAACGCGTTGACCATCTCCTTCATGGCTTCGACCTGCTGCACGATCGTATGCGTTGCACGATCGAGTACCAGCGCCTCTTCCCGCGGCATCGAGTCCAGGTACTTGCGGCGCAGCCGTTCGGCCGAGAGTTGTATCGGCGTGAGCGGATTCTTGATCTCGTGCGCCAGACGCCTTGCCACTTCGCCCCATGCCGCATCTCGCTGCGCCTGCAGCAGCGCCGTGATGTCGTCGAACACGATGATGTAACCAGCCGAATGACTCTCGTCACCCGGCAACGCCGTACAGGCGCAGGTCAGGACGCGACGGCCGACTTCGCCCCGCAGGACGATCTGCTCGCGCCATTCCGTCTCGCCGGCGTTCAGGTGGACCCGCGCCACGTCGACGAACTGCTCCAACAGGGGCCGTCCCCTGGCCACGGCGGGGAGCGGCTCGCCGCTGCGATGTTCCAGGTCGACCCCGAGGATGGCACCGGACGCCTGGTTCGCCGTGCGTATCGTGAGGTCCTTCTCGAGCGCGAGCACACCCGTCGAGAGGCGCGCGAGGATGACCTCGAGATTCGTGCGTTCCGCCTCGACCAGTGCCTGGGAGCGGCTCGCCTCGTGGCGCGCTGCCGCAAGCCGCTGCGTCATGTCATTGAAGGAGCTGATCAGGAAACCGATCTCGTCGCGCGCCGGCGTCGGCAGACGGGTGTCGAAATCGCCCTTCGCAACCGCACGCGTGCCGGCGACGAGGTCCTGTATCGGAGCGACCAGCCGGCGCGACAGGACGAATGCACCGTAGATCGCGGCGAGCAGGCTGAGCATCAGTACGACGGCCAGCGTGAAGGTGAACGTGCTCTTCAGGGGTCCCCGGAGGTACAGCAATTGCTGATATTCGCGGTACGAATTGTCGACGCTGTCCGCCATCTTCGCGAGCCGTTCCGTGACCGGGAAGTGCGCCTGCAAAACGCCTATCGGTTCCGCACGATACCGCGACGTGAATACGACCGCCGTGCGTATCTCGTAATCTTCGGGATCGAGCATGACGTAGGGACGATTCTGCTGCAGGTGCAGGAGGACCTCGTCCTTCAGCGGCTTTGGCAACGTCCCGACGTTGCTGTCGGAGCTGGTGGCGAGGATCTGGTTGTTGGTGCCGTAGATGGTGATCTCACTGGCACCACTCTCGCGGCGCATGATGCCGAGCTCGAAGATGAGCTGCCTGTCCGAGACGTCGCGCAATCTTTGCGCAATCTGCTGAGTCGCATAGAGATGCTGGCGCATCTGCATCTCGAGCGCCGCACGACTCAGCGTGAGCGCATTCTCCAGGCCTTCCTCGACCTGCACGTCGAACCACGTATCGATGCCCCGGTTGATGAATTGCGTCGCGAAATAGAACACGACCAACAGGGGAACGACCGCGAGCCCGACGAACATCCCCACGATCCGGGCTTTCAGTTTCGCGCCGGGCACGTGCGTCCGGTATTCCCGCAACAGCCGCACGAGATTGCCGACCAGGAACACGAACAGGACGAAGACTCCCGCGATATTGATCGTGAGAATGACGTTGTGCAGCCGGTCGAAGGCGGCGGAGTTCTGGGCGGTGCGGCTCAGCAGGAAGAGCGCCACGAGTGCGAGGCCGACGCCGATGCCGGCGAACACGGTATACGCGGTGCGCTTCAGCGCCGGAGCACCCATTCGTACCAATCGCTCTGCAGTTGCCACTCGTCCCGCCAGAAAAACAACAGTCGCAGCGGCGCGGGGTACTGCTGCGTGTTGAGCATCGCGCGGAGCCGGATGCGATAGGTCCTGTCCGGCTCCAGCAGGGCATCGTCGATGACCGGCAGGCCCTCGATGCGGCCTAGGTTGTTGAGCGCGGAATACAGCGTCGCGAAGGAATCCTGATCGCCGCTGTTCAGATTGCGGACGATGTACCGCTGGGAGAGCGGCCGATACTCGAGCTCATAACGCACCGCGAGTTCCGCCGCCGTCGCGTCGAACCAGAAGTGTCGCTCACGGATCAGTTCGATCTGCAACTCGATCGTCAGCGCGACGCCGCTCGAGAGCGCCTTGAGTGCCTCGCTGGAGAGGACGAGCTGCAGGCGCGCATCGAGCGTGTGGACCCCGTTCACGATCCGGGTCGAGGCCGAGCGCACTTCGAAGTAGCCTTCCCGCTCGACGTTGTCCTGGGCCGCGGTGCTTGTCGCGACGCTCATGGCCGCCACGATCAGCAACAGGGCAGGCCAGACCGTGTTGCGTAGCTTGGTGAGCGTGTGGGGCATCGTTTCAGGAGACCTTACGGAGGGCGGCATAGTAGAACCCGTCCATGCCGTACGAACCCGGCAGGACCTGGTATCCGGGCGCCTTCGGCCGCATTACATCGCGGATGTTGCTCTTGTGCAACGCTTGTTCCTCCCGGGCCTCAGGCTGCGCGTCGAGGAAGCGCCGGACGACGTTGTCATTTTCAGACGCCAGAACCGAACAGGTGACGTAGAGCATGCGCCCGCCGGGCGCCAGTAATGGCCACAGCGCATCCAGCATCCGGGACTGCGCCTCGGCGAGCCCGCCGATGTCCGCCGGCCGCCGCAACAGCTTGATGTCCGGATGGCGCCGGATCACGCCGGTCGCCGAGCACGGAGCATCGACCAGGATGGCGGCGTAGAGTTCACCGTCCCACCATGCCCGCGGTTCCGATGCATCGCCCTCGACGAGCGTTGCATCCAGCCGGAGTCGGCGGAGATTCGACTCGACATCGGCGAGTCTGGCGCCGTCCGAATCCAGGCAGGTCAGCGCGATCCGGTCACCCGCCAGCTCGAGCAGGTGCCCGCTCTTGCCGCCGGGCGCCGCGCAGGCATCGAGCACGCGCCCGCCGACACCGTCGAGCAGCCAGGGCGCGGCGAGCTGCGCCGCGGCATCCTGCACGGACACGTGTCCCTCGCCGAATCCGGGCAATGTCCCCACCGCCGCCGCCTCGCTCATCCGGAGTGCCTGCGGTGCTACCGGCAACGACGTCCCGTCCATGCCTTCGCGTCTCAGGCGCTCGAGGTAGTCCTGCGCGGTCCCGTGCCGGGAATTCACGCGCAGCCACATCGGGGCACGCTCATTATTCGCAGACACGATCGCCTGCCAGTCCCCGGGCCAGTCGGCAGCCAGAGTGTCCAGCAGCCACTGCGGATGATCGTATGCCGCCTCGTCGCCGGAGGCGGGCGTCGCGGCGATCCGCTCGCGCAGGAACCGCCGCAGCACGGCGTTGACGAGCGGGGCGTGTGCCGGCCGGCGGAGTTGGCGGGCGGCCTCGACCGTTTCCTGGACGACGGCATGATCGGGAATCCGGGTCTCGCTGAGCTGATAGAGGCCTACCGCGAGCAAGGCCCGGATCCTGCTGTCGCGTGCCCTGAGTGGCCGTTCGAGCAGCAAGGCGAGCCAGGCGCTGAGATGCCAGTATCGCCGCAGCGTTCCGAAACAGAACAGGCGCAGCTGAGGGCGGTCCGTCTCGGAGATGCGGGCTTCCTCCCGGCCGAGCGCGGCGTCCAGCGACGCGCCATGACTCACGACGGCATCGACTACCGTCGCCGCAGCCGCCCGTAGCCGCGCGCCATTGTGCGCATCGCTCACAGGCGGCGGCCGCCGAGATCGAGCTGCGCGCTGAATTCGGCGGCCGTGACGGGGCGCCTGCCCGGCCGCTGCAGCGACGTCAGTGCCAGTGCGCCCTCGCCGCAGCTCACCACGATGCCGTCGCCTCCGGCCGCCACCACGGTGCCCGGCGGAGCCCCGACGCCCTCGCGCGATTCGGCCAGCGCACACTTGATGCGCTCGCCGTCCAAGAGGAACCAGGCCCCCGGCGCCGGGTTGTAAGCGCGCACTCGCCGCGCCAGCAGTCCGGCCGGCAGCGCCCAGTCGAGCCGCGCGTCTTGCTTGTCGATCCGCGGCGCGTACGTCGCCCGACTTTCGTCCTGGGCGACGGGCGCCAGCCGGCCGGCGACGATGGCGTCGAGGCGGTCCGCGAGCAGCCGTGCGCCCAGGCCCGCGAGCGTCTCCGTCAGCTGGCCCGCCGTCTGACCCGCTTCGATGTCGATCGTCGCCGTCGCATAGACCGGGCCGCAGTCCAGACCGGCCGTCATCGCCATCAGGCTGACGCCGGTCTGCCGGTCTCCTGCCAGGATCGCCGCCTGGATCGGCGCGGCTCCGCGCCAGCGCGGCAACAGGGATGCATGCACGTTGAGACATCCCGCGGTCGGAACGTCGAGTACCGCCTGCGGCAGTATCAGACCATAAGCGGCGACGACGATCAGGTCCGGCGCGAGCGCACTCAGCTCCTCGAGTACCACGGAATCGCGCAGACCCTCCGGCTGCAATACGTCGATGTCGCGCTTTAGCGCCAGCCTCTTCACCGGACTGGGGCTGACTCGCCGTCCGCGGCCGGCCGGCCGGTCCGGCCGGGTCAATACCGCCACCGGTGCGTGGCCCGAATCGATGAGTGCCTCCAGCGACGCTGCGGCGAAGTCCGGCGTACCGGCAAATACGATCCTGGGCTGAGTCATGTCGGAGGGTCCTGGTAGGAGCTCGCCTGTGGGAGCCCGCCCCAGCGGGCGAAACTATCGCGCGCGTGGCCAATGCCAATCGCCCGCTGGGGCGGGCTCCTACAAGGTCACCGCCTGCGCACTGCGCTGGCGCCGTTCCTTGTCGAGCCGCTTGCGAATGCGCTGGCGCTTCGCCTCGGAGAGGTAGTCGACGAACAATCGTCCGTCGAGATGATCGATCTCGTGCTGGATACAAACCGCGAGCAGGCCTTCCGCCTCCATCTCGAGCTCGGATCCGTCGCGGTCGATGTAGCGAACCCGGATGTGATTTGCGCGTTCGACCTCTTCGTAGTAGCCGGGCACCGACAGGCAACCCTCTTCGGTCACCGTGACGCCGTCCTTTTCCAGGATCACCGGATTGATCAGCGCGTACGGCGCGCTGCGTTCTCCCGAGACATCGGCGACCAGCAGCCGCCGGTGGACGTCGACCTGCGTCGCCGCCAGGCCGATACCCGGTGCTTCGTACATGGTCTCGAACATGTCGTCGATGAGCGCGCGCAGCGCGTCGTCGACGGCTTCGACGGGCTGTGCCTGTGTCCGGAGCCGGGGATCCGGAAACTCCAAAATCCTGAGTTTTGCCATAATTCGTTCGGGGTCCCTGCCCCCGCTATTCGCGTAATATCCTACGAGAATAGCCTAAATGTTTGACTTCATTGAATAAGATCGCCGACAATCGGAACCTGTGCCGTCTCGTCATCGCCCCGGCCTGGGCCGGAAATGTGACGTAATTGGCAGCCTCCTGCGCAGCGGAACGACATATTATAGCAACGCTAAAAACCCACGCGTCTCAACAGCTTGTATGGAGCCCGAGGAACATGTCCCTCAGCAAGAGAATCCTGAATAACAGTCTCCGGATGACAGCCGCCGCGCTCCTCGCGTCACTGGTACTGGGGTCGATGAACGCGTTTTCCGAGGACACGACCCCGCTCGCGGCAGGCGCTCCCGATACCTATACGGTCAAGAAGGGCGACACGCTGTGGGACATCGCGGCGACGTTTCTCAAGGACCCCTGGTATTGGCCCGAAATCTGGTACGTCAATCCCCAGATCGAGAATCCTCACCTTATCTATCCGGGCGACGTTCTCGGACTCGTCTACATCGACGGCCAGCCGCGGGTGACGCCCGTCGTTGCGTCCACGGTGCGCTTGTCGCCCAAGGCCAGGGCGACACCCCTGACCGAAGCCATCACCAGCGTCCCTTACGATGCCATCGCGGCGTTCCTGAGTTCGGGCGTCGTGCTCGAACGCGGCGAGGTCGAAAACCTGCCGTATGTTGTCGCCGTGAAAGGAGAACATCTCATCGCGTCCGCGGGCAACACCCTGTACGTGCGCAACACGGATGCCGCCGAAACCGGCGAGCGGTATAACCTCGTCAAACCCGGAGGCAAGCTGGTCGACCCCGACAACAACGACTTCCTCGGCTATCACGGCATTTTGATCGGGGAGGGCGAGTTGCGCAGCAGCGGCGATCCGGCAAGCTTCGCGTTGACCTCATCGAAGCAGGAAGCGAAGCAGGGCGACCGCCTGGTGCCGACGTCGGTCGACGTGCCCCTGAACTTCTTCCCGAAAGCGCCGTCGACCAGCATCGACGGACGCATCATCCTGGTCGCCGGCGGCGTGACTCAGATCGGCCAGTACCAGGTCATCGTGATGAATCGCGGCGCCAGCCACGGCCTGGCGGTGGGCGACGTGCTGACCGTTTTTCAGGACGGTCCTAAAGTCCACGATCGAGTCGAAGGCGGCTCGGTCAAGCTTCCGGACGAGGAAGCGGGCACCGTCATGGTATTCAAGGTTTACGACCGCATCTCCTACGGACTCGTGATGGAGGCGACTCAGCCCATCCACGTAGAAGACCACGTGCGCAATCCGGTCTGATTCTCGCGCTACACGGTAGTTAGAAACGGCGCCTCGCGGCGCCGTTTTTCTTTACCATTCGGATTTCGCAGGCTACGGAGGTTCCCGATGCGCGATTCCGGGCAATCAGACGCCGAACGGGAGTGGTTGCGCGCACCGGGTCACCGCGTACTCCATCGCGGCGACGACGGGTTTCCGGAGCTGTTATCGCAGATTCCCGGACCGCCCGACAGCTTGTGGGTCGACGGCGACGCGGACGTGCTGCAACTGCCGGCACTGGCGATCGTGGGCAGCCGCAATCCGACGCAGGGCGGCGCGCGCAACGCGTTCGAATTTGCCCGGCACCTGGCCTCGCGCGGCTTCTGCATCGTCAGCGGGCTGGCGCGGGGCGTGGATGCAGCGGCGCACCGCGGCGCCCTCGACGCGGGCGCAGCTACGATCGCATTCCTGGGCCACGGTATCGATCGCATCTACCCCGCGGCGAACCGCGACCTGGCGCGGGAGATTGCTCACCATGGTGCGCTGGTCAGCGAGGTGCCACTCGGCACTCCGCCGCACAAGTCCTTGTTCCCGCAACGCAACCGACTGATCAGCGGGATCAGTCTCGGGACCCTGGTTGTCGAGGCCGCGCGGCAGAGCGGTTCCCTGATCACCGCCCGCCACGCAGCCGAGCAGGGCCGCGAGGTATTCGCTCTGCCGGGTTCTATCCATAATCCGCTCGCGCGCGGCTGTCACCTGTTGATCCGTGAGGGCGCGAAACTCGTCGAGACGGCCGACGACATCGTCTCCGAGCTCGGCCCCGTAGCCGGCCACGTAATCCAAAACGCCGTGGAATCAAGGTCTCGGGAAATCCCGCGCGAGGTGCCCGACGACGACTACCGTCTGCTGCGCGAATCGCTCGGCCACGACCCCTTCACGGCGAACGAACTGGCCCGAAATTCCGGTTTGACGATCGAGCAGGTTTCCTCCATGCTTCTGATCCTGGAGCTGGAGGGCGAAGTCGAATCACTGCCCGGTGGACGATATTCGCTGCTGCGCTGACGAACACGAGTATGCACGACGGAAGGGAGCTGCTCCAGGAATGAAAGAAAACGTACTCGACGTATTGATGTACCTGTTCGAAACATACGTCGACACCGACGAAGAGCCCGAGCCCGACCAAAACGAACTTCGCGACGAACTCGCGCGCGCCGGCTTCGGCGACCTCGAGATCGATCGGGCACTGGACTGGCTCGACGGTCTGACGGACCACGAGGAGCACCTGGCCGGTCACGCACAGACGGAAAACGGTACTCGTATCTACAGCGACTTCGAACAGGAGCGACTCGATTCCTCCTGTCGCGGTTACGTGACTTATCTCGAACAGGTCGGCATCCTTTCGCCGCCGCAGCGGGAGATCCTGATCGATCGACTCCTCGCGCTGGAGTCGGCGGATATCGACGTCGAACAGATCAAGTGGGTCGTGTTGATGGTTCTCTTCAGCCAGCCCGGCCAGGAGCTGGCTTACGCGCGCATGGAAGACCTCGTTTTCGAAGAAAGCACCGGGGCCGTGCATTAGCCATTGCGTTGCGTTATCCCCTGAAAAGGGGGCGAGCAGCGCTCCTGCGGCACAATTCAGCGTTTCGGGGCCGACAGGGTCCGCAGCGATTTCCTTGACACGGCGTCGGTGAGCATGTAATTCAGGCGCCGCAGCTGTCAGTAGCTGCACGTTTCCACACTCAACAAATCCATGCCGAAAAACCTAGTCATTGTCGAATCGCCGGCGAAGGCCAAGACGATCAGCAAGTACCTCGGGAAGGACTTCGACGTCATGGCCTCCTATGGTCACGTCCGCGACCTGGTGCCGAAGGTCGGCGCGGTCGATCCGGACAATGACTTCTCGATGAAGTACCAGGTCATCGAGCGCAATGAAAAACACGTCAACGCCATCGTCAAGGCACTCAAGAATGCCGATGCGCTCTACCTGGCGACAGACCCCGATCGGGAGGGCGAAGCGATCTCCTGGCATCTGGTCGAACTTCTCAAGGAGAAGAAGGCGCTGAACGGCAAGCCCGTCCATCGCATCGTCTTCCACGAGATCACCAAGGCGGCGGTACGCGAGGCGATCGAACACCCGCGCGACATCTCGTCCGATCTCGTCGGAGCTCAGCAGGCACGTCGCGCCCTCGACTATCTGGTCGGCTTCAACCTGTCACCGCTGTTGTGGAAAAAGGTGCAGCGCGGCCTGTCGGCGGGGCGGGTGCAGAGTCCCGCGCTCCGTATGATCGTGGAGCGAGAGCTGGAGATCGAGGCTTTCAAGGCCCGGGAGTACTGGTCCGTCGAGGCCGATCTCAGCAAGCAGGAGCAGCCGTTCGTGGCGCGGCTCGTGGGCTTCGCTGGCGAGAAGATGGAGCAGTTCAGCATCGGCGACGAGCGGCGTGCCCGCGAAGTGGAATCCACGTTGCTGGCCGCCGCGGACGGCGAGCTGAAGACGCTCTCCGTCACCAAGCGGCAGCGGCGCCGGAATCCGGCCGCGCCGTTTACGACGTCGACGTTGCAGCAGGAAGCTTCGAGGAAGCTGGGTTTCAATACGCAGTGGACCATGCGGGTGGCACAGCGCCTGTACGAAGGCATCGAAATCCCCGGCGAAGGCAATGTCGGACTCATCTCCTACATGCGTACGGATTCGGTCACGCTGGCGTCGATCGCGGTCGACGAGATTCGCAACGTCGTCGCCGAACGCTACGGTAGCGATCACGTCCCGGAGACGCCGCCCGAATACAAGACCAAGTCGAAGAACGCGCAGGAGGCGCACGAGGCGATCCGTCCGACCTCGGCCGCGCGCACGCCGGATTCGATCAAGGATGCCCTCGACGAGGACCAGTTCCGCCTGTACTCCCTGATCTGGCAGCGCACGATGGCCTGCCAGATGATCCCCGCGGTGTTCGATACAGTCGCGATCGACTTCGCCGCGGGCGCCGAAGACCTCGGGCACCGGTTCCGTGCCAACGGTTCGGTTCTCGTCGAGCCCGGATTCATCGCCGTCTACAAGGAAGACGCCGACGATCTCGCCGCCGATCCGGACAGTGACAGGCTGTTACCCGAGATCGCCGAGGGAGACGTCGTGCGCCTCGATGCGCTGCGCCCGGAACAACACTTCACGGAACCGCCGCCGCGCTATACCGAGGCGAGCCTGGTCAAGTCCCTGGAGGAGTACGGCATCGGCCGGCCGTCGACCTACGCGAGCATTATCGCGACCCTGAAGAACCGCGAATACGTCGAAATGGACGGCAAGCGCTTCATACCCACGGACATCGGACGCATCGTCAACGGCTTCCTCACGGATCACTTTACGCAATATGTCGACTACGACTTTACTGCGCGACTGGAGGATGCGCTCGACGCCGTGTCGCTCGGCGAGAAAGAGTGGGTCCCGCTGCTCGACGACTTCTGGGGACCTTTCAAGGAGCTCTGCGAACAGAAAGAGAGTTCCGTGACGCGCGAACAGGTCGCGCAGGCCCGCGAACTCGGCACGGACCCCAAGAGCGGCAAACCGGTCACGGTGCGCATGGGACGTTTCGGACCGTTCGTGCAGATCGGCACCAAGGACGACGAGGAAAAGCCGCGTTTCGCCGGACTCCTGCCCGGGCAGAAGATGAACGACATTGCGCTCGAGGAGGCACTCGAGCTCTTCAAGTTGCCCCGCGACCTCGGCCACACCAGCGACGGTCTTCCGGTCTCCGCGAGCATCGGCCGCTTCGGACCGTACGTTCGCTACGGCGACAAGTACGTGTCGATCCGGGGCGATGACAGCCCTTACACGATCGACCTGCCGCGCGCGCTCGAACTCATCGAGGAGAAGAAGCGCGCGGACGCCGAGCGCATCATCCAGGACTTCGAGGAGGAGGGCATCCAGGTTCTGAACGGGCGCTACGGTCCGTACATCACCGACAAGAAGAAGAATGCCCGCGTGCCCAAGGACCGCGAGCCGGCCTCGCTTACGCTGGACGAATGCAGGGAACTGCTGGCCGCGGCGCCGGCGCGCGGTCGCCGCGGCAAGAAGAAGGCCGCGAAGAAGTCCTCCGGCAAGAAGACCTCGAAGCGGACGAAGAAGAAGCAATGAAAATCCCGATCGCCCGGGCGGCAGACGTGCTGCTCGGCGGCGGTGTCATCGCCTATCCCACCGAAGGTGTGTTCGGACTCGGCTGCATGCCCGATGATCCGCTCGCGGTCGCACGCCTCCTGTCCATCAAGCAACGTGACGTCGCCAAGGGTCTGATTCTGATCGCGGCGGAACGCAGGCAGCTGGAAGCCTGGATCGACGGCGGCGCCGCCGGGCTTCCGGATCCGCAGACGCCGACGACCTGGATCGTCCCGGCCTCGGCCGGCGTTCCCGATTGGGTGCGCGGCCGTCACACCGGTCTCGCGGTGCGGCTGACGACGAATCCGATCGCGAGACGACTGTGTCTGGCCGTCGACAGTCCGCTTGTCTCGACGAGCGCCAACATCGCCGGCCGGCCCGTCGCCCGCAACCGCTTCGTGCTTCGCCGTCGGTTCGGCGCTTGTGTAGACTACGTCGTGGCCGGTGACTGCGGTCCCGCGAGCGGACCGTCGGAGATTCGCGAACTCTCGACCGGTGAGGTGTTGCGGGCGCGCAGACCATGAACCAACTCGATGAAGTCAAGGAGTATCTGCAGGCGCTGCAGATTCGCATCGTCACCGAACTCGAGCAGCTCGACGGCCGGGCACGGTTCCGAAGCGATTCCTGGGACAGACCCGGCGGCGGCGGCGGCCTGACATGCATGCTCGCCGGTGGCGGCGTGTTCGAACAGGCCGGCGTGGGCTTCTCGCACGTGTTCGGCGACACGATGCCGGCGTCGGCGACCAGGAACCGCCCGGACCTCGCGGGCAGGGGGTTCCAGGCCGTCGGCGTGTCACTCGTCATCCATCCCGCGAATCCCTACGTGCCGACATCGCACGCCAATTTCCGATTCTTCAACGCGCAAGGCAAAGGTGCGCCTGTATGGTGGTTCGGCGGCGGATACGACCTGACGCCGTTCTATCCGTTTCATGAGGACGTCATCCACTGGCATCGCACGGCGCAAGCCGCCTGCGCGCCGTTCGGCGCTGAGCTCTATTCGCGCTACAAGAAATGGTGTGACGAGTATTTTTACCTGAAACATCGTCAGGAGCCGCGCGGTGTCGGCGGGCTGTTCTTCGACGACGTCAACGAACCGGATTTCGCGGACTGCTTCGCGTTCCTGCAGGCGGTCGGCGACAGCTTCCTGCCGGCTTACCGGCCGATCGTGAAGAAGCGGCGCAATCATCCCTATGGCGAACGGCAACGCGAGTTCCAGCTCTATCGCCGCGGCCGTTACGTCGAATTCAACCTGGTTTACGACCGGGGCACGCTGTTCGGCCTGCAATCCGGTGGCCGGACGGAGTCGATCCTCATGTCACTGCCGCCGCGCGTCCGTTGGCAGTACGACTGGAGGCCGGAGGAAGGCTCGCCGGAGTCGCGCCTGTATACCGACTTCCTCAGGCCTCGTGACTGGCTGGGTGCCGACGCGGACTCCGCGCGTGGTTGAACCCGGCGGCGGCAAGCTGCGTCCGTTCCACCTCGCCATCCCGGTGGCGGATCTCGTCAGCGCGGAGGCATTCTATTGCGGTCTGCTCGGCTGCACGAAGGGGCGTACCGCGGCGCGCTGGGCAGACCTGAATTTTTTCGGTCACCAGGTCACGCTGCATCTCGTCGACGAACCGGGTGGCGGTGCCGACACCAATCCGGTCGACGGCGATGCCGTCCCGGCGCGGCACTTCGGCGTCATACTGGAGATGGACGAGTGGCAGGCGATGACCGGGAAGCTGCGTGCCGCCGGTAGCCGCTTTGTCATCCAACCGCACGTGCGATTCCGCGGCAAGATCGGCGAACAGGCGACACTGTTCCTGCAGGACCCTTCGGGTAACACGCTGGAATTCAAGAGTTTTTCGGACCCGACACAGATCTTCAGGCGCGCGGAGGACGACTGAACCCGGCGCGCACGGGAGCCCGGCAGCCCTCGCCCCTCTGGCCGGGAACCCCGGACATTCTCTTTTGCCGGCCCGGATGGTAACGTCGAAACCTTCGTTTTCGGCGGGGAACGATGTCCTGGATCAATGAAATCGATGTCGGCGATGCCGGTGGACGACTCGACACGAAGTCGGCCGCATCGCAAAGGGGGCGCGGCGGGGTCTCCGGGATCCTGAAGGCTCAGAGCCTGAATCCCGAGGCACTGGGCAACCATCTTGACCTCTATATGACACTGATGTTCGGCAAGTCCGGGCTCAGCCGGCTCGAGCGCGAGGCGGTCGGCGTCGTCGTCTCGGCATCCAACGAATGCGGCTACTGCGTGCGCCAGCACCGCGAGAGCCTCAGCCACTTCCTCGAGGACGACGAGACCCTGGAGATGCTCAGCACCGCGGACGGACTCGAGACGCTGGAACCGCGGCTCAGCAACATCGTGCGCCATGCCGAGAAGCTGACCTCGGCACCGTCCGCGATGACGGAAAGCGACCTCGGCGAACTGCGTGCGGTCGGACTCTCGGACCGCGACATCCTCGATCTCACCCTGGTCGTCGCCTATTTCAACCTGGTGAACCGGATTGCCCTCGGACTGGGTATCAGCCCGTCGGACGACGATGACCCCAGCGACGAGCCGAAGGGATGAAGCGGACGCTTGCGTGGCTGTGCCTGTTCGCGCTGCTTCCGGCAGGCGCGATGGCGCAGTACGAAACGTCGCTGCGCGATGCGGGAAGCCTCGGCGGCATCCACCTCGCGGGCACGGAAGACCCGGCCGTACGCAAGGTATACATCGTACAGCTCGCGGCACCGTCCGCGGCCCAATACCAGGCCGCTCAGGTGAGCAAGTCGGCCCGCGGCGTCGCAGGCGCACCCAGAGCGCGCTTCGACAAGACGAATCCGGCCGTCGAGAGTTATGCGGCAAAACTCACAGCGCAACAGGACAGTGTCCTGCAGCGCGTGCCGGGTGCGCAACTCGTCTATCGCTACCACTACGGTTTGAACGGCTTCGCGGCCAGCATGCAGCCGGCCGAGGCACACAAGCTCGCCAGTATGCGCGGCGTGTTGCACGTCTGGGAGGATGAGATCCGCCCGCTCGCGCGGAATGACACCCTCGATTTCCTCGGGCTGTTCGATCGCGACGCCGGATTGCGCGGCGCGGCCGGGCTCGACGGCGAAGGCATCATCATCGGGGTGATCGACAGCGGCATCGCACCGGATCATCCTGCCTTGTCCGACACGCGCAAGGCCGACCGTCCGCGCTGGTGCCAGGGCAGCTGGGCCGAGAACTCGCTGCTCGGCCGCTGGCTTTGCCACCGCTTCGACGTAATGCAGGACGTTCTCCTGTTCGATCCGCCGCAGAACTGGAACGGTGCGTGCGTGCCCGGCGATCGATTCGCCGCGAGCGACTGCAACAACAAGCTCATCGGCGCACGCTATTTCTCGGCCGGCGCCCAGGACACGGGTCCGCTCGATGAGCACGAAGTGATGTCTGCACTGGACGTGGATGGCCACGGTACGCATACCGCAACGACCGCGGCCGGCAACCGTGTCAGGGCATCGATTTTCGGCTCCTACATCGGCCGCATCGAAGGCGTCGCTCCCCGCGCCCGCATCGCCGTCTACAAGGCCTGCTGGTTGCGGCCGGGCGATGAGCGCGCGAGCTGCAATACGTCGGATCTCGCGAATGCGATCGACGCCGCGGTGGCGGACGGTGTCGATATCATCAACTACTCCGTCGGCAGCTCGATGTCCGAAATCACGGCGCCGGACGACGTCGCACTGATGGCGGCCGCCAAGGCCGGCGTGTTCACCGTGGTCGCCGCGGGCAACGAAGGGCCCAACCTGGGCACGGTCGGCTCGCCCGCCGGCGGCCCGTGGGTGATCACGGCAGCCGCATCCACTCACGACGGCCACACCGAGCTCGAGGCACTCGAGATCAAGTCGCCGCCCGTCGTCGCCGGCCGCTACGCGATCAAGGAAGCCAACTTCACGCCGATGCTCGCCGAGCGTGGTCCGATCGACGCGGACCTGGTGCTGGTCGACGACGCGGACGAGACACTCGATGGCGGCGGCACCGGGACGACCACCGATGCCTGTCAGGCCATCGTCAACGGCACCGAGCTCGCCGACAAAGTCGCGCTGGTACAGCGCGGGGGCTGCGATTTCGACGTCAAGATCGCGCATGCAGCGGACGCGGGTGCTGCTGCCGTCGTGGTCTACAACGTCGCCGGCGACCCGATCGTCATGAACGGCTCGAGCGGCCTTTCCGATATCCCGGCCGTCATGATCGGTCAGGCGGATGCCGATCTGATCCTCGCCGAGATCGATGCCGGCAGTACTGTCAGCGTGCTGCTCGATTCGGGGCTGCTGCTCGAGGAAAGCCAGGACGGCAACAAGATGGCATCGTTCTCGGCCCGCGGTCCGGGAGCCGTCGGCGACATCCTGAAACCCGACGTCACGGCGCCCGGCGTGAACGTGCTCGCTGGCTTCACGCCGTATGCGGCCAATTCCACTCACGGCGAGTACTTTGCGTATCTCTCCGGAACGTCGATGTCCACACCCCATGTCACCGGCGTCGCCGCGTTGTTGCTGCAGGCGCATCCCGACTGGAGCCCCTCGGCGCTCAAGTCCGCGCTGATGACGACGGCACGCCAATCGGTCGCCGCATCGGACAGTGACGCGAACGCGACGCCGTTCGACTTCGGTGCCGGACACATCGTGCCGAACCACGCGACGGATCCCGGGCTGGTGTACGAGGTCACCGACGACGAGTATGACGCGTTCGCCTGCGGGACCGACTCGCCGGGCGTCTCCACGGACCGCTGCGACGCGCTCGCTGCTGCCGGCATGTCCTTCGAAGCGGCGGACCTCAACGAGCCGTCCGTCGCCGTCGGGCGGCTCGTCGATACGCGGACCGTCACGCGGCGAGTGACCAACCCCGGAGAGACGACCGAGACCTACACGGTCGACGTCGTGCCGCCGGTCGGGATACGCGTCGATGTCGTGCCCACGAGTCTCACTGTGCCGCCGGGCGAATCGGCGAGTTACGACGTGAGCCTGGCCTACCAATCCGGTCCGCTCGACCTGTGGCGCTTCGGCTCGCTCACCTGGAAGAACAACGAGCATTCGGTGTACAGCCCGCTCGCGGTGCGGCCAGTCTCGGTCAATGCCCCGGCTCAGGTCACGGCTTTCGGGGCGAGCGGCTCCCTGACGTTCCCGGTCGAATTCGGCTACACCGGCAGTTACTCACCGGGCGTCCACGGCCTGCGGCTGCCGCTCGTGATCAACGGCTTCGTCGACAACGACCCGACCAAGACCTATTCCTTCCGGACGACGAACGGCGTGACCGCCCATCTTATCGACGTCCCCGCAGGCGAAGCCTACCTGCGGTTCGCGCTGTTCGACTATTACACCGACGGCAACGACGACCTCGACATGTATGTCTATTATTGCGCCGACAACGTCAATTGCTCGAAAGTCGGCGAGAGCGGCGGGCCGACGTCGGAAGAGGAGGTCGACCTGCTGCTGCCGGCCGGCGGGCGCTACGCGGTGCTGATCCACGGCTACGAAACCGATCAGGTCGCGGGCGGGCCCGGTGCGAACTATTCCCTGTTCGGCTGGTCATTCGGCCTCGACGACGACCAGGGCAACATGACCGCCTCGGGGCCGGCATTCGTCAACGCCGGCAGCACCGAGGACATCACGGTGAACTGGCAGGGCCTGTTGTCGGATACGATCTACCTCGGGGGCATTTCGCACGACACGCCGCAGGGCATATCCGCCATCACGGTGATACGGATCGGCAACTAGGGAGCCGCTGGCGCAGCCTATCTCAGCCAGCGCCTGCCTTTTGCGTAACGCGAGTACAGGATGAGCGCGATGCCGATGAGCAGGACCGCCGCCTGGATAATCGCGGGAGTCGTGCCGAAGACCGCGATCACATCGTTCAGCAGAAAACTGTTCACGTTCTGGACAATAACCGCGATCAGCGAGATCACGAACAGCGGCACTGCCCAGGCCTTGCGGAACAACAGGCTCAGACAGGCGAGCACGCCCGTAGTCACCGCGAGCGCGAAGGCCGATGTCACCCATTTGGGTACGGATTGCATGAACGCGACCTGCTCCGGTGTATAAGCCTGCGCCAGCTGTTCGGGCGTCGCGCTGACCTGCATCAGGTAGACGAAAAAACCGAACAGGTTCCAGATCAGCGCGGCGCCGCTGATAAACCAGAATGACATGGGCGGCCTGTCGTCCAGGAATTCGGGCATGGCGGGACCCCTCTTCGTTGTTCTGATGTTATTGTCTTGATATCGGGTGGCCGATGATCCACCCGCCCCCTCGCAATTGCAAGTTTCCGCGGAGCCGGGTCAGCGCAGTTTCCTGGCCATGTCGGCGCAGGGTTTGTGGCGGAAACAGCTCGTCAGGTGATCGTTCACCAGCCCCGTCGCCTGCATGTGCGCGTAGACAATCGTGCTGCCGACGAACTTGAATCCTCGCTTCTTGAGATCCGCCGCCAGTACATCCGACTCGGGCGAGGTTGCGGGCGTGTCACCGTCTCTGCGCAGCCGGTGCTGGATGGGCTTGCCGTCGACGAATCTCCAGATGTAGTCACTGAAGCTGCCGAATTCCTCCTGCACCGCGAGGAAAGCCTTTGCGTTCGTGACCGCGGCCTTCACCTTCAGCCGGTTGCGGACGATCCCGGGATTCTCGAGCAGTCTCTCGATGCGTCTTGACGTAAATCGCGCCACCTTCACCGGATCGAAACTCGCGAACGCCTTCCGGTAGTTTTCACGCTTCGCGAGTATCGTGGACCAACTCAGGCCGGCTTGTGCACCCTCCAGGATCAGGAATTCGAACTGGACATGGTCATCGAATACCGGCACGCCCCATTCCGTGTCGTGGTATTCGACGTATTCGGGGCGCATACCTTCCGCCCATTTGCAGCGCTTCAACGTCGGGGGCATGACTTTCGCCTCCACTCGATCTCCGGGAAATCTACCACCGTGGGACGGTGTCGTGAATCGGTCTTTCCGGGACTGCAACGCGGCCACGAAGTATCTTGAGATAGGTTCCAAAAAAGAAGCCCGCGCTCGGCGCGGGCTTCCTGCGTTTCAGCTCGAAGGGCCGACCTGTTACATGTCGTCCCCATCGTCGTCGCTGTCGTCCTTCGAATCGCCACAAGTGCCTTCTCCGCACTTGCCTTCCGCATCCTTGCCCTTGTCCATGTCGTCGTCCTTGTCGCCACCACAGCTCGCTTCGGCATCCTTGTCGCCGCCGCAGCTGCCTTCGGCGTTCTTGGCCTTGTCGCCCCCACAGGAACCTTCTCCGGTACCGAGCATGTAACCCATGCTCAACGTCGATATCGCGAACGGGGTCACCGCTGCCTCACCGGCATTGGCGACACTCGACGCGAGTGCGAACGACCCGGCCAGAGCAGCCCCCACGGCTAACGCTACAGGCTTTACAGCTTTCTTGTCAGACATCATCTCTCTCCTACGAGGGTTGTTTCGCCCAGGCTGGGCTCTAGTTGCGGCGACGTGCACCTCAAGTTTTCCACGTCACCGATTTCAAAATCTTCTGCTGCACGTCATCCAGACGCTCCCCGCGTTCCCCGATGATCGCGATGCTGCCGTCACCGACCGGCAGGATCACGCCTTCGACCGTTTTCCCCTCGACCGGTATCGCCTTAGTCACCTTTTCTTCGGGCATAAGGATGATCGTGATCGCCCCCTTCTTGCCCTGGATGACGAGATGCGGGACGAGATGCCCGTCGATGACGCAGGTCCGCGCGTACGTGATCAATCCGGCGTTGCCATTCAGCACCGCGATGTTCGGAGGAACGACCGCGGACACGCGGCCCGGGGGCACGGGTACGTCGGTCGGAAGCAGGGCATTCGGCTCGCCGTCGAGGTGCGCAAGGACCTGGTCGGCCAGCGATTGCCGATCGACGGCAGGGCTCATGAAATGCAGCGTCAGCAATGCGGCAATGGCAACTGTCGCCGCGATCGCGAACCAGGCGGGAATCGGGAAGCGGCGCCCGCTGCGCCGTGGCGGCGAGAACGCGACGACCGAGGGATCGGGAGCCGGCAGGGCCGGCAGCTTGAGCTCCGGCACTTCGACCGCCAGCGCCCGGCCGATCGTCTCGTCCAGCGCTCGCATCTGATCCCGGAACTGTCGACACGCGGCGCAGCCCTCGAGGTGTTCGGCACCTCCGGTAAAAGAGGGCTCGGCATAAACCGCTGCTCTGTACTCGTCGCAATTCATGGCGTCGCCATCCGTTCCCGGAGCCTTGCCCGCGCGCGATGCAGCCGCGTGAGCACGGCGCCCTGTTTCAGGCCCATATGCTCGGCAATCTCGTTGGTGCTGTAACCCATCAGTACCTGCAGGACGAGGGGCTCGCGGTAGTCGTCGTCGAGTTCGTAGATGGCACGGCGCATGCCGTGGAGTTCCTCGTCCGGATGTTCGGCCAGCAGGGCGGACTGGGCGGGCGTCAGGTTGTCGATGTCGACCGTCTCGGGTCTCTTGCGCCCGAAGTGGCGTGCGTTCTCTCTCCTGACGATCGTCAGCAGCCACTTGGTCGCTGCCCCTTCGTCGCGCAACGCATCCAGGGAATTCCACGCCCGCAGCAACGCCTCCTGAACGACGTCCTCGGCGATGGTCCTGTCCCGGCTGAGCCATACGGCATACCGGTAGATGTCCTGGTAGCACCCACCCACGATCCTTTCGAACCTCTGATGCCGCGCTGCCGCGGCTCTGCTGTCTTGCATACCAGATGACCCACGCCGTCGATGATTTATTACCGAATCGGTGACAAACTCTGCCTCAGGCGTGGAAACCCTACCTAAATACGGGGAAAATCGAAAATTATTAGAAGCGATAAGGCCTTGGTATGAGTGTCGTAACCGCTGGCCGTTACCCGCGGACCCGCCTGCGCCGCAGCCGCAGGACGGCCGCCCTGCGTGCGCTGGTCGCCGAAACCGGCCTCGGCCCGACGGACTTCGTCTGGCCGGTGTTCGTGCTCGAGGGCGAGGGGCGCGCGGAAGCCGTGGCCTCCATGCCGGGGGTGCAGCGCAAGAGTATCGACCTCCTGCTCCCGGATCTCGGGCGGGCTGCGGACCTCGGGATACCGGCCGTCGCACTGTTCCCGGTGATCGGTGCCGACAGGAAGAGTCCTGACGGCGCCGAGTGCGCGAATCCGGACGGTCTCGTGCAGGCGGCGGTGCGCGCGATCAAGAGGGAGTTTCCGGAGCTCGCCGTCATTACCGACGTCGCTCTCGACCCCTACACGACGCACGGGCAGGACGGCATCATCGACGACGCCGGCTACGTGCTCAACGACGAGACCGTGGATATGCTCGTCAGGCAGGCCGTCTCGCATGCCGATGCCGGTGCTGACGTGGTCGCGCCATCGGACATGATGGACGGGCGTATCGGCGCGATCCGCTCGGCGCTCGAGGCCGCGCGGCATCACAACACGCTGATCCTCGCGTACGCGGCCAAGTTCGCATCCTGCTTTTACGGACCGTTCCGCGATGCCGTCGGCTCGGCCGCGAATCTCGGAGGCGGCGACAAGTCCACTTACCAGATGGCGCCCGCCAACACCGACGAGGCACTGCTCGAGGTGGCGCTCGACATCGAGGAAGGCGCCGACATCGTCATGGTCAAACCCGCGTTGCCCTATCTCGACATCGTCCGGCGCGTGCGGGAGTCCTTCGGCGTGCCGACCTTCGCATACCAGGTGAGCGGCGAGTACGCGATGCTCAAAGCCGCAGCGGATACGGGTGCGCTCGACGAACGCGCCGCCGTGCTCGAGGCGCTCCTGTGCATCAAGCGGGCCGGCGCCAGCGCCATACTCACCTACTTCGCCCCGGCGGCGGCGGCCTGGCTCAACCAATGACGGTAGACCGCTACGGCGTCATGGGCTACCCGGTATCGCACAGCCGATCGCCGGTCATCCACCGCTTGTTCGCGCTGCAGACAGAGCAGGACATGCAATACGAATTGCTGCAGGTGGCGCCGGACAAGCTGGATACGGCCATCGGCCAGTTCAGACGCACGGGCGGCAAGGGCCTCAACATCACCGTGCCGCACAAGCAGGCAGTCCTGCATTTCGTCGACGAAATCAGCGAACGCGCCGACACGGCCGGCGCCGTCAACACCCTCGCATTCCGCGACGAAGGCGTGTTCGGCGACAACACCGACGGCATCGGTCTCCTGCGTGACCTCACCGGCAACCTGGGACTCCGGCTCGAGGACAGCAACATCCTGATCCTCGGCGCGGGCGGCGCGACCCGGGGCATCGTCGGCCCGCTGCTGGAAGCGCGGCCCCAGTCCCTGTGGATCGCCAACCGGACCCTGGACAAGGCCGAGGCGCTCGCGTTGCAGTTCGGGAACATGGGGCCGGTCAGCGCCTGCCAGTTCGACCGGGTACCGGTCTCGGAGCCCTACGACCTGATCATCAACGCGACTTCGGCGGGGCTGCGCGGCGAGGCACCGCCCTATCCGCAGGCCGCGGTCTCGGACAAGACCTTCTGCTACGACCTCTCCTACGGGCTCAACCCGACGCCGTTCAGCATCTGGGCCCGCAAGCGCGGCGCATCGCATTCCGTGATGGGCTGGGGGATGCTCGTGGAACAGGCGGCCGAGTCGTTCCTGATCTGGCGGGGCGTGCGACCGGATACGGCCCCCGTACTGAAACAGATGCACATCAGCGCATAGTCACGAGTTCTTCGGCGCTGGTCGGGTGAATCGCGACCGTGTCGTCGAGGTCCGCCTTCGTGGCACCCATGCGGATGGCGACCGCGAAACCCTGCAGCATCTCGTCCGCGCTGTCGCCGATGATGTGGCAGCCGACGACACGCTCGTCTGCCCCCGCCGTGATCAGCTTCATCGCGGAGGATCGCTTCACCTCGCCCAGCGCGAAATACAGCGGCGTGAATCTCGACGTGTACACGCGGATAGCACCGTCGTAGCGTTTGCGCGCCTCGTCCTCGGTGAGCCCGACGGTGCCCACGGGCGGATGACTGAAAATCACCGTCGGGATCCACTCGTAGTCGAGATGACGGCCCTGCATGCCGCCGTACAGCCGGTCCGCGAGCCGCCTGCCCGCGGCGATCGCGACCGGCGTCAGCGCGGCGCGGCCGGTGACGTCGCCGAGCGCAAAAATGTGCTCTACGTTGGTCCGCTGCCACTCGTCGGTCGGGACGAAGCCGTCGTCGTCGGATACGACGCCGGCCTTCTCGAGCCCGAGCCCCGCCGTGTTCGGTTCCCGCCCGATCGCCCACAAGACACAGTCGACCGGTCCGAAGCGGCTGCCGTCGAAAGTCTCCAACACCAGTCCGTCGGCGCTCCGCTCGAGCGCTGCGGGTACCGATCGGGTCTCGATGGCGATGCCGTCCTCGCGCATGGCCGTCATGAGCGCTTCACCCAGCATCGGGTCGAACTCACGGATAATCGCATCCTTGCGCACGACCATGCGCACGTCGCTGCCCAGAGCGTTGAAGATACCCGCGAGCTCGACTGCGATGTACCCGCTGCCGGCGACCAGCACGCGCTGCGGCCGCTCCTCGAGTTCGAAGAAGCCGTCGGACGTGATTCCCAGTTCCGCGCCCGGGATGTTCGGCACACCGGGCCGGCCACCGGTCGCGATCACGATGCGCTCGCCTCGATACAGGGCGTCGCCGACCGCGACCTCGGACGCACCGGCGAAGCTCGCGCGGCCCTGGATGTAAGTCACGCCGCTCTTGTCGAGATTGGCTTCGTAGATCCCGTTCAGCCGCCTGACGTAGGCGTCGCGCCGCAACTTCAATGACTTGAAGTCGTGGCCACGTACGGCCGCGTCGAAGCCGTAGTCCGCGGCATGGGCGTAGGCCTCGGCGAGATCGGCGGCGTACCACATGATCTTCTTCGGCACGCAGCCCACGTTGACGCAGGTACCGCCCAGCGGTCCGTGTTCGATTATGGCCGTCCGCGCACCGAATTTCGCGGCGCGGCGCGCGTGGGCGATGCCGCCGCTGCCGCCACCGATGACGATCGTGTCGAAATGTCGGGTCATGTGGATATCTTCCCGTCTTTGCTGTCGCGCTGGCAAGCGGCGCTCCTGCGATGCGCAGGCGTACCCCCCGACTTCCTTCAGATTTGGCCTTCGGCGGGTCTTGCCGGGCTGTGCTAACATCCGGCGGCTGAGACGGATATCACTCACGGCAATGCCCAACCCGCTCCTGGACACTTCGTCGCTACCGCGATTCGGCGAGATATTGCCGGAGCACGTCGTGCCCGCGGTGAGCGAGCTTATCGCGGCTCATCGTCAAAAGCTCGACGAACTGCTCGACAGCGCCGACGATCCGGACTTCTCATCCCTCATCGCACCTCTCGAGGCGATGGAGCACGAACTCTCGCGCGTCTGGTCGCCGGTGAGCCATCTGCAAGCCGTGCTCGGCAGTCGTGAATGGCGGGACGCCTACAACGAGGCACTTCCGCTGCTGACCGAATACGCCACCGAGCTCTCGCACAATGTCCGCCTGCAGCGCGCCTACGCCGCCGTCGAGGCCGGCCTCGGCAACGGCGCCGACGACGCCCGCAAGAGCGTCGTCAGGCATGCCTTGCGGGATTTTCGGCTCGCGGGCGTCGACCTGCCGGAGGCGGACAAGGCGCGATTCAAGGACATCATGCAGGAACTGGCCAGCATCCAGGCGGCATTCGAACACAACGTGCAGGACGCTGCCGATGCCTGGTCGCTGCATCTCGAAAACGAGTCACGACTCGCGGGCCTGCCACAGGGTGCCCTCGAGCGCGCTTCGGTCGAGGCGCACAGGCGGGATCGGCAGGGCTATCTCCTGACCTTGGATTACCCGACGTTCGATGCCGTAATGCGGCATGCCGAGTCACGCGAGCTCCGCGAGACGCTGTATCGGGCATGGGTCACGCGCGCATCTGATCGGGGCGAGAATCCCGCCTGGGACAATTCGGCCAACATCGACAGGATACTCGCGTTGCGCTTCGAGGCAGCCCGCCTCGTCGGCTTCGACAACTATGCCGAGTACTCTCTCGCGACGAAGATGGCGGGTTCTACGGACGAGGTGCTGAGTTTCCTGCGCGAACTCGCCACCCGCTCTCGCGAAGCCGCAAGCAAGCAACTCGACGAACTCTCCCGGCTTGCTGGCTACAGGTTGTCACCCTGGGATACCGCCTACTGGCTCGAGAAACTCAAACAGGAGAAGTATTCGATCTCGAACGAAGAGCTGCGCGAGTACTTCCCGGTCGAGACGGTCGTCGATGGGTTGTTCGCGGTCGCCGGGCGACTTTATGGAGTGCAGGTGAGTGCGCAGGAGGGCGTTTCGAAGTGGCACGACGACGTCCGATATTTCTTGCTGAGCAACGAGGACGGCGCGCCCATCGGCGGATTCTATACGGACCTCTTCGCCCGTCCCGGCAAGCGCAGCGGCGCCTGGATCGACGAGTGCATCGTACGCAAGAACCTCAACGGCAAGACGACCCTGCCGGTCGGTTATCTCGTCTGCAATTTCCCGCCGCCCGACCCGGACACCGGGCGCCGCTCGCTGATTACGCACACGGATGTCGTAACCCTGTTCCACGAATTCGGACACATGCTGCACCACCTCCTGACGCGTATCGATTTCCCCAGCATCGCCGGCATCAACGGCGTGCCCTGGGACGCGGTCGAGCTGCCGAGCCAGTTCATGGAGAATTTCGCCTGGGACTACGACGTGCTCGCGGGCTGCTCGGCTCACGTCGAGAGCGGCGCGTCCCTTCCGGCCGAGCTGTTCTCACGCCTCGAAGCAAGTCGCCACGCCGGTTCCGCGCTCGCGATGTTGCGCCAGCTCGAGTTCGCGATGTTCGATTTCCGTCTGCACGCCGGATACGAACCGTCAGACGGGCGCAGCGTGCTCGACGTCCTCGCCGAGGTCCGGGACGAGGTCGCACTGATCGAGACCCCGGAATACAACCGGCTCCCGCACAGCTTCTCTCACGTTTTTGCCGGTGGCTACGCCGCGGGCTACTACAGCTACAAATGGGCCGAAGTGCTCGCAGCCGACGCCTTCGGCGCATTCCGGGAGGCCGGCGTCTTCAATCGCGCGACGGCCTCGCGATTCCGCACCGAGCTTCTCGAGGTCGGGGGCAGCCGTGACGTCATGCAGGCCTACGTCGCGTTTCGCGGCCGCAGGCCTGCGATCGACGCGCTTCTGAGGCAAAGCGGCATCCTTTAGAAACATGAAGATCGCCAGCTGGAACGTCAACTCGATGAAGGTGCGCCTGCCTCACGTACTCGAATGGCTGGCGGCCGCCGACCCGGACATACTCGTTCTGCAGGAGATCAAGCAACAGACCGACGCATTTCCGGTGGGCATGCTGGACGAGGCCGGCTATCGATCGTTGGCAAACGGTCAGAAGACCTACAACGGCGTCGCGACCGTGAGCAAGACGGGGATTGCCGAACCCGTGATCGAGTTGCCCGGGCTCGACGACCCGCAGCGTCGCGTGCTCGCCACGACCATCGGCGGCGTGCGCGTCATCAATCTGTACGTCCCGAACGGCCAGGCGGTCGGCTCCGACAAATACGACTACAAGCTCCGCTGGCTCGCCACGCTCCGCGAGTTCCTCGAAGCGGAGCTCGCGGCACACGACAAGCTCGTGGTGCTCGGCGATTTCAATATCGCGCCTGCCGACGAGGACGTCTACGACCCGGTCGCCTGGGGTGACGAGGTACTCTGCAGCAAACGCGAGCGAGCGGCGTTGCGGGCGCTCCTCGAGCTCGGCCTGACGGACACGTTTCGCCAGTTCGAACAGCCGGAGAAGACATTCAGCTGGTGGGATTACCGCGCCGCGGGCTTCAGGCGCAATGCCGGCCTGCGAATCGACCTCATCCTGGCCAGCCCCGCGCTGGCGGGGCGCTGCACGGCGAGTTATGTCGACAAGGAACCGCGAAGCTGGGAGCGGCCCTCGGACCATGCGCCCGTGATTGCGGAGTTCGATGTCTGATTCGCAGTGATTTTACATATGGCTGCCCCTCCCGATTCACGCCAGCGGGCGGCAGTGTATGATGAGCCCCATTGATCCCGCCCGGGGGCGACGCTTGTGACCGATATCCGACAAGGCGCACCCCGCCCGGTTTTGGCGGACAAGAACAAGAAAAAGAGAGTCTTCGTGTCGCAGGATCGCCGGAACGACTACGACGTCACCAATACGGTGCAGGTGAGCAACCCCGCGAAAGTCCGCAATGCGGTGCAGGCGCTCTACAACGACGCCTTTCCGGGCGCCGCGTTCGACAAGCTCTGGCTCGCGTTCTACGACTTCGAGCGACTGTTCACGGGGCGCTATCCGGGCTATCGCGGCTGCGACACCACGTATCACGACGTGCAACATACGCTCGATATGACGCTCGCGCTCGCGCGCCTGGTGGCGGGTTACGAGCGCAGCGTCGAATCGTCGGAGCGCCTCGGCCCGGATCGCGCACGCATGGCGATCATCACGTCCCTGTTCCACGATGCCGGCTACATACGCCATATCGAACGCGACAATGAGTTTACCAACGGCGCGGAATTCACGCTTTATCACGTCTCCCGCAGCGCGGATTTCCTGCGCCGCTACCTGCCCGAACTGGGGTTGTCGCGCGACGTCGGCGTGAGCAGCATGATCGTCCACTTCACCGGCTACGAGCTCGAACTCGACAAGATCGAACTCGACGACCCGCGCGACATCATCTGCGGTCACCTGATCGGCACTGCCGACCTGATCGCACAGATGGCCGACCGCTGTTATCTGGAGAAGTGCCGGGACCGGCTGTACAAGGAGTTCGTCGTCGGCGGTGTCGCCGTCGAGAACGCTCGTCCCGGAGAATTTCGCGTGCGCTACCGTTCGGGGCTCGACTTGCTCCGGAAGACGCCGATCTTTTACCAGCAAGTCACGCGGGACAGGCTGCACCGCACGTTCAATCGCGTGTATCGATACATCGAGCCGCTCTACGACGGCCAGAATCCGTACATCGAGGCGATACGCACGAACATGTCGCACCTCGTGCGGATGATCGAGTCGAACGACTGGTCCCAGCTGCGGCGACAGCCGCCATTTTTCCTCGGCATCTCGAATGCGGTCAATGACCTGGAGAAGCTGGTGCGGCGCCAGCTCGGAGCCCTGCGAGGCAAGGTCGTGGAGATCGAGAAGGGCCTCCTAATGCCCGTCTGAGCCGGTCCGGCGCCTGCCGGCTGCCCGCTCTTCCTGTTCAAATCTTCTGAGCGCGAGAAATTCGGCGCGACTCAGCGGCCGGTTCGCATAGTACGCCGCGACTGCCGAAGCGATGACGGCATAAGCGAAGTCGGCGGACGAGAGCGCCTCGGAGAAGTACACCGGCCAGGTCATCATCGTCACGGCTCCCAGCACCGTGACTGCGTCCGTCCCGTATTCGCCGGCCGTGAATGCCGCGGCGACGACGATGTTCGCCGCGATGGCGCCGGCCCCCGCCAGCGCCGCAGCCAGCACCGGAAAACGCCAGTCGACGCCCCGGCCGGTACGGCGCACCACCCATCCGACGAGCAGGCCGAGCAGCAATGTCGACCAGGGAAAGATGCGGCCGGTCAAGACCGAGGCCACTGCCCAGAGCCCGCTGAAGGCGGCCACCGCCGCGAGCCCGGCCGCCAGCGCATACCACGGAGACTGCGCGGCCCGCAGTCTCGCGCCATCCTCCGCAGAGGCCGACGTCCTCGATGCCGGCGTGTGCCGTTTCGTCAGGCGCAGCACGTTCGGGGTCCGGCGCTCGTTCATCCCGGTCTCCGGGCGGAACCGACCTGCGCTACCGGCCTGCGCTCCGAGGATCTCATGGCCCGGCCTCAGGGCAATTTACGGGCGGTGTCGCCGACCCGCACATCGCCCGAGACCACGACGCGGGCATTGATGCCCCGAAAGTTGCGTTGCCTGCCGAGGCCCGAGTTGACGAACACCATCGCCTCGCGGCCGAAACGGTCGGCGAACTTGCGGCATCCGGTGTGCGGCGGCTCGGTCACCTCGATGACGGCGCTGCCGATGGAGACCCGCGTGCCCGGAGGCAGATTGGCGCACCCGAGATCCATGTCGAGATAGAGCTGGTCGCCGGCGAGCTCGCGCCGGTCCGGCGTATCGGCGACGAGCGCAACGACGCGGGCGTTCATGACGGTGAGCTGCATCTCCGGGTCGGCGGAACCGTCCGGCCTGTCGCGGCTCCCGCGCTCAAACCAGTTGTCGCCGATCAAGCCCTTGTCGGTATCCAGGCGGGCCGACTCGAGTGTCTCGCGCCGGTCCGCCCCGGGTCGCCGGACGATGAGCTCGAGCCGGCCGCTGTCCTGCGGCGAGGCGAGAATGTCTGCCAGACCCTGCTCGAGTTCATCGCGCGAAAGATGTCTGATCGCCGCCGTATTCACGACAGGTCCCTCTCGTACCAGTACACGTCCCAGTACTTTCCGAATTTGAAGCCCACTTCATGGTAAGAGGCGACGTGCACAAATCCAAGCGCGTCGTGGAGGCGCGCCGACTGCGGGTTCGGCATGGCCACGCCCCCGTAGGCCCGGTGCAGCGATGGTTCGGCGGCGAGGATGTTGAGCAGATGCGCGTACAACGCCCGGCCGAAGCCGTTTCCGGTCTCGGCCGGATCGAGGTAGACGCTGGTCTCGACCGAGGTCTTGTACGCCGGCCTGTCCTTGAAGGGCAGGCTGCACGCGTAGCCGACGACCGCCCCGTCTCGCTCGGCAACGAACAGCCGATACGGCCCGCTGTCACCGAACCGCGTGAACCACTGCGTCCGGGCGCCGACCGCGAAGGGTTCGGTGTCGAACGTAATGTGGGTCTCGAGGACGTAGTGATTGTAGATCTCGACCAGGCGGCTCAGGTCGCCGGGTTCGGCCTGCCGGATGTCGATTTTCGGCGTTTCGGGGGTCATCTGCTTGCACCGCCGCCCCGCCAGGGGGCATGAATTTTTGTTCGGGCACGGGATTTCCGGGCTTGTTTCGCGCTCCGGCCGTTATATACTGCCCTTGGTTCGAAAGTACGCCAAATATTTATGCCTGCCACACGAAGTTCCATTCTTGAAGCTCGTCCTGTCGTTCATAAGTAGACGCAAACCTTCCGGCCACACAGCCTCTCCGGAGGCTTTCTTTACTAATGATCCATCAGGAGAACACCATGTCCAAGACCACAGGCAACGTTAAGTGGTTTAACGAATCCAAGGGCTTCGGCTTCATCGCCCAGGAAGGCGGACCTGACGTCTTCGTGCATTACAGCGCGATCGTCGGCGACGGCTTCAAGACGCTGGCCGAAGGCCAGAAGGTCGAATTCACCATCACGCAGGGCCAGAAAGGCCCGCAGGCGGAGAACGTCGTACCGCTCTAAGCATCCACCTTCGAATCGAACGAGGGGCGGCCCGCCAGGGTCGCCCCTTTTTCTTTGACTTTCGATAAGATCAGTCGATGAAAGCCAGCGAGTTCGAGCCGAATTCACTCCCTGCCCTTCCGGCGTGGAAGCGCTACCTCTCGTACCTGCCGCTGTACGGCGTCGGCGTGCCGCTGACGCGGGCGTTGGGGCTCGCGGGCAAGTGGCCTCACGCGATGGCGCGCCAGGCGTGGCGCTCGATGGGCGGCTTCGGGAATTACCGGGCCACGGCGAACGATGTCTTCGTCTGCTCCTACATCAAGAGCGGCACCACCTGGATGCTGCAGCTCGCGATCCAGGTCGCGCACCGGGGCGAAGCCGAGTTCGACAACGTCCTCTACGCGATCCCGTGGCCCGACGGGATTACGCGGCAGCAGCCGTACATTATTCCGCTGGAAGATCCATCGCCTGTCGAGTGTTCGCCGACGGACCTGCGTGTCATCAAGACCCATCTCCCGTATTCCTCCGTACCACATAACCCGGAGTCGCGGTACGTCGCGGTGGTGAGGGACCCGAAGGACGTCTGCGTGTCGGCCTACTTCTTTTTCCGGGCCAACGTCTGGGGGCCGCTGGCGCCGACCGTGGCCAACTGGATTGATTTCTATACCTCTGAGGATTTCGTGTTCGGCGACTGGGCGACGCATCTCGCCAGCTACTGGGCGCGACGCGAGGCACCCAACGTCCTGTTTTTGACCTTCGAGGACATCAAGGGCGACCTGGCGGGTGCCGTGCGTCGCGTCGCGGAATTCGTCGGCGTGCGACTGACAGACGAGGAATTTACACGAGTCATGGAGCGCTGCAGTTTCGATTACATGAAGCGCAACCAGTCACGCTTCGACCCCGTGCAAACGGTGCCGTGGGCTGTGCGCGGAGGCTCGATGGTCCGCAGCGGCCGGCGAGGAGGCGCGGCGGAACTGCTGTCGACGACGCAGCGCCGGCAGATCGATGCGCACTTTCGCGCACAACTCGAACGGCTCGGTTGCGACTTCCCGTACGATAAGGTCTTTGCGGCCTGCTAGCAGGCCGATGAAAAACGCTCAGCCGGCGCGATACGTCGTTGCGGAGCGGCTCAAAATGCTCATGTATTCGCATATACACTGCGCTTTTTCGCCGCTTCGCGCCTCGTCTCGCTCTCGCCTGAGCCTTTTTCAACGACCTGCTAGCGCTCGCACTGGCGCATGCGTTCGGTCAGGCTGAGCAACCGTTCCCTGTAGCGCTCGCCTTCCTCCGCACTGTAGCCGCGACGCATCTCGGCGTCGATCGCGTCGATCTGGTCGCGATAGGCCTGCTTGCATTCCGTCACGGCCTCTTCCCCGAGCGCTTCGGCGGCCTGCTCGCGCGCATTCTCCAGGGCCGGGGCCGGTGACGACGCCGTGCCGGTACTCGATGCCGGCGCCGCCGATCCCGCATCGCCGTCGCAGCCGCCGATGTTGTCGGTGAATGCCGTGGGCAGGGCCGCGCAAGCGACCTTGCCGAAGGCCCTGGCGCGGCATTTCGTCTCGGCAAGGCTGGCGATCCGTTCCACGCTGACGTCGTCGTTCGTCCGGAACGAGTAGACGTAGTTGATGACCCCCATCGCCGGTCTCGACAGCGCGTCGACGCCCCCGTAGCGATTGAAAAGCTCGTCCAACCTCAGGCCCGCACGCATCAATCGGCCCGTCTCGAACGCGAATCGGTTCGCATAATCGCATTGCGGCGCGGCCTCGTCGGCCTCGCGGGTTTCCCCGGACGCGGATGGTGCGGCAGCACACGGCGTCTGCCTGAACACGATGCCCCCGTCTTCGTCGGTGCACCGGTAGACGTCCGCGTGGGCAGCGGCAGGCCAGACGGAGAGGCCTGCCATCAGTAGCAGCAATCCGATGTTTGCGCGGCGGGAGCCGATCATCGGCGCGCGTTTGCCTACCATCGCTTCGGCACGACAGGTACGCCGAGATTCGGCGGCTTGTAGCCGCCAGGCTGCTGGCGCGCGGGCAGCTCCGGCGGCTGCCACGGCATCGGCTGCCACGGTATCGTGTCGAGCAGGTGGGCGATGCAGTTGAGCCGCGCGCGTTTCTGATCGTCAGAGTCGACGATGTACCAGGGCGCGAACTCCGTGTGCGTCATGGCGAACATGCGATCGTAGGCGCGCGAATAGTCATAGAAATGACGCATCGCCTCGAGGTCGAGCGCCGAGAGCTTCCAGTGCTTGGTCGGGTCCTCGATGCGACTCCGGAAGCGCTTCTCCTGTTGCTCGGGACCCACGTCCAGCCAGTACTTGATGAGCAGGATGCCGCTCTCGACCAATGCGCGCTCGTAAGCGGGACAGGTGCGGAGGAATTCTTCGTACTCCGGCTCTGTGCAGAAGCCCATGATGTGCTCTACGCCAGCCCGGTTGTACCAGCTGCGGTCGAACAGCACGACCTCTCCCGCGGCAGGCAGGTGCTCCACGAAGCGCTGGTAGTAGAACTGTGTCTTCTCGCGGTCGCTCGGCGCGGGCAGCGCCACGACCTTGAACACGCGCGGGCTGACGCGCTCGACGATGCGCTTGATGATGCCGCCCTTGCCGGCCGTGTCGCGGCCCTCGAACACGACGACAATGCGCGCGCCCGTCTCCCGCACCCAGCGTTGCAGGGCACAGAGATCTTCCTGCAGCGCTTTCAGAGCCTTGCGGTACTCCTTCCCGGACAGCTTGCCGTGCTTGCGGTCTTTTTGGTGTTTCGCCATATCGCCCTCCGTGCCAGCACGGACCCACTTACTCGACGGTCACGGACTTGGCGAGATTGCGCGGCTGATCGACGTCGGTGCCCTTCAGGACGGCCACGTGATAGGCCAGCAGCTGCAACGGGATCGTGTACAGGATCGGCGCCTGGAAGTCCTGGATCAGCGCGGGCATACGCATCGTGTGGATGCCGACCCGGTCGCCGAATTGCACGCGCGGATCGGCAAACACGTACAACTCGCCGCCGCGCGCGCGGACTTCCTGCAGGTTGCTCTTGAGCTTCTCGAGCAGTTCGTCGTCCGGTGCCACGGTCACGACGGGCATGTCCTCGTCGACGAGCGCCAGCGGACCGTGCTTGAGCTCGCCGGCCGCATACGCCTCGGCATGGATGTAGGAGATCTCCTTGAGTTTGAGTGCGCCCTCCATCGCGATCGGGTTCTGCACGCCGCGTCCCAGGAACAGCGCATGGTGCTTGTCGACGAAGTGTTCCGCGAGCGCCTCGATGGACGGATCGAGGGCGAGCACCTCCTCGATGAGGCCCGGCAGATCGGCGAGCTGCGCGACGAGCGCCTTCTCCTGTCGGTCCTCGAGGCCGTTACGGCGCGCAAGTGCGATCGTCAGCAGCGCGAGCGCGGCAAGCTGGGTCGTGAAGGCCTTGGTTGATGCGACGCCGATCTCCGGCCCGGCGTTGGTCATCATGACGAGCTCGGATTCGCGGACCATCGAACTCTCGGGGACGTTGCAGATCGTCAGCGTGGACACGTAGCCCAGCTGCTTCGCGGCACGCAGCGCGGCCAGCGTATCCGCCGTCTCGCCCGACTGGCTGATCGTGACGAACAGCGTGCCCTCGGGGACGACCGGCGAGCGATACCGGTATTCGCTCGCGATCTCCACCGTGCACGGCCGGCGGCACAGCTGCTCGATCCAGTAGCGGGCGACGAGGCCGGCGTGAAAACTCGTGCCGCAGGCGACGATGTGTACGCCGCGAGTCGCATCCAGCGCCTCGTTCGCCTTCGGGCCGAACGCGGCGTCGAGCACGCGGCCGTTCGCGATGCGCTCCGCGAGCGTGCGCGCGACGGCCTGACCCTGTTCGTGGATTTCCTTGAGCATGTAATGCCGGAACTCACCGCGTTCGGCGGCGTCGGCAGTGAGCTCGCTCTCGGTCGTCGTTCGCTCGACCTCCTTGCCCGCCGCGTCCCAGATCGTGATCTTCGTTCGCTCGACGAGCGCGACGTCGCCCTCGTCCAGGAACTTGAAGCGGCGCGTCACCGGCAACAACGCCGCGATGTCCGAGGCGACGAAGTTTTCGCCGATGCCGACGCCGATCACGACCGGGCAGCCGGCGCGTGCCAGCATGAGCTTGCCGGGATCGGCGAGACTCATGACGACGAGTGCATACGCACCTTCGAGTTCCGCGACCGTCGCCCTGACGGCCGCCGGCAGCTCCTTTGTGGACTCCAGGTGCCACGCGATGCGGTGTGCGATGACTTCCGTGTCGGTTTCCGATTCGAACGCGTAGCCCTTCGCCTTGAGATCGTCGCGCAGTTCCTCGAAGTTCTCGATGATGCCGTTGTGGACGATTGCGATATTGCCGCCGGACATGTGCGGGTGCGCGTTGGTCTCGTTGGGCACGCCGTGGGTGGCCCAGCGCGTGTGCGAGATACCCTGCACGCCTTGCGCCGGCTGTTCCTCGAGTGCGTCCACGAGCTCCTGCACCTTGCCGGCACGGCGCAGGCGCGTCACGCCACCGTCCTCGAGCACCGCGATGCCCGCGGAGTCATAACCCCGATACTCGAGCCTGCGCAGACCCTCCATCAGGATCGGGACGACATTTCTTTCGGCTACCGCGCCGACGATTCCACACATGGACCGCTTTGCTCCGTCTCGTGTCCGCTCGCGACTTGCGAACTTACTTGTTCCTGGTGGGCCGCTTCCAGCCTTCGATCGTGATCTGCTTGGACCGCTCCAGCGTCAGCTCGTGCGCCGGCGCCGGTTTCGTGATCGTCGAGCCGGCACCGATCGTCGCACCGGCACCGACTTCGACCGGCGCCACCAGGTTGACGCCGGAACCGATGAAGGCATCGTTGCCGATCGTGGTCCGGTATTTGTTCGCGCCGTCGTAATTACAGGTGATCGTGCCAGCGCCGACGTTGACGCCCGTCCCGATTTCGGCATCGCCAATGTAGGTCAGGTGATTCACCTTGCTGCCGTCGCCGATCCGGCTCTTCTTGACTTCGACAAAATTGCCGACCTTGACGCCGTCCGCGAGCTCGGCACCCGGCCGGAGGCGAGCGAACGGACCGATCTCGCAGCCCGTGCCGGTCGTCGCGCCCTCGATGTGGCAATTGCTGTGCACCAGCGTGTGCGGCCCGAGGTGGCTGTCGCGGATCAGGTTGTTGGACTCGATGCGGCTGCCGTCGCCGAGCGAGACCTCGCCTTCGAAGACGGCGTTGATGTCGATGAAGACATCGCTGCCGCAGCTGAGCGTGCCGCGGATATCGACTCTCGCAGGGTCGGCGAAACCCACACCTTGTGCCATCAGTTCGTCGACGAGCCGGGCCTGCAGCGCCCGCTCGGCCTCGGCGAGTTGCTTCTTGTCGTTGATGCCCATCACCTCCGTTGCGCTATCGGCCCTGACCCCGTGCACGGGGACGCCGTCGGCGACCGCCATCGCGACGACGTCGGTCAGATAATACTCGCCCTGGGAGTTGTCGTTGCCGAGGGCCGCCAGCCAGCCCTTCAGGCGTCCGGCCGGGCACGCCATGACTCCGGTGTTGGTCTCTGTTATGGCAAGTTCCGGTCCGCTCGCGTCCTTGTGTTCGACGATCCCCCGCACGGTGTCGCCGTCTCTCAGGACACGACCGTAACCGGCCGGATCGTCCATGTCGACGGTCAGGATCGCGAGTTCGTCGCCGGGCGCCGACTCGAGCAGGCGCGCCAGTGTCGTCCGCGTCAGGAGCGGCACGTCCCCATACAGGATCAGCACCCGATTGGCCGCGGGGACGTCCGGCACAGCCTGCTGCACCGCATGCCCGGTGCCGAGCTGCTCGGCCTGCAGGACCCAGCGCAGGGACTCGCCGGCGAACGCCGCCGGCACGGCGTCGCCGCCGTGACCGTAGACGACACGGACATCGTCCGCCAGCGCCTTCGCCGTCTGCAGCACGTGCGCGAGCAGCGGCCTGCCGGCAAGGCCGTGCAGCACCTTCGGCAGAGCGGAGCGCATCCGCGTGCCCTGGCCTGCCGCGAGTATGACGATGCTGAGAGCCAATCCGGACGATCCTCGTTTCGATGCGTGCGCTGCCCCGCAGGGCAAGGCCGCCGATGATACCGCAACCGGATGGCGGCCGGTTTCTCGCCGCCTGGCGTATCCTTTGCCTGCATGAGACCGATCCTCGCCGTGACCGTACTGCTCGTCGTCGCCGGCTGCGAACCGGCGGTCTACGTCCGCGACGGCGTGACGGACGGCGACAGCTTCCATCTTGCGCCGCGGGCGCTTACCGACGACGATCCCGTCCTGCAAAGCTGGGTAACGTACAGCCTGGTCCGCAGTGCCTGCCAGCTCCGCATCGGCGGCGACGATCCGGCACGGGCAACGTCCTACGGCTGTGAGTTCTCGGCGCGCCTGCAGTTGCTCGATACCTGGGAGGAAAAGCGCCGGGAAACACCGCGGCCGGAGGATGCCTACCTCGATACGCTGCTCATGGTCCGTGATGCGGGGTTCCTCGACGAATACACGGTGTACTACTTCGGCGATCCGTCCTGGCAGGTTCCGGCGGAAGTCGACCTCGACGGCTTCGACGCCTGGCGGCGCGAACACCTCGGTCATCACCGGCCGCAGACCCGGCTCGTGGGATGGTGGAGCTATGACGAGCCGCCGGCGCCCTGAGGCCGCCGGCCGGCTCAGGCGGCAAGATTCGGGTAACGCTCCCGCGCCGCATCGACGATCTTCCTGAGCAGCTCCGGATAGCCGATGCCGCCCATGCTTGCCATGAGGTTGAACTTGCCGTCCCAGCACCATCCCGGGTTCGGGTTGACCTCGAGCAGCTTGGCGACGCCCCTGGAATCCATGCGGAAGTCGAAACGCGCGTAGTCACGGCAGCCCAGCGCCTGGAACAGGCGCTCCGAGTTCTGCACAAGCGCACGGTTGGTGTCGTCGTCGAGCTCCGCCTCCTTGTAACTGATTTCGGTCCAGTACGGCGATTCCGGGTGCCACTTGGACTCGTAGGACAGCAGCTTCGGCAGACTCTCCGGCAGCTTGCTGTAATCCACTTCCAGGATCGGGAGTGCCTCGAACTTGCCGGGATTGCCGACGAGGCCGACGCTGAACTCGCGGCCGGAAAGGAATTCCTGAATCAGCACCGGCACGCCCGGCAGGGTTCCCGCCAGGTAATCGAGGTAGGCCACGAGTTCGCCGGCATTGTGGACCACGGCGTACTGGGTAATGCCGATCGAGCTGTCGCCGAGACTGGGCTTTAAGAGCGCCGGGAAGTCGCCCGGCAGGTGGCCGGCCTGGTCGCCGGGCGCGAACATGGTTTCCTCCGGGACCGGGATGTCGAGGGACATCGCACACGCACGCACGAGGGCCTTGTCGTAGCAGAGCGCGAGGCAGGCCGGCCCGGAACCCGTGTACGGGATCTCTAGCAACTCCAGCAGCGCGGGAACATGCAGTTCCAGCGTGGCATCGTTGCGATAACCCTCGTCACACAGGTTGAATACGAACGCCGGCGGCGCGTCCAGGAGCTTGCGCATCAGCTGCTTGTGATGGTCGATGTAGCTGAAGCGGAATCCGTCGAGGCCCTCCAGCGCTTCCTTGAGCCGGTTGATGGTATCGAGGTCTTCCTGGTTGAAGGTCCCGTTACGCTTCACCAGGTCGGGAAGGCGCGGGTCGCCGAGCAGCACCGTGACCGACTGGGTCTTTGCGGCAACCGCCGCGACATGGGCCTTCTGCGGTGCCCTGGCCGTCAGCACCATGCGATGGGCCATCATCCCGAGGTCCTGGCCGCGGGTCGAGTCGCTCCTGACGGTGCCGTGAAAGTGGATGTCGACGAATCCCGAACGCGCGAGCAGCCCGGCGATCTCGTCACGCGTATACAGGCGCTCGGCGTAGAACTGGTCGGCGATGATGCCGCGGTTCGCGTTGGTCACGACCTCGCGAGAGATGATGCGTCGGCCGTCCTCGGCCAGCGCGCGCTCGCGCGCGACGAAGTGTGCCTGGTCGATCCATTCCCAGCTTCGCGCCTCGAAATTCTTCGCCATCCACTCGCCGTCGACGACGTCGAGCAGCAGGGTGCCACCACCCCTCAGAACCCTCAGGATCGAACGCAGCACGGCCTCGTCGTCGTCTTCGCGCTCGAAGTAGCCGAAACTGTTGCCCATGACGATGACCGCGTCGCGGCTGCTCTCGGGCAGGCGGATCTTGCGGGCGTCGCCTTCCGAATAACGCACCGGCAGACCCTCGCCCTTGGCCCGCTTGCGGGCGAGCCGCACGAGGTAGCGCGAGCGATCGATGCCGATGATGTCGGTGTATCCGCGGCGCGCCAACTCCAGGCTGTGGCGTCCCTGGCCGCAGCAGAGGTCGAGGATGCGGTCGTCCTCGGCGGGCTGGACCGCGGCGAGCACGAGGTCGATGTCCCTGGCGGTATTTTCCTGATTCTCGACGACGTCGCCGTCGGTGCGCAGGTAGACCGAGTTGAACAGCGTGCGCCACCATTCGGTGGGCAGGTGCCGTTCCAGGTCGGAGACCGGCCCGAGCGTCCTGCTCGGCGCAGGCGCGTTCGAGTTATCCCGTCGGGGAGAGGACGCAGACGCCTGCTCGGCGGCTGCGGGGCGTGAAGCTGTCGCCATTTCGCGAACACCCGTTTGGGTCGTTGTCGAGCGCGAAATTTAGACCCATTCAGTCCGGTGTCAACAGTTTTCTGCGTTACCGTCGCGGCCGTCCGTGCTATCTCTTGCCCTTGAGCTTCTGGGCGGCGCGGTAGCGCGCCTCGGCCTCGGTGAGCTCGGCCTGCGCTCGTGCGAGGTCGGTCTCCTCGGCGGCGCCCTCGAGCGCCTTCTCCGCGGCTTCCTTCGCTGCGAGCGCGGCGGCTTCGTCGAGCTGATCGCCCCTGAGCGCCGTGTCGGCCAGTACCATCACCGCGTGCGGCTGCACTTCGAGCATGCCGCCGGTGACGTAGAAGAAATGTTCGTTACCGTCGAGATCCTCCACCCGCACCTCGCCCGGCTTCAGGGCGGTCAGCAGCGGCGCATGCCGCGGCGCGATGCCGACTTCGCCCATCTTCGCCGGCGCGAACACCATGCGGGCCTCGCCCGTATAAATCTCGCCCTCGGCGGAGACGATGTCGATTTTCAGGGTCGCCATTACTGGAACTTCTTCGCGTTCTCGACCGCCTCTTCGATCGTGCCGACCATGTAGAAGGCCTGCTCGGGGATGTGGTCGTAGTCGCCGGCGACGATCCCGTTGAAGCCGCGGATGGTCTCGGAAAGCGTGACGTACTTGCCGGGCGAGTTGGTGAAGACCTCGGCGACGAAGAACGGCTGCGACAGGAAACGCTGGATCTTGCGGGCCCGGTTGACGGTCTGCTTGTCGTCCTCGCTGAGTTCGTCCATGCCGAGGATCGCGATGATGTCCTGCAGCTCCTTGTAGCGCTGCAGCACGGCCTGCACGCCGCGGGCACAGTCGTAGTGCTCCTGGCCGATGATGTTCGGATCGAGGATGCGCGAGGTCGAGTCGAGCGGATCGACGGCCGGGTAGATGCCCAGCTCGGCGATCTGCCGCGACAGCACGAGCGTCGCATCGAGGTGCGCGAAGGTCGTTGCCGGCGATGGATCCGTCAGGTCGTCGGCCGGCACGTAGACGGCCTGGAACGACGTGATCGAACCGGTCTTGGTCGACGCGATGCGCTCCTGCAGGACGCCCATCTCTTCCGCGAGCGTCGGTTGATACCCCACGGCCGACGGCATGCGGCCAAGCAATGCGGACACTTCGGTACCTGCCAGCGTGTAGCGATAGATATTGTCGATGAACATGAGCACGTCGCGGCCCTCGTCGCGGAACGCCTCGGCCATCGTCAGGCCGGTCAGCGCAACGCGCAGGCGGTTGCCCGGCGGCTCGTTCATCTGGCCGTAGACCAGCGAGACCTTGTCGATGACCTTGGACTCGGTCATCTCGTGGTAGAAATCGTTGCCCTCGCGCGTGCGTTCGCCGACGCCGGCAAACACCGAGTAGCCGGAGTGCTCGTGCGCGATGTTGCGGATCAACTCCATCAGCGTCACGGTCTTGCCAACGCCTGCGCCGCCGAACAGGCCGACCTTGCCGCCCTTGGCGATCGGCATGATCAGGTCGATGACCTTGATGCCCGTCTCGAGCACCTCGGTCGTCGCCGCTTGCTCCTCGTAGGTCGGCGCGGCGCGATGGATCGGCATGGTCGTCTCGGCGCCGATGTCGCCCTTGTTGTCGATCGGCCGGCCGAGCACATCCATGATGCGGCCGAGGGTCTTCTCGCCCACCGGCACGGAGATCGGCTGACCGGTGGCCGTTACTGACATGCCGCGCTTGAGGCCCTCCGACGAGCCCATCGCGATCGTGCGCACGACGCCGTCGCCGAGCTGTTGCTGCACCTCGAGCGTCAGGTCGACGTCGTCGATGACGAGCGCGTCGTAGACTTTCGGGATCTGTCCCGCCGGGAATCGGACGTCGACGACGGCGCCGATGATTTGCACTGTGGTTCCGGTGCTCATTAATTTTGACCTCAGTTGGGAGTCCTTCCTGTCATCGCTGTCGCGGCTAAAACCGCTCCACGATGGCTCAATTCTATGTTCAACCCGAAACGGCGGCCGCGCCGCCCACGATCTCGGAGATCTCCTGAGTGATCGCTGCCTGGCGCGCCTTGTTGTAGGCGAGCTGCAGCTTCTCGATGATCTCGCCGGCGTTATCCGTCGCGGATTTCATCGCCACCATCTTGGCCGCCATCTCGCAGGCGAGGTTCTCGACCGCGCCGCGGTAGACCTGCGATTCGATGTAGCGTGTCAGCACGTCGTCCAGCAGCTCGCGGGAATCCGGCTCGTAGATGTAGTCGAAGTGCTCGGCGAGCCTCTCCTCGCCCAGGTCGATGGCGCTGACGGGCAGCACCGTCGCAACGACGGGCTTCTGACTCATCGCGCTGACGAACACGTTGTGCACGAGATACAGGCGGTCGATTGTGCCTTCCTCGTAAGCATCGAGCATGATGCGGATCGCACCGATCAGATCATTGACGCTCGGCCGGTCGCCGAGGTGCGTCGCCGTGCCGACGACGTTGCCGCCCAGGCGCCGGAAGAACTGCACCGCCTTGGCGCCGACCAGCGCCAGGTCGACCTCCACCCCTTCCTCGCGGCGCTTCATCAGATCGCCGATCACCGTCTTGAACAGGTTCGCGTTCAGGCCGCCGCAGAGCCCGCGGTCGGTCGAGATGACGATGTAGCCGACGCGCTTGGCCTCCCGCTCCACCAGGAACGGGTGCTTGTAGTCCGGATTCGCATGCGCGAGGTGCCCGATGACCCGGCGGATCCGTTCCGCGTACGGTCTCGACTCTTCCATCTGCTTCTGGGCCTTGCGGATCTTCGAGGCGGCGACCTTCTCCATCGCACTCGTGATCTTCTGCATGTTTCTGACAGAAGCGATCTTGGACCGGATTTCCTTTTCGCCGGGCATCTCTAATACGCCCCTTTCTCCGCGAAAGCCTCGCAGATCGTTTTGAGTGACGCGGCGATCTCGTCGTTGTAATCGCCGGTCGCATTGATCGAATCCAGCGTGTCCTTGTAGTTCGAGTGTCCGAAGTCGTGCAGCGCCGCCTCGTAGTCGACGACCTTCGCCACCGGCACGTCGTCGATGAAACCTTCGTTGACGGCGTAGAGCGACAACGCCATATCGGCGACCGACAAGGGCGAGTACTGCTTCTGCTTCATCAGCTCGGTGACCCGCTGGCCGCGCTCGAGCTGCCTGCGCGTCGCGGCGTCCAGGTCGGACGCGAACTGCGCGAAGGCCGCCAGCTCGCGATACTGCGCGAGCGCGAGACGCACGCCGCCGCCCAGCTTTTTGATGATCTTGGTCTGCGCGGCGCCGCCCACGCGCGACACAGACAGGCCGGCGTTGATGGCCGGGCGGATTCCCGCGTTGAACAGGTCGGTCTCGAGGAAGATCTGGCCGTCCGTGATCGAGATCACGTTGGTCGGCACGAAGGCCGACACGTCGCCGGCCTGGGTCTCGATGATCGGCAGCGCGGTCAGCGAGCCGGTCTTGCCCTTGATCTTGCCGCCGGAGACCTCCTCGACGTGCGCCGCGTTGACGCGCGCGGCACGCTCGAGCAGGCGCGAGTGCAGGTAGAAGACGTCGCCCGGATAAGCTTCGCGGCCCGGCGGGCGGCGCAGCAGCAACGACACCTGCCGATACGCCCAGGCCTGCTTGGTCAGGTCGTCGTAGATGATCAGCGCGTCTTCGCCGTGGTCGAGGAAGTACTCGCCCATCGAGCAGCCGGCGTACGGCGCGATGTACTGCATCGCCGGGCTGTCGGCGGCCGCCGCCGCGACGACGATAGTGTGCTCCATCGCGCCTTCCTCTTCGAGCTTGCGCACGACGCCCGCGATCGACGAGGCCTTCTGGCCGATTGCGACATAGATGCATTTAATGCCGGTGCCGCGCTGGTTGATGATCGTGTCGATCGCCACCGCGGTCTTGCCCGTCTGGCGGTCGCCGATAATCAACTCGCGCTGGCCGCGGCCGATCGGCACCATCGAGTCGATGGACTTGAGGCCGGTCTGCACCGGCTGCGACACCGACTGTCTCGCGATCACGCCCGGCGCGACCTTCTCGATCGGTGCCGTCGCCTCCGCGTCGATCGGCCCCTTGCCGTCGATCGGGTTGCCGAGCGCGTCGACGACGCGGCCGAGCAGCGCACGGCCGATCGGCACCTCGAGGATGCGTCCCGTCGTTTTGACCGTGGCGCCTTCCGAGATGTGCTTGTAGTCGCCGAGCACGACCGCACCCACCGAGTCCTGGTCCAGGTTGAGCGCCATGCCGAAGGTGTTGCCCGGGAACTCCAGCATCTCGCCGTAGCGTGCATCCGCCAGGCCATGGATGCGCACGATGCCGTCGGTCACCGCGATCACGGTGCCCACGTCGCGAGCTTCGGCCTGCGCCTCGAAGTTCTGGATACGCTCCTTGATCAGCTGGCTGATTTCAGACGCTTTGAGTGCCATTTACTGTTTCCTCTTCACTTGATCAGTGCGGTTGCGAGACCGTCGAGCCTCGCGCGCAGGGATCCGTCGATGACCACGTCGCCGGCTTTGATGACGGCGCCGCCGATCAGGTTTTCGTTGATTTCCGTGGCGATGTTTACGTTGCGGCCCAGCCTCGCACGAAGCGCCTTCGTCATGGCGTCGAGCTGGCTCGCCCCCAGCGGATTCGCCGACGTCACTACGACGTCGACCGAATTTTCGATGTCGTCCTTCAGGGCTTCGAAGTGCACCGAGATCTCGGGCATTGCCGCGAGGCGGTCGTATTCGATCAGCAACTTCAGGAAATTCGTCCCGTACCGGTCGCTCCCCGAGAGCCGCTTCGCGCCGCCCTCCCTGAACAGGCCCGTAAGGAACCCGAGACGCTTTGCATCGCCGAGGTGCGGGTCGGCGAGGAACGCCACGACCTGCCCGTCCGCGAGCAGCGCACCGGCCGCCGCCAGCGATTCGGACCATGCCGCCAGTTCGCCCGCCTCGTGCGCGAGTTCGAACACCGCCTGGGCGTAGGGTCTTGCGACTGTCTCGTTGTCCGTCATCGCCGCAACGCTTCCTTACAGTTCGCCGGCCAGTTTGCCGAGGATGTCCTCGTGCGTTTTCGGGTCGATCTCGCGCTTCAGAATCTTCTCGGCACCGGCGATCGCGATCGCGGACACCTGTCCACGCAATTCCTCGCGGGCATGGTGCGTCTCCTGTTCGATCTCGGCCTTCGCCGCGGCGAGCTGTCGCTCGCGTTCCCTGACGCCGGCCGCTTTGCCTTCGGCGACGATCTCGTTCGCACGCGCGTGCGCCTGGTCGAGGATCTCCGTCGCCTGGTGGCGCGCATCGGCGATGATTTCCTCAGCCTTCGCCTCGGCTGCCTCGAGCGCCTGCTCGCTCTTGTCCGCCGCGGCGAGACCTTCGGCGATCTTCTCCTGTCGTTCCTCGATGGCCGCAAGGATCGGCGGCCAGAGCCATTTCATACAGGCCCAGACGAATACGATCATCGCAATCGTCTGGCCGATGAGAGTCAGATTGATGTTCACAAATTGCTCCCGGCGCCCGGTTCTCGGTCCGTCAGCCGCCGAGCGCGTTTTGTAGCTGGCCGATGAAGGGGTTGTTGAATGCGAAGAACAATCCAACGCCGACGCCGATCATCGCGACGGCGTCGAGCAGCGCCACGACGATGAACATCTTGGTCTGCAGCATCGGTGCGAGTTCCGGCTGTCGCGCCGCACCTTCGAGGAAACGCCCGCCGAGCAGCCCCATGCCGATGCCGACGCCCAGGGCGCCGAGACCGATCAGGATTGCGACGGCAAGCGCCGTGAAGCCAATTACAGTTTCCATCAGATTCTCCCAGAATGGATCAGATCCAGTTTGTTGAAAGGATGCAGGGTCAATGCGATTCCGACGCGAGGCTCAGGTACACGATAGTCAGCATCATGAAAATGAAGGCCTGCAGAATAACGATTATCACGTGAAACCCCGCCCACAAGAAATGCAGTGGCAATTGCCAGAGGCCGAGCATCGCGATCAAAATAAATATGAGTTCCCCGGCAAACATGTTGCCGAACAGTCGCAACGACAGCGACACCGGCTTGGCGAGCAGCGCGACGGACTCCAGGATGAAATTGAAGGCCATGATCGGGACGGCGCCCAGTATCCCCGGCCATCTGAAGGACGGTTCGATCGGATGCAACGTGAGGTCCTTGACGATGCCCAGCGGTCCCTTGTACTTGGTCGTGTAGACCAGGATCAGCACGAAGACCGCTATCGACATACCGAAGGTGACGTTGACATCGGCCGTGGGCACGACCCGCATGTACGGGATGCCGACCATCTTCGCGCCGTGCGGGATCCAGTCGACGGGTATGAGGTCCATCAGGTTCATCAAGAATACCCAGACGAAGATCGTCAATGCCAGCGGCGCGATCAGGCGGCTCTTGCCCTGGAAGGTTTCCCTGACACTGGTGTCGACGAAGTCGACGAGGATCTCGACGGCGGCCTGGAAGCGACCGGGCCTGTCGACGGAGATCTTGCGCGCGACGCCGTGGAACAGCAGCACGAAGATCAGCCCGAGCAACACCGACCAGAACATCGAATCGACGTTGATCGCCATCATGTTGCCCGCGCAATGATTCCACACCCATTGTCCTGCCTCATCCTTGCAGACCTGCAGGTTGTGCATGTGATGCGCGATGTATTCGCCGGACGTCAGCGTCTCGCCTGTGCCTTCACTCGCCATGCGTCTTCCGGTTGAATCCGTCTCTCGTTAGTCGTGGCGCAGCGCGAGGCCCGCGAAGATCACGAGCTGTGCCCCGATGAATCCTGCAAAAAGTGCTGCCGGCGCGAGCGGCCGCACCAGCACGAACACGGTGCCGAAGATCAGCACGGTCAGTGCCAGTTTGCCGAGTTCGCCGACCCAGGCCGCCCGCAGCAGGCCGCGTGCGCCGGGGTCCCGGCGCGGCACGACCAGCCTCGAGGCCAGGAAGGCATTCGGGATCGCCGAGGCCAGGCCGCCGAGCAGCGCCGAATAGCCCGCGACGTACCCATAGAGTCCCCAAAACACGGCAGCCAGCACCGCCCCGACCCCGAATTGTCCCAATAGCACCCTGAGAATCACGCCCGAGGATGAGCCGCGACCTGCGGCGGTCTCGTCCATTTCGCTAGTGTCCTGTCCGGCTCATTCGCATCGTTTCAGCGTGCCGTACCCGGCGCGTGGCAAGGCGCGCCCTGCCGGCAATGGTCCGGCCCCTGCCAAAGGGCGCAACGAAATCACGCGCCGGGTACGACGCGCCCTTCGGGAACCGGTGACAATTGCCAGGACCGCGTTGCATCCCTTGCCAAGGTCCCGACATTGGCGGCGGCATGCGCCTTGTCCTGGCAATTGTCACCGGTTCTGAAACCATGCGAATGAGCCGGACAGGACACTAGCCTCCGGCACTAAAAACGCCACGTCCATCGGTTTGACCGGCGGCTGGTGGCGCGTGTTTTTCGGTGATGTCAGGCGGGCCTGCATCAAGCCCGCGCATTATAGAGGCCACCCCCGGGCAAGGCAACCGATCCAGCGACCGGAATCAACGATTTATGCCTGTTTTTCCCGGGATTTTTCGCTTTTCGACGGGCGACCGTCGACTAGCGGATGTGGCGCAGGATTCCGTCGAGTTCGTCGAGGCTGTTGTAGCGGATGACGAGCCGGCCGGCGCCCTTCTGCGTGTGCTCGATATGCACCTTCGCGCCGAGTTTCTCGGCCACCTCGGTCTCGAGACGCCGGACGTCGGCGTTGGCCGCCGGGGGTTTCGCGGCAGATTTGGACGCTTTTTCCGTCATGCGCCGGACGAGGCGCTCGGTCTCGCGGACGGACAGGCCCTTCTTCACGACCTGCCGCGCCGCATCGAACTGCTGCGCCGGATCGGCGATGCCGAGCAATGCGCGCGCGTGACCCATCTCCAGTTGCCGGGATTCGAGCATCGATTTTACCCGCTCCGACAATTCCTGGAGCCGCAGCAGATTGCTCACCGCCGCCCGCGAGCGCCCGACCGCCTCGGCCGCGTCGGCGTGCGTCAGGCCGAATTCGTCGATCAGCCGCGCCAGCGCCCGTGCTTCCTCGAGCGGGTTCAGATTCTCGCGCTGGATGTTCTCGATCAGCGCCATCGCGATCGCGGCCTCGTCCGGGATGTCCCTGACGACGGCCGGGATCGTTTCCAGGCCGGCCATCTGCGCGGCGCGCCAGCGGCGCTCGCCGGCGACGATCTCGTAGCGCTTTACGCCGTCCACGGCGGGCAGCGGGCGCGCGACGATCGGCTGCACGACGCCCTGTGCCCGGATCGAACCGGCGAGGTCCTCCAGCGTGTCCTTGCGGATGTCGATCCGCGGCTGGTACTGCCCGCGTTGCAGGAGGTCGAGCGGGACCTGCCTCAGGCCGTCCTCGCTCTTCGCGGTGCTCTCGGCCGCCGGCTTGCTCAGCAGGACGTCGAGTCCACGGCCCAGTCGTTTTTTCTTTGCTGCCATCATGGTTCCAATCGCGGCTGAAGCCGCTCCTACAGTTGCTAGTCCAACCGCGGTGCGCCCGTACGTCAAGCGTACCTTACACTGCCCGCAGCCGGTCGGCGCGCGCATCTTCGCGGCGCAGTATCTCCCCGGCGAGCGCAAGATACGAGATCGCGCCACGCGAGTAGCGGTCGTGCAGCAATGCCGGCTTCCCGAAACTCGGGGCTTCGGCGAGACGGATGTTGCGTGGGATCACGGTGCGGAACACCTTTTCGTCGAAATGCTCGAGCAGCTGCAACGACACTTCGTTGGACAGGTTGATGCGCGGATCGAACATCGTCCGCAGGATGCCGAAGACCTCGAGGCGCGGGTTGACCGATTCACGCACCTGTTCGATCGTATTCAGCAGCGCCGAGAGGCCTTCGAGCGCGTAGTACTCGCATTGCATCGGGATCAGGACACCGTCTGCCGCGGTCAGCGCGTTGATCGTCAGCATGTTGATCGACGGGGGGCAGTCGATGAGCACGAAATCGTAGACCCCCGCGACTGGCGCCAGCGCCTTGCCGAGTTTCATTTCCCGGCCGATCTCCTTGAGCAGGCTGACTTCCGCGACGGTCAGGTCCGCGTTACCCGGCAGGACCGCGAAGCCGGCCTCCGGCGCCGAGATGATCGTATCGGCGGCGCTCGCTTCGCCCAGCAGCACGTCGCAGGCGGAGGTCTCGACCTCCATCTTGTCGATGCCGCAACCCATCGTGGCATTGCCCTGCGGATCCATGTCGACCAGCAACACCCGGCGCTGCGTCGCCGCGAGCGAGGCCGCCAGGTTGACGGCGGTGGTCGTCTTGCCGACACCGCCCTTCTGGTTCGCCACCGCGATGATTCGCGTCATATTGTTCTATGCTCCAGCAGTACGGCGTGCCGCGAACCCGCGCCATAACCCGGCACCGCCAGTTCCGTCACGTCGTAGCGCCACGCTGGCCCGACCCCATCGAGTTCCCCGGCCGGATAGCGCCCTTTCAGCGCCAGCAATACCCCGTCCTCTCCCACGAGGCGTCCGGCGATATCGAGAAGCCGTGGCAAGGCCGCCACCGCCCTCGCGATCACGGTATCAAAGGGGCTGCCGGGAGCAAAGTTTTCTGCGCGTGCCTGTACAGCCTCGACGTTATCCAGCCCGAGCAGCCTGGCTGCGTGCTGGACGAACGCGATCTTGCGGGCATTGCTGTCCAGCAACACGAACGCGCGGTCGGGCTCGGCGATCGCCAACGGCAGGCCCGGGAAACCGGCACCCGTACCGACGTCGAGTATCCGCACGCCGCGCAGCAGCGGCCTTGCCGCCAGGCTGTCGGCGAGGTGTGCAGCGACCATCCGCTTCGGCTCGTTGATCGCCGTGAGGTTGATACGCCGATTCCAGCGCGCGAGTTCGCCGAGCAGCGCCGCGAATTTGTCCTCTGCGCCGGCCGGGAACTCCTGGCCGAGTTTCCGCAGAGACTCTTGAATCGCGTCTTTCATTTCGGCATCAGGTCGCGGCGGCAAGCGCCGCTCCTACAGCTCCGGCCGGCACGTCCCTTGCAGGAGCGTTGCTGGTCAGCGCGGCGCCGGGCGTTCACGCCACGAGCAGCGCCATGAAGTCGTCGACCGGGGTCCGGGCCAGCGCCTCGGGGTCGGCCGCCAGCGCCTCGAGCCGCTCCCACTGCCGGGCCGCGAGCCTGGGCTTGACGCTCGTGACGAATTTTTTCTCGAGCACCGGGATGCCGTCGGCGCGCCGTCGCCGGTGGCCGATCGGGTAGTCGACCGCGACGCGGTCGGTGCTCGTACCATCGGCGAAGAACACCTGGACGGCGTTACCGATATAGCGCTTGTCCGGATCGAAGTAGTCCTTCGTGAACTCCGCATTCTCGCGCACCTGCATCTTCGCGCGCAGTGCGTCGATGCGCGGATCGGCGGCGACGTCGTCCTCGTAGTCCGCCGCGGTCAACCGGCCGAAGATCAGCGGCACGGCGACCATGTACTGGATGCAATGATCCCGATCCGCCGGATTGGCGAGCCGGCCCGTCTTGTCGATGATCCGGCTGCCCGCTTCCTGTGTCTCGATAACGATGCGCTCGACTTCGTCGAGCCGGCGCGCAACGGACTCGTGCAGCTTCATCGCCGCCTCGACCGCCGTCTGCGCGTGGAACTCCGCCGGGTAAGAGATCTTGAACAGCACATTTTCCATGACATAGCTGCCGTAGCCACGCTGGAACGCAAAGGCGCAGCCTCCGAACAACACGTCGTAGAAACCCCAGGTCTTCGCGGTCAGCGCTGAGGGATAGCCCATCTCCCCGGCCATCGCGATCAGCGCCAGCCGCACGCCGCGGCTCGTCGCGTCGCCGGCCGCCCAGCTCTTGCGCGAACCGGTGTTCGGCGCATGCCGGTAGGTGCGCAGGGCGCCGCCGTCGATGAAGGCATGCGACAGGACGTTCAAGACCTCGGCGCGCCCGCCGCCAAGCATGCGGGTAACCACGGCGGCGGAGGCGACGCGGACCAGCAGCACGTGATCGAGTCCAACGCGGTTGAAGGCGTTCTCCAGCGCAAGCACGCCCTGGATCTCGTGCGCCCGGATCATCGCCTCGAGCACATCGCGCATGACGAGCGGCGCCTCGCCGGTGGCGCGTCTCGTGCGGCTCAGGTAGTCCGCGACCGCCAGGATGCCGCCGAGGTTGTCGGAGGGATGGCCCCACTCCGCGGCGAGCCAGGTGTCGTTGAAGTCGAGCCAGCGGTTCATCGCGCCGATGTCGAACGCCGCCTTGACCGGATCCAACTCGTATGAGGTCCCCGGCACGCGGGCCCCGCCGGCGAGCGTGGCGCCGGTTACTACGGGCCCGAGCAACTTCGTGCACGCCGGGTAATCGAGCGCCTGGAAACCGCAAGCGAGCGTATCCAGCAGGCAGTAATGCGCCGTTTCGAATGCCAGCGCACTGTCGATGGCCGTGTCGCAGACGTAGGCGGCGATATCGTCGAGCTCGCGGTCGAAGGCCGGGCGTTCGGCGGATCGGATGTCGTTATTGGACACTCTTATTCTCAGTTGCCGTCATTGCGAGCGCAGCGAAGCAATCCAGAGAGTGGATTGCTTCGTCGGCCTGCGGCCTCCTCGCAATGACACTGAACTCCCACAACATTCAGCGATCCTCGATCGCCTTCCACTTCCTGAGCGGCGGCCCGACGTAGTCGGCGGCGGGCCGGATCAGCTTGTTGTCGGCGCGCTGTTCCATGATGTGAGCCGCCCAGCCGGTGATGCGCGAACAGACGAAGATCGGCGTGAACAGGTAAGTGGGGATGCCGAGGAAATGGTAGACGCTCGCCGCGAAGAAATCGGCGTTCGCGAACAGCTTCTTCTCGTCCCACATCGTTTTCTCGACCGCCTCGGACACGGCGAACAGGGTCACGTCGCCGGCCTCGGCCGCAAGTCGTTTCGACATGCGCTTGTTGATCGCGTTACGCGGGTCCGAGGTCGTGTAGACACGATGACCGAAGCCCATGATGAGTTCCTTGTCGGCGAGCATCTTGCGCACGCCGGCGACCGCCTCCTCCGGTGTGTCGAACCTCGAAATCAGTTCCATGGCCGCCTCGTTCGCACCGCCGTGCAGCGGACCGCGCAGCGCCCCGATCGCGCCGGTGACCGCCGAATGCATGTCGGACAGCGTCGCGGTGATGACGCGAGCGGTGAACGTGGACGCGTTGAATTCGTGCTCGGCATACAGGATCAGCGTCGTATCGAGCGACTCGCGATGCAGCTCCGAAGGCGGTCCGTCGTGCAGCATATGCAGGATGTGGCCGGCGATGCTGGCATCGTCGGTCCCGGTGTCGATGCGCACGCCGTCCATGTGATAGCGATGCCAGTACACCATCATCGACGGGAGGCAGGCGAGCAGGCGATCCGCGACGTCGACCTGCCGTGACACGTCCCCTTCCGGTTCGACGTTGCCGAGGAACGAGACACCCGTCCTCAGCACGTCCATCGGGTGCGCATCCGCCGGGATCATCTCGAGCACGGCTCTCAGCGGTTCCGGCAGGCCGCGCAGTTTGCGGATCTTCGCGACGTACGCGTCCAGCTCGGCGCGGTCCGGCAGTTCGCCGCGCAAAAGCAGATACGCGACTTCTTCGAAGGAGGCCCCGGCGGCGAGGTCCTCGATGTCGTAGCCACGATACGTGAGGCCCGCGCCTTCCTTGCCCACGGTGCACAGCGCGGTCTTGCCGGCGGTGACGCCGGCGAGGCCTCCGGTTTTCCCATTCCCTGCCATCTCAATTGCCTCCTTCGTCCTGCGATTTCGCGGCGCGGCCGTCGGCCGTGAACAGCGCATCTAGACGGTCTTCATATGCCTGGTAGCCGAGCACATCATAGAGTTCCGCGCGCGTCTGCATCGACTCGAGTAGCGCGCGCTGCGTACCCTCGGCACGCAACGTGACGTAGACCTCTTGCGCCGCCGCCGACATGGCGCGAAAGGCGGACAGCGGATACAAGGCCATCCGGACACCGGCCTCACCGAGCTCTTCCGTCGAAAAGAGCGGCGTCTTGCCGAACTCCGTGATGTTCGCGAGCACGGGCACGTCCAGAGCCCGCGTGAACTCCCGGTATTCCTCGAGCGTCGTCAGCGCCTCCGCGAAGATCGCGTCGGCACCGGCGGCGGCGTAGGCACCGGCGCGATCGATCGCGGCCTGCTGCCCCTCCACCGCGTGCGCATCGGTCCTGGCCATGATCATAAACGCATCGTCTTCGCGCCCATCCACCGCGGCCCGGACGCGGTCGCACATCTCCCGGGTCTCGACGAGGGCCTTGCCGGGCCGGTGGCCGCAGCGCTTTGCCGCGACCTGGTCCTCGATATGACACGCCGCCGCGCCGGCCCGTGTCAGGTCGCGGATCGTGCGGGCGATCATGAACGCACCGCCGAATCCCGTGTCGGCATCCACCAGCAACGGCACATCGGTCGCCGACGCGATCCGCCGTACGTCCTCGCAGACGTCGTTCAAGGTCGTCAGCCCCAGGTCCGGCAGCCCGAAAGAGGCGTTCGCGACGCCGGCGCCGGACAGATAGATCGCCCGGAACCCGGCACGCTGCGCGAGCAGCGCCGTGTAGGCATTGATCGTACCGACGATCTGCAGCGGCCGCTCCGCCGCGAGCGCCTCGCGCAGGCTGGCGCCTGCGCTCACGAGCCGATCTCCACGACGGTGCGGCCGGTGACCGCGCCGTCGAGATAGGCCTGGAACGCGCCCGGGAGTTCGTCGAAGGCGATCGTGCGCTGGCCGATCGTTTCGAGGTGGCGCGGCTTGAGGTCCCCTGCGATCCGCGACCACACCGCCAACCGCAGGTCGCGCGGCGTCTCCACCGAATTGATCCCGAGCAGACACACGGCGCGCAGGATAAAGGGGATGACCGTCGTCTCGAGCGCCGGGCTGGCGGCGAGGCCGACGCTCGCGATATTGCCGCCGTAGGCCATCGTGCGCGTCAGCCAGGTCAGCAGCTCGCCGCCGAGGCTGTCGATCGCGCCGGCCCATTCGGCTCTTTCGAGCGGCCGCTTGCCGACGTCGATATCCGCGCGTGCGAGGATCCGCCGCGCCCCGATGCTCTCGAGATAGGCTTTGGCGTCGGCCTTGCCCGTCACGGCGACGACCTCGTAGCCGCGTCCGCTCAGCATGTCGATCGCGACGCTGCCGACACCGCCCGTTGCGCCGGTGACGACGACCGGCCCCTGGCCCGGCTGTTGTCCGTTCTGTTCCATGCGATGTATCGCGAGCGCCGCGGTGTAGCCGGCCGTGCCGATGCGCATCGCGGCGGCCGCGTCGAGACCCGCGGGGATAGGTACGACGCTCGAACTCGCGACTCGCGCATACTCGGCATAGCCGCCATCGACGGTCTCGCTGAGTCCGCAACCGTTGACGAGTACGGGAGTTCCCGCCGGCAACCCGGCATCGTTCGAACTCACGATCTCGCCCGCGAGGTCGATGCCGCCGTTCAGCGGATAGCGCCGGAGTATCCGGCCGGCACCCGTGGCCGCGAGCGCGTCCTTGAAGTTGATCGTCGAGTGAGAGACCTTGATGACGACATCGCCGTCCGTGAGGTCGTCGATTGTCATCTCCCTGAAGCCCGCGACGACCTTGCCGTCCTTCTCGTCAATCCGGTATGCGCGAAACGTGTCCATCAGCCATTCCTCTCGAGCCAGACTTCCAGCCCCTGCGTGTTCAATACGATATCCGTCGCCAGTACCGAAGCGATAAGCTCGCGCCCGCCGTCGAAGCCGTGGTCCCGCAAGCGCTCCTCATAGTAATCCAACATCCCGGCTTCTATCGCCGCGGTACGCTCCTCGTCGTCGCGGTGTTCGAGTGCGAGTGCCACGTAAGCATCCAGCCCGTCGTGCATCTGCAGCGCGAGGCGGGCCGGATCGCCGACGCGGCTGTAATGCGTCAGGTACAGCCATTCGGGTTCGCAAGCCAGTATGCGATCCACGGCCCTGTGTGCCTGCCCCGGATCGAATTGCACCGGCGTCGTCGTCGGAAACACGATCTCGCCGCTCGCCGTGTCGAGCTCGCGGTAGGAGACGCCGAAGCTGTCGCCGGTGAATACACCCTTCGAAGCCGGATCATGCAACACGTAATGGTGCCGTGCATGACCTTCGGTGTGGAGGGCCGTGAGCGGCCGCCCGTCGAGTTCGAAGCACTGCCCGTCCGCAGCGATCACGATCCGGCGCTCGTCGATCGGTCGGATCGTGCCGTACATCCGGCGCGTCCGTTCGACGCCGTATACGGCTTCGGTGCCGGCGACGAGCCGGGCCGGATCGGCCATGTGCGGCGCGCCTCGCGGATGCAGGACGCAATGCGCGTTCGGCAGGTGCTGCATCAGCGTACCCGCACCGCCGGCGTGATCGAGGTGCACGTGCGTGAGGAACACGAAGTCGACGTCCGCGGGATCGACGTCGTATCGCTCGAGCGCGTCGAGCAACAGCGGCACGCTGCTGTTGACACCTGTGTCGACGAACGCTGCCCTGCCGTTTTCGACGATCAGGTGGCTCGCGTCCTTCAGTAGCCCGCCATATTCGGTGTCGATCGCACAGACGCCGTGCTCCAGCGCCGTCGTCATTGCAGATCCGTTGGGCATCTCGAGCGCGCCTGGCCCGGAGCTCAATTGGGGTGCGGGGTCTCGAGGCCCTCGAGGCCCGAAAAGTAATGGGCCAGCAACTTGATTTCGGCATCGGACAGCTGTGCGGCAATGGGCTGCATGACGGGATTCGTGCGGCCGCCGTCGCGGTACCTGTGGAGCGCGGTAACGAGATAATCCTCGTACTGGCCGGCCAGGGTCGGCCAGTTCGGGGACACCGCGATGCCGTTCTGTCCGTGGCAGGCGGCACAGGTCTTTGCGGCGTCCAGGCTCGCGCCCTGGGTACCGCCGTTCTCGACCGTGGTGTTGCCCAGCGTGGCCATGTAGGCCGCGATGTCCTCGATCTGCTGGTCGGTGAAGCTGGACGCCTGCGCGTGCATGGTCGGGTGCGAGCGGTTGCCGTCGCGGTAATCCTTCAGCGCCACCGTGATGTAGGCCGCCTTCTGGCCGCCGAGTTTCGGCACGCGGTAGGACGGATAGGCGTTGCGATAGCCCTCGATGCCGTGACAGCCGAAGCAGGTATAGGCCAGCGGCTTGCCGCGTTCCGCGTTGCCTTCGGCGCCTGCGTCACGCGCGGCCGCGATGCCCGCAATACACACGATGGCTGCCGCAACTAGCGTTGTCGAACGGTTAATCACGATAAGTTTCAAGGTCTTGCAGTACGGGGCCGCGATCGCGGGGGCTGTCGAGGCCGCTATGGTAGAGACTCGCGCGGACGAATGCCAGCCCGCACGCGTGCTAGCATCGGCCCCTCACAACCCGCTCACGCAATGTCTTGAAGAAAAGCATCGTCGCGCTACTGATCGCCCTCGCGCTGGTGATACTCGTCTCGCCGGGCATCATCGGGCGGCTCGCCGAGCGTTCGCTGGAGCAAGACCTCGACGTCGCACCGCGGGACGATGCCGAGCTCGTCGTGACGCCGCAAGGCTTCGACCGCGGCTGGTTCTCCTCCGAGGGGCGGCATCGCATCGAGCTCCGCGACGGCCGGCTTGCGAAGTGGCTGCACGCCGCGACCGGCGAGGACGACCGCACGAGCATCCCCGCCCTGATCGTCGATACGCGCCTCGATCACGGCCTGATACCGCTCGGATCGATGTCCCGGGCACAGGGCTCGCTGGTGCCCGGCCTCGGCAGCGCCGTCTCGACGCTGCAGCTCGAGTGGCCCGACGGCCGGACGACCGACGTGCCCGGCGCCGTCTACAGCACGATCAGCCTGGGCGGCGAACTGAAATCCAGCTACGCGCTGCCGGCAGGCCGCGTCGCCGGCGACGATGCTTCGACGGCCTGGGGCAACGTCGACATGACATTGACACTCCATCCCGGTGGCAGATCGGGCGCCTTCGATGCCACCGTCGACTCCGCGTCGTTCACGCGCGACGGCAACACCGTGAACGTCGGCAAACTCGTATTCTCCGGCTCGACGTCCCGCGGCAGCGACGGCCGTCTCGGCGGACGCAGTACGCTCGATGTCGCGGCCGTCCCGCTCGCGGGCATGGCCCCGGGAGACCTGCACCTGTCGATCCGGTTTGACGGCATCGACGCCGCCGTCCTCGACGATGCGGTCCGCGACCTCGAGCGTGCCGCCACGAGCGGGATGCCGCCGCAGGACGATGCCGCCCTGCGGCGCTTCGTCGCGTCCGGTTTCGAATTCGACGTGGAGCATTTCGACATCGATACCACCGACGGCACGCTCAGCAGTGCGCTGCACCTGCACCTGGATCCCATGGACGCCGGCTCGTTCGCCTGGCCGTCGGCTCTGCTCGCGCTCGATGCCGGTGCCGAGCTTCGCATACCGGCGAAACTCTTCGAGCGTGCGGCCGCGCAGGAACCCGATCTGAATGCCATTGCCGGCCTCGGCTACCTGCGCCGCAATGGCGACTACTACGAACTCCGCGCCGCGTTCCGCAAAGGCGTCCTGACGGTCAACGACGCGCCGATCCCGATTTCATTGCCGGCATCCCGATAGCGACCGGCCGGGTCAGATGTCTTCGGCCAGGTGACAGGCGACTCGCGAGTCGCCGACCTGGCGGGGCGTCGGCACCTCCGCCCGGCAAACCTCGCGCGCGTGCGGACAGCGTGGATGGAAGGCGCAGCCCGTCGGCGGCGTGAGCGCGGAGGCGACTTCGCCGCGGATCGTGGCCCGGCCCCCGGGCGCCGCCGGGTCGGGCACGGGCACGGCGTCGAGCAGTGCCCGCGTATAGGGATGCCGCGGCGCGCCGAACAACGCGGAATTGTCGGCGAGTTCGGCGAGCGCGCCGAGATACATGACGAGTACACGCTGGCAGAACCCGCGAACGACGGCGAGGTCGTGCGTGATGAAGACGATCGACAGGCCGTGCTCACGCTGTTCGTCTCTCAGCAGCGACAGGATCTGGGCCCGTATCGTGCCGTCCAGCGCCGATACGGCCTCGTCGCAGACCAGCACGCGCGGGCCGACGATCAGGGCGCGCGCAATCGCGACCCGCTGCGCCTCGCCGCCGGAAAGCTGGTGCGGAAATCGATGCAGGTAGTGCGCGCCAAGGCCCACGCGCGCGAGCGTGCGTTCCACCGCGTCCCGGCGTGCGGCGGCAGACATTGCCGGTTCGTGCACGGTGAGCGGTTCGCCGACCAGCGTGGCGACGCGCATCTGTGGATCCAGCGAACCGACCGGATCCTGGAATACGAGTTGCAAATCGCGCCGCAATCTCCTGGCGCGGGTCTGCACGGCGCCCGCGATCTCTTCGCCGCAGAAAATCACTCGTCCGCTCGCGAGCGGCACGAGGCCGAGCACGGCGCGCACCAGGCTCGACTTTCCCGAGCCCGATTCGCCGACGACGGCCACAGCCTCGCCGGAACCGACCGACAGATCCACGCCGCGCACCGCCTCGAGCCCGCCCTGGCGGCGCGACGAGTACCGGACCCTGGCTCCGACGACGCTCAGCACCTCGTCGTGCGTCCCGGTGGCCGGCGCGGCCGCAGCATCGAGACGCGGCGCCGCGGCGATCAATCGTGCCGTGTATTCGTTCCGCGGCGCGGCGAAGACGTCCCGCGTCGCACCCGACTCGACGAGTTCGCCGGACCGGATCACCAGCATGCGCTCGCAACGCCCCGCGATCACGCCGAGGTCGTGCGTGATGAGCAGCAGCGCCGTGTCGCCGCGCACGCTTGCCAGCAGTTCGAGGATCTGCGCCTGTACCGTGACGTCGAGCGCCGTCGTCGGCTCGTCCGCCACGAGCAACGCCGGCTCGGCGATCAGCGCGGCGGCGATCATGACCCGCTGGCGCATGCCGCCGGACAACTCGTGCGGGTAAGCGCGGTACTGCCGTCCCGGGTCCGGAAGTCCGACCCGCCCGAGCATGTCCCGTACGCGTTCGACCGCGTCTCCCGGCTCGCCGATCCGGTGCCGACGCACGATATGCAGGAGTTGCGGGCCGACGCGAAGGTAGGGATTCAGCGCCTGCATCGGATCCTGAAACACCATCGCGATACGGCGCGCACGCAGGGCATCGAGCACGCCCTCCCCGGCGCCGAGCAATTCCTTTCCCTCGAGCCTGACGCTGCCGGTGACCGCCGCGGACGCCGGCAGCAGGCCGAGGAGCGCGAGCGCCGTCTGCGTCTTTCCGGAGCCGGATTCGCCGACGAGTCCGACCGCCTCCCCCGGCGCCACCGAAAAGCTCAGATCGCGGACCCTGTGCGCACCGGCATAGCGTATCGACAGGTGCTCGACGAGCAGCAGGCTCACGGTTCCTGCCTCGCGTCGAAGACGTCGCGCAGGGCGTCGCCGAGGAAATTGAACAACAGCAGGATCGCCGCGAGCAACACCGCGGGGATCAGCAGCAGGTGCGGTGCGCCTTCCATCTGGTTGACCCCGTCATGGACGAGGGCGCCGAGGGAAGTCTGCGGCTCCTGTACGCCGAGGCCGAGGAAGCTGAGGAACGACTCGACCAGGATCGCCTGGGGTATCGTCAGCGTCAGGTAAACGACGACGACACCGATGAGGTTCGGCGCGATATGGCGCAGCATGATCCGCGGCGCCGGAACGCCGGTCACACGCGCCGCCTCGACAAATTCTTTCTCGCGCAGGCTCAGCGTCTGGCCGCGCACGATGCGCGCCATGTCCAGCCAGTTGATCGCGCCGATCGCGACGAAGATCAGCAGAAAATTCCGGCCGAACGCGACCATCAGCAGTATCACCAGGAAGATGAACGGCATCGCATACAGCGTGTCGACGAAGCGCATCATCACGGCATCGAGCCAGCCGCGCGCATAGCCGGCGACCATCCCGTAGAACACACCGATGACGAGGCTGACCGCGCTCGCGACCAGCGCCACGGCGATCGTCACGCGGATACCGAGCATCGTGCGCACGAACAGGTCGCGGCCGAGCTGGTCGGTACCGAAGATGTGCCCGCCGGCCCAGGTGGGCCCGTCGAGGACGAGGTCGAAGTTCGTGCTCAGGTAGTCGTTCCGGCTGAGCCAGGGACCGAACACGGCCACCGCGGCGACGAGGCCGAGTACGGCAAGACAGAACACGACCGTCCGGTTGCCGGCCAGCCGCCCGCGCAAGCCTGTGCGCCGACTCATCGTCTGCGCACCCGCGGGTCGATCACGCCGTACAGGATGTCGACGGCCAGGTTAAGCGCGACGACGAGCACCGCATAGAGCACGACGACGCCGAGCACGACCATGTAATCGCGGTTGCCGGCGGCGCGGACGAACAGTTCGCCGAGGCCGGGGATGCCGAAGACCTCCTCGATCACCACGGCACCGGTCAGGATGGCCGCGATGGCGGGTCCGAGATAGGACAGCACCGGCACCAGCGCGGGCCTGAACGCGTGGTAGCGGACGATGGCCGCGGTGCCGAGTCCCTGCGCGCGCGCGGTCCGGATGTAATCGCTCCCGAGCACGTCGATCATGCCGGCCCGGGTAAGTCTGGCGATGTACGCGATCTGCGGCAGCGCGAGCGCAATCACCGGCAGCACCAGCCTGGCGAGGCCTCCGCTGCCGGTCCAGCCCGCCGGCAGCCAGTGCAGCTTCACGGCGAACACGAGCACGAGCACGGGCGCGACCACGAACACCGGGATCGAGATGCCGGTCATCGCGATGCCCATCAGCAAACGATCGAGCGCCGAATTGCGGCGCAGTGCGGCCAGTGTGCCGCAGGCCACGCCCGCCAGTACCGCCAGCAGTATCGCCAGCGTCCCGAGCAGCAACGACACGGGCAAGGTGCCGCGGATGAGTTCGCCGACCGAGTAACCGACGTAGTGATAGGACGGCCCGAAATCGCCGCGCACCACGTGTGACAGGTAGCGCCACAACTGCACGAGCAGCGGTTGGTCGAGCCCGTAGGCTTCCTGCAGCGCCTTGAGTGTCTCGGGCGGCAACCCGCGCGGATCCTGGAACGGACCGCCCGGCGCGGCATGCACCATCAGGAAGGCGAGCACGATGACCAACAGCAGCGTCGGAATCGCACCCAGCACTCTGAGCAGGGCGTATCGCAGCAACGGCCTCTTCCGGGTCGGTGCCCGGCGCGCCGGGATCGATTCCTAGGGCGCCAGGCTCAGCTGCTGACTGTAATGATAATCGAGCATGTTGTCTTGCCAGCCGCGGACACGCGCGTCGACGAGATGCTTGCTGACGTAGAAATACAGCGGGATGACCGGATGATCCTCGAGCATCCGCCGCTCGGCCTCCTCGAGAAATAACTCGCGGCGATCGGGATCGGTCTGCGAGGCGGCCTTGTCCATCAATGCGTCGAATTCGGGGTTGTCGTAGCCGGTCAGGTTTGCCGGGTTGCCGCTCTCCATGACGCTGAGGAACGTCTGCGCGTCGTCGTAGTCGCCGATCCAGCTCGACCGGAACACCTGGGTCACTTGCTTCGCGCGGGTCTCGGCCAGCAGGACCTTGAATTCCTCGCCGACCAGGTCCGTCTCGACGCCGAGCACGTCGTGCCACATCTGCTGTATCGCGACCGCGACGAGCTTCTCCGTGTCCGACGCGACGTAGCGCAGCTCGATGTGCAGCGGCTTGTCCGGGCCGTAGCCCGCGTCGCGGTACAACTGCATGGCCCGCGCGTCGCGCTGTTGCTGGTCCAGCATGGCGTAGGGGAACTGCGGCGGACGGTAGTGGGCGACGCCCGGAGGCACCCAGCTGTATGCGGCCAGTTCGCCGCGTCGCGTCACGTTCGCGACGAGCGCATCGCGATCGATCGCCATCGACAGGGCCTGGCGCAGGGCCGGGTTGTCCTTGAACGGCGCAACCGTGAGATTGAACCCATAGTAGTAGACCCCGAGATAAGGCGCCATGTGCAGTTCGCCGCCGAACTCGGTGCGCAGCGTCGCGGCGTCCTTCGGCGGCACCGTGTCGGTGATGTCCAGTTCCCCGGCGCGGAATCGATTGAGCTGCGTGTTCTCGTCCGTCAGCACGAGGTACTGGACCTTGTCGATCGCTGTCGCCGCATTGTTCCAGTAGTGCGCGTTGCGCGAGAGCGTGAGCATGGATCCCGGCTGCCAGGCGTCGAGCTTGTACGCGCCGTTCGACACCAGGTTGCCGGGCCGCGCGAAGGCGTCACCGAATTGCTGCACCGTCGCCGGGTGCACCGGGAAGGTGCTCGGCAGTGCCATCAGGTTGAGCAGATACGGGGTCGGCTGTGCAAGCCGGATCACGAGCGTGTGCGGGTCCGGCGCCGCGACGCCGAGATCTTCCGGCGGTGCCGCACCCTTCAGGATTTCGGGCACGTTCTCGATGTTGCCGAGCAACTCCGCGTAGAACGCGCCGGTGGCCGGCGTCACGAGGCGGCGCAGGCTGAATACAAACTGGTCCGCGGTGACCGGGTCGCCATTCGACCAGCGCGCGTCCGGCCGCAGCGTGAACGTATATATCAACCCGTCCGGGGATATCTGCCAGGACTGTGCGACACCGGGCACGAGTTCGCCGCCGGCGGAGTAGGAGAGCAGACCCTCGTCGAGGTCGCGTAACACCTCGTTCGCCTGCACGCTGCGGGCCTTGTGCGGATCCAGCGATTCCGGATCGGAGGTCAGCCCCCGCGTCAGGACCGAGCGGGCCCCCTCTCGCAGGGTGGGAGGCCCGACCGACCAGATCACGAAGATCGAGAGCAGGAGGATTCCGGTAAGGGCGATGAGTGTCAGGCGTTCGCGGTTCATCAGGCCGATTCCCTGAGTTGCCTTTTCTTCAGATGCACGAGCAGCAGCGAGACGGCCGATGGCGTCATGCCTTCCAGCCTGGAGGCCTGGCCGAGCGTCGCGGGCCGGGCCGCCACGAGGCGCTGACGCGCTTCGGTCGAAAGACCGTGCACGGCAGCGTAATCGATATCCTCGGGGAGCCGCAGCGATTCGGCCCGCGCGTGCCGCGCGATCTCGCGCTCCTGGCGCTCTATATAACCCGAATACTTCGCCTGCACCTCGACCTGCAATTCGACCTGCTCTTGCTGCTCCGGCCCGAGACCCGTCGCCGCGGCGCCGACTTCCGCCAGGGCCGCCAGGTCCGCATAGCCAACTTCCGGGCGTTTCAGCAGCATGGCCGCGGTGCTGCCGGCCGCGCGGATGCTGATGCCCTCGAGGCGCCGCCGCTCCGCGGCGACCGCCGTCTGTTTCGCTTCGAAACTCGCCCAGCGCACATCATCGACCAGGCCGAGTGACCGCCCGACCGGGGTCAGCCGGGCGTCGGCGTTGTCCTCGCGCAGCGTCAGGCGATATTCGGCACGGCTCGTGAACATGCGATACGGCTCGCTCACGCCGCGCGTGATCAGGTCGTCGACGAGCACGCCGAGATAGGCCTCGTGCCGTTTCGGAAACCAACCGTCCCGGTCCTGCGCACGCCGTGCCGCATTGACGCCCGCAAGCAAGCCCTGTGCCGCGGCCTCTTCGTAGCCGGTGGTACCGTTGATCTGACCTGCGAAAAAGAGCCCGCCGAGCACCCGCGTCTCCAGCGTGGGCCTGAGCGCCCGCGGATCGAAGTAATCGTATTCGATCGCATAGCCCGGCTGGGTAATGCGCGCATTCTCGAAACCTGCGATCGTGCGCACGAAGCGTTCCTGTACGTCGGCCGGCAGGCTCGTCGAGATGCCGTTCGGATAGACGATGTCCGTCGTCAGGCCTTCGGGCTCGACGAAGACCTGGTGCGAGGCGCGCTGCGCGAAGCGCACGACCTTGTCCTCGACGGAGGGGCAGTAGCGGGGCCCGATCCCCTCGATGACGCCCGTGTACATCGGCGATTCGCCGAGCGAGCCACGGATGATGTCGTGGGTCGCCTCGGAGGTCCGGGTCACGTGGCAAGCGACCTGCCGGGGATGGTCGGCACGGCGGCCCAGGTACGAGAACACCGGCGTCGGCGTATCCCCCGGCTGCTGCTCCATCGCCGCGTAGTCGAGCGTGCGGCCGTCGAGTCGCGGCGGCGTACCCGTCTTCAGGCGCGCCACGTCGAAGGGCAGCTCACGCAGACGGGATGCAAGCCGGTTGGACGGCGCATCCCCGGCCCTCCCGCCCGGTGTCTCGTCGCGGCCGATGAGTATCCGGCCGCCGAGGAAGGTGCCGACGGTCAGCACGACGTTGCGGGCCAAAAGGCGCTGCCCGTCCTCCGTCACCACGCCGACGACGCACTCGCCGGCGACGACGAGATCCGCGACCGAGGCTTCCACGATGGCCAGCCCCGACCGGTGTTCGAGCAGCCAGCGGATCGCACGCTTGTACAGCTCGCGGTCGGCCTGCGCGCGGGTGGCGCGCACCGCCGGTCCCTTGCTCGCATTGAGTGTCCGGAACTGGATGCCGGCACGATCGATCGCGACGGCCATGGCGCCGCCGAGCGCATCGATCTCCCGCACCAGGTGGCCCTTGCCGATCCCGCCGATGGACGGGTTGCAACTCATCTGGCCGAGCCCGGACCGCTTCTGCGTAACCAGCAGGGTGTCGGCGCCGGCGCGGGCCGCGGCCAGTGCGGCCTCGGTGCCGGCATGACCGCCGCCGACGACAATGACGTCGAACCCCTGTTGCATGGCGTAATGGTCCACGAGATGGGCGGCGAATTCTACTCACTGGTCCCGCGTCTCGCCAGCGCGCCGGGCCCGGGCGCTGGCCGCCGGCGGCGAGTGCGCGCGGGCGGCCCGTGTTGAAGGGCACGCTTTCGGCGCGCGGATGATCGCGCTAACATCCCGAACTCGTCGTTTCGGCGGCAAAGAAGAACACCGTGTCCGAAAGACCGAAACGCAAACCGCGCCGCGGGCGGCAGCGGTCGCCGACGCTGGACGATGTGGCGAAACGCGCCGGCGTGTCGTCGATGACCGTATCGCGCGTGATCAACCAGTCACCCGGCGTGCGTGACGAGACCCGCGGCCGCGTCGATGCGGCGATTCGCGAGCTGGGCTACGCGCCCAACGTGGCGGCCCGGCACCTCGCGAGTGCCGGGCTCATTCGCCTGGCCATGCTGTACGCGAAGCCGCACGCGTACATCGCCGAGTTCCTGTTCGGAGGGCTGGACCAGGCGCGCATGCATCACGCACAGTTCATCATCGAGAAGTGCGAGAACATCGGCAAGGCCAGAGCGGAGATCGACCGCATCGTCTCCGAAGGCGCCGACGGCCTGTTGATCGCGCCGCCGATCGGCGATTCGGAACGGGTGCTGGATCACCTCGAGAACAGCGACGTTCCGGTCGTGGTCGTCACGTCGAGCCCGATACGCCCCAGCGTATCGGCGGTGCGCATCGACGGCTATGCGGCCGCCCGCGAGATGACGCAGCACATCGTCTCGCTGGGGCACCGCAAGATCGGGTTTATCGTCGGCGATCCGAAGCATGCCTCCAGCGATCACCGGTTGCGCGGATATCGGGACGCATTGGCCGAGACCGGCATCGCCGCGAAAGACGAGTGGATCGCACAGGGCCTGTTCACCTACCGCTCGGGCCTGGACGCCGCGGAGCAGTTACTGGATCTCGACGACCGCCCCACGGCGATCTTCGCGAGCAACGACGACATGGCGGCCGCGGCAGTGGCGGTGGCGCACCGGCGCGACCTCGACGTGCCCGCCGACCTGACGATCTGCGGTTTCGACGACACGCCGCTCGCGACAGAGATGTGGCCGCAGCTGACGACGATCCACGTGCCGACTGCGAAGCTGACGCGCACGGCCACCGACTTGCTGATGGAAAACATCCGTGCCCGGCAGCGCGGCGAAACGCGGCCGCCCGAACACCGGGTGCTTGACTACCGCCTGATTCGCCGCCAGTCGGACGCGGCGCCACGGCTGCGGCCGCGCGTAACCGTCGGCCTTTCGAAGTGAGCTAGCACGCCGGCGCGCGGGTCACGTCCGGCTTTACTTGCCCGGCCATGCCGGCCAAGATGGCCGGGTTCTTGCCCGGACAGGACCCCGACTCAGGACACCCACTGCCCCGCATGCACGGTTTACCCGCGTTCTCCCTGTTGTTGCTCGTCTTCTCGACTCCCGCGCTCGCGCAAGGGCGTATCGAGCTCAGCGACTGCCGCATCAACGCCGGGCCGGGTACCCCCGGCATCGCCGCACGCTGCGGACAGTTCGCCCGGCCGCTCGATCCCGCCGACCCGGATTCGGAGACGATCGAACTCGCGGTGGCCGTCGTGCCGGCGTTGTCACTGGACCCCGCCCCGGACGCATTCGTGCCGATCGCGGGCGGGCCCGGCGGGTCGTCCATCAAGTTCTATGCAGCCTGGGCGGCCGCCTTCGAGCGCGTCCGCCAAAAGCGCGACATCCTGATCGTCGATCAGCGCGGCACCGGCGACTCGGCCCCGATGACCTGCGACGTCGACGAGGACGTCGTCGCGGGAGCCTACAACCGGGCCGACACCCTGAAGGCGACGCGGGATTGCCTGGCAGCGCTGCCGTACGATCCACGCTACTTCACGACCAGCGTCGCGATCACGGACCTCGAGGCCCTGCGCGCCGCGCTCGGTTACACCACGCTCGATCTGTACGGATCGTCCTACGGCACGCGCGTCGCGCAACACTTCGCGCGGCACTACCCGGACTCGACCCGCGCGGTGATCATCGACGGCGTCGTGCCGCCGCAGGTCCCGCTCGGGCCGGACATCGCCACCGAGTCGCAGCGCGCGCTGGACAGCGTCTTCGACCGTTGCGGCAGGGACGCCGACTGCAGCGCGAATTTCCCGGATTTGCATGACGACTTCCGGCGCCTGTCGGAGATGCTCGCGGCCGGGCCGCTCGACGTCGACATCTCCGATCCACTGACCGGCGAACCCGAGACGGTCCATTTCGGACAGCCGCAGCTGGCGGCGGCGATTCGCCTCCTGCTCTACGACGCCCGCTCGATCGCGTTGATACCGCTGCTCGTGCACGAGGCGGCCAACGGCAATATCGCGCCGCTCGCGGCCGAATTTGAGATGATCAGCTCGGCACTGTCGGACGAACTCTCCATCGGCATGCACAACGCCGTGGTCTGCACCGAGGATATCCCGTTCATCGATCCCGATATGGTCGATCAGGCCGCTATCGACGCGAGCTATCTGGGGCCGGACCAGTTCGACGCGTTGAAGACGATATGTTCCATCTGGCCGCGAGGCGTGCTCGACGACGACCTCTTGCAACCCCTGTCGACCGACAAACCCGTGTTGCTGCTGTCAGGCGACGCAGACCCGATCACGCCCCCGCGCTACGCCGAACTTGCCGCCTCGCGGCTCACGAATTCCTGGCAGCTGACCGCCAGGAACCAGGGCCACGGCCTCGGCATGGTCGGCTGCACGCCCCGCATCATCGGCAGTTTCGTCGACGCGGGAAAGCTCGCCGACGGCGTCGCCGATTGCCTCGACGACAGCTTCGCGATGCCGTTCTTCCTGGATTTCTCGGGACCGAAGCCGTGATCGTCGTCGAAGACATCCACAAGTCCTTCGGTGCCGTACGCGCCGTGCGCGGCGTCAGCTTCACGGCGCCCGACGGCAAGATCACGGGACTGCTGGGCCCGAACGGTGCCGGCAAGTCGACCACCCTGCGTATCCTTTACACCGTCCTCAGACCGGACGGCGGCTCGGCGCGCATCGACGGCATCGATGTCGTCGAAGACAGCCTCAGTGCGAGGCAGCGCATCGGCGCGCTGCCGCACGGCGCGGGCCTGTATCCGCATCTCACCGCGCGCGAGAACGTCGCGTATTACGGGCGTCTCTGCGGCCTCTCGGGCGCCGACCTCGACGACCGCGTCTCGCACATCATCGACCTGCTGGAGATCGACGACTTCGCGGACCGCCGCTCGAAGGGTTTCTCGCACGGTCAGCGCACCAAGGTCGCACTCGCGCGGGCGCTGGTACACGACCCGCAGAACGTCATCCTCGACGAGCCGAGCACCGGCCTGGACGTCATGGCCACCCGCTCGCTGCGCGAGCTGATCCTGAAACTGAAACAAGCGGGCCACTGCGTGCTCTTCTCCAGCCATGTCATGCAGGAGGTCGCCGCACTCTGCGACGACATCGTCATCATCGCCAACGGCAAGGTGGCCATCGACGACTCGGCCGACGGCATCCGCGAGCGTACCGGCTGCGCGGATCTCGAAGATGCGTTCGTCGCCGCCATCGGGCGCGTGGAGCCGGACTGATGCAGACGCTCATCCGGGTCTTCGCCAAGGAGGTGCTCGACAACTTCCGCGAGCGCCGGGCACTCGTCTCGGCGCTGATCATGGGGCCGCTGTTCGGTCCCGTGCTGTTCGCATTCGTCATCAACCTCTCGGTCGAACGATCGCTGGCGACGGCGGACCAGTCGATGGACCTGCCCGTCATCGGCGCCGAGCGTGCGCCGGAGCTCGTCCGCTACCTCAGCAGCCGCAACATCGTCGTGGTCGACGGTCCGGCGGACCGCGATGCGGCCGTCGCGGCCGTGAAGGCCGGCAAGGACAATGTCGTCCTCTACATCCCGGAGGACTTCGGCGAGCAGCTCCGCGCCGCTCAGCCCGCACGCGTCGAGGTATTCGCCGACGAGGCCAATACCGTGGCCGACCGGGACGCGCGGCGCGCGCGCAATGCGCTGCAGGACTACAGCCGGCAACTCGCGGCACTCCGCCTCGTCGCCCGCGGCATCAGCCCCCTCGTCATGAAACCGATCAACGTCGACGACGTCGACGTGTCGACGCCCAGCGGGCGCTCGGCCGTGTTGCTGGGCATGATGAGTTACTTCTTCATCTTCGGCACGCTGATGGGCGGCATGTACCTGGCGATCGACTCGACGGCCGGCGAGCGCGAACGCGGCTCCCTCGAACCGTTGCTGGCACTGCCTGTCACGCGCGAGCAGCTGATGCTCGGCAAGATCGCGGCGACCTGCGCCTTCATGGCCCTGTCGTTGCTGCTCAGCCTGACCGCCTTCTTCGTCGCATTGAAATTCATGCCGCTCGAGCAACTCGGCATGACACCGAACTTCGGCCCGCCGGTGGTCGTGGCCGCATTCGGAATCCTGGCGCCGTTCATCCTGCTCGGCGCAGCCCTGATGACGCTGGTGGCCTCGTTCACGAAGAGCTACAAGGAAGCGCAGACCTGGCTGTCCATGGTACTGGTCGCGCCGACGCTGCCGATACTGATCGTCAGCATCCTGACGATCCGGCCGAGACTCGAATTCATGTTCATTCCCAGCCTCAGCCAGCACCTGCTGCTGGTGCACATGATCAAAAACGAACCGCTCAAGCTGCTCGACGTCGCGATCTCCGTGTCGAGCACGCTGGCGATCGGGGCCGCGCTGACGTTTATCTGTGCGCGGCTGTATCGCCGCGAGAGCCTGCTCGGCTAGCGACTCGTCTCGGTTGGCGCGATTCGTCGTTGCGCAGCGCTTCGTTTCGCACTCGCCTGAGACGGTTCGCAATTTGGCGGTCGCTATTTGCCGATACAGAATTCGGAAAAGATCCGGCCAAGGAGCTCGTCGGAGGACACCGCCCCGGTAATCTCGCCGAGCGCCTCCTGCGCCAGGCGCAATTCCTCGGCGAGCAGCTCGCCGGCGCGATTGTCGGCAAGCGCGCGACGGCCGTTGTCGAAATGTGCGCTGGCACGTGCGAGGGCCTCGACGTGCCGGCGCCGGGCGGTAAATGCGCCCTCGCCGAGGTCACCCACACCCGCGAGCCCCGCGAGGTGTCGGCGCAGGGCGTCCACGCCCGCACCGGTCAGTGCCGAGATCCACAGGCCGCCGTCCCGGGCACCGGGCGCATCGCCGGTGAGGTCGGTCTTGTTGTGCACGACAGTCACCGGCACGTCCGCGGGCAGGCCCGCATCGGGCGCCGCGCCGGGGACACTCGCGTCCTGGATCCAGAGCACCGCGTCGGCGCTCGCGAGTGCCTCGCGTGCGCGGCGGATCCCTTCGGCCTCGATGCGGTCCGGGTCCTCGCGCAGACCGGCGGTATCGACCAGTTCCACGACGAGGCCGTCGACGTCGATGCGCTCGCGCAGCACGTCGCGCGTCGTCCCCGCGACTTCGGTAACGATGGCGCTCTCCTCGCCGGACAGGAGGTTGAGCAGGCTCGATTTGCCCGCGTTAGGCGCGCCCGCGATGACGATCCGCAGTCCGTCCCGCAGTATGCGGCCGGCGTGCACGCGTGCGCCGAGATCGGCGAATGCCGCCGCGCATTCTTCGAGGCCGGCGGCGAGTGCGCTGTCGGCCAGGAAGTCGATCTCTTCCTCGGGGAAGTCGATCGCAGCTTCCACGTGAATGCGCAGGCGGACGAGCCTGTCGGCGAGCGCATCGATCTCCCGCGAGAACCGGCCGCTGAGGGAGCGCAGCGCGGCACGGGCCGCCTGCGCGCTGCCGCTCGCGATCAGGTCCGCGACGGCTTCCGCCTGTGCGAGGTCCAGCTTGTCGTTGAGGAAGGCCCGCCGGGTGAATTCACCCGGCTCCGCGCGCCGGGCGCCGAGCGCTAGCGCCGCCTCGACCAGCGAGGCGAGCACGCAGGGGCCGCCGTGTGCATGCAGCTCGAGGACGTCCTCGCCGGTGAACGACGCCGGTGCCGCGAAGAACAAGGCGAGGCCGGTATCCAGCTCCGTGCCCGCAGCGTCACGGAAACGAACCAGGGTAGCGCTGCGCGGTTCGGGCACGCTGCCCAGCATCGCCCTCGCAATCGCCGGTGCATCGTCTCCCGAGAGACGCACGATGCCGATCCCGCCGATCCCGGGCGGCGTGGCGATCGCGACGATGGTGTCCATGCTGGCGGCTCGGTCGCTGCCGGGTTGCCCGACCAGGCCGTCAGTCGCTCGTCTTCTTCTTCCCGCCCGGGTGCCGCTTGCCTTCCTCGGCGACGACCTTGTTGATCCTCCATTGCTGAGCGATGGACAACAGGGTATTCGTCACCCAGTAGAGCACCAGGCCCGAGGGGAAGAAGGCGAAGAACACGGTGAAGATCAGCGGCATCACCTGCATGACTTTCATCTGCACCGGGTCGCCGACCTGCGGGTTCAGGCGTTGCTGGAAGAACATCGCCGCGCCCATGATCAACGGCAGGATGAAATAGGGATCGCGGGACGAGAGGTCGGTGATCCAGAACGCGAACGGCGCCTGCCGCATCTCGACGCTCTCCACCAGCACCCAGTAGAACGCCAGGAAGAACGGCATCTGGATCAGGATCGGCAGACAGCCGGCCGCGGGATTGACCTTCTCGCGCTTGTAGAGCTCCATCATCGCCTGGCTGAGCGCCTGCTTGTCGTCCTTGTAGCGTTCCTGCAATGCTTTCAGGCGCGGCTGCAGGTTGCGCATCTTGGCCATCGACCGCCCGCTGGCCTGGGTCAGCTTGTAGAACGCAAGCTTGATCAGCGCCGTGACCAGGATGATGGCGATGCCCCAGTTGTGGACCAGCGTGTGCACCATGCTCAGCAAAAGGAACAACGGATGCGACAGGATAGTCAGTGGGCCGTAGTCGACCGTGAGCGGGAGCTTGGGATCGACTGCGGCGAGCTGCTTCTGGAGCTTCGGCCCGATGAACAAGGTCTCCGTGAACGTGTCGCTGGCGCCGGGTTCGATGCTGCGCTTGAGGCCGACGACGCTGGCGGTCATTCGATCGTGTGCTTCCTGCACGCGGAACGCGTGCTCTTTATCCTCGTTCGGAACGACCGCGGACAGGAAATGATGCTGGATCGCCGCGACCCAGCCGTGATCCGTCTTGAAATCGTAGGGGCCGTCCTTGAGCAGGTCGTCGTGCTTCAGCTTCTCCGCCGAATCGCCATCAAAGATCTTCGGGCCGTCGAAGGAATACGACGCGACGTCGAACATCGAACGCTTCCGGGTGTGGAAGCGCCGTATGAGCTGCGCGTACTGATCGCCGCGCCATGCGGTCGCGGTGCCGTTGTGCACGGTCTGTTCGACCTCGATGGCGTAGCTGCCGCGCTTGAAGCGAAAACGTTTCTCGACGCTGAGGCCCTGCCCGTCCGTCCACGTGAGCGGCACGACGAGGACGTCGTCGTCGCCCATGGCGAAGCTCGTGCGGCTCGCGGTGAACGTCGCATCGTGACCCGGCGCCGGACGCAGTCCGGTGCGGATCTGGCCGAAGTTTTCGGTGCCGGGATCGAGCAGCACGACCGGTACGCCGGGCTGGTCCTTCGCAACCGGATACCCGGGCAGCGCCGCACGGACGATCGTGCCGCCCGTCAGGCTGATCTCCACGTCGAGCACGTCCGTCGTGACGTGGATTCGCGGAGCGATCGGCGCGGTGCCGGTTCCGGATTGCGGCTCCGTCGCCGCCGGCGCGTTCGCAGCCGAAGATGGCACCGAGAGCTCGGGAAGATCGGCGGGCGGCAGTTCCTCGGGAGTCGCCGTCGTGGCGGGTTCCGACGTCTCGGCGGCCGGCGCGGCGGGCGTCGGCTTCGGGCCGTAGTCCTGTTGCCAGGCCTGAAAGGTCAGCCACAACATCAGGCCGAAGAACGCCCATATGAGAAGTCGTTGATTGTCCATCTCAGGTTCTAGTCCTGCCCCTTCTCCCCGGGCCCGGCATGGCGGCATCGGCGCCAGTGACGCTCGAGGCTGTCGAACAGCTGCGGATTCGCTGCCTCACCGGTCGCGGCCTGGCTGAGCACGACGACGTCGAGTCCCGCCAGTGCCGCCTGGTTCGACCGAAACGATTCGCGAACGATACGCTTGATCCTGTTTCGCGCCGTGGCTCTGCGACAGTGCTTCTTGGCGATCGCGAGCCCGAGTCTGCCCGTCTCCCGATCATTGCCGAGGCACAGTACCGTAAACCATTTATCTCGGCTGCGGGTTCCTTTCTTGAAAACCCGGTCGAATGCTGCCGCATCGAGCAGGCGCCTGTCTTTGCCGAGCTGGAACAGTGGTCCGCCAGCCTGTCGTCCGGACGACGACTACGGTGTCAGTCTTGCGCGGCCCTTGGCACGGCGCCGCTTCAGGACCAGGCGTCCGGCCTTGGTCGACATCCGGGCGCGGAAACCGTGATTGCGTGCGCGTTTTATTTTGCTCGGCTGGTACGTGCGTTTCATGTGCCTGGCACCTGGGTTTTCCGCATGCCATTCAAGGGCCTGCGTCCGGAAAGGGCGGCAAGGGTACGCAGATGGTCAGACAGTGTCAATAGAGCGCCAAATTCGTGCGTCCCGGCGCTCTCTGGCAGCGCGCTGGTAGAGGGTATAGACTGCCCCGTCTTCACCATTACAACAACACCAATACGCCGTGCCGGGAAATTCGTGCCTGCCGAGATGACGCTATGGAACCGCTGCATCCGCGACCTGCAGGCGGAGCTCCCTGAACAACAGTTCAACACCTGGATCCGACCGCTGCAGGCCATCGAGGACGGCACCACCTTGCGTCTGCTCGCGCCCAATCGCTTCGTGGTCGACTGGCTGCGGCAGCATTACATGGACCGGATCGTCGAGATCGTCGATGACTGCGGCACACAAGCGGAGGTCGTCGTCGAGGTCGGTTCAAGGAACGGCGGCCGGCCCGCAGATCCGGTGCAGCACCGGCCTACACCGGTCGGCAGCCAGCTGCCGGCCATCGAATCGCGCCTGAACCGGTCGTTTACGTTTGCGAAATTCGTCGAGGGTAAGAGTAATCAGCTGGCGCGGGCGGCGGCTTCCCAGGTCGGCGAGAATCCCGGGGCATCCTACAATCCCCTGTTCATCTACGGCGGCGTGGGCCTCGGCAAAACGCACCTGATGCACGCGATCGGGAATGCGATGCTGGAGAAGAAGCCGTCGGCGCGCGTCGCCTACGTGCATTCGGAACGGTTCGTGGGCGACATGGTTCGCGGCCTCCAGCACAACACCATCTCGGAATTCAAGCAACGCTACCGCTCGCTGGACGCCTTGCTGATCGACGACATCCAGTTTTTCGCACGCAAGGACCGCTCGCAGGAGGAGTTCTTCCACACCTTCAATGCATTACTGGAGGGCCAGCGCCAGATCGTGCTGACCTGTGACCGCTATCCCAAGGAAGTCTCGGGGCTCGAGGAGCGACTGAAGTCCCGGTTCGGGTGGGGCCTGACGGTGGCGATCGAGCCGCCGGAGCTCGAAACGTCGGTCGCCATCCTGATGAGCAAGGCGACGGCCGAAGGGATCGAGCTGCCCGGGGAAGTGGCGTTTTTCATTGCCAAACGGATACGCTCGAACGTCCGTGAGCTGGAAGGCGCCCTGCGGCGCGTGGTGGCGAATGCCCGGTTCACTCAGCGGCCGATCGACCTGGAGTTCGCGAAGGAGGCGCTGAGGGACTTGCTGGCATTACAGGCGCGGCTCGTATCCATCGAAAATATCCAGAAAACCGTGGCCGAGTATTTCAAGATCCGGGTCGGCGACCTGTTGTCCAAGCGGCGCAGCCGATCGATCGCGCGGCCGCGGCAGCTGGCCATGACCCTGGCCAAAGAACTGACGAACCACAGCCTGCCGGAGATCGGGGACGCTTTCGGTGGCCGGGACCACACGACGGTGCTGCACGGTTGTCGGCGCATCGCGGCGCTGCGGGAGACGGACAAGCGAGTCGACGACGATTATCTCAACCTGTTGAGAACGCTGACCGGATAATGTGGATAACCGGTGCATACGCGGCGACGGGAGATTTATCCACAAGCTACCCACAGGGGACACGCGACTAACGCACGTGTTTCCCTACCGGAATGTTATGGTAAGTAGTTGTATTTGAAGGGGTTATTATCTTATCCACAGGAGCGGGGTGAGCTAATAATAGTAACAAAAGCTAACTATCCAATTTTTATTAACAGGTGGAAACCATGAAGTTGAGCGCAACACGTGATGTGTTGTTGAAGCCGTTGCAGGCAGTGATCGGTGTCGTAGAGCGCCGGCAGACGATGCCGATATTGTCGAACGTGCTGCTGGTCGCCAGGGGTACCGAGCTGTTGGTGACGGCGACGGATCTGGAGGTCGAGTTGGTGGCGCGCGCCGACGTCTCGGTGGAGACCGGCGGGGAGATCACCTTATCGGGACGCAAGCTGCTGGATATTTGCCGTGCGCTTCCGGAAGGATCGGCGGTGGATCTTGCCGTATCGGGGGAGAAGGCGGTCGTTAAGTCGGGCCGCAGCAAGTTCAGCCTGGCGACCTTGCCGGCGGCGGAATTTCCGACGGTCGAAGACATCAAGGCGACGCAGAAGATCGAGGTGGACTCGGGTGTCCTGGCGCGGCTGATCGAGAAGACGCACTTCTCCATGGCCCAGCAGGACGTGCGCTATTACCTGAATGGCATGCTGCTGGAGACGGTGGACAAGCAGCTTCGGGCGGTGGCGACGGACGGGCACCGGCTGGCGCTGTGCGAAGCGGAGCTCGCGAGGAAGAGCGGTACGGAGCAGCAGGTCATCGTGCCTCGCAAGGGTGTCCTGGAGTTGCAGAGACTGCTGGGCGACGAGGGGCCGGTGACGGTCGAGCTCGGGCCGAATCACGTCCGAATACAGGTCGAGGGCATCCGCTTCACGTCGAAGCTGATCGACGGGCGTTTCCCGGAATACGGGCGGGTCATTCCGAAAGACACGACGAATGAGCTCACGGCGGACCGGACGGCTTTGCGGGCCGCACTGCAGCGTACGGCCATCCTGTCGAACGAGAAGTACCGGGGGATCCGGCTGGTGATCCGGCCGGGAGGGATCACCATCCAGGCGCACAACCCGGAGCAGGAAGAGGCCGAAGAGGAATTGGAAGTCGAGTACGCCGGGGAAGACATCGAGATCGGCTTCAACGTCAATTACCTGCTGGATGCGCTGGGAGCGATAGACGGCGAGGAGATCAGCCTGTCGGTGCTGGACAGTAATTCGAGCTGCCTGATCCGGTCGCCGGGCAAAGAGGACAGCAAGTTCGTCGTGATGCCGATGCGCCTCTAGTACGGCGGGGGGCGGCCGGCATGCCCGTGGAGTGGTTTTCGGCACGCAATTTCCGGTGCCTCGCGGACATCGAGTTCGAGCCGGAGCCGGGATACAACCTGATCCACGGGGAGAACGGATCGGGGAAAACGAGCCTCCTCGAGGCGATAGCCTATCTCGGTGGTGGCAGGTCGTTCCGCGGCGCCGGAACCCGGGAAGTGATCCGGCATGGCGAGGAAGAGTTCCTGCTGCGCGGGCAGATTCGGGAAGGTGGCCAACTGCTCCGCGTCGGGGTCCGGAACGGCCGCCAGGGACTGGAGACGCGGGTAAACGGGGAGCCGGTCGGAGCAGCAGGCCTCGCGAGCATTCTTCCGGTGCAGGTTGTCGATCCGGATGTCCACGAACTGGTCGCCGGCTCGCCGGACCGGCGCCGGCGGTATCTGGATTGGCTGGCGTTCCACGTGGAACCGGGCTACCTGGAGCGGTGGCGCCGCTTTCGGCGGATACTGAAACAGCGCAATGCGGCGCTGCGCGAGGGGGCCGCGCGAGCCGCGATCGGTACCTGGAATGTCGAGTTTGCTGCGGCCGCACTGGCGGTGGACGCGGCCAGGCGCACCGCGCTCGAGGCGGTGCTGCCGGCGCTGCAAAGAACCGGCGACACGCTGCTCGGCAGCGGACTGGGGTATGTGTACCGGGCGGGGTGGGGCGCCGATCGCGAGCTGCTCGAGCAGCTCGAGACGGGGCTCGCCCGGGATCAACAGCAGGGCAGCACGCAGGCGGGGCCGCAACGGGCGGACCTCAGGCTCCTTTATGACGACCGGCAGGCGAAGCGGCTCGTGTCACGGGGCCAGCAGAAACTGCTGGCCTGTGCGATGGTGCTGGCGGCGACCGAGACCGTGCAGGCCAGGCTGGGCCGGCCTCTGTTGCTGTTGCTGGACGACCCCGCAGCCGAGCTGGATGGCGCAGCGCTGACCCGGCTGATGGGCTGCGTGAGCGCGCTGCAGTGCCAGGTGATCGCAACCAGTATCGAGCCGAATACCCGCATTTTCGACCAGCCGCCGGCCGTGTTTCACGTGGAACGCGGCATCCTGGCACCGGCCGGCGGCGACGCCGGGACGACAAACCAAAACAACGCATAATCCCTTAAAAAAGAACGCTTTGAGGCTGCTTTTGCAGGCCAATTTTGATAGAATGGATCGGTTTTCACCCGAGGCTGACGAATGGCCGGCGAATCTGACTATACTTCCAGTAATATCAAGGTCTTAAAGGGCCTCGAGGCTGTGCGCAAGCGGCCGGGGATGTACATCGGCGATACCGATGATGGCACCGGTCTGCATCATATGGTTTTCGAGGTCGTCGACAACTCTATCGACGAGGCGCTCGCCGGCTTCTGCGATGCGATCACGGTAACGATCCATGCGGACGAATCCGTGACGATCGCCGACGATGGCCGCGGTATCCCGGTCGATTTGCACCCGGAGGAAGGCCGCTCGGCAGCCGAGGTGATCATGACTGTGCTGCACGCCGGTGGCAAATTCGACGCCAACTCCTACAAGGTTTCCGGGGGGTTGCACGGCGTCGGCGTGTCCGTGGTGAACGCCCTGTCCGAGCAACTCGTCCTCACCATCCATCGCGACGGCTGCAGCTACCAGCAGGAGTACGTGCACGGCGAGCCGCAGCGGCCGCTGACCGAGGTAGGGCGGACCGACCGCACCGGGACCACAATCCGCTTCAAGCCGAGCAGCGCCACATTCACCAATATCGAATTCAACTACGACATCCTGGCCCGCCGCCTGCGGGAGCTGTCGTTCCTGAATTCGGGAGTGCGCATCCACCTGGTCGACGAGCGCGACGAGCGGCAGGACACCTTCGAGTACCAGGGCGGTATCCAGGCCTTCGTCAAACACCTGAACCGGAACAAGACCCCGATCCACGACACGGTGATCCACTTCTCGACGATGAAGGACGACGTCGGTGTCGAGGCGGCGCTGCAGTGGAACGACGGTTACCAGGAGAACATGTTCTGTTACACGAATAACATCCCGCAGCGAGACGGCGGAACGCATCTCGCCGGATTCCGCAGTGCACTGACGCGGACGCTGAATGCCTATATCGACAATGAGCTGAGCGGACGCAAGGAGCGCTATACGCCGTCGGGCGACGATGCCCGCGAGGGCCTGACCGCGGTCCTGTCGGTGAAGGTTCCCGACCCGAAGTTCTCGTCCCAGACCAAGGACAAGTTAGTTTCATCTGAAATTAAGTCCGTCGTCGAACAGGCGATGTCGTCGCGTCTCGAGGAATTCCTGCTCGAACACCCGCAGGACGCCAAGATGATCGCCTCCAAGATCGTCGACGCGGCCCGCGCGCGCGAAGCCGCACGCAAGGCGCGCGAGATGACGCGGCGCAAGGGCGCCCTGGACGTCAGCGGACTGCCCGGCAAACTGGCCGACTGTCAGGAGAAGGACCCCGCAAAGTCGGAGCTGTTCCTGGTCGAGGGCGATTCGGCCGGCGGCTCGGCCAAACAGGGCCGCGATCGCCGGACGCAGGCGATACTTCCGCTCAAGGGCAAGATCCTCAACGTCGAAAAGGCGCGCTTCGACAAGATGCTGTCGTCCGTCGAGGTGGGCGCGCTGATCACCGCGCTGGGCTGCGGAATCGGCCGCGACGACTTCGATCCCGACAAGCTGCGCTATCACCGCATCATCATCATGACCGACGCGGACGTCGACGGCTCGCACATTCGCACGCTGCTGCTCACGTTTTTCTATCGGCAGATGCCCGAACTGATCGAGCGCGGACACGTCTATATCGCCCAGCCGCCGCTGTACAAGATCAAGCGCGGCAAACAGGAGGTGTACGTCAAGGACGATGCGGAACTCAGCACCTACCTGCTCAATGCGGCCGTCGACAGCGCAGCGCTGTATGTCAACGCCGAGGCGCCACCGCTCACCGGAGTCGCCCTCGAGACGCTGGCCAGGGAACACATTGCCGTCGAGAAGATCATCCTGCGGCTTGCCTCCCGCTACGACGAGGCGGTACTCCGCGCCGTCGCCCGCCTGCCGAAGGTGACGCCGGCGATGACCGAAGACCTCGGGCGGCTCGAGGACTGGACGCAGAAGCTGGCGGCAGTCCTGCCGCAGCGGGGCAGCGACCGGGCGTCGAACGGCAATGGCGGCTCCTACAGCGCCGTGCTGGAACGCGGCAATGAAGACGGTGAGGGCGTGCGTATCGCGATCACGAAATTCCAGCACGGCATCGGCACGACGCGTTACCTGCCGCGTGAGTTTTTCGGCACCAACGAGTACTCGCACATCATGGCGCTGGCTGAGAAGCTGGCCGATCTCGTTGCCGAGGGCGCGTTCATCCAACGCGGAGATCGTCGCCAGGCCGTCGGTTCGTTCGCGGCGGCGGTCGACTGGCTAATGGACGAGGCACGCCGCGGGCAATCGATTCAGCGCTACAAGGGCCTCGGCGAGATGAACCCGGACCAGCTCTGGGAGACCACGGTCAATCCGGAGTCGCGCAGGCTCATGCAGGTGAAAATCGAGGACGCCGTCAAGGCCGACGAAATCTTCACGACCTTGATGGGCGACCAGGTGGAACCGCGCCGCGAGTTTATCGAGAAGAACGCGCTCACCGTCGCGAACCTCGACATCTGATCCTGCGTCACCCGGGCGCCGGCCTGCGCCAGCGCAACACCAGCGGTAATACCGTCAGGTTGCTGACGACGGCGGTCGCCAGCGCGAGCGCGCAGTATGCGGCGAACTGCCGCGTCGTCGGGAAGGCGCTGAACTGGCACAGGCCGAGCCCGAGGCACAGCATCAGCGTGCTGAGGATGACGCTGAATTCGATGCTGCTGCCGGCCAGCCGGGCGCCGGCCGCGCCCACGAACAGGATGTGGAGCGCATCGTCGACGATAACCCCCAGCGCAATCAGGAATACGAAGACCGTCACCAGGTTGAGCGGACTCCCGATCAGCCAGACGACCCCGCAGACGACCGCCAGCGGCACCGTGTTCGCCAGCAGCGCGCTGAGCAGCGCACGCCAGGAACGGAACAGCAGCAGGATAGCGCCGAAGATCAGCGCGGCCGACCAGGCGAGCGAGGACAACAGCGACCGCATCGCCTCGCGGTCGATCGCTTCGTAGACCAGCCCGGCATTGCTGTAGACGACGTCGACCCCCCGCGGCAGGCTGCTGCGGAGTTGTCCGATCAGCGCCGCGGCGGCATCGAGCCGCCTGTCGTCGATCATGAGCGCAGAAACGACGTAAGCATCCTGCCTGCCGACGGCCGGTTCCATGCTCACCTGCCGCACGCCGTCGCTGGCGGCGAGTGCGTCCCGCACGCGACCGGCCTGGCGCAGCGCAAACAGGGCATCCTGCCCCGGCGCATCGGCAGAGACCAGGACTCTCAACGGCGAGAACACGTAGAAGTCCCGCTCGAAGGCGCGCAGTGCGCGTGAGAACGTCGCATGATCCGGGAGGAACGCGCGCGGGTCGGATCGCACCGGGAGCCCGGGCACGGTTGCGAGGCCGAGGAGCATCGCGGCCAGCAGCACCGCGCCCACCGGTTTGCGGCGCGCGGCCAGCCAGCGCGACCCGGCGGCGAACATTCCGACACCGTGCAACGGCCCGGGCGCGCCGGACAGGTACTGCCGCAAAGACCAGGGTGCCGCGAGCAACAGCAACACGAACAGCGCCGACAGCGCCGACGCCGACACGAGGCCCAGGTCGGCGATCGGCGGAATCTCGTTCAGGCTGAGCGACGCGAGCGCGATGGCCGTCGTCAGGCACGAGAAGAAGAACGCGGGCCCGACCCGGCGCAGCGTCGTACGGACGGCGGCACCGATATCCGGATTGTCGTGGTGCAGCTCGCGGGCCTTGGCGATGAAATGGCAGCTGTTTGCTAGGCCGACGATCAGGACGATCGGCAGGGCGAGCAGCGTGATCAGGTTGATTGCGACACCGGCGACCGAGAACGCTGCGAGCGTGGCGGCTATCGCGGCGAAGCTCGCGAACACCGGGAGGATGAGCGCGCGCCAGCGGCTGAACGCCATGTACAGCGCGGCGAGCATCGTGACGACGATCGTCGGGATGAGCAGCCGCAGGTCCTGCGACACGGCATGGGCGATGTCGTCCTCGAGCTCTGCGCCGGCAAGGACGCGCCAATGACGGCCTGCGCCCTGCGCGCGGATTAGCTGCAGGACCCGCCGCTCCAGCGTGCGGGGACTCTCGACCACGATCAGGAAGCGCCGCGCCTGCGAGTCGACGAGCCCGGCCGAGCGGGGGGTGTCGCGCAGGTCGGCAAGGAGCCGGGCCACGGGGTCCTGCGCCGTCAACCCGTAGAGGAACAGCTGGTCGCGGGCCGCGTCGATCGAGCTCACCGTGATGGCGTCGCCGAGCGCCGCGATTCGGCTGCGTAGCGCGCCGATATCGGCAAAAGCCTCGCCGATCGTCTCGGCCGCCGGCTCGGCCATGATCGCGACCAGGACGCGGTCGCCGGAGGCCGCACGGATTTCCCTGGCGATCGCGGCCTGCGGGTTGTCACCGGACATGCGATCGATCATCGATCCGTCGATCGCCGGGCTCCGGAAAGACGCCGCCACGACGACCGCGGCGAGTGCGGCCAAAGCCGACAGACGCGGCCACGCCGCCGGCCAGGCCAGCAGTCCCGGCCAGTCTGTCCTCGCTGCGGGTTGCATTCCTCGTCCAGTCTACCGGCACGTCTCGCAGCGTGCGGGCCCCGTTACAATGTCGGGATGATCCGCCGCCGCCTGATCCATGCCGCGTTCCTCACGGTCCTGCCCCTGTTGGTCGCCGTGTGGGGCCTCGATGTTCTGACCACGACGCTGCTCGTCGCCGGGATGTTGCTCTGGCGCTGGCTGATCGTGCTCAGCAGCCTGTCGCGGGCGTCGAACGCGCCGCCCATGGTGCTGGAGACGATGGCGGCCAGCCATTTCGTGGAGAAGGTGCGCTGGTGCATGGATCGGCTCGGCATCGACTATGTCGAGCATCAGAGCGCGGCTACGCTCGGCGCCTTCTTCGCCGGGCGCACCGTACCCCAACTCCGGGTCCGCACCGGCGTCGTCGAATCGGTGATCGGAAACTCCCCGGAGATCCTGCGTTACCTCTGGGGAATCTACGCCGCGCCGCTCGGCGAAAGCGCCGCGTTCCTGGCCCCGACGCACGAACGGCTCCAGCTCGAGCGCAGGCTCGATCGCTACGGCGTCAACCTGCAGGTCTGGGTCTACAATCACCTGCTGCCGAGGCGCAACCTGACGCTCCACGTCTGGGGGGTCGACAGTCGGCGCGTGCCCGTCTGGCAGCGGCTCACGATCAGACTGCTGTATCCGCTGCTCGCGGTACTGATCCGCCGCGCCTTTGCGATCAGCCCGGAGCGGGGGGCGAAAGCCCTGTCCGGCATCGAGGAATTGCTCGGCGAGATCGAGACCCGGCTGGCCGATGGCCGCCGTTCCATCCTCGGCGGCGACACCATCAACTATACGGACATCACCTTCGCGGCCTTCGGCGGACTGTGGCTCCAGCCCGGCGGGTACGCCGGCGGCCAGGACGAGGACAGCCGCCTGCCGCGGGAGCGGATGCCCGCGGGCATGCGTGCCGACATCGATCGATGGCTTGAAGACTATCCGAAGGCTACTATGTTCGTCAGGACGCTGTATGAGCGAGAGCGCTTTGTCTGACGGCCTCCGGGAGTTCAAAACGATGAACAGGCTTTTGCCCCTTGTCCCGCTGGCGTTGCTGGTCGCATGTGCCAATCGTACTGTTATCGACAGTAAGGCAGTCGCCGATTTCGTTACAGCCCGTCACCTCGAAGAGGCGCCCTACATCAGCAGCGACACCTCCGACGGCTGGGAAGTCCTGAACGACAATTACCTGATCTACCACAACCGTCGCGGCGAGTACCTCGTCGAGTTCGCGAGCCGATGCTGGGACCTGAGCACGAATCGGGTGATGCCCGACACGCGCTGGGACAGCACGCGCATCGAAGCCCGATACGACACGATCCGCGGTTGCCGCATCGGCAATATCTACAAGCTGAAAGAAGAGGAAGTCGCCGAACTCCGCAACCTCGGGGAGGCCCCGGGCAGCCGGAACTGATCGCGGCGGGAAACCGCGTCAGGCGCCGGTGAGGCGCCCGCCGAGTTCGACCACCACCGCGGCGAGGGCCTCGACATCTTCGTTGCGGGTCCGCCAGTTGGAAAAAGCCGGTCGGAAAATTGTGCGCGGGCCGATCCTGGAAGTGCCGACCAGGAACCGGCCGTCCTCGATCACTGCTTCGCCGAGGCGTTGATTGAGAGCATCGAGCTCCGTTTCCGACAGCCCGCCGGGGTTGTAGCGGAACGCGACGATATTGAGCCCGGGATCGTTCATGAGTTCGAGTTCGGCGGTGTCCCTGACGACCTGTGCGAAGTGCAGGGCGATGTCCAGGCAGTGCTCGACGATGCGGCGATGTCCGCTGCGGCCGTAGGCCTGCAGCGTCGCCCACACCGCGAAGCTGCGGGCGCGCCGCGAACTCTCCGGACCGATGGCGCCGTACGTGGGCCGCGCATCGTTCTCGTCCGCCAGATAATTTGCCGAGTAACGGAATGCGCGCGCCATCAGGCCGTAGTCGCGCACGAAGGCGTAGCCCGAATCGTAAGGGACGTTCAGCCACTTGTGGCCGTCGACCGTGGCGGAATCGGCCCGCTCCAGGCCCGCGACGAAGTGCTCCGTCCGGGGCGAGACGGCCGCGAACAGGCCGAATGCGCCGTCCACGTGGACCCAGCAATTGTGTTCGCGCGCGCAATCGACCATCTCCGCGAGCGGATCGAATTCCCCGGCATTGACTTCGCCCGCATTGACGACCACGAGCGCCGGCCGCCCGCCGAGTTCCTGCAGGCCGGCGCGGAACGCCGCAAGATCCAGCCTGCCGAAGTCGTCCTGGCCATACTGCCGCACGTTTCCCCGCCCGACCCCCTGCAGCGCGAGGACTTTCAGCGTGCTGGCATGCACGAATCCCGACGTCAGCACGGGCATCTGCGGCAGCCCGGCGAGGCCGCTCTCGGAGGGGTCGACGCCGAGTTGCTCGCCCCACCATTGCCGTGCGGCCGCCAGGCACACGAAATTCGCCATGGTCGCGCCGGTGACCATTACGCCGGACCACGCCGCCGGCAGACCGAGCAGCTCTTTCAGCCAATCCAGCGCCTGGCGCTCCATCTCGACGCCGACCGGGGACAGGATCCAGGTGTAGGTGACCGCATCGAACGCCGTCGCGAGCAGGTCAGCCCCGAGCGCGGCCGGCGTGTCGCCACCGATGACGAAGTGGTAACAGCGCGGCCCGGCGGTGTTCGCTCCGGCGAGCTCACAGAGCCGCAGCAACTCTTCGATGGCTGCCTGGGCGCCGCAGCCGGTCTCCGGCAGCGGGCGCCGCAATACGGCAAGCGCCGCGGCGGGATCCTTTTGCAGGGCCGGCCGATCGTCGGTACCGAGCAGCACGGCGGAGATTGCCGCGCCGAGTTGATCGACCAGCCTGGCTATCTCCTCGCGAAACGCTGCACCGAGGTCGGCATCGGCCATGCGATTATCTCCGGGGCCCTGATATGCGTCGCATTCTAGAACCTATCTCAAAATACTTCGTGGTCGCGACGGCAGCCATTTTTTCGCGAATCAAGGCGGCGCGAGCGCGGTATGGTCATTCCATATCAGCGAGCGGCAACGCCGAGTCGCGGAAAAATAGCTGACGTCCCAACGGGTTGCGGTCCCGGATGCCGCGAATGCCGCGTTGCTCGTCACTCATTTGGAATAACCAAACTTCGCTCCTCGCGCCTTGCCTCGCGACATCCGGGACTGCAACGCGACCACGAAGTATTTTGAGATAGGTTCTAGCTTTTCTCGACGGGGGCTCGTCAGCGCTCCGGTTTTTAGGCTAAATAGTCAGGTATGGATATCGCAGTATTCGGCGCCACGGGTTTTGTCGGTGGCTACCTCGTCGATGCGCTGGTCGGCGCAGGATACCGGCCGTCGGTGCTGGTGCGGGACGGCAGCAAGAGCAGACTGCAACGCGCCGCGCAGTGCCGGGTCACCGGGGGCGACCTCGACGATGCGGCGGCGGTACGCAAGGTCGTCGAGGGCTGCGGCGGCGTGATCTACAACGTCGGCCTGTTGCGCGAGGCGCCGGGGTCGGGCGCCACTTTCGAGGCGGCGCATTACGGTGGTGTCGTCGCCGTTGCCGCCGCGGCGAAGGCCGCCGGCATCGAGCGGTTCCTGCTGATGAGCGCCAACGGCGTCAGGAGTGATGGCACCGCCTACCAGCAGACCAAGTGGCGCGCCGAGCAGCACCTCGCCGGGCAGGGTTTCGCGGTCACGATCTTCCGTCCCTCGGTCATCTTCGGCGATCCGCGGGGCGCGATGGAGATCGCGACCCAGCTCTGCCGTGACCTCGTCAAACCGCCGCTGCCCGCGGTCGCGTTGCATACCGGTCTTGCGGGCGCCGTGCTCATGTCGCCCGCGCACGTGCAAGACGTGGCGGATGCGTTCGTCGCCGCCCTCGCGGAGCCGCAGACGATCGGCAAGACCTTCGTCCTCGGCGGCCCGGAGACGCTGAGCTGGGAAGAGATGTTACGCCGGGTCGCGGCGGCGGCCGGTCGCAGGAAGTGGATCGTGCCCATGCCGATCGGCGTCATGAAGATCGCCGCGACGCTGTTCGACCGCCTGCCGTTCTTCCCGGTGACACGCGACCAGTTGACGATGCTCGCCGAGGGCAATACGGCGCCCCCGGCGGAGCTGCGCGCGCTGATCGGCCGCGAACCGCGGTCCTTCACGGCCGAGAACCTGCGTTACCTCTCGGCGAGCTGATGCGGGCGGCTCGCCGGCAGCCGGCCATCATTCCTGGCGCGGGGTGTCGCGATAAAGTGCGCTGATCTCGCGCATCTTCCCCTCGATCCATTCCTGTGCCACGAGATTGGTCTCCCGCGGGTCCCTGTCGCCGGGATCTATCGGCGGGCCGATCAGGAAGCGGATGCGCCCCGGATATTTTCGCAGGCCTCGCTTCGGCCAGAAATCGCCCGCGTTGTGTGCGACCGGCACGATCTTGCAGCCCGCCTCCCGCGCCAGCGCCGCGCCGCTGACGCCGTAGCGCCGGGTCTGGCCGGGCGGCATGCGCGTGCCCTCGGGGAAGATGCAGACGGAGAGTCCGCGGGCCAGGCGCTGCTTGCCCTGCGCGATGACCTGTTTGACGGCAGAGCCGTGCGCACTGCGATCGATCGCGATCGACTTCATGACATAGCCGATGGCCCAGCCGAAGATCGGCAGACGCAACAATTCCTTCTTGAGCACCCACGCCTGTGGCGGCAGCGCCGCGATCTGCCAGTAGGTTTCCATGGCCGTCGTGTGCTTGATCAGGAACACACTCGGCTCCGCGGGAATGTTCTCGGTGCCTTCGGTCTTCACGTCGAGTCCGCAGCACACCTTGCCGGACCACAGGCAGAAGCGCGCCCACGCCACGGCGATGGCCCACTTCACGCGGAACGGAGCCCAGAAAAACACGAGTTCCATTGCCGACAGGAGGGCCGCCGAACCGTACATCAGGATCGAGAAAATGAGCGACCGGATCGTCAGCATCAGATCGCGAGCCGGGAGATGTCCGCGACGTCGAGGAACAGCGATCTCAGCTCGCCGAGCAGCGCGAGACGGTTGTTGCGGGTCGTGTCATCGTCGGTCATGACCATGACGTCGTCGAAGAAACGGTCGACGGGCTCGCGCAACTCGGCGAGCGCCGTCAGGGCCGTCGTGTAGTCACGGTTCTCGAGCAACGGTGCGACGTTTTGCCGCGCGTCGGCGAGCGCGTCGAACAGCTGCAGCTCGGCGGGATCGCTGAGCAGTTTCTTGCGCACGGCGCGCCGTGCGCCGCCGTCGCCTGGCGAAGCTGAATCGGCCTGTCTCAGGATATTCGCGATGCGCTTGTTGGCGGCGGCGAGACTCGCGGCGGAATCGAGCGCGAGGAAGGCCTGCACGGCACCGAGCCGCCGCTCGAAGTCCACCAGCGATACGGGCTGCCGCGCGAGCACGGCATCGAAAGTCTCGGTGGCGAGGCCGGGGTCCCGGTCGAGGAAGTAGCGCCGCAGGCGTTCGCCGATGAACGCCAGGACCACATCGGCGACGTCCTCGCCGCCTTTAACGTCGACCGGCTGCAGCGCCACGGCCTCGCGCACCAGCGCCGCGAGGTCGAGGTCCATGCCGCACTCGACCAGGATCCTGATGATCCCGAGCGCGGCCCGGCGCAGGCCGTACGGGTCGCGGTTCCCGGACGGCCGCTTGCCGATGCAGAAGATGCCGGCGAGTGTATCGAGCCTGTCGGCGACCGCGAGGATACGGCCGGGCATCGTCTCCGGCAGCCCGTCGCCGGCGAACCGGGGCAGATAGTGTTCGCCGATGGCCGCGGCCACGTCCGCCGGCTCACCGTCGGCCGCCGCGTAGTAGCCGCCCATCGTGCCCTGCAATTCGGGGAATTCACCGACCATGCCGGTGACGAGGTCGCACTTCGCGAGGCGAGCCGCACGCTCGAGCGTATCCGGCGACTCGCCGAGGGCCCCGGCCATGACCGCGGCGAGCCGCGCGGTGCGCTTGCTCTTGGCGGACAGGCTGCCGAGTCCCTGCTGATAGACCACGTCCCGCAGCGCGTCGAGACGATCCGCGAGCGGCGTGCGCCGGTCGACGTCCCAGAAAAACGCCGCGTCGGCCAGGCGGGGCCGTATGACGCGCTCGTTGCCGTCGCGCACCTGCTCCGGGTCCTTGCTCTCGAGATTCGCGACCACCACGAAGCGCGGCATGAGTTGCCCGTCGTCGTCCGCGATCGGGAAGTAGCGCTGATGACCGGTCAGTGTCGAGACGACCACCTCTCGGGGCAGGCGCAGGAAAGCGGCGTCGAATTCGCCGGTCATCGCGACGGGCCACTCGACGAGCGCCGTGACCTCGTCGTACAGGCGCTCGCCGTCCACGACATGGCCGCCCGCGCGCGCCGCCTCGGCTTCCACGCCACGTTGCACGACGTCGCGGCGCTGCGCGAAATCGGCGATCACATGTCCGCTCGTGAGCGTGGCGAGGTAGTCGCCGGGTTGCCGGATGTCCAGCGGTCGCTTGCAGTGGAAGCGGTGACCCCGGGACGCGCTGCCCGCGGGGATGCCCAGCACCGTCGCCGGCAAGGCCTTCTTGCCGTGCAACAGCACGATCCAGTGGATCGGGCGCACGAATTCGACGTCGCCGGCGCCCCAGCGCATGCGGCGAGGCACCGGCAGGGCCGCGAGTGCATTCTCGATGAGACCCGGCACCAGGTCGGCGGCGCTCTGGCCGGTCTCGACGAGTTCGCAGCTCACCCACTCGCCACGGTCGGTCTTCTCCCGCCCGAGGTCGGCCGTTGCCACCCCGCAGCGCTCGGCGAAGGCCAGCCCTGCCGCCGTCGGGTTGCCATCGGCGTCGAACGCGACCGAAACCGGCGGGCCCTTCTGCGTCGATCGCCGGTCCTCCTGCTGCTCGGCCAGGTTTTCGACCAGGACGGCCAGCCGGCGAGGGCTCGCGTAGCTGTGTACCGCGCCGTGCGCGAGGCGCGCGCCGTCGATCGCCGCGGTCAACTCGGTGCCGAACGCGAGCATCAGCTGCCGCAGTGCCTTGGGCGGCAGCTCCTCGGTACCGATCTCGACCAGGAAGTCGGGCGCGGCCGTCATACCGCCGCCCGCCGTGGGTCATCGGCAGCGAGCATCGGGAATCCGAGCGCCTCGCGCGAAGCCAGGTAAGCTTCCGCCACCGCGCGGGCCATCGCACGCACGCGCAGGATGTAGCGCTGACGCTCGCTGACGGAGATCGCCTGCCGCGCATCGAGCAGGTTGAAGACGTGCGATGCGGCCAGCATCTGCTCGTATGCCGGCAGCGCGAGCCTCGACTCGATCAGCCGCTGGTTCTCGTGCTCTGCGTGGTCGAATTCGTGGAACAGGGAATCGACATCGGCGACCTCGAAGTTGTAGCGCGACTGCTCGACCTCGTTCTGATGGTAAACGTCGCCGTAACTGATCCGGCCCAGCGGCCCGTCGGTCCACGTGATGTCGAAAATACTGCCGACGTCCTGCAGGTACATCGCCAGACGTTCCAGGCCGTAGGTCAGTTCGCCGGTCACCGGCCGGCACTCCAGTCCGCCGACCTGCTGGAAATAGGTGAACTGGGTAACTTCCATGCCGTTCAGCCAGACCTCCCAGCCGAGGCCCCACGCCCCGAGCGTCGGCGATTCCCAGTTGTCCTCGACGAAGCGGATGTCGTGAATCTCGGGGTCGATACCGATCGCGACCAGGGAGTCCAGGTACAGGTCCTGGAGATTCTCCGGCGACGGTTTGATGACCACCTGGTACTGGTAGTAGTGCTGCAGGCGAAACGGATTATCGCCATAGCGGCCGTCGGTCGGCCGCCGCGACGGCTGAACGTAGGCGGCGCTCCAGGGTTCCGGGCCGATCGCCCGCAGGAAGGTCGCGGGATGGAAGGTGCCGGCCCCCATCTCCTTGTCGTAGGGCTGCATGACGACGCAGCCGCGTCCGGCCCAGTACCGCTCCAGCGCGAGGATCAGGTCCTGGAAGCTGGGCGCCGCGGGCGGAGTGTCCTTGCTCATTGCTGTTCTGCCGGGCCGAAACCCGCGGATTATATCGGACTTCGGCGACTGACTTGGCGACAAGGGACGGCGGGGCGCGCGAACCCGAAGAGCCGTCCAAAACGGTGTCGGGATTATTCGTTGCCATAAATTGACCTGACCCCTATTTGCGTAGTCGCCGGTTGGGTTTGGGGGCGTACAACCGGGCGCCGATGGCAAGAGCTGCACTAATGTGGTGCGCTGAGTCGGCGCTTTGCACTATACTGGTGCGACCGTCGATCGACTAAACGCGGCGAATCCAATAAATACAAAGGCTTGGGGCACGCACCATTTTGGCACGCTTCCTGCAATTGGGTAACAACCGGGCCCGGACACGCCGGGCGTTTACTGCGCAATGGACTTTGGAGGAAAAGATTCATGAAGCCCAAAGAGGTACTCAGCCTCATCAAAGAAAGTGAGGCGAAATTCGTCGATTTCCGTTTCACGGATACGAAAGGCAAAGAGCAACATGTAACCGTGCCCGCCCATACGGTCGACGAAGACTTGTTCGAGGACGGCAAGATGTTCGACGGGTCGTCGATCGCCGGCTGGAAGGGCATCAATGAATCCGACATGATCCTGATGCCGGACCCGGCTTCCGCGGTCCTCGACGTCTTCTCGGACGAGACCCAGGTCAACCTGCGCTGCAACGTCATCGAGCCGTCGACGATGCAGGGCTACGATCGCGATCCGCGCTCGCTCTCCCAGAGGGCCGAAGCCTATCTCAAGTCGACCGGCATCGCGGATTCGGCATTCTTCGGCCCCGAGAACGAGTTCTTCGTCTTCGATCACGTGTCCTGGGACGACTCGATGCAGGGCTGCTTCTACAAGGTGGACTCGGACGAGGGCGCCTGGAACTCGGATCGCAGCATCGAGGAGGGCAATATCGGCCACCGGCCGACGGTCAAGGGCGGCTATTTCCCGGTGCCGCCGGTCGATTCGCTGCACGACCTCCGCTCTGCGATGTGTCTCGCCATGGAGGAGATGGGTCTGGTGACCGAAGTCCACCATCACGAGGTGGCTACGGCCGGCCAGGGCGAGATCGGCGTCAGGTTCGGCACGCTGACCCGCAAGGCGGACGAGGTCATGATCATGAAGTACGTCGTGCAAAATGTCGCCAACGCCTACGGCAAGACCGCAACGTTCATGCCCAAGCCGTTGGTCAATGACAACGGCAACGGCATGCACGTGCACCAGTCGCTGGCCAAGGGTGACAAGAACCTGTTTGCCGGCGATTTGTACGGCGGCCTCTCGCAGGAAGCGCTTTATTACATCGGCGGACTGATCAAGCACGCCAGGGCGCTGAACGCTTTGACGAATCCGTCGACCAACAGCTACAAGCGGCTGGTGCCGGGTTTCGAGGCGCCGACGATCCTCGCCTACTCGGCACGCAACCGCTCCGCGTCGATCCGGGTTCCCTGGGTATCGAGCCCGAAGGCGCGGCGCATCGAGGTGCGCTTCCCCGATTCGATGGCCAATCCGTACCTGGCGTTCTCCGCGATGATGATGGCCGGTATCGACGGCATCGTTAACAAGATCGATCCGGGCGACCCGATGGACAAGGACCTGTACGACCTGGAGCCCGAGGAGGAAAAGGGACTGAATCTGGTCGCTTTCTCTCTGGAGGAGGCGTTGCAAGCGCTCGATGAGGACCGGGCCTTCCTGAAGGCGGGTGACGTGTTCTCGGACGATCTGATCGACGCGTACATCGAGCTCAAGATGGAAAACGTGAGCAGGCTCCGGATGACGACCCATCCGGTCGAGTTCGACATGTACTACAGCCTCTGAAAGCGGCCAAAAGTGTGACCCGGGCGGCATTTTTGCCGCCCGGCCACTAGCTTCAAACCGACTTAAGTTGCTATGCTAACTTTATGGAAACCCGTTCGATTTTCGCCATCCTGGCCCTGCTGGTCAGTGTTTCCGCGCTGGCCGATGCCTACAAGTGGGTGGACGAAGACGGCATTACGCATTATTCGGACATTCCTCGCGAAGGTGCCGAGATCGTGGATCTGTCCGAATACAACAAGAAGACGGGTGCCCAGATCTACAAGGCTCCGCCAACGGCCCCGTCTGCGGCTGCAGGCCAGAACCCCGCTGCCCAACAGCCATTCAAGTACGACAGCCTCTCGATCACCTCGCCCGGCCCGGAACAGACCCTATGGAATATCGAGGGCAAGCTGAACGTTTCCCTGGCGTTGACCCCGGGTCTGCGGGAGGGCGATCAGGTTCGCGTCTATTTCGATGGCAAGCCGCAGATGGAAGACGGTACGAGCTTCCAGATCGACGAAGTGTACCGTGGGGTGCACAACATCCAGGCGGAAGTGATCGACAGCACGGGCAAGCTGATGATCCGCAGTCAACCGAACCGGTTCTACGTGCAGCAGAATTCGGTGGTAACACGCCGCCGCTAGGCGCCGGCAACCGCTCACCGCTTTCCGGCGGCGACGGCCTCCTCGACCGGGAATCCCGACGCATCCTCGACAGCCTCAGCTCGGCCGTCGTCCTGCTCAATGCAAATCTGCTGATCGTCGGCATGAACCCGGCAGCGGAAAATCTGCTGGGCATCTCCGCGAGTCGCGCCAGGGGCGAGTCGCTGCTGCGGCTGGTAGACGACGACCCGGAGCTGCGCGACATACTCGGCCGCGTGATGACGACCGGCGATCACTATGCCAACGAGATGCGCCTCGGACCCAACGAGGTGCATGCCGAGGAGCGAATCGTCGATTGCCGGGTGTCGCCGCTCGAAACGGGTGAGGCTGCCCTGCTCGTGGAGATGACCGACGTCACCCGCCGGTCGAAGATCAGCCGCGAGAACGCCCTGTTGATTCAGCACGGCGCAGGCCGGCACATGGTCCGGCAGCTCGCCCACGAGATCAAGAATCCGCTCGGCGGGATTCGCGGCGCGGCACAGCTGCTCTCGAGGCAATTCGGCGAGACCGACCTGACCGAGTACACCGACGTCATCATCAGCGAGACGGACCGACTGGCGGCACTCGTCGACACGCTGCTCGGTCCCGGCGGGCCGCCGAACAAGCAGCCGCTCAACGTGCACGAGTTGCTGGAGTATGTCGTGCGCATCATCGAGGCCGAGGATCACAAGAAGCTCGCGTTCCGGCGCGACTACGATCCCGGCCTGCCGTTGATCGGCCTGGATCGCGACCAGATGGTGCAGGCTTTCCTCAACCTCGTGCGCAACGCGGCGACCGCACTCGACGGTCAGGGCACGATTACACTGAGGAGCCGTGCGGTGACGAACTTCACCATCGGCGACACGCGTCACCGGGTGATCGCGTCGATCGAGATCGAGGACGACGGTCCGGGGATACCCAGGGACATGCAGGACTCGGTGTTCTACCCGCTCGTCACCAGCCGTCCCGACGGCACCGGGCTCGGGCTGCCGGCGGCGCAGGAGCTGGTCAGCCGCCACGGTGGCCTGATCGAATTCGACAGCCGCCCCGGCAAGACGGTGTTTTTCGTCCGCATACCGCTGAGGCAGGAGCCGACATGACCGAGGACCGAAACCTCGACGTATGGGTCGTCGATGACGACCAGTCCGTGCGCTGGGTGCTCGAGAAAGCCCTGCGCCAGGCCGACATGCGTGCGCGCAGCTTCGAACGGGCCGAGCACCTCCTCGAGGCCATCGACCGCGCCGTACCGGACGTCCTCATCACCGACGTCCGGATGCCCGGCATGAGCGGCATTACGCTGCTGGAGCGCCTGCGCACGACCTGCCCCGCTCTGCCGATCATCGTCATAACCGCACACTCGGATCTCGACAACGCGGTGGCCGCATACAAGGGCGGGGCCTTCGAATACCTGCCAAAGCCCTTCGACATCGACGAGGCGATCGACCTGGTCAGGAAGGCCGCTCGCCAGAACGGGCATGCCCGGCGCGAGAGCCGCAGCCCGGGCGACGAAATACCCTCACTCATCGGCCAGGCACCGGCGATGCAGGAAGTGTTCCGTTCGATCGGACGACTCGCCGGTTCGAGCATGACCGTGCTGATCACCGGGGAATCCGGTACCGGCAAGGAGCTCGTTGCACGGGCCCTGCACGAACACAGCCCGCGGGCGTCGAAGCCTTTCGTCGCCCTCAATACGTCCGCCATCGCGTCCGAGCTGCTCGAGTCCGAACTCTTCGGCCACGAGAAGGGTGCGTTCACCGGCGCGGAGGCGCGACGCATCGGCCGCTTCGAACAGGCCGACGGCGGCACCTTGTTCCTGGACGAGATCGGCGACATGTCCCCCGCCCTGCAGACCCGTTTGTTGCGCGTCCTCGCCGAGAGCGAGTTCTACCGCGTGGGCGGACAGCGATCGATCAAGGTCGACGTGCGGGTCATCGCGGCGACGAACCAGGAACTAGCCCGCGCCGTGAAGGAATCGCGGTTCCGCGAAGACCTGTACCATCGACTCAACGTCATCCGCATCAACACGCCCCCGCTCCGCGAACGCCGCGGCGACATCCCGTTACTGTTCAATCACTATCTTGCCGAATCCGCGCGCGAGCTGGAGACGGCGGGGAAGTCGGTCGACCCCGAGGCGCTCGAACTGCTGCAGGCTTACGACTGGCCCGGCAACGTCCGCCAGCTCGTCAACGCGGCCCGGCGGCTCACCGTAACGGCGCCCGGCACGGTCATCACGACCCGGGACATCCCGCAGGACATAGGCGGTACCGAGACCACGCCGAGAGCCGCCCAGGAATGGACGCGCAGCCTCGCGGCCTGGGCCGAGAAACAGCTCAGCACGCCGCGTGTCAGCCCGTTGCTCGATTCGGCGCTGCCCGAATTCGAGCGCACGCTGATCCGCATCGCCATGAGCCAGACGAACGGGCATCGCCAGGAAGCTGCGAAGCTGCTCGGCTGGGGCCGCAACACCCTGACCCGCAAGATGAAGTCCCTGCACCTGGACTAGTAGCTACAGGGCGCCGCGCTCCGGCAGGTGTTTGCCGTCATGGCTCGCTGCGCTGCGCTTTACTTCCGGCAAACACCTGCCGGAGCGCGGCGCCCTTCCGTGGTTCGGCGGTACGTACGCTGACGCCTGATAGGGGACGGCGGTGGAAATGGCTGCGAAGCCGGTAACGGCGGAGGCGGCCGCCCCCCGCCGTCCCGTGTAACTATATTTGCAGGGCGCCGGTGAGTTCGGGGACGGACGAAAGGCCGTGGCGGTCCAGGTAATCGGCGATGCCGGCGTTGATCTTCTTGCAGACGAGCGGATCGTAGAACAGCGCGGTGCCGACGCCGACGGCTGTCGCGCCGGCGAGCAAGAATTCGATCGCGTCGTGCGCCGAGGCGATGCCGCCCTGGCCTATGATCGGGACGCCGTGCGGTTTTGCGACGGCATGGACCTGGTACGTCTTGTACACTGCGATCGGCTTGATCGCGGGGCCGGAGAGGCCGCCGCGGACATTACCGATGACGGGCTTGCCCTTTTCGATGTCGATCGCCATACCCGTGATCGTATTGATGACGGCGAGCGCGTCCGAACCGGCCTCGATGCACCGGCGCGCGCTATGCGCGATGTCCGTCTGGTTCGGCGACAGCTTGGTGACGATCGGTTTGTTCGTCTTCCTGCGGCACGCAGCCACGACTTGCGCAGACATATCGGGGTCGTTGCCGAACTGCACGCCGCCGGATTTGATGTTCGGACAGGAGATGTTGATCTCGATGGCGTCGATGGGCGAGTCGTCGAAGCGCTCGGTCACCATGGCGTATTCGTCGACCGTCGAGCCGCAGACGTTTGCGATGAATCGCGTCTCGCTGAAATCCAGGCCGGGCAAAATTTCGTCGACGACGCGCCCGACACCGGGATTCTGCAGGCCGATGGAGTTGAGCATGCCCATCGGCGTCTCGCAGATGCGATGCGGCGCATTGCCGAGCCGCGCCTCGCCGGTCGTGCCCTTGAGCACGATGGCGCCGACGTCGCGGTTCGAGAAGCCTTCCACGCGCGTGTATTCCTCGCCGAAGCCGACGCAGCCGGACAGGAGCACGATCGGCGACGCGAAAGACAGGCCGCAGAAGTCGACCTGAAGTGGATTGGAGGGCGGCGTGCTCATCGGCTGCGGCATTCTACGTCGTTGCAACGCGAGTGTCGCGCAAGAGACAACCGCCCGCCGTCGAGCGGGCGGCTGCTTCGGTATTCGACAATCCTGCCCTCAGACCTTCGGTTCGACGTTGCTGTTCAGGCGGAACAGGTTCATCGGATCGTATTGGCCCTTGATCTCCTGCAGACGGGCATAGGCCGGTCCGTAGTTGGCCGGCACGCCGGCCTGATCGAAGTCGATGTTCGAGTAGTAACTGCCCATGTACGGCTGAAGTGTGTCGTAGGCGGCGCGCTGTGCGGCAATCTGGTCATCGTCCTGGGCCGGGTCTTCCCAGATACCGATTATGAGGAGCATGATTTCCGCGTTGCGATGCGGGAAGGCCGTGTCCAACTCGCCGACCCGTTTGACAGCACCGCCCATGACGTGATTGTCGACGAACACTCGCGGATCGTCGATTTCGAGGATCGCATCGACCAGTCCCTGGGACCATTCCTTGACCGTGCCGTTCTTCGCATAAGAGCGGATGCCGTGATGGACGAGCGCATCCTCCCCCGTCTGCATGACCATGTAGTCCTGGACCTTGATACCGTCGTCGATTGGCTTGCCCAGTTTGCGTATCGGGTCGAGTTCCTTCTCGCCGACCGCCGGATCGCCGTTGTACACGGCACTGAGGAGCAACGCACGCTGGCCGTCCGGCGTCGTGACGACGGCCGGGCCGGCATACAGCTCGTCCGACAGGCCCGCGGACCATTCGGCATAGAACTCGAGCACGTCGCGCGCCTGATCGATCGGCCAGATGATGTTGCCGGACAGCACGTTGCGGTCGAACGGATGCAGCTCGTACTCGAAATCGGTCACGACGCCGAAGTTGCCGCCGCCGCCGCGAATGCCCCAGAACAGGTCCGGTTCTTCCTCGGCGCTGACGTGGCGGATCTTGCCATCGGCCGTCACGATCGTAGCGCCCCTCAGGTTGTCGACGGCGAGCCCGTACTTCCGGTTCAGTCGTCCGAAGCCACCGCCCAGCGTGAAGCCGCCCACGCCGGTGTGCGAGACGACGCCTGCCGTCGTGACGAGCCCCTGCTCCAGCGAGGCTGTGTCGAGCGCGTTCAGCAATGCGCCGCCCTGCGCATGCGCGCGCATGGCATCGCGGTCCGCCGTCACCGTGTGCATCTGCGACAGGTCGATCATCAGTCCGTCGTCGCACACCGACTTGCCGGGCCAGCTGTGGCCGCCGCCGCGCACCGCGACCAACAGCTCCCTTTCGCGCGCGAACGTCACGGCCTGGCTGACGTCCTCGGCGCTCAGGCAGCGCGCGATCAGTGCCGGATGCTTGTCATGCATCCCGTTCCAGATTTTCCGGGCGGCATCGTATTGCGGGTCTCCCGCCAGGATGACCGGGCCGGTCATGCTCTCGCCGAGTTCTTTCAGCGCGGCCCTCTCGATTTCGATTTCATTGCCGTCCAGCGAGATACCGCGAATGCTGGTCCTGGCTTCGGTCGCCACCGGTGTCTTTTTCTCGCAGCCGGGCAACATGGGGATCGCAGCGGCCACGCTCGCCGCCAGTGTCGAACGACAGAATTGTCGCCTGTCCATAGAGGTCTCCCTGAGGTATTCCGTTAATCGGAATTGTTATTGTTTGCAATTGTAGCTGCCGCCGTGGTGGTTTGCATGCGGCGCACAGTCAGAGCTATTCGGACTTGAGTTCGCGCGTCATCAGTGTCGCGACGGCTGCGCGCGGCGGCGCGCCTTCATACAGAATCCGGTAGATCTGGTGGCAGATGGGCATCTCGATGCCGAGCTTCTCGGCGACCTCGTTGACTGCTTCGGCCGCCTTTACCCCTTCGACCACCTGCTGGATCTCGGCCTGCGCCTCGGCCACCGTCCGGCCGCGCGCGATCGCAAGCCCGGCGCGGCGGTTGCGGGACAGATTGTCGGTACAGGTGAGCACGAGGTCTCCCATGCCGGCGAGCCCCATGAACGTCTCCTTGCGGGCGCCCAGGGCGACCCCCAGCCGCGTCATCTCCACCAGCCCCCTCGTGATCAGGGCGATGCGTGAATTCGCGCCGAAACCTAGCCCGTCGGACATGCCCGCACCGATCGCCAGCACGTTCTTGACCGCGCCGCCGACCTCAACGCCGATCATGTCATCCGAGGTGTAGGCACGGAAGTTGTCGGCAGACAGTGCCACGGCGAGGTTGCCCGCAAACTCGGCATCGTTGGCTGCGATCGTCATCGCCGTCGGCAGCGACGCGCCGACCTCCTCGGCGAAAGTCGGCCCCGACAACACCGCCATCGCGCGGCCCTCCCCGAGCACCTCGGCGGCGACCTGATGAGGGAGCTTGCCGGTATGCAGCTCGAAGCCCTTGGTCGCCCAGCACACGCGGGCATCGACCGGAATGAGCGGCACGATTCGCATCAAGGTCTCTCGAAGGCCGTGACTGGGCACGGCGACGACAATGTCGCGAACGCCACGGAGGCAGTCCGCAAGGTGGGGATACGCGGTCAGGGATTCGGGGAACGGCACGTCCGGCAGGTAGCGTTCGTTGCAGCGCTTCGCAACCATCGCACGGAGTTGCTCCGGATCCCGGCCCCAGATTCGCACCTCGCGGCCGTGGCGGGCGAATTGCACGGCCAGCGCCGTGCCCCAGGAACCCGCGCCGATGACGGCGACCGTGCTATCGCTCTGCCCAGGTGATGTTGCCGCCATCAGCGTGCCGGGTACTGGCAGTCGCCGCGCCGATCAGTTCACTTCCGGACTCGGAGATTGCGCTTGTTGCTGGCGGGACTGGATGTACAGGGCGTCGAAATTGATCGGTTGCAGGACGAATTCCGGGAATCCGCCCTTCTGCACCGCGTTTGCGATCGACTCGCGAGCATACGGGAACAGCACGCTCGGACAGAAACTGCCGACGATCGCACCGATCTCCTCCTGATCGTAGCCCGTGATCTCGAACAGCCCCGCCTGATGCAACTCGACGAGGAAGAGCGTCTTCTCTTCTTCCTTGGCTTCGATGGTGATCGTCAACACGATTTCGTGAAGATCGCCTTCGACTTCATTGTGGCGGCTGCGCAGGTTCAGGTTGGTCTTCGGGCTCCAGTCCGTAGACCGGAACACCGCGGGCGATTGCGGGGACTCGAAAGAGAAATCCTTGAGGTAAATCTTTGCGATGGTTACTTGCTTTGCCGTATCGGCAGTTGCTTCTTCGGTCATTTCGATTTCCTGTTTGCATGGCATACACCGGGGCCGGGCCCCGGTGTACTTGAAATTAACGGCGTCATCCTTTGCTCTTCGTCTTCTTGCCGGTCACGACGGGCAGGCCCGCGGCGCTCCATGCCGACATGCCGCCCTTCAATCCGAACACGTTTTCGAAGCCCGACTTGCGCAATAGCCCGACGGCCTTCGTGGAGCTGATGCCGGTATCGCACACGGCGATCACGGACTTGCCCTTGAGTTTGCTCACCTTGTCCCGGTCCACGTCAAATTCGTCGAACGGAATGTTTCGCGCATTTACGATATGGCCGCGCGAGTATGACTCGGGATTACGGAGGTCGACGACGACGGCCTCCGAATTGATCAGCGACACCGCGGCGAGCGGGTCGATGTTCGTCATCCCGCTGGCCTTGCGACGCAGCTCGGTGGCCAGGAGCAGAAAAAAGCTGACCAGCAAGGCGAGCACGAGCAACGCGTGATTGCCGGAGAATTCGACGAGTCTGTCCATTGGAATAGTGCGGGGCGGTTTGCTCGCACCCGGCTTGTGGCAAAGGGCGCATTATACCAAACTGCCGATTCATGAAGCGCCTCCTGCTCCTGCTGATTTTGCTCCTTGCCGCGCACGGTCCGGCGTCCGCCGGCGACAATGACGGCGAGCTGGCCAAGGTGAAGGAGCGTGAACTGGAGCAGGTGCGCGAGCGTATCTCGGACCTGAAGAAGAGCATGGACCAGAGTGCGAAGGCTCGCGACCGCCTGACCGGCGAACTCCAGGAAGCGGAGGTGGCGATATCCGAGAAACGCATCCACCTGAAGGAGCTGGAGAAGCAACGCGATTACAGCGCCCGCCGCAAGGCGGAACTCGATGGCCAGATCGAGAAGCGGCGCGCGGAGCTCAACAGGGAGACGGACGAACTCGGGGAACAGGTGCGTGCTGCATACATGAGCGGCGGCGAGGAACGCATCAAGCTATTGCTCAACCAGCGCGATCCCGCGACGCTGGGCCGGGTACTCACCTATTACGGATACCTCAACGACTATCGCGCATCGAACATCGACGCCGTGACCGACGCGATCGATGAACTCGCGAAGCTGCGCAGCGATGCGGCCGCCGAAGAAGCGCGAATCGCCGACATCGCACAGGAACGCTACGCGGAACTCGGCAATCTCGGCAAGGCGCAGCAACAGCGCAAGGAACTTCTCGCACAATTGCAGGACAAGATCGCCAGCGAGGGGCAGGAGGTCGCACGCCTGGCGGCACAGGAGAAAGACCTTACCCGCCTCATCGAGGAACTCACCAGCATCCTGTCGGACTATCCCATCAGCTCGGAGGATCCCTTCACCGCGCACAAGGGCCGCCTTACCTGGCCGGTCGCAGGTCAACCGGTACACGAATTCGGGCAGCCCCGCGCCGGGGGTGAGCTCAAATGGAACGGCGTTGTGCTCGCCGCGCCTCGTGGCAGCGAGGTACGCGCCGTCTATCATGGCCGCGTCGAATTCGCTGACTGGCTTGCAGGAATGGGGTTGCTCGTCATCGTCAATCACGGTGAGGGCTACATGACGCTGTACGGGTACAACGAGACGATACTGAAGAATGCCGGCGACTGGGTCGCGCCCGGCGACGTAATCGCAACGGTCGGCGACAGCGGCGGCCAGGCCCGGCCGGGGCTCTACTTCGAGATCCGGCACGGCAAGCGGCCGGTCGACCCGAATCTCTGGGTCACGCGACGGCCCAGCCAATGACAGCGTGACGGCGCGTATAGGCGAGGTCGTGGGGCTGTGCTATCGTCGAACGGTCCGTGTCGGCCGGGGTTCGCGCGGGCCGCGGGGAGACGCGTATGTCATTGAAAACCAGAGTAATTCTGGTCGTCGTAATCGGCACCGTCATGGGCTTCGGCCTGTCCTTCGGCGGTGCCATGATGACGAAGGCACGTTCCGGGTCCGAGGACCGGGCCGCCGATGAGGCGCGCCTGTTTGCAGAGGTGATGGAACGGGTCAAGCGGGACTACATCGAACCTGTCGACGACGCCGTACTCATCGACAACGCGATTCGTGGCATGGTCGGCGATCTCGACCCGCACTCCGAGTTTCTCGACGCGGACGAGTATCGCGATATCCGCATAAGCACGGCCGGCAGCTATACCGGGATTGGCATCGAGGTCGGCGAGGTCGACGGCAAGGTCTGCGTGATTTCACCGATGGCGGGCTCGCCGGCAGCCAGGGCGGGAGTGCACAGCGGCGACGAAATCGTCGCCATCGACGGCGTGACGATAAAGCCGGGCGACCTCAGGAAGACGATCGAGCACATGCGGGGTCGCGCCGGTTCGCAGGTCACGCTGACAGTGTCGCGGGACGGCGAAAACATCGTCTACCAGATGCGGCGCGAGATCGTGCGGGTCGCCAGCGTCTACCGGCAGATGTTGACGCCGACTTACGGCTACGCCCGCGTCAATCAGTTCTCGGATACGACGGCACGGGAGCTGGCTCGCGCGATCGGCGATCTCCAAAAGGACGCAGGCGGCACGCTCGACGGGCTCGTCCTGGACCTGCGCAACAACCCCGGCGGCGTCCTCGACGCGGCGGTCGACGTGTCGGACCTGTTTCTGGACACGGGTGTCATCGTGACCGCCGAAGGCCGCACGACAGAATCGAGATTCCGTCGTTCGGCGCATCGGGGCGACGTGCTGGACGGAGCGCCACTGATACTGCTCGTCAACGAAGGGTCGGCCTCGGCCTCGGAAATCGTGGCGGGCGCATTGCAGGATCATGGCCGGGCCCTGGTCGTGGGCGCGACGACGTTCGGGAAAGGCCTCGTGCAGACCGTCGTTCCCTTGTCCAGGGGCCGGGCGATCAAGCTGACGACATCGCGATACTTCACGCCGTCCGGAGATTCGATCAACGGCAAGGGAATCACTCCGGACGTCTACATCGACGACACGCCGGGTTACCCCGACCTGAGCCTGAACGGTACGGTCGATAGCCGGAATGACGTGCAGCTCGTCACGGCCCTCGAGCGCTTGCAGCACAACAAGGTCATGCAAAGCAAGGCACCATGATCGGCCACAAGGTCTTGCTTGCGGCGCTGCTCGCGCTTGCCGGCCACGCGGCCGTGGCCGCGGCGCCCGCCCGGATCGCGATCATCATAGACGACCTGGGATACGCCCTCGACGCGGGACGCCGGGCTATCGATCTGCCGGGACCGGTAGCCTACGCGATCCTGCCCGATACTCCCCGCGGCCGGGCGCTGGCTGTGACCGCGCACGATCACGGCAAGGAGATACTACTGCACATGCCGTTTGAGGCCGCCAACTTCGACGGCCCGGTCGAGCCGGATGTGATCATGCTCGAGATGGACCATACCGACTTCGATCGGGTCTTCGACCGGGCGATCAGGTCGGTGCCGTTCGCCATCGGCGTGAGCACACATCGCGGCAGCCTGCTCACCCGGCATCCGGGACACATGGAATGGTTGATGGATGCGATCCGCCAGCATCACTGCATGTTCTTCATCGACAGTTATACGACACCCGAAAGCGTTGCGCTCCGGGTCGCCGGGGAGGCGGGCGTGAAAGCGGCGCGGCGTGACGTCTTCCTCGACGACGACCGCTCCTCGCCCGCACTCGTGCACGAATTCGAACGCCTAAAATCGCTGGCGCGGGAACGTGGCCGGGCGATTGGGATCGGCCACCCTTACCCGGAGACACTGGACATGCTGGAGGCGCAATTACCGACCCTCGCCGAGGAGGGTTACGAGCTCGTACCGGTCAGCTCGATCGTCGCGCAGGCCCGCAGGCCCGATGCGCGGTAGGACGATCCCGCAACGCCGGAAGATGCAACGCATCGGTCGGCACGAGGGAACTGCGGTGGCCGGCCGGGTCCAATTCGTCATGGCCGGCACCCGCTACACGATCGCGATTCTGGCGGCACTGCTGCCGACCTGCGTTGCCTTCGCCGATGAATCTTCCGCCGTTGAAGGCAAGCCTCCCGCGGAAGGAGGGGCCTGCACCATGCAGTACGACCCGGTCTGCGGCACCGACGGCCAGACGTACAGCAACGACTGCGTGGCAAAAGCCGCCGGAGTCGAGATCGCCAGGCGGGGCATATGCCCGACGGGCGACACCGGCTGCAGCGACGAGTTCGATCCGGTGTGCGGCGCCGACGGCGCGACCTACATCAACGAGTGCTTCGCGGGCCTGGCCGGTGTGGAGGTGGCGGGTCTCGGTGCCTGTACCGCGAATGGCTGTCCGAGCATCCAGGATCCGGTCTGCGGCGTGAACGGCCGCAGCTATCTGAATCGCTGCGACGCGGATGCCGAGCGTGTGCCGGTGCAGAGCAAGGGCATATGCGACGTCGACAATTGCCCCAAGGTCTTCGCGCCCGTGTGCGCCGAGGACGGTGTCACCTATGACAACGCGTGCAACGCCGAGAAGGCCGGATTCACGAAGTTCACGGAAGGCATCTGCAACGTGCGTCCATGCCCCAGCCTGTTCGTACCGGTCTGCGGCTCGGACAGCATTACCTACGGCAATGCCTGCCAGGCCGAACGCAAGGGCGTGCGCATCGAGTACGCCGGCATGTGCGAGGAACTTGGCAAGAATTGTCCGCGCGTCTATGCGCCGGTGTGCGGGCTCGACGGCGTCACCTACGATAACGAGTGCCAGCTCGAGAATGCCGGGGCGGACAAGGCCTACGCCGGCGCCTGCGTGGGAGATTAACGCCAGGCAGGCCGCAGTCGGCCGTCGGCGTCGGTGAGATAGGGCATCCACGCAAGCGCAAGGAGGGGCACGGAGATATCCGCAACCTTCGCCCGCACGACGACTTCTTTCAGTGGCTCGGACTGCGCGTCGAAACCCGCGTCGAGCGCCGCGACCTCCTTCTCGAGTTCGGCGTCGAGCGCCGCGATGTCGGCGCGGATTTGTTGTGCGTTCTGCTCCGCGCGTTCCACATCTGCCGCTTCCTTGCGGGCGCCGCTTGCGCTTCTCATCGCGGTACCGAGACCGCGTGCCGACGTACTCGAGAAGCGCTTCCTGCCGAGCACTGCGCCGAGTATCGCGGTGCCGAAGGAAACCGCCGTGTCGAGTCGCTTTTTCGTGGCCTGCTCCTTCTCGCGATCGACGGCGCGCTCCGCACTCTGCAAACGTTTTTCCAGCGTCGCCAGCTTGCCGGCATAGCGCTTGCGGAGCTTGTCGATCTCCCCGTCCCGTTTCTCGTTGGCGGCGTGCTGGAGGCGGGCCCGGAATTCGCCCTCGGACTCGGACGGCTCCGACGTGAGATTGAAGCGTTTGCTGCGATACAGGGTGATCGTTTCGTGCTGTCGCACCCAGCGCTTGAAATCGCGATTCCAGGGCGTGTAACTGGTCGGGTCGCTCGCGCAGGCCGGACACTCCGCGAAGCCGGCGGCCGCGACACCCTCATCCCGGAGCTCGCCGACGCCGAATGAAGTCGCCTCGGCCCGGTCCCAGTCGACAGGCACGGGGCCATCGCCGAACTCCACGGTATACAGGCGGCTACGCCGCTCGTCGATTCCGTATCGGCTGTCCGAGAATGCGAGCTCCGCGGCCGCGGCGAGCCGCGGTCGGTAGACGAGTCCCTCGCCGTCGCCGGGCACGAACACCTGCCCGATCGACGGAGACAACGCCGGCGCCGGTCGGGACGCGGCAGTGATCGGCTCGGGCGCAGGGCCCGCAGTTTCCGGAGCCGCGTCTTTTTGTGCCGACATCAGTGCGCGGATGTTGTCGCGAGTCAACGGGCCCGTGAGATAGGACATGGCCCAACGCGTGTCGAACACGACGGGCCCGTCCTCGTGCACGTTGTGCAGCAGGAAACGCCGTTTGCCGAGGCCGGCGATCGTGCGCTCCATCGCCTGGCGATCGAATGCGGACTGCCCGGCGCCCTCGAGCCCCTCGAGCACGCGGGCCTTGTCGCGTTCGGTCTGCAGTCGGCCGATGAACCAGGTGCCGGTGTTCGAGAGTCCCTTGTAGTCCAGGTCGACGGGGTTCTGAGTCGCCAGGACGAGCCCCAGGCCATAGGCCCGGGCCTGTTTCAACAGCGTCAGCAACAGGTTCTTGGAGGGCGGGTTGGCTACCGGCGGCATGTAGCCGAAAATCTCGTCCATGTAGAGGATAGCGCGGAGCGTCGAGGTTCCCTGTTGTGCGCGCATCCATGCGATCAGCTCGTTGAGTAACATCGACACGAAGAACATGCGCTGCGTATCGTCGAGATGTGCGATCGACATGATCGATATTCGCGGCTTGCCGGCACTCGTGTGCAGGAGTCGTTTTACGTCCAGGGCATCTCCCTGCATCCAGACGTCGAATCCCGGCGCCGCGAGCAGGCTGTTCAGGCGCATCGCCAACGCGAAGCGGTCCTTCGCGGGGAAGAAGGCGTCGACGGCCATGACGCCGACCTGCGTGACCGGCGGGTCCTGAATTTCGGCGATCAGGCCCGCGACATCGAGATCCCTGCCGCCCTGCCAGGCGTGGTCAAGCAGGGTCGACAACAGGATGTGCTCCCGGCTGACGAGCGGATCGGCGTCGACGCCCAGCAGCGTCAGGATGCCCGTCGCGGTCGCCTGTATGCGCTCGCGGTAGAGGTCGGCATCGTCCAGCAGCGCCCGGCCCGGTGCCGAGAACGACTTCAGTACCGACACGGGCAGGCCGGCACCGCTCCCCGGCGTATAGATGGCAAGCTCGGCGCTGTCGCGCAGGCGCCCGATGCGCTCGCCGGATTGGCCCCATTCGCCGAGGCCGGTTTTCCAAAGCGCTGCCTGCGCGCTGGCATACTCGTCCGGCGTCTGGCCCTTGTCGGCGGCGGCCTGGAGATTGATCCACGGCCGGAAATCGCCGGGCCGGAGCTCCGGAAAGGTGAGCAGCAGGTTGCCGATATCGCCTTTCGGGTCGATGGCAATCACCGGCACGCGGTCGAGCCCGGCTTCCTCGAGGATGGAAATGCCGAGCCCGGTCTTGCCCGAACCCGTCATGCCGATGATGACGGCGTGGGTGGTCAGGTCTTTCGCGTCGTAGAGGACGAGCTCGCCGTCGGCAGGGCCGGTACCGGCCTGTCTGCCGAGATAGAAAGCACCGAGTTTCTCGAAGTCCTGCATGACCGCTACCGGCCGCTCGTTCGATTCGTTCGCATTACCATCCGCAGCTGCGGCCGGCGTTCTGCTTCTCGAGCCAGGTCATCAGCGGCTGGAAGTAGTCGATGATCGCGGTGGCGTCCATCTGACGCGTACCGGTCAGCTTCTCCAGCGTATCCTGCCACGGTACGCTCTGCCCTGCCTCGAGCATCTCGTAGAACCTGCGGCCGGCCTCCTCGCTGCCGTAGATGGAACAGGACTGCAGGTCGCCTCCGTGCCCGGCGATCCGGCACAGCGAACGCTGGAACTGGAACTGCAGGATGCGGGCGAGGAAGTAACGCGTGTATGAGACATTGGCCGGGATGTGGTATTTCGCACCGGGATCGAAATCGGCTTCCGTCCTTTCGACTGGCGCCGCGATGCCCTGGTAGCGCGTGCGCAATTCCCACCAGGCCTTGTTGTAGTCGGCCGGGGCGACTATGCCGGAGAACACGGCCCAGCGCCACTCGTCGATCATCTTCGCGAACGGCAGGAACGCGATCTTGTCGAGCGCCATCTGCATCTGACGGTTGAGGACCGCCTTCGGCGCTTCCTCGGCGGAGCCGATCAGTCCTACCTCGGCGAGATATTGGGGCGTCATCGACAGCGTGATCGTGTCGCCGATCGCCTCGTGGAAGCCGCCGTGCGCGCCGCCCTGGAAAAGCGGCGGCTGATCGCTGTACGCGCGCTGATAGAAGTTGTGTCCGAGCTCGTGGTAGATCGTTTTCAGATCTTCATAGTTCGGCTTGATACACATCTTGATGCGCAGGTCCTTGCCGCCGTCCAGTCCCCAGGCGCTGGCGTGGCAGACTACCTCGCGGTCCGCCGGTTTCACGAACATGGAACGCTCCCAGAACGTGTCGGGCAGGCGCGGCATGCCGAGCGAGACATAGAAGCGCTCTGCCGAGCGCACCATCTGCTGCGCCGAGTAGTTCTTCGCCTGCAGGGTCTTGTCGACGTCGAAATCGGCGACCCCCGGGTAGGGCTCCATGATGTCGTAGAGATATCCCCACTCCTGGGCCCACATGTTGCCGAGCAGGTGCGCCGGGATCGGCCCGTTCTGAGGCACCCGGTCCTCGCCATACACCTGTCCGAGTCTCGCCCGCACATAACAATGGAGCTGGTCGTACAAGGGTTTGACCTGCTGCCAGAGCCGTTCCGTCTCGGCCTCGAAGTCGGTCGGACTCATGTCGTACTTGGCGCGCCACATCTCGCCGAGATCGGCATAGCCGAGTTCCCTGGCGCCCTCGTTGGCCAGTTCCACGTAGCGGGAATACTCGTCCCGCATCGGCGGTGAGATCGTGCGCCAGCCGCGCCAGGCATCGAGGAGCTCGTCGTAGTCCCGGCTGTGGAACATGATGTCCTCGAGGTCCGGCAGTTCGAGACAGGTGCCGTCGTCGCGGCAGTACTTGCCCGCGCCGTACTTGCCCGTCATGTCGGTCGCGATCTCGCTGAGTTCGCGGCGTTCGGCCGGGTCTTCGGGTGCGGGAAGTGAAATGCCGAGCTTCAGCAGGTCCAGCGCGCGCCGGGTCGCGGGCGGGAGGTCCTGGCCGTCGTAGCGCGCGGCTTCCGCGACGGTCTCACTGTGCCATTTTGCATAGCGTTCGTTTGCGAGCGATGCCAGCACGGCGGTATCGGACGTAATGTAGGTCGCCCGCACCCAGCCGGCAGCGCCCAGTTCGCGGCCCAGGTCCTCGAGTTCGCTGTTGACGCGCGCGACGAATTCCTCGGCCGATTCCGCGGGCGCCGCAGCGCTCTCGTCGGCAGCGGGTTCGTGTCGGCCGCAGGCCACGATCAACATGACGGCTAATGCGGTAATCAGAAGATTTCTCATGGTGCTTCCCTACCTTTTCAAACGGCTGCGGCGGGCGACCCGCCGGTGCTAGTCCACTCCGCGCATCAGTTTCTTGATCGGCCTGGCGCAGATCAGCATAACCAGTCCCGCACCGCCCGCGGTCAACACGATATTCATGTACTGTTGTGGGAAGGCGGCGATGTTTTCCGCATCGAATTCCCCGGCGATCTGGCCGGCGATCAGGTTGCCGAGGGAAGTGGCGAGGAACCACATCCCCATCATCTGGCCGACGTAGCGACGCGGTGCGAGCTTTGTCGTTACCGACAGACCGACCGGAGACAAGGCCAGCTCGCCGAAGGTGTGCAGCAGGTAAGTCATGATCAGCCAGGTCGGCGCCGCCAGGTCGCCGGAGACGACGATCTCCGATGCCCCGACCATGACCAGGAATCCGCAGGCCAGCAACAGGAGACCGATGCCGAACTTCGCCGGCGTCGACGGGTTGAGGTTTCGTCTTGCCAGCGCGACCCAGAGCCACGCGAACACGGGCGCAAAGACGATGATGAAAAAGGAGTTGACCGACTGGAACCAGGTCGAGCGGATGGTCAGCCAGCTGAAGTCGAGCTGTGTGTACCGGTCGGCAAACAGGTTCAGCGAGCTGCCCGCCTGTTCGAAGCCAGCCCAGAACATCGCGCAACCCAGGAACAGAATGATCAGTGCGATGGTTCGTTTTTTCTCGTCGCTTGTGAGCCCGCCGAACAGGAGTACGTAGGCGAAGAACACGACAAAGACGCCGACAATGAATTTCGTGGATTGTTCGGAAACCTCGACGGGATGCAAGTCCACGAGTCCCGTGACTCCGAGCACGGTGACCAGTATGATTGCCGCCACACCGGCGCCGACCACTATCCATCCCAGGCGCCGCTTGCGTGCGTCGACCGCGGCGTCGCCTGATTCCGTCGGGTGCAGGCCCGCGTTGCCCAGGTACCGCCGGGTCAGCCGATACTGGATCAGCCCGCACATCATTCCCACACCGGCAGCCGCGAAGCCCCAGTGCCAGCCGAAGCGGGGGCTCTGGCCCAGCGTCCCGCAGACGAGCGGCCCGAGCAAAGCGCCCACGTTGATGCCCATATAGAAGATACTGAAGCCGCCGTCGCGGCGTGCGTCGTGTGGCGGATACAGGTCGCCGACCACGGCACTGACGTTCGGTTTCAGAAGGCCCGTACCCGACACTACCAGCAGGAGCCCGATGAAGAAGGCCTGAGTCGACGGGATGGCGAGCACGAAGTGGCCGCACATGATGATGATGCCGCCGATGAATATGGCGCGTTGTGCGCCGAGCAGCCGGTCGGCGATCCAGCCCCCGGGCAAAGAGGAGAGGTAGACGAGTGCCGTATAGACACCGTAGATCGCCGTGGCAGACTTGTCGTCGAGCCCGAGACCGCCGCCATCCATCACCTGATCGGTCATGAACAGGACCAGCAGCGCCCGCATGCCGTAATAGCTCAGGCGTTCCCACATCTCGGTGAAAAAAAGCGTGTACAGGCCGCGGGGATGCCCGAATACTTCTCGTTCGCTCGCACTCACCGAGGCGGCAGTGCCGTCAGTCATTACTCGTTCTCATTGTTCCCCCGGCTTCCGGCTCGCGCCGCGTAAAGCGTTCAGGTCGGACGATTCAATTTAACAACATTTCAAGTGTAACTTTCCACCGACCGATCCCGCCCGACGAACCGCCGAACAATGCATCTGCGAGGCATCATGGGTTCTCGGTCGATGCCTCGGTACCTTCCGCACGTTTCTTCACGAAGAAACGCGACATGATGATGCCGGCCTCGTAGAGCAGATAGACGGGGATCGCGAGCAGGGTCTGGCTGAACACGTCCGGCGGCGTCAGGAACATGCCGACGACGAACGCCAGCAGGAAGACATACGGTCGCGCCTTGCTGAGTTTCTCGACCGTGGTAATACCGGTCATGACGAGCAGTACCGTCGCGATCGGGACTTCGAACGTGCAGCCGAAGGCGAGCACGAGCGTGATCGCGAGGTCCAGGTACTCGGAGATGTCCGGCATGACGTTGATCGTGTCCGACGGGAAGGTCACCGCGAAGCCGAAGATGAGCGGGAATACGACGAAGTATGCGAATGCCACGCCCGCGTAGAACAGGAAGATGCTCGTGGCCAGCAACGGCAGCGCGAAGCGTTTCTCCTTTCGGTACAGTCCCGGTGCGACGAAGGCCCAGACCTGGTAGAGCACGTACGGCATCGCCAGGAAGATCGCGACCAGGCACACCGCCTTGAACGGTGTGAAGATCGGCGACAACGGTTTGGTCGCGAGCAACTGGCCGCTCGGGATCACCGCCCTGAGCGGCTTGGAGATGATTTCGAATACGCGTTGCGAGAACGGCACCAGCGGTACGAGGACGATAACGATTGCCGTAACGGCCTTGAGCAGGCGGCTGCGCAACTCGACGAGATGCGACAGCAACGTGCCCTCGGCGAGATTCTCCTCCTCGTTGTCGGGCTTCTCGCTCACGCGCTCTTTTTGTTGTCTCCGGAAGCGGATTCTTCGCCGCTGTCGGCGCCAGGCGCGGCTGGAGGTTCTTCGGCAGGTTCAGGGGCGGTGGGTTTCGCCGTCTCGTGCAGTGGTGAATAGGAATCGTCGTCGCGCGGCGTGTGCGAGATGGCCGGCGGCTGGATCCGCGTCTGGTGTCCGTCGAGGTCGAGTTCTTCCTCGAGCTGTCGCTTCATCACGCGGGTCATGCGGCGCGCCTGGCCGAGCCAGGTGCCCAGCTGATTCGCGACGCGCGGCAGCCGCTCGGGCCCCAGCACGATCAGCCCGATGACGAACAGGAGCAAAAGTTCCGAAAAGCCGACCCCGGACATGTCTGAACGACTCAGGTCTTGTGCTTGTTGTGGCTCTCTTCGGCCGGCGTGCTATCGAAGTCCGCGTCCTTCTCGGACGACTTCGAGATCTTCTCGGCGGTGTCTTCTTTTTCGGCTTCACTCATCGCCGAACGGAAACCCTTCACGGCGCTGCCGAGGTCCGAACCCAGCGTGCGCAGGCGTTTGGTGCCGAAGATCGCCAGCACGATGACGAGCACGATCAGCAGCTGTACTGGGCCGATGTTGGAAAACATCCTGCAAACTCCCGGGGCGAGGCCCCACTACGTGTATGTGTGCTGTTGACCCCTTCCGGGGCCGGTCGTTCATGATAACTCTGCCAGCGAAAGAAAACCGTGTCGATGTCACACATGGGTGCCGGTTTCGAGCCAGAACGTTACCGGGCCGTCGTTGGTCAGGCTGACCTGCATGTCCGCCCCGAAGCGTCCTGTTCCCACCTTGCCGAGCCGCGCGCGGCACGCCGCGACCAGGTCGTCGAAGAGTGCCTCGCCGACCTCCGGCGCAGCGGCTCGAGTGAAGCTGGCACGTGTCCCCTTCTTCGTATCGGCAGCCAGCGTGAACTGCGGGACCAGCAACAATTCACCGCCGATATCCAGCAGGCTCAGGTTCATGCGACCGCTCTCGTCGGGGAACACCCGGTAGCCCAGGATCCGCTCCGCCAGCCGCTCGGCGTCGCGCCGGGTGTCTTCCCGGCGCACGGCGACGAGCACCAGCAGGCCGCGCCCGATGTCCGCCATCGTCTCGCCGCCGATGGCGACGCTCGCGCCGTCGACGCGTTGCAGGAGTCCGATCATATTTCGCCCGTATCCGTATATTCGATCCCGGTGCGGACTTTATTAACGCATCAACCAGTAACTCAAGGCCAGCGCCGCGGACGGGCCGTGCCAACCTGCCCGGACCGGCCGGCGGGCGGGCGTTGCGAGGCTTGTCGCCTGCGCGGGTCCCGCCCGTGGGTATCGCAGGGACGGCGGACCCGGGGCGCCGGCCTCCCGGCCGGACCAGGGAAGGTACGGGCCCCGCTCGCGAGAACGGGGCCCGTCTTGCTGTCAGATACCCACCGTAATGCCACATATTGCCGCATCGGCGGGTACATCTCCCCACAAGATGATCAATTAGCGTCTTGGGGGATACTCTTGACAATAACTCGGGCTATTGCCCACATATGTGGGAAACTCGGCCATGCATCTCCGCGCATTGGCTTCGATCGGGCTTGCTCATACACTTGACGCCGGACAGGCCGAATCGGGACCGGGCATGAAGAGAAGACAGTTCGTCACCAGCCTCGCCGCGGCGGGCGCTGCCGCCTGCAGCCGCGAGACGGAGGACCGGAGCCACGGTGCCGCGAAAGACGCAGAGACTTTCGAGTGGTCCTGTGTCACCTCCTGGCCGCCGAAATACCCGGGCATGGGTATCGCTGTGGATCATCTCGCCGAGCGCATCGGGAAGGCCTCCGACGGGCGCCTGAAGATCAAGGTATACGGCGGCGGCGAACTGGTGCCGGCCTTCGAGGTGTTCGATGCCGTGAGCCGCGGCACGGTCGAGATGGGCCACGATGCGTCCTACTATCACAAGGGCAAGGTGCCGGCGGCGCAGTATTTCACCACGATCCCATTCGGGCTGAACTACCTCGAATACAACGGCTGGCTCTACTACGGCGGCGGACTCGAGCTGTGGCGTGAGCTCTACGCGCCATTCAAGCTGGTCCCGATACCCTGCGGCAATACCGGCGTGCAGATGGGCGGCTGGTTCAACAAGGAGATCAACTCGGTTGCGGACATCAAGGGCCTCAAGATGCGCATACCGGGATTGGGGGGCGAGGTCATCCGCCGCGCCGGCGGCACGCCGGTGACGATGCCCGGCTCGGAAATCTTCACGTCGCTGCAGACCGGCGCGATCGATGCCTGCGAGTGGGTGGGCCCGTACAACGACATCGCCTTCGGCCTGCACAAGGCGGCGAAATATTACTATTACCCCGGCTGGCAGGAGCCGGGGCCCGGCCTCGAGTGCATCGTCAACGCCGACGCCTGGGCGAGTCTGCCGGACGACCTCAAGGGCATCGTGGAGAACACCTGCGAGGCGATCGTGACGGACATGGTCGCCGAATACACGCACGGCAACGCGATGGCGCTCGCGCAACTCGCCGGGGATCCCAACGTCGAGCTCCGGCGATTTCCGGACGACGTGCTCACGCTGTTCAAAACCATCACGAAGGACCTGGTCGACGAGATGTCCGCGGACGATCCGATGGCCGCGAAGATCCAGGCTTCCTACTACGAGTACCTCGAGAAATCGGCCAGCTACCAGCGCATCAGCGAGCAGGCGTACCTGGAGACACGCAAGCTCCAGGGAAATTCTGATTAATTGGTAAACGATTCGTCATTGCGAGCGAAGCGACGCAATCCAGTGTTTGAAATCTAACGAGCTGTGGATTGCCGCGTCGCTTCGCTCCTCGCAATGACGAATTGATCAGAGTTTCCCTAGTTCGAATAGATCTGTTGCGGTAACCAGGTCGCAAGTTCGGGGACGAGTGAGAGCACCAGCAGCGCCAGCAGCTGGATCGCGACGAACGGGATCACACCGCGATAGATCTGCGCCGTCGTCACGCTGGCCGGCGCGACACCGCGCAGATAGAACAGCGCGAAGCCGAACGGCGGCGTGAGGAACGAGGTCTGCAGGTTGATAGCGATCATGATGCCCAGCCAGACCGGGTCGAGGCCCATCGCGAGCAACACCGGTCCGACGATGGGCACGACGACAAACGTGATCTCGATAAAGTCGAGTACGAAGCCGAGCAGGAACATCACCAGCATCACCACCACGACGGCCCCGATCACGCCGCCGGGCAGGGAGTGCAGGATGTCGCGCACGGCGTCGTCGCCGCCGTAGCCGCGGAACACGAGCGAGAACATCGACGCTCCGATCAGGATCATGAATACCATGCTGCTGATCTTCAGCGTGCTGCGCATGATCTCCCGCAACCGCACGAGGTCGAGCTGGCGGCGGGCCAGTGCCAGCACCAGCGCTCCCATGCCACCCACGCCCGCCGCCTCCGTTGGCGTCGCGAGTCCCGCCAATATCGAACCGAGCACGGCGAGGATCAGGGTGAGCGGCGGCAGCAGGGCATGCAGGAGTCTCGGGACAGTCACATACTCGTCGGCTCCGCGCACATGCGCGGGCATTACCTTGGGGCGGAAGAAAGCGAGAGTAATGATGTAAACGATGTACATGACGACCAGCAGGAGTCCGGGCAGCAGCGCTCCGGCGAACAGATCGCCGACGGACACGGTCCTGGGAGAGAAGACGCCCATGTTCACCTGTGCCTGCTGATACGCCGAGGTCATCACGTCGCCGAGCATCACGAGGATGATCGACGGCGGGATGATCTGCCCGAGCGTGCCCGAGGCGCAGATCGTTCCGGCCGACACCTCCGCGGAGTAACCGCGCCGCAGCATCGTAGGCAGGGATAGCAGGCCCATGGTAACGACGGTGGCGCCGACGATGCCGGTGCTCGCCGCCAGCAGCATGCCGACCAGCGTCACGGAGATGCCGAGCCCTCCGCGCAAGGCGCCGAACAAGAGGCTCAGCGTGTCGAGCAGCTCCTCGGCGATCCGGGCGCGCTCCAGGGTCACGCCCATGAACACGAACAAGGGCACGGCGACCAGCGTCTCGTTGTTCATGATGCCGAAGACCCGGTTGGGCAGGCCGGAGAGCAGCGCCTCGTGGAAGGTGCCCGTCACGATACCGACGACGGCGAATAGCAACGCGGTGCCACCGAGGCTGAACGCGACCGGGAAGCCGGCGAGCAGCACCAGCACGACGCTGAAGAACAGGAGCAGCGCCATCCACTCCACGTCAGCCCTCCCGGATCCGGCGGATGGATTGCCGCGCGAGGGACGCGCCCTGCAGGCCGACGAGCACCGGCATGACGACGACGATCGATTTCAGTATCGGTATCAACGGGTACGGCAATCCACCGGGTTCGCGCGAGGTCTCGTGCAGGGACCAGGAGACGGCCGCGAAATCGATCGCGGCCCAGGCCAGATAGCCGCACAGCGGCAACAGGAACAGGAGCACGCCGGCCAGGTCGACCAAGCCACGGCGGCGCGGCGACATCTTGCGATAGAAGATGTCCACCCGAACGTGATCGTCGTGCAGGAGCGTGTAACTCGCCCCGAGCATGAATACCGCCGCGTGCATCCAGGTGACCGATTCCTGCATCCACACGAAGCCCGCATCGAAGATGTACCGCATTACGACGATGACCACCGTGACCAGCACCATCAACAGGGTAAGCCAGGAGGTCAGCTTGCCCGTGACGTTGCTGATCCGGTCGAATACGTTCGGCTGCACGGCCTTGTCAGACGAAAGAGACGCCGACCTGGAACAGCTTCTCCAGATCCTCGATCTTGCGGCGGTCGGTGAGGAAAAGGATCACGTGGTCGTCGGCCTCGATCACGGTATCGTGATGCGCAAAGATGACCTCCTTGCCGCGCACGAGCGTTACGATTGCAGCGCCCTTCGGCAGCGAGACCTCATCGATACGTCGGCCGACCACTTTCGAATCGTTCTCGTTGCCGTGCGCGATGGCTTCGATGGCCTCGGCCGCGCCGCGCCGCAGCGAATGCACTTTGACGACGTCACCGCGGCGCACGTGCGCGAGCAGCGAGCCGATCGTTACCTGCTGGGGCGATATCGCGATGTCGATGCTGCCGGCCTCGACGAGATCCACGTAGGACGCACGGTTGATCAGCGCCATGACCTTGTGTGCGCCGAGCCGCTTCGCGAGCATCGAACTCAGGATATTGGCTTCCTCGGAGTTGGTCAGTGCACAGAAGACATCGACATTGTCGATGTTCTCCTCCAGAAGGAGCTCCTCGTCCGCGGCGTCGCCGACGAGCACGATGGCCTTGTTGAGTTGCTCGGAAATACGGCGCGCACGTTCCGGGTCGCGCTCGATGAGCTTGACCTGGTTGGTCTGCTCCAGCGCGAGCGCGAGGCGCAGGCCGATGTTGCCGCCGCCGGCAATGACGACGCGCCGCACCGGGTCTTCCAGGCGCCGCATCTCGCTCATGAATACCCGGATGTCCTTGCGGTCGGCCAGGAAGAATACCTCGTCGTCTTCCTGGATCACCGTGTCGCCCTCCGGCAGCATGGCTTTGCCTTCGCGGTATATGGCCGCGATGCGACCCTCTGCGTTCGGGATATGCTGCTTGAGGGTGGCGATCCGCTGGCCGACCAGCAGGCCGTCCCGGTCGGCCTGCGCGCCGACGAGGCGGACACGGCCTTCGGCGAAGTCGAGCACCTGCGAGGCGCCGGGATACAGGATCAGTTGTTCTACGTATTCGCAGACAAGCTGTTCGGGGCTGATGCGCACGTCGATGGGGATCGACTCCGGTGTGAACAACTCGTCGGCGTTCATGTAGTCCGAAGCGCGTATGCGGGCGATCTTCGTCGGCGTGTTGAACAGCGTATAGGCCACCTGACAGGCGACCATATTGGTCTCGTCGGAATCGGTAAGTGCGACGACGATATCTGCATCGGCGGCACCGGCGCGGTCCAGTACGTCCGGGTAGGCAGCGTGACCGACGACAGTACGGATATCGAGCCGGTCCTGCAGTTCCCGGAGCACCTCCGGCCGGACGTCGACCACGGTGACTTCGTTGGATTCTTCGCGAGACAGGTGATATGCCGCCGAAGAACCGACCTGACCTGCGCCGAGTATTAAAATTCTCATTGTTGTTTTCGGATCTCGGGCCGCGGTGAGCGCTGCGTCGATTGCACTAGTTTACATCAGATCCGGAAACGGTCTCACCACTCCGCGGGACGCACGGCTCATGGGACCGTCTCCAGATTTGCGTAGCTCAGTACCAGCCACTTGGTTCCTGCAGTTTCGAACACAACCTCGACCCGGGCATGCGCTCCCTGGCCCTCGCAGTTCAGGATCACGCCGTCCCCGAACTTGCCATGCCGGACACGCTGGCCCAGCCGTATGCCCGGCTCGGCGCCGGACGCGGCCATCGTGCTGCGCCGGCCCGGAACGTGCATCGGGCGCGACACCTGCACGCGCGGACGGATTTCCTCGATGTACTCGTCCGGAATCTCGGCGATGAAGCGGGAAGGCTGGGAGAAGTTGTCCATGCCGTGCAGCCGGCGCTGCTCGGCGTAGGTGACATAAAGTTTCTGCTTCGCGCGCGTGATGCCGACGTAGCAGAGGCGACGTTCCTCTTCGAGGCCGTGCGGGTCGGCGATCGACCGCTGGTGCGGGAACAAGCCGTCCTCCATGCCCGAGAGAAAGACGAGCGGGAACTCCAGGCCCTTGGCGGAATGCATCGTCATGAGCTGCACGCAGTCTTCCCAGGCATCCGCCTGGCCTTCCCCCGCCTCCAGTGCGGCGTGCGCGAGGAAGGCGTCGAGTGCCGGTATCTCCTCGGCCGGATCCGGCTCGAAGCTCTTTGCAGCACTCACCAGCTCGAGCAGGTTCTCGATCCGGGTCTCGCTCTTCTCTCCCTTGTCCTTGCGGAAGAAATCGACGAGCCCGCTGGCGTGAATGACGTGATCGACCCTGGCTTCGAGGTCGAGGCCGGCCGTGTCGCGCGCGAGGCCCTCGATCAGTTGCATGAAACGGAGCACCGCATTCGCGGCACGGCCGTTCAGCTCGTCGCTCGCGGTCGCGGCCGCGGCGCGCCACAGGGAGCAGCCGTTCGCACGCGCATAATTGCGCATTGCCTCGACAGTGCGTGCACCGATACCGCGGGTCGGCCGGTTCACGACGCGTTCGAAAGACGTGTCGTCGTCCCGATGCGCAATGAGCCGCAGGTAAGCGAGCGCGTCCTTGATCTCGGCGCGCTCGAAGAAGCGAAGGCCCCCGTAGACGCGATACGGGATCCCGGTGTTGACCAACGCTTCCTCGAGCGCCCGGGACTGGGCGTTCGACCGGTACAGCACCGCGGCATCGGCGCGCAGATTGCCCTGCTCGATCCAGTCGCGCAGCGTCGCAGTGACGAAGTCCGCCTCGTCGCGCTCGTTGTACGCGGCGTATACGCGAATGAGTTCGCCTTCGGCCCCGGCCGTCCAGAGGTTTTTGCCCATGCGCGAATCGTTATTCGCGATCACTGCGTTGGCGGCGTTCAGTATCGTCGCCGTGGAGCGGTAGTTCTGTTCGAGCTTCACCACCCGGGTGCCGGGAAAATCCTGCTGGAAGCGCTGGATGTGTTCGACCCGCGCGCCCCGCCAGCGATAGATCGACTGGTCGTCGTCGCCGACGACGAAGGGGATGCCCTCGCTGCCGGCGAGCAGCCTCAGCCAGGCGTACTGGATCGCGTTGGTGTCCTGGAATTCGTCGACGAGCAGATGGCGGAACCGGCGCCGGTAGTGTGCAAGCAAGTCCGCATGGTCGCGCCACAGCTCGTGCGCGCGCAGAAGGAGTTCCGCGAAGTCCACGAGGCCGCCACGCTCGCAGAGTTCCTCGTAGGCGGCATACAGGCTGATCATCTGCCGGCGCTCGGGGTCGCGATCGTCGTCCAGATGTTGCGGCCGCAGTCCTTCGTCCTTTTGTGCATTGATGAAGTACTGGATCTCGCGGGGCACCCAACGGCTGTCGTCGATCTCGAGGCCGCGCAACAGGCGTTTGATCAGCCGGAGCTGATCGTCGGAGTCGATAATCTGGAAGTTCTGCGGCAGTCCCGCCTCACGCCAGTGTCGCCGCAGCAGACGATGGGCGAGGCCGTGGAAGGTCCCGATCCAGAGGTGATTTACCGGCATGCCGAGCAGTGACTCGATACGGCCGCGCATCTCTGCGGCCGCCTTGTTCGTAAACGTGACGGCGAGCAGGCCCTGTGGCGATACGCCCTCTACGTCGATCAGCCAGGCCGCGCGGTGCACCAGCACGCGGGTCTTGCCGCTGCCAGCACCGGCGATGACGAGTGTCGGTTCTGCCGGCGCGGTGACCGCTTCGCGCTGCGCAGCGTTCAGAGATTCGAGGATCGGGGTGACATCCATCCGGGGAGCGAAGGTCTGGCGGGAAAGCCCCCCATATTAGCAAAGCTATTGCTGCCAGGTGACGCCCAACGAATAGCGCTTGCGCTCGTAGCCGATCCGGATGTCGGTCGACGACGTACCGCGATACTCCGCCTCGGCAGTCAGGCTCAGATGCCGCGTCATGCGGTAGGCGAGCCGCAGGAGTCCGCCGGCTGTTTCCAGCGTCTTCGGCCCGGCGACCGGATTGTTGAAGGCGAACGCGTTCGGGAAGTCGTAGCTGCGATAGTAGCCTTCGAGGTCGAGTGCGAAACGTGGTCCCGGCGACCAGTGATACTCGAATCGGAACTCGTCGCGCGTGTAGTCGTTGTAGCCCTGGAAAGCGTCGCCGCGCGATGACCACGTGTAGCCCAGGCCGGCCCACATGTCGGGCGTTATCCGTTGCCGCGCGAGCAGGCCGACGTCAAGGTAGTCGTAGCGGACCGGGTCGTTCGTGACGAGCTGCTGACCGTCGAGGTCGAATGACGGCCGCTCGCCATAGCGGCGCGTGTAATCCTCGACCACCAACCGCAACAGCGTCTTTTCCGTGAAACGGTACTGAGTATTGATGCCGAGCAGGAAGAGTTCGTGATCGTACTGGGGCAGAACTTTGGTGTCCGCATAGTCCCACATCTGACCCTTGACTCGCAGACCGATCGAAAGCCGCTCATAGGCACGCCGTATCGACAGCTCCGGGCCGTAGCGGACGTAGTTCATGCGGTCCTCGACAGGCTCGCCGTTCACCGTCCACGCGATGCCGTCGACGGGATCGAAGTAGATCTCGTCGTGCTTTGCGATCGAGAAGGCGCTGTAGACGCTCGTGGAACGCGTTTCGTCGCCGCGGAAGTACTGGCTGCCGATACGCAACTCGTGACTGAAGTCGTTCGCGTTGTCGAGATTCTTGTCCTGGTAGTAGCGCCCATCGAGCCGGTACTCGCCGAAGAATGACTCGTGCTCGTAGGTGTTGATCTGGTATCGGGCCCTGAGGTCGAGCGGGATAAAGGCGCCGGACGTCGGGTCGGGCGTGATCAGCGGCAGGTTCGGGTCGGAGTAGTCGATGTAATCCTGGTCGGGCGTGCGGTAGACGTTGTCGTCGGCGCCGAATCCCACGCGTGCCGCGAGGGAGAATTCGCCCAGCTTGCGTCCGGCAGACACCGACGCCACGACGGCATCCGGGCGGTCCGCTGCTTGCCTGGCCGACAGGATCCTTGAGATCGCCTCAATCGCCAGTCTCCTGATCGACGGGTTCTCTTCCTGGTCGCGGGCCTGACGGAACCAGTCGAGCGCCTCGTCGGTGTTACCGGCGGCATAAGTCGTGAGCCCGAGGTTGTATTGCGACAGCACTCGCAGCCCAGGCGATTGCGCGGCACGCAGGAGTTCGCTGCGGGCACGATCGTACTGGCGGGCACGGTAGTGAGCGACGCCCGTGTTGAAATGCAGGAGCGGCGTATCCAGACCGGCCTCGCCGGCCTGCCTGTAGCGCAGCAGGGCCGCCCAGTAGAGGTCGTCGCGGAACAGCCGGTTGCCGTCGGCGAACGCCTCCTGGGCGGTCATCGCCGCAGCCGGGCCCGAAGCCAGCAGGCACCACAGCGCAGCGGCCAGCGCTATCGCGCCGGCCGACGGTCCGAAGCGGTACATACCACGCATCGAGAGAATGGCCCAGGCTCCTGACGATTGACGTTATGTAGAATCGCAAGAGTACCGGCGTTCTCGGCACAAATACTATGACGTGGTGCATAAAAATCCCCCCGGACTGGATGGATCGGGGGGATGGGGGATCAGAAGCGCGGTTCGGCGGGCGATCCCGCGCTCGGGGCCTCAGTCGTCGTCGCTCGATCCTTCGTCGTCCATGCCGTCGTCGTCGCCGCCGGTATCTGGCTGATCGTCGTATTCGTCGAGATCGAGATCTTCGCCCTGTTCGTCTTCGAAGTCATTTTCCTGTTCGAGGTCTTCCTGGTCGAAATCCTCGTCATGCTCGAAGTCGTCGCCGCCGACGGCGTCTTCGTCCCGGCCGAAGTCGTCCCCGGCGTCGACTTCATCGTTCGCGACATCGTCGGAACCGGCGTCGTCGTCCCCGCTGTCGCCGTCTTCGCTTTGCCCGTCACCGAGATCGGCGTCGGAGTGGGCGTCGCCCGGCCCCGACATCTCCGGAATGGAATCGTCGACACCCGACATGTCGTCGAGCACTTCCATCGTCACGTCCAGGTCGTCGAGGTCGCCCGCCCTGGCAATCGCAGGCGCCAGGGCCAGGCTCGACAAGACGAGCGTCGTCAGTGTCACGGTGATGTGTTTCATCGCCTCACTCCATTGGCATCAGCTGGCGCCGGGCGGATCCTCGCTCACGGCTACGTGCAGACGAAAGCTGCGGTCACGGCGGTCGTGCTCCAGCCGGGCCAGCAATTCCCCTCCCGCCGGCGACACTGCGATCAGCGTCAGCGGCAGCAGGTTCCTGCCCGCTTTCAGACTGGTCTCCCAGGTGATCACGCGCTGGCCGGGAAAGCCGGCGAGCTCCACGCCGTCCGGCAGGGTCACGGTCAGCGACGCGTCGTCGAGCGGTGTCGCCGACGAGAACACGAGGTTGACGGTGCGCGGCTGTTCGAGGGCGATCGTGACGCCCGGGATGTGTGCGTCCGGCGCGCCCGGATTCGGCACGGTCCAGAGCAAGCCGATCGCGACCCAGGCGGCCAGCCCCGCGGCGACCGCCGCGCCGAACCCGGAATAGATCCAGCGCCTGCGCTGCCGGCGCCGGCCCTCGAGTACAGCGCGGCCGAGCGCCCGATCGTAGAATCCGGCGGCTGCCGGCGGCACCGGCAAGTCCTTCAGTAATGCGAGGATCTCGCGGTCCTTCGCGTCGCCGCGGCCATCATATGCATGTTCGTCCTGCATGTCGTCTAAACGTCCCGGCTCAGGAAAAGGTTCCGTCGGCTTCCAGGAGTTCCCGCAGTCTGGCCCGGGCACGATGCAGCCTGGATTTCAGCGTTCCCACGGGCGTTCCCATAAGATCTTGAATTTCATTAAGTTTATAACCTTCTGCGTCGTGCAGGAGGACGACGACGCGGTGTTCGTCGCTGAGCCGCTCGAGCGCGTCTCCGAGCCGCTCGCGCCGCTCCGCCAGGCCTCGCTCGGCGACCGGATCGTCCGGGCCGGGCAGGCCCGCGAGGCCGTCGCCGGCGAGCGCACCCTCCCCGACCATATGCAGCCGCTGGCGAGCGAAGCGCCGCCGCTCATCGATGAACAGGTTGTACATCACGCGCCCCAGCCAGGGGCCCGGCTCCTCGATCGCGACGAGCTGATCGAGCTTGCCGAACACCTTGACGAGCAATTCCTGGAACAGATCCTCGGCTGCCGCCTTCTCCCCGGCGAGCCGCCACGCCAGCCGGTACAACCGATCGAGATGCGGTTGCAGCAAGCGTTCGAAGATCTGGCTGTCGTCACCCTGGCGCATGGGCCCCAGAGTGTAGCCGGGCACCGGGCGGACACAAGGATCGAGTCTGCAGTTTGCAGAGGACCGTTCAGCCTAGAGGCTCAGTTGCAGCAGGAAGTAGTGATCGACGAGCAGGGCGGCGAACAGAATGCCGAGGTAGGTGATCGAGAACCGGAACGTTTGCATGGGCAATGCAATATCGTCCGGATGGCGCCGCATGCGGACGGTATAGGTCAGGAAGATCGCGTCCAGCACGAGCACGGTCGCAAGGTACAGGAGGCCGCTCATACCGGTCAGGTAAGGCAAGAGCGTGATCAGCACGAGGAGGATCGTGTACAGCACGATGTTGAGACGCGTGTACTCGTCGCCGTGCGTCACGGGCAGCATCGGTATGCCCACTTTCTCGTAGTCTTCCCTGCGTGCGATCGCCAGCGCCCAGAAGTGCGGCGGCGTCCAGACGAAGATGATCAGGAACAGGAGCAGCGCGTTGCTGTGGACATCGCCGGTGATGGCGGTCCAGCCCAGTACGGGCGGCGCCGCGCCGGCGGCGCCGCCGATCACGATGTTTTGCGGGGTCGCTCGCTTCAGGAAGACGGTGTAGATCACGGCGTAGCCGATGAGCGAAAGAAATGTCAGCACGGCGGTGAGCGGATTGACGAGTGACCACAGGATGATCATCGACGCGATGCCGAGAATCGATGCGAAGATCAGCGCCGACTGTTCCGTCAGCTTGCCCTGCGGCAACGGCCGACCGCGTGTCCGCATCATCCGGATGTCGACGCGGTGGTCGAGGACGTGGTTGAAGACCGCTGCCGACGACGACGCGAGGCCGATGCCGAGCGTGCCGAAGATGAGACGCAACGGGTCCGGCCAGCCGGGCACGGCCAGGAACATGCCGACCACGGCCGTGAAGACGATCAGCATGACGACGCGCGGTTTCGTCAGCTCGTAATAATCCCGCCAGTCGGTATAGGTTTCGACGTTGGTGTTCAAGAAGGCGCTCTCAACCGATTTGGGACAGGCGCAGCAGGTGCTGGATATCGTCAACCATGTCTGAAGGATCGATGTCCGGCCGGAAGTACATCACCAGGTTCCCGAGCGGATCGACCAGGAAGTATCCCCCCTCCGGCAGGTCTGCGGGTCGTCTTCTCAGAAGCAGTTCGTAAAGGTCGGCGTCCTCGAACGCGACCAGGCCCGCGTGCTCTTGCGCGAGGAACACTGTATCCGGCGGAGTATCGCCGTGCAAGAAGACCCGGGTGAGCCGGCGCATGTCCTTGCCGAGCATGAGCCGCGACTGGCGCAGCGTGTAAAGCGCATCGCGGCAGCTGCGCTCACACGGCCCATCGTTGGCGTAGAGCAACACCCATGTCTTGCCGGCACGTTCGAACAACGTCGTGTCGCGAAGCTCGTCATGCAGGTTGATCACGGGTTGCAGCAGGGTCCCGTGGTTGGTCCTGCCTTCCGGTTGCAGCGGCGTGCCGCCGTAATAGAGCCACGCGGCCACGAGCAAGGGCCCCAGGAATGCCACGGCGATGAACAGCAGCTGCAGCCGGCCCCGCAGCCGGGGATCTGCGGTCATCACGTGAGGCCCCGCTTGCGGAAATTCCGCACGAGGAGAAAGGTGAGCACGGCGCCCATCGCGAACCATTGCAGCGCATAGGCAAAGTGCCGTCCGGGCCCCATCTCGGCGGGTTCCCAGTAACGGAAAAAGCCGTGCGGGTCGTCGGGGTCCAGCAGCAGCACGAACGGCTGCACATCGCGGCCGAGTGCCGCGGAGACCTCGTCGAGGGTAGGATACACGGCGGTCTGCGGCCAGGCCTCCCCCGGCTTGAAGGCGTCGCCCATCCGGTAACCGGCTCTGGGCAGCGAGCCGGCGCGGCCGTGGAGCGTTACCCGGCCGGGCTCCGCGGCGATGCTCGCGGGGTCGAAACCGGCCGCGGTCCGTTCGATCCAGCCGCGATTGACGAGCAGTACCGGCGCGCCATCCGAGACGACGAGCGGCGTCAGCACGTAGTAACCGAGGCGGTCCTCGATGATGATGTTCTCGAGCAGGATCTGGTGTTCGGTGTCCAGCCGGCCCGTGACTTCGAGCTTCTGGAACGAGCGTACCGGCATGCCGTCTGACCAGGCCGCGAAACCCTTCTCCTCGGCGAACTCGCGGCGCTGTGCCAGTTTGCCCATCCCGCGTTCGATCTGCCACACGCCGAGCCCGGCGAATTGCACGACGAGCAGTACGCCGAGCGCATACGGCAGCCAGCCCAGCAGTTTCTTTTTGAAGGTATCGGCCACGTTATACTGTTCTGCCGCGATTCCCCGGATCCCCGATGAAGCTCATCGTACTGCTGTTACTCGCCGCCGTCTTCGTCAGCCTCGGCTCCGGTCTGTATTTCCTCGTCAAGGACAGAGACAAGCCGCACTCGCCGCGCCTCTTAACGGCACTAAAGATCCGCGTCACCCTGTCGATCGTGCTGATCCTGTTCCTCGTGATCTCCTACACGCTCGGCTTCATCCATCCCTAGAGTTAGTCACACGGTGCCGCGCTCCGGCAGGTGTTTTCCGTCATGGCTCGCTACGCTGCGCTTTACTTCCGGAAAACACCTGCCGGAGCGCGGCACCTCTTCGGGGTTCGGTGGTACGTACCCCCCAACCAAACAGGGGACGGTGCGCCCGGCGTCTTTCGAACGAAGTAAAGCGCTGCGCAGCGAGCCATCCCGGCAAACCCTTGCCGGCACGCAGTACCGTATGACTCACATCCAGTAGACGAAGACGTACAGCGCGATCCAGACGACGTCGACGAAGTGCCAGTACCAGGCTACGGCTTCGAATGCGAAGTGTTTGTCGGGTGTGAAGTGACCCTTGACGACGCGTAGCCAGATGATCGTCAGCATGATCGCGCCAATCGTCACGTGCATGCCGTGGAAGCCGGTCAGCATGAAGAACGTCGAGCCGTAGATGCCCGTCGTCAGCTTCAGGTTCATGTGCTCGTAGGCGTAAATGTACTCGTGAGCCTGCAGGTATACGAACGTGAAGCCGAGCAGGAAGGTCGCGGCCAGGAACACGGTGAGGGTGCCGCGTTTCCCCGCGATGAGGGAATGATGTGCGATCGTCACCGTGACGGAGCTCGTGAGCAGGATCGCCGTGTTGATCAGCGGCAGGCCGAAAGGCTCCATGGCTTCGAAACTGCCGCCGACATCGCCGGGGCCGTTGGTCGGCCAGGTGCTCTCATAGTTCGGCCACAGCAGCAGGTTCGTGAAAAAATTGTTGCTGGCGCCGCCGAGCCAGGGCACGGACATGTTGCGGGCATAGAACAGGGCGCCGAAGAACGCGGCGAAGAACATCACTTCCGAGAAGATGAACCAGAACATGCCCATCCGGAACGACTTGTCCACCTGTTCGTTGTAGAGCCCGCCCTGGCTTTCGCTGATAACGGTGCCGAACCAGCCGATCATCATGGTCGCGATGATCGCGACACCGACCAGCATGATGTCGAAGCCGACGTCCGCGCCGTTGAGCCAGTTGGAAACACCGACCATCAGGCACAACAGGCCTACCGATCCGACGATGGGCCAGTGGCTTCCATGCGGAACGTAGTAGCTATTGTTTGCGTGCGTCATAGGGGATCTCGGTGTCAAACAGGGTATACGACAGAGTGATCGTGTCGACGTAATCGGGAAGATCCGGGTCGACGATGAACTCTACGGGCATCGAACGCTTCTCGTTCGCGGCGAAAGGCTGGGTCGTGAAACAGAAGCATTCGATCTTCTTGAACGCGTCGACGGCCTCGGTCGGCACGATACTGGCGATCGCCTGGCTGACCTTGCCGGAATCCGAGAGATTCTGTTCGGTAAACGTCGCGAAATAGAGCTTGCCCGGATGGACCTCCATGCTGTCGACGTCCGGGGTGAACGTCCACCGTCCGTAGTCGTTGACGGTCGTGATGAACTCGACGCGGATCGTGCGCGAAAGGTCCGGCGCCTCGACGGCGGCAGCGGCGGCGGTATTCCCCCTGCTGTCGAAGCCCGTCAGGTCGCAGAATACGTTGTACAACGGCGGCAGGACCAGGAAGCCGAACGCGAACATGGCGGAAACAAAGACGAGCAGTTTCACCGTCAGCGCCGCATTGGACTCCTTCTTTTCAGGATGCCCGTTCTGCATGATTCAGGACCGGAGGACGCCGAGAAGGATGAAGCCGAGGTAGAAAAAGAGCGCGACGCCCACGAGGATGAGAGTCGTCCGCCGTATCCCGCTCCGGGTTTCGTCTCGTTTGTCGGTCACTGGAAGGTCTGCTCCTCGGACAGCCGCGGCGGCGTCTCGAAGGTGTGATAAGGCGCCGGCGAAGGCACTGTCCATTCGAGTCCCTTCGGGTGTTCCCAGACCTCGTCCGTGGCCGGTGCGCCCTTCTTCGCCGTCAGCACGACGTACAGGAATACGAGCTGCGACAGCCCGAAGCCGATCGCACCGATACTGGCGATCGCGTTGAAATCCGCGAACTGCGTCGAATAGTCGGGGATGCGCCGCGGCATGCCGGCGAGGCCGAGGAAGTGCATCGGGAAGAAGGTCATGTTGACGAAGATCGTCGACAGCCAGAAATGCAGCTTGCCGGCCGACTCGTTGTACATGTGGCCGGTCCACTTCGGCAGCCAGTAGTACACGGCCGCGAAGATAGCGAATACCGACCCCGGCACGAGCACGTAGTGAAAATGCGCCACCACGAAGTAGGTATCGTGGTACTGGACGTCCGCCGGCACGATCGCGAGCATCAGGCCCGAGAACCCGCCGATCGTGAACAGGAACACGAAGGCGATCGAGAACAGCATAGGCGTCTCGAAGGTCATCGAGCCGCGCCACATCGTCGCCACCCAGTTAAAGATCTTCACGCCTGTCGGCACGGCGATCAGCATCGTCGCGAACATGAAGAACAGCTCGCCGGATAACGGCATGCCGACCACGAACATGTGGTGCGCCCAAACGATGAACGACAGGAACGCGATGCAGGAAGCCGCGTATACCATCGAATCGTGGCCGAACAGCGGCTTGCGCGAGAAGGTCGGGATGATCTCGGAGACGACGCCGAACGCCGGCAGGATCATGATGTACACCTCGGGGTGCCCGAAGAACCAGAAGATGTGCTGGTACATCACGGGGTCGCCGCCGCCGGCGGACAGGAAGAAACTCGTGCCGAAGAACTGATCGGTCAGCAGCATCGTGACCGCCCCGGCGAGCACCGGCATGACGGCGAGCAACAGGTAAGCCGTGATCAGCCAGGTCCATACGAACATCGGCATCCGCAGGAGCCACATCTGCGGCGTACGCAGGTTCAGGATCGTCACGATGATGTTGATCGCGCCCATGATCGATGAGATCCCCATCAGGTGGATGGAGAAAACCATGAACGGGAAGGCATCGCCGGTCTGCAGGACCAGCGGTGGATACATGGTCCACCCCGCGGCCGGCGCGCCGCCGGGCATCAGCAGCGTCGACAGCAGCATGCCGAACGCGACCGGCAGGATCCAGAACGACCAGTTGTTCATGCGCGGCAGCGCCATGTCCGGCGCACCGATCATCAGCGGGATCATCCAGTTGGCGAGTCCGACGAACGCGGGCATCACGACGCCGAATACCATGATGAGCGCGTGCATCGTCGTCATCTGGTTAAAGAATTCCGGGCGCACGAACTGGAGGCCGGGCTGGAACAGCTCACTGCGGATGACCAGCGCCATGGTTCCGCCGATAAAAAACATGATGAGGCTGAACACGAGGTACATCGTGCCGATGTCCTTGTGATTGGTCGTGAACAGCCAGCGAGCGATGCCCCTGGCGGGGCCGTGGTGTTCGTGGATCTCGTGTGCATCCGCTACGGCGGTCGTCATACTCTTTGTCTCCATCGGCACGCCGTTGCCGGCGCGCATCCTGTCACTGCGCTGCCGCGGCCTGTGCCGTCGCCGCCTTCTGGTCTGCGAGCCAGGCATCGAATTGCTCCGGCTCGAGCACCTTCACGACGATCGGCATGTAGGCGTGGCCCCGGCCGCAGAGTTCGGCGCACTGCCCGCGGAAGGTGCCGGTCTCCGTTGCGCGGAACCAGACTTCGTTGATGCGTCCGGGTATCGCGTCCTTCTTGATCGCAAGCTGCGGTACCCACCAGGAATGGATGACGTCGTTCGACGTGATCAGAACGCGAATCTTGCGGCCCTTCGGCACCACCAGGGGGTGATCGACGTCAAGCAGGTAGTGATCGACGCTGAACGGATCGATTCCCGAGCCTTTCATGCGGGCCTCTGCGCTCGCGGGCGCGAGGCTCGAATAGAAGCCGACACCCTCGTCCTGGTACTGGTAATGCCAGCGCCACTGATAACCGGTAACGACGATCGACAGCTGTGGATCGCGCGCATCGTCGAGCCTGATCAGCGTCTCGGCGGCCGGTACCGCCATGAACAGCAGGATGACACAGGGGATCGCGGTCCAGAGGATCTCGGCCGCGGTACTGTGCGAAAACGTCGCAGCCGTCGCGCCTGTCGATTTGCGGTGCCGGATCAGCGAAATGATCATGATGCCGAACACGACGATTCCGATGGCGACGCAGACCCAGAAGACCATCATGTGGAGATCGTAGGTCTCCTTGCTCAGCTTCGTGATGCCCTCGGGCATGTTGAGTACCCAGTCAGCCGAAGCCGTACTTGCCCAGACCAGGCCGAGCAAGCTCAGTAGTGATTTTCGTGCCATTGCGTCTATCCGGAGGTCCCAGCAGGACCACTCCGCTCTCGGGTCGTCAGGTGGTAGGTGCAGATGCCGCGGGTCCGGCCCGCCGGCAAAAAAGCTTGCGCAGTGTACTGAATGCCGGCCGGGCTTGCAATCCTGAGTCGTATCGCACTTTCCGAAATAATCCTGTGTCAACAAAGGCTTATGCGCGCGTCGCTGCGGCATTCCGGACTCGGGGCGCGGCACGCACGAACTCAGGTCCGACGCTTGCCGATCCGGTTGGCGTCGACCCGCACCTCGCCGGGTGCGGCGCGCTGTCCCGGACCCCAGCAGTGGCCGTAGACGAGTTCGAGTTCGAAAACCAGGAGGCCTTCGCGCCGCGAGGACTCCAGGCCTGCAAGCATTTGCCGGAACCGCGACGGTGCGACGAAGGAACTCGCACGCTGTCGCAGGCTGTTCCGTGCGCCGCTGGCGGTGAGGTCTCGCAGCAGCTGGCGCGGCTCTTCGTAGCTCACCGACAGGCGGTCCACGTCCAGCACCGGGTCGCGGAGTCCCGCGCGAACCGCGGCGTCGCCGACGTCATGCATGTCCGGGAAGCGCAACACGTGTGCGCCGGTGTCGACGAGGCGCCAGGCGCTGCGCAACTCGTCGAGGCTGTCCGGTCCCAGCGTCGCGAAGGCGAACAGACCTTGTGCGCGCAGGACGCGTGCCACTTCATCGAAAACCGCAGCGGTATCCGGCGCCCACGGCAGCATGAGATTTGAGAATACGACGTCCACGCTGTGGTCGGCGAAGGGCAAGGCAGCTGCATCGGCCTGTACCAGCGAGTGTCGCGCGAACCAAGGCCGTCTGCGGCGCGCACGGGCAAGCATGGCCTGCGAGATGTCGACCGAGACGACATGTGCACGGCGGAAGCGTCGCGCCAGGGCACGGGTCGCGGCTCCGGTCGCGCAACCGAGATCGACCACCGTATTCGCCGTCACGACGACCGGTTCGAGGCGCGCCAGCAATCCCTCCCGGGTCACCGAGTGCACGAAATCTGCGTCGTCGAACGTCGCCGCCGCGCGCTCGAAACGGCGCCGCACGTCCCTGGATTTCGGCGTCGGGATTTCGTCGCTGACGGTCATCGCGGGGGTCCGGGAGATATCGGACTAAGTTAACACGCTTTGTGCGGGTAACCGGCCGATTGGATGGCTGATCCTGCACGGCCGGGATGTCAGCCTGCGGTGATGTGGTGGCGTACGTTCATGGCAGGCGTCGGAGCGGCGGTCCGCCGTTTCGACGAAGTCGTGATGCCGACCAGCTGTGTCTTCTGCGGCATCGACTCGGCAACATCGATCTGTCCGCCGTGCCGTGCCGACCTGCCTTGGGTGGGGCGAAGCTGCGGCCGGTGCGCACGCCCGCTCGCCGCCGCATTGCCGGTCGGCGTCCATTGCGGCGAGTGCCAGCAACGCCCGCCGCCGTATTCGGCAGCTCGCGCGCCGCTGCATTACGCGTTTCCGGCCGACGCGGCGATCAAGCAGCTCAAGTTTCGGCGCCGGCTCGAATACGGTCCCGCGCTTGCGTCGATCCTTGTCGGGGCGATGGGGGATCTGCCGGCGGACATCGATGCACTCGCACCCGTGCCCTTGCACTGGCGGCGCCAGGCGCTGCGCGGATTCAACCAGGCGGAGGAACTCTGCAAGGCGCTCTGCCGCAGTAACGGGCTGCCGATCCTGTCGAACCTGTCGCGCGTGCGATCGACGCCGTATCAGTCCGGTCTGCACGCACTCGAACGCCGCCGCAACCTGCACGGCGCATTCGCGGTGCGTGGCAGCATCGACTGCCGCCACGTCCTTATCGTCGACGACGTGATTACGACCGGTGAGACCTGCGCGCGGCTCGCGCGCGTTTTGCTGGATGCGGGCGCCGCGCGGGTCAGTGTCCTCGCGATCGCAACCGCATCCCGGACATTGTAGGAGCCCGTCCCGGCGGGCGACGACGCCACGGTCGCCCGCCGGGGCGGGCTCCTACGACGTGAAGGAGTAGTTGAGGATGATGCCGATGAAGATCAGCAGGCCGATGTTGTGGTTGTGACGGAACGCGGCGAAGCAGCCTTCGGGTTTGCGGTCGCGCGCGAGCCACTGGTGGTAGGCCATCATGGCGCCGGCGCCGACGACCGACGCGTAATACCAGAAGCCGAGTTCCGCCCGCTTGCCGATCAGGACGAGCGCGCCGAGCATCAGGATCTGCAGGCCGGCGATGACGAAGAGGTCGACCTCGCCGAACAGCAGGGCAGTCGACTTGACGCCGATCTTGCGATCGTCCTCGCGGTCCACCATCGCGTAGAAGGTGTCGTAGATCATCGCCCAGACCAGGGTAGTGCCGAACATCAGCCACGCGAGGCGGGACGTCGCGCCGGTCTGAGCTGCAAATGCCATCGGCACGGCCCAGCCGAACGCCGCGCCGAGCACGAATTGCGGTATGGAAACGAAGCGCTTTACGAACGGATAGGAAAGCGTGAGCACACCCGCCACGATCGCGAGCATGCGCGCCGGATGGTTGAGCATCGTGGCGAGGCCTATCGCGATCAGGGACAGCGCGACGAACAGAACGAGGGCCTCGAACGGTGCAACGGCGCCCGATGCGATGGGGCGCAAGCGCGTGCGCTCGACGTACGGGTCAATCTTGCGGTCGACGAAATCGTTGAACACGCAGCCTGCCGAGCGCATGACGAGGACGCCCAGGACGAAGACGACGAAGAGCCCCTGGTCGGGGTGTCCGTCGCCGGCGATCCACAATGCCCAGAGCGTCGGCCAGAGCAGCAGCCAGTAGCCGATCGGCTTGTCGATGCGCATCAGCTTGCCGTAGTTGCGCAGTTGCGTGAGGACGCTCTGTTTCAGTCTGGGTGCGGCGGCCTTGTTCATCGCGGCTATGTTGACACGCAACCGGGAGCAGTCAAACCTTGCCGTAGCGGCCGGCGTCGCCCAGCCACCGGTGCACGATCGCGCGGGCAAGGTCCGGGCCCCGGCGCGTGATTTCGTCCGCGGCACGCTGCACCTTGGGCAGCAGATCCGCGTCTCGAACCAGGTTCGCGATGCGGTAGTCGGGCAACCCGGTCTGCCGGGTACCGAGCAACTCGCCGGGCCCGCGCAGTTCGAGGTCACGCTGCGCCACGACGAAACCATCGTTGCTGTCGCGCAGCACGGCCAGCCTGCTCCGCGCCAGCTCCCCCAGCGGCGGTTTGTACAGCAGTACGCAATGACTCCGGGCGGAGCCCCTGCCGACACGCCCGCGCAGCTGGTGGAGCTGGGAAAGGCCCATGCGCTCCGCGTTCTCCACGATCATCAGGCTGGCATTCGGGACGTCGACGCCGACTTCGATCACGGTCGTCGCGACCAGCAGCTGGATCAGCCCTTCCTTGAATGCCCGCATACCGCGTTCCTTCTCGGCCGCGCGCATGCGGCCGTGCACGAGACCGACCCGGACGTCGGGCAGTTCGCGCGTCAGCATCTCGTAGCTCGCTTGTGCCGCTTCGAAGTCGAGCACCTCGGATTCTTCGATCAGCGGGCATACCCAGTACGCCTGTTGGCCGACGCGGCAGGCGGATCTGACACGCGTGATGACCTCGTCCCGGCGCGTCTCGGGTACGGCGATTGTCGACACCGGGTGGCGTCCGGGGGGCAGTTCGTCGATCACGGAGGTGTCGAGATCGGCGTATGCGGCCATCGCGAGCGTGCGCGGGATCGGGGTCGCCGTCATCACGAGCTGGTGCGGGTAGCCGTGGTCGCCGACGCCTTTCTCGCGCAGCGCCACGCGCTGGTGGACGCCGAAGCGGTGCTGTTCGTCGATGATGACGAGCGCCAGCCGCGAGAATTCGACGCCTTCCTGGAACAGCGCATGCGTGCCGACGGCGACGCGCGCCCGGCCGTCTGCGATCGCTTCCAGCGCCGCTCGCCTCGCGGCCGAGCGCTGGCTGCCGGTAAGCCAGGCGGGTTCGATTCCCAGCGGCGCGAACCAGTCATTGAAGTTGCGCCAATGCTGTTCGGCGAGCAGTTCCGTCGGCGCCATGATCGCCGCCTGCACGCCACTGGCCACGGCCTGCAGGCAGGCGATGGCCGCGACGACCGTCTTCCCCGAGCCGACGTCACCCTGGATCAGGCGCATCATCGGATGCGGCTTCGCGAGATCCGCCAGTATCTCTTCGCTGACCCGCTTCTGCGCGCCGGTCAGCTGGAACGGCAGCGTGGCGATGAAGCGCTCGACTTCGCTGCCGCCGGGCAGCGCGATCGCATTCTCGGTCCGCGCGAGCTCGCGCAGGCTGCGCAGGCTCAGGTAATGCGCGAGCAATTCCTCGAACGCGAGCCGGCGCTGGCAGGGATGCCGACCCTGCAACATGAGGGCGACATCGGCGTCGGCCGGCGGCCGGTGCAGGTAGCGGATCGCCTCGGCCAGTTCCGGGAGCGCGAGGCTCGTCCGCAAGGCGGCGGGCAACAGGTCGGCCGGCGGAGAATCGTGCATCACGGCGAGCGCCTGCTCCGTCAGGTTGCGGAGCCGGCCTTGCTGCACGCCTTCGGTCGTTGGATAGATGGGTGTCAGCGTGTCTTCGACCGCCAGGTCCCGGTCGGCGCGCAGGAGCCGATACTGCGGATGGATCATCTCCAGCCCCGTACCGCCCTTGCGCGCCTCGCCGTACGCCGAAATGTGCATGCCGGCCTTGAACTGCGCCTGCTGTTGCCGGGAAAAGTGGAAGAAACGCAACGTCAGCTGACCGCTGCCGTCAGCGATGCGCACGAGCAGGTTGCGCCGGCCGCGGAACGCCACCTCGGCAAGCAGGATTTCGCCGCAGACGAGTGCGCGCGTGCCGGGTTCGAGCGCCCCGATACGCAGGAGTTGCGTGCGATCCTCGTAGCGATTGGGGAGCAGGAACAACAGGTCCTCGACGTGCTGCAATCGAAGCCGCGCGAGGGCGTCGGCGAGCGCCGGGCCGACGCCGCGCAGTTCGGTCAGCGGGGAGGCGAGATTCGGCGTTGTCCTGCTCACCCGGACTCGGTCGCGCTACGGGCGGCGAACCTACAGGGCGAGGATCGCTTCCGCCTCGACGTCCGCGCCCCTGGGCAGGGCGGCGACGCCCACGGCGGCCCGCGCCGGATACGGCGCCGAGAAATAGTCTTCCATGACCCGGTTGACGGCAGCGAAGTCGCCGAGGTCGGTCAGGTAGACGGTCAACTTGACGATGCCGTCGAGGTCGCCTCCCGCGGCCCTGGCTACTGCGCGCAGGTTCTCGAAGACCTGCCGTGCCCGCGCCTCGAAATCGCCGTCGACGATGCTCATCGTAGTGGGATCGAGCGGGATCTGTCCGGACAGGAAGGCGAAATCGCCGGACAGGATCGCCTGCGAGTAGGTGCCGATCGCGGCCGGTGCATCGTCGGTCTTTACGGCTCGTTTGCTCATCGAGATTTCTCCGGTGGTCAGGCGCAGTCCCGGGCCACGCGGATGACGTTGGGCATCTTGCGAACGTTGCGCATGATCCTCGCGAGGTGATTGCGGTCGTGCACCTGTAGCAGGAAAGACAGTACGGAGCAGTCCTCGTGACGGCCGAGCACGGAAACCTGTTCGATGTTCGAGCCGCAGTCTGCGATCGTCGCAGCGACCTGGGCGAGGACGCCCGGTTTGTTCTGCGTGTCGACGTGGATCTGGCTCGAGAACTCGCGGTCGACCGTCTTCTCCCAGCTGACCGTGATCCACTTGTCCGGTTGTTTCCGGAAATTGATCAGGTTGCCGCAGGTGTTCCGGTGTATGACGACGCCGCGTCCGGCACTCAGATAGCCCATCACGTCGTCGCCGGGGATCGGATAGCAGCATCTTGCGTAGCTCACCACCATGCCTTCCGTGCCCGCGATCGTAAGACTTGCCGTGCTCGGCTCCGACACGCCCTCGTCGTTGACGCCGAGCAGGAAACGGGCCGTCAGCGGCGCAAGCCGCTCGCCGAGCCCGAGCTGTCCGAACAGTTCGGTTTCGTTGTTGAGGCCGAACTCCGCGAGCGCGGCCTTCATGCGCAGCTTGCCGACCTTGCGCAGCGACGAGTCGAGGTCTTTCAGGGTGCGGTCGAGAAGGCGCCTGCCGAGATCGATCGCCTCGGTGGAGCGCATCGTCTTCATGTGATTGCGGATTGCGGTGCGAGCCTTCGCGGTGCGCACGAAACTGAGCCAGTTCGGATTCGGGCGCGCCCCCTTGCTCGTGACGACTTCGACGGTCTGGCTGTTCTGCAGGACGGTGCGCAATGGTACGAGGCTGCGGTCGACCTTGGCCGCGACGCAACGATCGCCGATGTCGGTGTGCACCGCGTACGCGAAATCGACGGTCGTGGCCCCCTTCGGCAACGGCATGATGTCGCCCTTCGGGGTGAACACGTAGATCTTGTCGGGGAAGAGGTCGACCTTGACGCTCTCGAGGAATTCTTCCGAGGTACCGGACTGCTGCAGTTCCGCGAGTTTTGCGAGCCATTCGCGGGCACGGCGTTGCGGTGTGGCGTCGGATTTCTCCTCGGCCTTGTACTGCCAGTGCGAGGCGACGCCCGACTCCGCCACGCGATCCATGTCCCGGGTACGAATCTGGACTTCCAGCGGCTGACCCTTGGGGCCGAACAGGGTCGTGTGCAGCGACTGGTAGCCGTTGATGCGCGGTATGGCGATGTAGTCCTTGAAGCGCCCCGGCATCGGCTTGTACAGGCCGTGCACGATACCGAGCACCTTGTAGCAGTCGTTGACGTCGTCGACGATGATGCGGAACCCGTAGACGTCGACGACATCGCTGAGCAGGCGCTTCTTCTCGGCCATCTTCTTGTAGATGCTGTACAGGTGTTTCTCGCGGCCGATCACCTCGGAATGGATATCCTCTTCGGCAAGCGCCTCGCTGAACTCTTCGGAAATCCGCTTGACGATCTGGCGCTGGTTGCCGTCGCTGCGGCGCAGTGCCTTGCCGAGGACCCGGTAGCGGAACGGATACAGGTATTTGAATCCGAGATCCTCGAGTTCGACCTTCATGCGATTGATGCCGAGCCGGTTGGCGATCGGTGCATAGATGTCGAGGGTCTCGCGCGCGATGCGTGCGCGCGCGTCGGGCGGCATCGCGTCCAGGGTCTGCATGTTGTGCATCCGGTCGGCGAGCTTGACGAGGATGACGCGGATGTCCTCGATCATCGCCAGCATCATCTTGCGGAAGCTCTCGGCCTGGGCCTCGGCCCGCGACCGGAACTGGATCTGGTCCAGCTTGCTGACTCCGTCGACCAGTGCCGCGACTTCCTGGCCGAAGTCGCGCTCGATGTCGGCGAGCGAAACGCTCGTGTCCTCGACGACGTCGTGCAGGATGGCGGCGCAGATCGCCTGCGCGTCGAGCCGTATGTCGGCGAGTTCCTGTGCGACCGCGACCGGATGCGAGATATAGGGTTCGCCGGACTTCCGCTTCTGGCCCCTGTGCGCCGCCGCGCCCATCTCGTAGGCGCGCATGATCGTCTCGATCTGTTCTTCGGGCAGATACGCCTCGAGCGTGTCGATCAGGTGCTTCAGGCCGTGGTCGCGGCGCGATGCACCGGGCAACCTGGACAACAGTGTTGCGGCATAGTCCATGCCCCGATCATACGCGGGTTCCGCGCATCTGAGGCAGGGCGAGCGCCGGGCGCCGGTCCGACCGGGCGGTCAGTCGCCGATCGAGATTCCCCGCACCGGCAGAATGTCGTCGGGCGACTCGCTCTGCATGAAATCGTCGGCCGGCGGCTGTTCGATCTCGTCGAGGATGGCCGGCGTGACGTGTCCGTCGGCGATCTCGCGCAAAGCGAGCACCGTCGGCTTGTCGTTCTCGAGTTCGACCAGCGGCGCAGCGCCGTGGGCGATGCGGCGCGCGCGCTTGGCGGCGACGAGCACCATCTCGAAGATATTATCGATATTGTCGAGGCAGTCCTCGACCGTTATGCGGGCCATTGACGTCGTCCGTGTCTTAAGGAGTGGCGCAGCATAGCGCCCGGCGCAGCGGCGCTTCCAGAGCTTATTCCAAAAAGTTATGGACGCCCGATCGCGGCAACGGACTCGCGCAGGGCCGGGTTGTCGGTCGACGTCGGCCAGCCGTGACCGCCGATCACCGCATCGAGCGCCGCGACTGCGGCCTCGAACTCGTCGTTGATGATGACGTGGTCAAATTCGTCCCAGTGGGACATGTCGCTGACGGCATCCCGCAGGCGCCGCTCGATGACCTCGCCGCTGTCGGTGCGCCGCTCCCGGAGCCGCCGTTCCAGTTCGCCGAGCGACGGCGGCATGATGAAGATCGTGACGCAATCCGGCATCGCTTCGCGAACCTGGCGCGCGCCCTGCCAGTCGATCTCCAGCACCACGTTCTGTCCGCTGCGCAGATACTCCTCAACCTGGGATCGGCCGGTCCCGTACAGGTTGTCGAAGACGGTCGCCGACTCGAGCATCTCGCCCCGGCACTTGAGCGCCTCGAATTTTTCCCGGCTCACGAAGAAATAATCCACGCCTTCTTTCTCGTTCGGCCGTTGCCTGCGAGTCGTATAGGAGATGGAAAAGCGCAGGTCGGGATGCCTGCCCACGAGTGCGTGGACGAGGCTCGTCTTGCCGGCGCCCGAAGGTGCCGCGATGACGAACAGGCTGGCCGGGCGGGCGGACACGAGACCCTACTCGACGTTCTGTATCTGTTCGCGCATCTGCTCGATCAACACTTTGAGGTCGACGACGGCGCGGGTCGTGTCTGCATCGGCCGACTTCGAGCCGAGCGTGTTGGCTTCCCGGTTAAGTTCCTGCATCAGGAAATCCAGCCGGCGTCCGACGGGATCGTCGGCGGCAAGCGCTTGCCCGATCTCTGTCAGATGGCTGTCCAGCCGGTCGAGTTCCTCGTCGACATCGAGCTTCTGCGAGATCAGCGCCACTTCGACTTCGAGACGCGCGGGATCGGCGGCGACGTCGAGTCGCTCGATACGCTCGCGCTGCCTGGCATGGGCCGCCTCCAGGACGGCGGGAAGGCGATCGCGAATGGATCCGATGAGCGCCGCCACGTCTGCGCAGCGGGCTTCCAGCATCCTCGCGATCCGTTCGCCCTCGCTCGCCCGCATGGCGGCCAGTTCGTCCAGCGCGGCAGCCAGTAGCTTGCCGGCTTCCGCGGCCAACGGCTCCACGTCGACCTCGGTTTCGCAGAGCACGCCCGGCCAGCGCAGGATCTCGAACGGATTCAGCGGCAGCGTGTCCCTGAGCTCCGTGGACAATTCCGTCACGCGTTTGCGGATCACGCGAACGAGGTCGAGATTGACGCTCAGATCGGTGTCGGCGTCGAACGTACGCTTGAGCTTCAGGGTGCATTCGATCTTGCCGCGCCCGAGGCGTTCGGCGACCTGCTGCTTGAAGCCCTGTTCGCAGGCGCGCAGTTCCTCGGGGAGCCGGAACTGGACGTCGAGATAGCGGTGATTGACTGCGCGCAGTTCCCAGGTCAACGTGCCGACGCCGGTCTCGGACGACTGTCGCGCGAAGCCTGTCATACTGTGTAACATCCGGGCATTGTTATGGAAGAGCCTGAGCGCCGCAACTGACATGCAGATCGAATACGCGAAGGTTTCGGCACTCGGTGACCGGTCCGACAACCAGGACCGGGCCGCCATCGTCGTCGCCGAGGATGCGGCCCTGATGCTGGTCTTCGACGGCATGGGCGGCCATTCGGACGGCGCGAGGGCAGCGGAGACCGGACTTACCATCGTGCAGGAGATGTTCACGCATTCGTCACTGCCGATATTCGATCCGCAGGGGTTCCTGTACACGGCGCTGGCGCATGCACACGACGAAGTGGTGGCCCTCGGCAGGGAGCTCGCCGTCGATTTCCGACCGCGGGCGACCTGTGCCGTGTGCCTGGTGCAGGAGGGCGGGTCGTTCTGGGCGCACATCGGGGACAGCCGGATCTACCAGGTCCGCGAGGGCCGTGTGCTGGCGCGGTCGCGCGACCACAGCCACGTCGAAGTGCTGATACAGGAAGGGGCGATCACCGAGGAAGAGGCCCTGGACCATCCCATGCGCAACTTCGTCGAATGCTGTCTGGGCGGTGATGCGCCGGTGCCGGACATGAGCATTACGCGCAAGCGCGAACTGAGGCCCGGTGACGTGCTGCTTGCCTGCTCGGACGGGCTGTGGTCGGGGCTGACCGACGAAGACATGGCGACGATCGGCCGGCCGGGACAGGACAATCTCAGCGAGAACCTGAAGGCGCTGAGCATGCAGGCGCTGGAAGCCAACTCACCGTATGGCGACAACACGACGGGTACGGCGCTGCGCTGGCTGGGAACCTGATCCGGACCATGACCGAGACCAATACGCAACGCCCGAGTGGCCGCGACCCGGACCAGATCCGGTCCGTCAGATTCACGCCGGATTTCACGCAGCACGCCGAGGGCAGCGTGCTGGCGGAGTTTGGCGACACCCGGGTGCTGTGCACGGCCAGCGTCGAGGATCGGGTACCGCCCTGGCTGCGTGGCGCCGGCGGCGGCTGGGTAACCGGTGAATACGGGATGCTGCCGCGGGCCACGCACACGCGCACGAGCCGCGAGGCGGCTCGCGGCCGGCAGGGCGGAAGGACGCTCGAGATACAGCGCCTCATCGGCCGCTCGTTACGGGCGGTCACCGATCTTGCGGCGCTCGGCGAACGGACCGTGACGCTCGACTGCGACGTTATCCAGGCGGACGGCGGCACCCGCACGGCCTCGATCAGCGGTGCCTACGTCGCCCTCGCGCTGGCGATGGATCGCCTGACGGCAGCGCGCAAGCTGCGCAAGAATCCGCTGTACGGCCAGGTCGCTGCCGTGTCGGTGGGGATCTACGGCGGTAGCCCGGTGCTGGATCTCGACTATGCCGAGGACTCGGAGGCTGAGACCGACATGAACGTCGTGATGAACGAGGCAGGCCATTTCATCGAGCTGCAGGGCACCGCGGAGGGGCACGCATTCAGCCCGGACGAACTCGCGGCGATGCTGGACCTCGCGCGCCGCGGTATCGCGCAGATCATCACGGCGCAGGATGCCGCGCTGTCGCGCTGAGCGCGCCGCTTGGGCAGCTTACCCCACAAGATCGTCGTGGCCAGCGGCAATCCCGGCAAGCTCCGCGAGATACAGCGGATCCTGGCCGATTTCGATGTCGCCGTCGCGCCGCAGTCGGAATTCGGCATCGGCGACATCGAGGAAACGGGTACGAGCTTTACCGAGAACGCGCTCGAGAAGGCGCGCCATGCGGCGGCGGCGACCGGGCTGGCGGCCATCGGCGACGATTCGGGCCTTGCGGTCGATGCGCTCGGGGGCAGGCCCGGAGTCTTTTCGGCGCGCTACGCTGGCCCCGGCGCGTCGGACAACGACAACATCGACAAACTGCTCGCCGAGCTCGCGGACGTGCCCGACGGGGAACGCGGCGCCGCGTTCCACTGCGTCGCCTGTCTCGTCATGCCGGATGCCGCGGAGCCGCTGCTCGCCGAGGGCGTCTGGTTCGGCTCCATCCTGCGGCAGCGCGCGGGCGTCGGCGGGTTCGGCTACGATCCGGTGTTCTTCGTTCCCGAACTGGGGTGCAGTTCGGCCGAACTCCCGCCCGCAGAGAAGGACCGCCGCAGCCATCGGGGCCAGGCCTTCCGCGAGCTGGCCCGGCTGATGCACGGGTTGCGCTGAGCCGTGGCTACGATCACCGTGCCACTGTCGCTCTATGTGCACTTGCCGTGGTGCGTGCGCAAGTGTCCGTACTGCGACTTCAATTCCTACACGGCGCCGCGAAGTATCCCGGCGCGACGCTATGTCGATGCCCTGCTCGTCGACCTCGAGGCAGAGGCGGCCCGGGCGGCCGGCAGGACCCCCGTCAGCGTCTTCTTCGGCGGCGGCACCCCGAGCCTCATCCCGCCGGCCGAGATCGGCAGGCTGATCGCCGCGATCCGCGAGCACTTCGGCGTCGGCGAGGACGTCGAGGTAACGCTCGAGGCAAATCCCGGCACGGTCGAATGCGGCGATCCCGCGGCACTTCTCGCCGCCGGCGTGAACAGGCTATCCATAGGCGCACAGAGCTTTGCCGCCGATAAACTCCTGGCGCTCGGCCGCATCCACTCGGTCGCGGACATCGCCCGGACCGTCGCCGCGGCAAGGCGCGCGGGTTTCGCAGACATCAATCTCGACCTGATGTACGGCCTGCCCGGCCAGGACGTCGCCGCCGCCCTCGCCGACATCGATGCGGCCGCCGCGCTGGAGCCGTCGCACATCTCCTGGTACCAGCTGACGCTGGAGCCGAATACCGTGTTCCACGCCCGGCCGCCGGCCGGAATTCCCGACGAGGATACGCTGGCGGCGATCGAGGAACGCGGCCGTGCACGGCTGGCCGGACTCGGCTTCGAGCGCTACGAGGTGTCGGCCTACGCCCGCGACGGCCGGCGCTGCCGTCACAATCTCAACTACTGGACCTTCGGCGACTATCTGGCCGTCGGCGCCGGCGCGCACGGCAAGATCTCGACGGCAGGGCGTGTCTGGCGCTACGCGAAGCCGGCCCATCCGCTTGCCTACATGGAGCGCATCGAACGGGGCGCGCCTGCCGCCGATCTGCACCCGGTCTCGGCAAAGGAACTCCTGTTCGAGTTCGTCCTGAACGGGCTGAGACTCACGGAGGGCTTCGACACGGCGCTGTTTTGCGCGCACACGGGCCTGTCCGCCGGGGACCTCGAGGACCGGCTCGCGGCCGAGGTCGACAGGGGGCTGATCGGGCGCTCGCCGGACGGACGCTGGCATGCGACGACGCTCGGACAGCGATTTCTCGATGACCTCGTCGCCGACTTCCTGCCGGATGCCGCAGGCGCATTATGCACAGCGGGTCGCGGAGGCTTGGTTTTTCAGGGCGAGAGGGCCTCAAATTCATTCTGAGTATTTTGAATACCCCTTAAGTACTTGTTTTTACGTGTTTTATTAAACTGGACACAAAATAGTCATATTGACAAGGGTGCTTGAAAATCCGCACCTTAGCCCACACACTCAATTTTCTTCCACAGACTTATCCACAGCTTCTGTGGATAAAGCGGGACTCGCGGGAGGCGTGCTTGCGAGTCCCTGCACTTCCCTATATATTACGCCGCCTTTTCGCACTCTCACGTGCCGCGGAGAGCATGACATGAAAGCCGACATCCACCCCAGCTACAGTGAAATCAAGGTAACCTGCAGTTGCGGCAACGAATTCACGACGCGTTCGACGCTCGGCGAGGACTTGACGATCGAGGTCTGCTCTTCCTGCCATCCGTTCTACACGGGCAAGCAGAAAATCGTCGACACGGGCGGACGCGTAGACAAGTTCCGCCGCAAGTACGGCATGAGCTAGGGGCTCGAGGCTCGCCTGAACTGCGGTCCGCAGCCCGCCTCTAAGTGATATCCGAGACCGCCGGCTCCGGCGGTGCTCTGCTATGCTCGTGCGGCAGAGTGGACCCTGGAATAGCTCGAGGACGGACGATGACCAAGGAAGCATTTCGCCTGGTAGGCCCCACCGGCACGGAATCGGAGCTGCCGATACGCAAAGGCACGCTCGGACCTGACGGCATAGATATCGCCGCGCTGTACAAGGAACAGGGTGCTTTCACGTACGACCCGGGCTTCGTTGCGACCGGAAGCTGCAGCTCGTCGATTACCTACATCGATGGCGAGAAGGGCGTCCTGATGTACCGGGGCTACCCGGTCGAGCAGCTCGCCGAGCATTCCACTTTCATCGAAGTCTGTTACCTGCTCTTAAATGGCGAGCTGCCGACCGCCGAGGAGCTCGACAAGTTCGACCACACGATCCGTACGCACACGATGCTCAACGAGGGCATGCTGCAGTTCTTCAAGGGATTCCGGTACGACGCGCACCCGATGGCGATGCTGTCGGCCGTCGTCGGCTCCATGTCGGCCTACTACCACGACACCATGAACTCGGCGGATCCCGAGCACCGCGACATCTTCGCCCACCGGATCCTTGCCAAGCTGCCGACAATTGCGGCGGCGGCGTTCAAGCTCAACACCGGGCAGCCCTTCATCTACCCGCGCAACGATCTGCAGTATTGCGAGAACCTCCTGCACATGCTGTTCGCGGTGCCGGCGGAGCCGTACGAGATCGATCCGATCGCGGCCGAGGCACTCGATCTGCTGTTCATACTGCACGCCGACCACGAGCAAAACTGCTCCACCTCGACGGTACGCATGGCCGGCAGTTCCGGCGCCAACCCTTACTCAGCGATCGCCGCGGGGATCTCTGCGCTGTGGGGTCCCGCGCACGGCGGTGCCAACGAAGCGGTTCTCAAGATGCTCGAGCAGATCGGCGATGCCAGCCGCATCCCGAAATTCGTGGCCCGCGCCAAGGACCGCAACGATCCGTTCCGGCTGATGGGCTTCGGTCACCGCGTCTACAAGAACTTCGATCCGCGCGCGACGATCATCCGCGAGATGGCGCACAAGGTGCTCGCCCGGCTCGGACGCGCCGACACGCCGCTGTTCGACCTGGCGCTGGAACTCGAGAAGATCGCCCTCGAGGACGAGTACTTCATAGAGAAGAAGCTGTACCCCAACGTCGACTTCTACTCCGGCATCATCTATCGCGCGTTGGGCATCCCGACCTCGATGTTCACTGTGATGTTCGCTATCGGGCGCTGCGTCGGCTGGACCGCGCACTGGCGCGAGATGATCTCGGACCCGAAGATGAAGATCGCCCGCCCCCGCCAGCTCTACACCGGAGCGACGCAGCGCGACTACATCCCGATCGACAAGAGATAACGCCTTCCGCCTCAGTCAACAGGGGGCGGCGGTGCGCACAAACAGGTCCAAAAAGCAAAAAGGTGTCAGGTTTATTTGTTGCCCAAATATGCAACAAATAAACCTGACACCTTTTTGGATTGTAGGAGCGGCTTCAGCCGCGATCCTTACGCGTGGCGGCCTGTTGTGTGACCAGTCGGCAGTTACGAACCGTCGAGGAGGGCGCGGACCGCCCTGGCGTCGGCGCGGCGCATCGGGCGGCCGTCGATGGGAGAGATCGGCGCCTGGCGGATGCCGTCGACGGGGAACACGGTGGCCTCGATCGGCGCGTCCTCGCGCAGGAACTGGAAGCCGGCAAAGGTTTCCGGCTGGCCGCGCCGGCTCTGCAGGCGGCGTTCGAACGAGCGGTATGCAAGGCCCGCGTCGGCCAGTGCAAAGGCGACGGCCTCGGCACTGTCCGCGAATACGTGCAGGTTGATCGCCGAGTGCGCATCGGCCGTGCCGTTCAGTACGGGGCCGACGAGCCGCGGCGTGAACGGCGACAGGAGTTCCATGGCGGACAACGCCGCCTGCCGCATCAGGCGCAGGAAGTCGCCGTGCGACTCGCGGCCGAAGAGTTCGAGATGTTCGCCGACGGCGCGTTCGATCTCGGCGTTGCCGGGCAGTGCGCCGCGCGCGTGCAGGCCGAGCCGTTCGGCGGCCTTGACCTTCGCAACCCGATAGTCGCGGATCCCGTGATCGACGATGATGCGGGCTGCTTCCTGAGCGAGCATGCGCCGGGCGCGATCTTCACCGTTTGTCTTGCGTCTGGGCACGGGATCAGAACAGCGATTCGGGTTGCTTTTCGTTGTCGTCGGACGAGTCGGTGCTCCCGGCGTCATTGAAGATGTCCGGGAGCCCCTCGCTCGCGTCACACTTGGGTACGTGGCCTTCGCGGAAGATCTCGAAGACGGTGTTTTTCTGGCCGGCGTGAGCCGGGCACCCCGAGTCGCGATCGATGAGTACGCTGACGATGCCGGGAGGCATCGGCATCTGGTGTTCCGGTACGCCGCGCAGTGCGATGCGCATGAAGTCGATCCAGACCGGCAGTGCGGTCCGCGAGCCCTGCTCGCCCGACCCGAGCGACGTGAAGTCGTCGTAGCCGACCCAGGTGACGGCCACAAGATCGCGGTTGTAGCCGACGAACCAGGTGTCACGGAAATCGTTCGATGTGCCGGTCTTGCCTGACAGATCCTTGCGACCCAGCTGCATGGCCCTGCGGCCGGTGCCGCGGCGGATGACGTCCCGCATCAGGTCCTGGATGATGTAGGCGTTTTGGGCGGAGATGACGCGCGGCGCGGCCTTGACGTCGGCAAACAGTTCCGGGTCGGTACTGGCGTCGGGACGATATTGCTCGGCGACGTCGGCCATCTGGTCGAGCGGGAACGGTTTGGCCGGCTTGTCGTCCGCCGACTTCTGTTCGGGATCGGTCTCGCAGGGCTCACAGACGACATCCGGCTCGGCCCGGTACAGAGTCTGGCCTTCCGGGCCGAAGATCGCGTCGATGACGTACGGCTTGATGGCATAACCGCCGTTGGCGAAAGTCGAGATGCCCTGAGCCATGTCGAGCGGCGAGGCTACGCCGCCGCCCAGGGCGAGCGAGCCGTTGTGCGGCAATGCGGCGTCGCCGAACCCGAACTTGGCGATGTACTTCACCGCGTTGCCGATACCCGTGTGGAACAGCAACAGCCGTACCGAGACGAGGTTCAACGATTCGACGATCGCGTCCCGCAGGCGCGTGGGTCCATGGAAGCGGCCGCTGTAATTCAACGGTCGCCACACGGCCTCGAGCTCCGAAGAATTGATCACGATCGGTGCATCGAGGATGACCGTGGCCGCGGTATTTCCCTGCTCGAGGGCGGCGGAATAGATGAAGGGTTTGAAAGACGAGCCGGGCTGGCGGTGTGCCTGCGTCACGCGATTGAACTTGCTGGTCGCGAAGTCGAACCCTCCGACCAGGGCAGTGATCGCGCCGTCGTCGGGATCGAGGGAGACGACGGCAGATTGCGCCTGGGGGATCTGGGCCAGCGCCCAGGAGCCCGCCTTGGTCGGCATGACCAGGATAACGTCGCCCACGGCGAGGACGTCACCGACCGTCTCCGGCGCCGGCCCGGTCGTCACGGGATCGATGAACGGTTTCGCCCAGCTCATGCCGGGCCAGGGCAGCGTACCGCGGGTTCCGTCGCGCATCACGAAAGTCGCGCTGTTGTTTTCGGTATCGAGCTGCGTCACCAGACCGACCGAGAGGAAATCCGGCGCGTACTGTTCGAGCGTCTGGCGGATCTCGACGGGCCAGTCGTCGAACGGCTGGGCGAGGACCTCGGGCGTCAGTTGCACTTTGCCGAGCGGCCCGTGATAGCCGCGGCGCCGGGTGAACTGCAGCAGACCGTCGCGCATCGCGTAATTCGCGGCTTTCTGCAGCCTGGAATCGAGCGTGGTCACGACCTCGTAGCCCGCGGTGTATGTGTCCGCACCGTAGCGCTTGAGCATCTCCCTGCGGACCATCTCGGCGACGTACGGCGCGTTGAGCTCGACAGCCGCACCGTGCAGGCGCGATTCCATGGGGAAGTTCATGGCTTCGTCGTACTGTGCCCGGTCGATATAGTGCAGCCTCAGCATGCGGCCGAGCACGTAGCTGCGCCGCATCTTCGCGTTCGCCGCGCTGCGCACGGGGTTGTAGCTGGAAGGGGCCGGGAGGACGCCTGCCAGGGTCGCCGCCTCGGCGATGTTGATGTCGGCCAGGTCCTTGTTGAAATACACCCGGGCCGCCGCCGCGACGCCGTACGCGCGCTGGCCGAAGAACATCTTGTTTAGGAACAGCGCCATGATCTGTTGCTTGGTGAATTCTTTCTCGATGCGCACGGCGAGCGAGGCTTCCCTGAACTTGCGCGCCGCCGTCTGCTCCAGGTTGAGGAAATAACTGCGCGCGAGCTGCTGCGTCAGGGTACTGCCGCCACTCTCGATGCTGCCGGTCGTGACCAGCTCGGCCAGGGCCCGGAGGATGCCGCGGTAGTCGATCCCGGGGTGTACCCAGAAGCGCTGGTCCTCGGCCGCGACGAAGGCATCGACGACGTACTTCGGGACCTCGTCGAAGGTAACGAGGATGCGGCGGCGCTCGCCGATCTCGGAGATCAGCCGGCCGTCGCGGCTGAAGATCCGAAGCGGAATCTGCAGGGGGATGTCGCGGATCGTCCGGGCCGCCGGCAGGCCGGGCTCGACATAATAATAGGCCCCGATGACCGCGGCCACGCCGCCGATCCCGGCCGCCGCGGCGAGGCCCAGGGCCAGAATCAGCCACCGGAGCCAGCCGCGGCGTGCCCTGGAGCCCGGGTTTTCTCGTCTTTGGTCAGGATTCGGCATGAGTCGTCACAGCGCGCGGAAAGCCTTGCCGCGCGGGGTCATTCGCTCCCTTCATTAACGGGTGTCATACTGTCGGCCAGGTGCAGGGAAAATGGCGATTTACGGGCATTCCGCCCGTGATCCCAAGCAGCGAGCGGACGATAATAAGAGGGAGCGCCGGAACCCGCAACGAGACGGGACGGTGCCGCACCGGCGAGGCGCGCGAGGGCGCCAACCAGTTCACGGACTAAGGTCGGGCGGGGGCTTACCATACGGATCGCTGGATCGTGAACAAAGTCACGTTTTATTTAACATTTTGTTGATATATAGTTAAATCGATTTTCTAAGACCCAGACTACAATTGCCTCGCAACTTACCGACCTAGAAGGAAAAATACGTGCTCTTCGGTAAAAAATCCCAGCCGCTGTTGGGCCTCGATATCACGACCTCCTCGGTCAAGCTCATTGAGCTTTCGCAGAGTGGAAAGCGGTATCGCGTTGAGTCCTACGCAGCGGAGCCCACACCACCGAGCTCGGTCAGTGAAAAGGCGATAGTCGATGCCAAGGCCGTCGGTGAGGCGATCAGGCGTGCCGTGAAGCGGGCTGGCGCAAAGGCAACGGATGTTGCCGTCGCGATCAGTGGCGATGCGGCCATCACGAAAGTCATCCAGATGCCCTCGAGTCTTTCCGAGAGAGATCTCGAAGGCCAGGTCGAGATCCAGGCGGACCAGTACATCCCGTTCCCGATGGAAGAGGTCAGCTTCGACTACGAGATCGTCGGTCCCAACGAGAAGGACCCCGAGCTGATGGACGTCCTGCTCGTTGCCACGCGAACCGACAACGTCGAACAGCGGCAGGCAGCGGTGGCGGCCGCGGGTCTGCTGGCACATGTCGTCGACGTCGAAGCCTTCGCGCTCGAGAATGCCTGTCAGCTGCTGAGTCACCAGATTCCCGACGGTGGCATGGGTCAGTCCGTCGCAGTGGTCGACATCGGCGCGAGCAGCACGACGTTCAGCGTCCTCCAGGATTTGCGCGTCATCTACACGCGCGACTTCAACTTCGGCGGCCAGCAACTGACCGAGGAAATCATGCGCACCTACGGCCTCTCGATGGAGGACGCCGGCCGCGCCAAGAAGCAGGGTGGCTTGCCGAGCAACTACCAGCCGGAGGTCCTCGAACCGTTCATCGACGACATGACGCAGCAGGTCAGCCGCTCCTTGCAGTTCTACCTGGCTTCCGGCGGCGGCCGCGAACAGCCCGACATGATCCTCGTTTGCGGCGGTTGCGCTAATATTCCAGGCATAGCCGACGTCATTTCGAGCCGCGTCGGAATCCCGACCGAGATCGGCGATCCGCTGGGGCAGATGAAAATTTCGTCGAAAGCCAAGTCGCAGGGTGTACACAAGGATGCGACGGCACTT